>Ga0164292_10005473_pt1 | contig 10400 bp, 6 predicted proteins | sample GEODES117metaG_FD_111486 | JGI IMG/M metagenome (GOLD analysis project Ga0164292, IMG submission 111486) | Eutrophic lake water microbial communities from Lake Mendota, Wisconsin, USA - GEODES117 metaG | ecosystem: Environmental > Aquatic > Freshwater > Lake | place: USA: Lake Mendota, Wisconsin... | reverse complement strand
GCTTGAGTTAACAAACATTGAGCTCTTTGTGTTTTAGGGAAAGCAATCACATCACGAATCGACTCTGCACCAGTCATCATTGTGACAATTCGATCTAGACCAAAAGCAATGCCGCCGTGCGGAGGTGCGCCGTATTGAAGTGCGTCTAACAAGAAACCAAACTTTGCTTGAGCTTCTTCAGGGCCAATGTTCAATGCACGGAATACTTGGCTTTGCACAGACTCTTTATGAATACGAACTGAACCACCACCAATTTCCCAACCGTTCAGAACCATGTCATAAGCTTTAGCCAAGCACTTACCAGGATCTGTTTCTAGGTATTTGAGATGTTCGTCTTTTGGACTTGTGAACGGATGGTGGCAAGCAACCCAACGCGCTGCATCATCGTCATAATCAAACATTGGGAAATCAACAACCCACATTGGTTGCCAAGTTTGTTCCATCAAACCATTTTCTTTGGCCCAAGCAGAATGACCAATCTTTAGACGCAAGGCGCCGATTGCATCATTGACTACTTTCGCTTTATCAGCGCCGAAGAAAATAATGTCGCCATCTTTTGCTTCGGTTCGCTTAAGGATTTCAGCAATCGCTGCATCGTGAAGATTTTTAACGATTGGTGATTGCAAGCCATCACGGCCCTTTGCAATCTCATTGACCTTGATCCAGGCCAAACCTTTAGCGCCGTAAATTGATACAAATTGAGTGTAGTCATCAATATCACTGCGACTGATGACTGAGCCGCCAGGGACTCGCAAACCAACCACACGACCATTTTCTTGATTGGCAGGGCCTGAGAAAACCTTGAAATCCACATCTTTCATCACATCGGTCAACTCTGTGAATTCAAGCTTCACTCTTAAATCAGGTTTATCTGATCCAAAGCGCGCCATGGTCTCTGAATAAGGCATGACTGGGAATGGGTTTGCCAATTCGACGTTCATCACTGTTTTGAAAATATGACGAATCATATTTTCAAATAAATCACGTATTTCATACTCATCCAAGAATGCTGTTTCACAGTCAATCTGGGTAAATTCAGGTTGACGATCAGCTCTTAAATCTTCATCTCTGAAACACTTGGTGATTTGATAGTAGCGATCAAAGCCTGCCACCATTAATAATTGCTTGAATAATTGTGGTGACTGAGGCAAGGCAAAAAACTGACCATCATGAACTCGAGAAGGCACCAAGTAGTCTCTGGCTCCTTCAGGAGTGCTCTTGGTCAACATCGGAGTTTCAATATCAATGAATCCCGCTTGGTCCAAATACTTTCTTGTTTCAATCGCAACGTTATAACGAAGACGCAAATTTTTTTGCATTTGCGGACGACGCAAATCCAACACGCGATGAGTTAAACGTGTTGTCTCAGATAAATTATCGTCTTCCAACTGGAACGGTGGCGTGATAGAAGCATTCAGGATATTCAATTCATGGCACAGCAATTCGACTTTACCGCTGACCAAATCATTGTTCTCAGTACCGGCTGGGCGTGCACGCACCAAACCTTTGATTTGCACACAAAACTCATTGCGCACTTGCTCAGCGATCGAAAACATCTCTTGGCGATCAGGGTCACAAACAACCTGAACAAAGCCATCTCTATCTCTTAAGTCAATAAAAATAACGCCGCCATGATCGCGTCGACGGTTAACCCAGCCCGCTAAAGTTACTTCTTGTCCGATTAATGATTCTGTGACTTGGCCACATTGATGGCTGCGCATTGACATAAAACTTCCTACTTTGCTGATGTGACTGAATGATTGAGAGGGGCTACTGAGCCCATTGAAACTATGTGCTTCAAGGCTTCTTCAACACCCATGTCCAGCTCGATGATGTCCGCACGAGGAACAATCATAAAAAAACCAGAAGTTGGGTTGGGTGTTGTTGGCAAAAACACATTGACATGCTCGCCGCTTAATTTACCGGCAACTTCTTCTGCTGGATTACCCGTGACAAATGCAATCGTCCAAGATCCATTTCTTGGATAAGGAATTAAAACTGCTTTTCTAAAGGCATTACCTTTGCTTGAAAAAAGCGTGCCAGAAACTTGTTTGACGCTTGAGTAAATTGATTTAACGATTGGGATGCGAATAATGATTTGATCCCACCAACGAATCCACCATTGACCCGCAAAGTTAGCAGCAAAAATGCCGGTCACCATAATGACTGCAATCACAATCAAAATACCTACGCCTGGTAAGTTTCTGAATGATTGCAAGGCTGGCGTTAAGTCGACGGGCAAAACAGCCACCAATGCAAAAATCACCGAACCGAATACGCCATCTAAAACAGACAAGCCCCAAGTCATCACCCAAATGGTGATGGCTAATGGGGTCCAAACTAAGATACCGGCAATAAAATATTTTTTCATGGAGCCTTAAATTATAGGGCTTAGCTCAGCCAACTGAGCGTAAATAAGGTTCCACCTAAAAGACCACCCATGAAAAGAATGCTTCCCCAAATTAACTTTTTGGTTTTTTGCTGCTCCAAGACCAACTTCAACAACAGCTCGTGATCTGACTTATTTCCTTGCTTTTGATTGGTCTCCAACCATTGGACAAGTAATCTTGGGATAGTGGGCACTAACTTAGCCCACTGAGGAGCCTCAGATTTCAGGCGATCAATGAAGCCCCTGATACCGATTTGCTGATCAATCCATCGCTCTAAAACTGGTTTTGCTGTTTTCCATAAATCCATATCAGGATCCAATTGACGACCTAAACCTTCCACATTCAGCAGTGTTTTTTGCAACAAGGTCAATTGCGGCTGAATTTCAACATTAAAGCGTCGAGAGGTTTGAAACAGCCTCATTAGCACAATGCCCAATGAAATTTCTTTTAAAGGACGATCAAAATAAGGCTCGCAAACGGATCGCACAGCGCCTTCCAGTTCTTCTACTCGGGTATCTGCCGGAACCCAACCAGACTCAATGTGCAATTCAGCGACACGTCTGTAGTTACGGTTAAAGAATGCTAAAAAATTATGCGCCAAGTAACTTTTATCTGTTTCTGAAAGAGCGCCAACAATGCCAAAATCTAAAGCGATATAACGTCCAAAAGTTTCAGGGGCAACACTCACAAAAATATTGCCTGGGTGCATGTCCGCATGGAAAAACCCATCATGGAACACTTGGGTGAAAAATATCTCAACACCATCAGAAGCTAATTTTTTAAAATCAATCCCAGCCGCACGTAAATCATCTAAGCGTGAAATTGGAATGCCGTGCATTCTTTCCATCACCATCACATTGATACCACACAGATCCCAGTACATCTCAGGGATGATCAGCTTTTTAGAGCCTTCAAAATTTCTGCGCAACTGACTGGCATTTGATGCTTCGCGCGTTAAATCTAATTCGTCGTGCAGATAAGTATCAAATTCATCAACGTTTTCTCTTGGCTTTAAGCGCTTACCGTCACGCCATAACTTCTCAACTAAAGACGCCAATACTCTCAAAAGTGCCAAATCACTTTCAATGATTGGCAGAATTCCAGGGCGCAACACCTTGATGGCCACTTCCTTGCCTTGCCACTCAGGATGCTTTTCCGTTCCTTTGAGTACAGCAAAGTGGACTTGGGCCACAGAAGCGCTGGCCACAGGCTTTTCGTCAAAGGATACAAATACCTCTGATAATTTTTTACCTAAAGATAATTCAATCAACTCAATTGATTTAGTTTGGGAGAATGGCGGTACTTGGTCTTGTAATTTGGCCAACTCATCAGCGACATCCAAAGGCAAGAGATCTCTACGAGTGGATAAGACTTGACCAAACTTAACAAATATAGGGCCCAAAGACTCTAAAGCTAAACGCAGACTTTCTCCGCGGGTATAACCTGTTGGAGTTGTCCAAGAAATACCCGTCAAAATAACTTTAACTAAGCCGGGCCTCAAGCTGTCTCTGACTATTCTTAAAAGACCAAAACGCCAAATCGTGTAAAGGATCTTGAACAATCTAAAAAATTGTTTCACAAGGTCCTCTCGAGCAAACGTTCAATGCGCTTTTCAATGCGCTCCACATCGTCGCGTAAACGTCTTATTTCATCTTTATGGCGCACTAATTCTTCTCTTTTGACAAGCGTTGGTTTTTCATGAATAAGATATTCTAAAACGCTAGTGCCAACATCCTGAAGTACATTTTGTCCATATTGCTTACTTTGCTGGGCAGCTTGCATGATTCTATGGGCCATTGGGTCGCCAACCAGCTTAGATAGATCTTCCTCGGCCTCCCAACGCAGCTGACCTGCCAAAGTAGATACAGCCTGGGCCAAATCCACGTCTCCTGATACTTTCACGTGCTTCACAGCGGCATCTTTACCGCCCGCAATATAAGCATTAAAAACATCTGGGCCGATTGTTAATGTGACATTTGGCTCGCTGGACGATTGATCCGCTAAAGCAAAATGTCCTTGATCAGTGACGACCAAGGACATTTCAACCAACGGTAAAACTAATTTAATTGTTTTATCTTTTTGCTTTTGCAAAAGATCACTGGCCCAAGATTCTTGGGCCAGTAAATAATTTAATGCATGTACGATCGTTTTCAGATTAGACCAACTGTTGAATACCGGCTAGTACCCAACCACCTTGACCATTAACGGGCTTGGTCAAATTCCAAACTTCAACGAAAGACTCAGCAGGACCATCCGCTTGCTCACGAATCATTCCTGAGAAACGAACGCTCGCCAAATAAACATCCTGCAATGATTCAACGCCTAACAAATCAGCTTCAATTGTTACCACCTCAGTACGATTCTGCTCGGTGGCACGAGCCTGAAGATCCTGATTGAGCTCTGCAAACATTTCTGGAGTAGCGAATTCTCTCAACTTCTCTAAGTCGCCACGATCCCAAGCTTCTTGTAAATGTACAAAATGTTTTTTTGCATTTAACAAGAAAGATTCTTGATCAAAGTCTTTGATTGCAATCTCTGCAACTTCTGGGGCAGCTACCTCAGCAACCGGCGATGCTGATGATGAGCCAAAATTTACTGGCTCTTGACGATCAGGGCGCTGTTGGTTTTCCCATGGCGCTCCGCCAGCAGGACTGGCTTTGTAGCTTGCCTGGCCTTTATTAGCAAAACGTCTAAATAACCAAAGACCAATCATCGCTACAGCCGCTACCATCAAAAAGCCCATTAAAAATGATGCTGCTGCCTCACCCATACCAAAGTGTGATAACAACCAACCAAGACCCAAACCAGCAGCCAAGCCACCTAGGATGCCGCCCATACCAAAACCTTTTTTCGGTTGAGCAGCAGCTGGTGCAGTTGCTGGTTTAGCCGCAGAAGCAGGGGCAGCAGTTGGTGCCTGAGCAGGTTGCGCTGGAGCAGCTTGTTGTTTTTGAGTGACACTTTGTGATTGTTTGCCAACGCTCTTAGATCCACCCATGCGCTTAGCTTCGGCGTCAAGAGACGCGCCCATCAACACAAATGAAGAAAGAACCAAATAAACAAAACTTTTCTTAAACATTTTTAACCTCTCAAAAAATCCGTAAGTATCAGTATTTATAACCAATATGCAATGCAACAATACCACCAGTAAGCGAGTGGTATTCGACCTTATCAAATCCCACACTTTCCATCATGGTTTTTAAAGTTTCTTGATCAGGATGCATTCGAATTGATTCTGCAAGATAGCGGTAACTCTCTGAGTCTCCTGCAACCTTTTCACCAAGCCATGGAAGTATTTTAAATGAATAAGCGTCATAAATTGACTTTAGCGCATCAACTGGCTTAGAAAACTCCAAAACCATGGCTTTACCACCCGGTTTGATCACTCTTAACATTTCTTTCAGGGCCACTTCTTTGTGCGTCATATTTCGCAGGCCAAATGCAACAGTGGTCAAATCAAAATAATTATTTGGAAATGGTATTTGCTCAGCATCCACCTGAACGCATGGCAAATGGTAGCCTTTATCAATTAAGCGATTTCGACCAAAGCCAAGCATTGAAGCATTGATATCAGTTAACCAAACCTGCCCACCTGTTTCACGCTCAAGACCAACAGATTTTGCAAAACTCAAAGATAAGTCGCCTGTTCCGCCCGCAATATCCAAAACCTTTTGGCCGGGTCTCACAGCAGCCTTGCTGATGGTGAAATGCTTCCATAAGCGATGCATCCCACCAGACATCAAATCATTCATGATGTCGTACTTGTTTGCTACAGAATGAAAAACCTCAGCAACCTTGCTTGCTTTTTCAGCTTCATCAACTGTCTTGTAACCAAAGTGTGTTTGCGCCATAGTTAATTAATGCCCACAAGAGCGCCCATCATCTTTCGGCATAGGAACATCTCTACTGGCACCAGCCTGCTCGACTCGATCAAGATAGTCTTGCCACATTTCATTTTGATGGATGCACATGTCATAAAGATAGTCCCAACTGAAAATACCTGAGTCATGCCCATCAGAAAACACTGGCTTGATGGCGTAGTGACCTACCTGCTCAATGTTATTGATCAACACATCACGCTTGCCGGTTTGTAAAGTTTCTTGACCAACGCCATGGCCTCTGACTTCAGCAGACGGTGACCAAACCCTTAAAAATTCAAATGGCAACTGATAAGTTTTATTCTCGTAAGCCAACTCTAAAACTTTGGATTGTTGGTGAACAATGATGTTTTGAGGCAGCGGTGCTTTTTCTGTTGAGCTCATGATCAAACCAATACTCTTTCAATGCCGCCTTGATTAGCATTTTTCACATAATCAGCCATCCAATTTTCACCTAAGAGATGATTGGCCATTTCAACCACGATGTAATCAGCTTTAGTGCCTGAGTCTTCATCGAATCTTGATAAACCTTGCAAACAAGATGGGCAGCTGGTCAATATCTTTACCTGACCATCAAAATCATCTCGTAATTCATCCGCACCCTTTTTCATTTCAATTTCCTTGCGGAAGCGAACCTGTGATGAGATGTCCGGACGAGTAACTGCTAATGTGCCAGATTCGCCACAGCAGCGTTCATTCTTCGCAATGGTCGTGCCGTCTTCAGTGGTCACCAAGCTATTCACTGTCTTCAAAGGATCTTGTAACTTCATTGGACTGTGACAAGGATCGTGATACATATATCTCACCCCTTTAGCACCTTCTAACTTAATGCCCTTTTCTAACAAGAACTCATGAATATCAATGATTCTGCAACCAGGGAAAATCTTTTCGAATTCATAGCCTGCTAACTGGTCGTAACATGTGCCACAAGAAACCACGACCGTCTTGATGTCCAAGTAATTGAGTGTGTTGGCCATGCGATGGAAAAGTACGCGGTTATCCGTGATGATCTTGTCAGCTTTATCAAAATCACCAGAACCTCTTTGTGGGTAACCGCAGCACAAGTAACCTGGCGGCAATACTGTTTGAACACCTGCGTGCCACAACATCGCCTGAGTGGCCAAACCTACTTGAGAGAACAATCTTTCAGATCCACATCCTGGGAAATAAAATACTGCTTCCGTATCAACAGATGTGGTTTGTGGATTTCTGATGATAGGTACCACATCAGAATCTTCAATATCCAATAAAGCTCTGGCAGTTTTCTTCGGTAAATTGCCTGGCATTTTTTTATTGATGAAGTGAATCACCTGCTCTTGAATTGGCGCCTTCGTCACAGTTGAGCGCGGCTTTGCTGTTTGTGCCTTGGCAAACTTCTTCAGCAAATCATGCGCCAAACGTTGCGCCTTATAACCCCAATCAATCATCAACTTTCTAGTCAATTGAATTGTTTCGGGATTGGTAGCATTCAAAAAGAACATCGCTGCCGCTGCACCTGGATTGAATTTCTTCTGTCCCATTTTGCGCAACAAATTACGCATGTTCATGGTGACATCACCAAAGTCAATCTTGACTGGGCATGGGGCTAAACACTTATGACAAACCGTGCAGTGCGCAGCAACATCATCAAAAGCTTCCCAATGTTTTACAGAAACACCGCGTCTTGTTTGCTCTTCATACAAGAAGGCCTCAACCAACAACGATGTGGCCAAAATTTTGTTACGTGGGCTGTACAACAAATTAGCGCGAGGCACGTGTGTAGCACAAACAGGTTTACATTTTCCGCAGCGCAAGCAATCTTTGATACTGGTTGCAATGGCACCAATATCACTTTGTTGCATGATGAGAGATTCATGCCCCATCAACCCAAAACTTGGCGTGTAGGCGTTTCTCAAATCGGCGCCCTGCATTAACTTACCTTTGTTGAAACGACCCTCTGGGTCAATTCGCATCTTATAAGATCTAAAGTCTTTGATCTCAGCTTCGGTCAAGTATTCAAGTTTGGTGATACCAATGCCGTGCTCACCTGAAATCACTCCATTTAAAGATCTAGCCAACTTCATGATGCGATCAACTGATTGATGGGCATCTTGAAGCATGTCGTAATTATCAGAATTGACCGGGATATTGGTGTGCACGTTGCCGTCACCCGCATGCATGTGCAACGCCACAAACACGCGACTACGTAAAACCTTTTTGTGAATAGCTTCACACTCTTTCAAAATAGGCTCAAACGAAACACCGCCAAAGATATTTCTTAGCTCAGCCCTGACTTGTAGCTTCCATGAAGAACGCAAACTTCTGTCCTGCAAGGCTGAGAAGTAATGGTCCATGTTCTGAGACCAATCCATCCACTCTTTTCTAACCGCAGCAATTAATTGCAAAGCTTGGAAAACACGGCCTTCGAGCAAATCAGCCTCAGGCACGTCGCCATCCTCAGACTTACCCAATGGCAAATTACCTTGCCCAATGAAACTCTCAAGCTCATTCAAAAGCTGAAGCTTATTCTTTAGAGAAAGTTCGATGTTGATACGCTCAATACCATCGGTGTATTCACCCATACGATTGAGCGGAATCACAACGTCTTCATTCACTTTGAATGCATTTGTATGACGTGCAATAGCAGCAGTTCTTGCACGATCTAACCAGAACTTCTTACGAGCTTCCGCGCTGACTGCAACGAAACCTTCACCAACTCTTGTGTTGGCCATGCGAATCACTTCGCTGGCAGCCATCGCAACAGCATTCTCATCATCACCAACGATGTCACCAATCAAAACCATTTTTGGCAACACATTGCGCTTTGATTTAGTGGCGTAGCCAACTGCTTTTAAATAACGCTCATCCAAGTGCTCAAGGCCAGCCAAGATGGCGCCACCTTGTTTGGTTTGTTGATCTAAATACGCTTTGATTTCAACAATGCTTGGAATGGCATCACGCGCTTGACCAAAGAACTCTAAACAAACTGTGCGAATCTGTTTTGGCATACGATGCAAGACCCATCTTGCACTGGTGATTAAGCCATCACAACCTTCTTTTTGAATTCCTGGCAAACCTGATAAAAATTTATCAGTCACATCTTTGCCTAAACCCTCTTTACGGAAGGTCTTGCCTTCAATTTTTAATTCTTCGGTCTTGATGACTTTTTGACCAGGGGCATAAGAACCATCTGACCAAACTAATTTAAAGGTGGCAAAGGCGGCATCATGAATTTTGCTCATGTTGTGACCAATGCGCTCAATGTCTAACCAGTTGCCATCAGGATCAACCATTCTCCATGACGCTAGGTTATCGAGCGCAGTACCCCATAAAACTGCTTTTTTACCGCCAGCATTCATGGCAATATTTCCACCAATACAGCTGGCTTCAGCAGACGTAGGATCTACAGCAAAAACATTGCCGGATTTATCTGCTGCATCAGAGACTCGCTTGGTAACAACTCCGGCGCCAGAATAAATGGTGGCAACCTCTTCGCTCAAGCCTGGCAAACGCATCATCTCTACAGGGCCTAAAGTTTCTAGCTTTTCTGTGTTGATAACCGCTGACATTGGTGACAAAGGAATTGCTCCACCTGTATAGCCAGTACCACCTCCACGAGGAATAATGGTTAAACCAAGTTCGATACAACCTTTGACCAGGTTAGGAATTTCTTCTTCAGTGTCAGGCGTTAAAACAACGAATGGGTATTCAACACGCCAATCTGTTGCATCGGTCACATGAGAAACCCGAGCCAAGCCGTCATAGGCAATATTGTCTGCAGCAGTGACTTTGCCCAAAACCTTGCGAACTCGTTTGCGCAGGAGCGCAACACGATCAAATTCTGCATTGAAATGATCAACAGCTAGTTTTGCGCTATCAACTAATTTGCCCACCTTGTCGGCCAAATCAGTGGTCATTCTTTTTTGCACTTCTGTTAAGCGATGATTCAGTGCCTCAATCAACTGCTTGCGACGACCAGGATTATCTAGAAGATCATCTTGAAGATAGGGATTGCGCTGGACAACCCAAATATCGCCCAGTACTTCGTATAGCATTCTGGCTGAACGCCCGGGTTTTCTTCCGGCCCTTAATTCATCAAGAATTTGCCAAGCTTCTTCACCCAATAAGCGGATAACAATCTCTCTGTCTGAGAAAG
>Ga0164292_10005472_pt1 | contig 10401 bp, 10 predicted proteins | sample GEODES117metaG_FD_111486 | JGI IMG/M metagenome (GOLD analysis project Ga0164292, IMG submission 111486) | Eutrophic lake water microbial communities from Lake Mendota, Wisconsin, USA - GEODES117 metaG | ecosystem: Environmental > Aquatic > Freshwater > Lake | place: USA: Lake Mendota... | reverse complement strand
GGGCAGGCAATGCCTTGGATGGGTTCGAGCTGGCCATCAGGCATGTTGCGAATTTCAAAAATACCGGCTTGCTTGGCTTCCACCAAGAACATGGTTTGCTCTTTGATTTTGGTGGTGACGGTGGCGGTGACCACCACTTCATAAAGATGCTCACCAATTTGCTCCGAGCCGATGCCGATTTGAATGTCCACACTGGGCGTTTCTTGTGACAACAAAATACCAGGTGAGTTGGGTTGCTCCAGGGACATGTCTTTGAGGTAAACGCGCTGAATTTGGAACACGGGTTCGAGGTTGTCGGCCATGGGGCTTCCTGCAAGAAAAAACCCGCCAAGCCTGAATGCCGTTAGCGGGTGAGGTTGAGAATGGGGAGAATTATGTCAGGTTGCTTGCAACAAGGGCAGCAAGCCGCCTCGACCATCCAGCGCGATCAAATCATCACAGCCCCCCACATGCTGATCGCCAATGAAAATTTGCGGCACAGTGCGCCGTCCTGTGAGCGCCATCATGCGGCTTCGCTCTTCAGGGAGCTGATCGATGCGGACCTCTTCAATGTGCTCGACGCCCCGCGCTTTCAAGAGCTGTTTGGCCCGAACGCAATAAGGGCAAACTGCGGTGGTGAACATCTTGACAGGTGGCATGGTGTTGGGCGTTACAGCTTGTTCAATTCAAGCTTTTTCAAGCGGAAGGTTGGCATCTTGCCAAATTTTCAATCCCCCGCCCAAGCTGTGGGCTTGTTCAAAGCCTTGGGCTTTGGCCACGCCAACCGCTTTTTGTGAACGAATGCCGCTGGCGCACACCAGAATCAGCGGGCGTTTTTTGTCAGAGATGCTTTTACCCAGATCGGCCTGCAGCTTGTCCATCGGAATGTTTTTGGCGCCAATCAGATGGCCCGTGGCGAATTCTTCGGGACTGCGAACATCAACGATGTGGGCTTTTTCGCGGTTCATCAGCAAAACGGCCTGGGTGGGAGACAGGCTAGGAGCGCCGAGATTTTGCAAATTGGGCAGCAACAAGGCCACACCAGATGTGACGGCTACAAAAATGAGCAGCCAGTTTTCGAGTAAAAAATTCACACAGTCACCCAGTTTCAGACAAGAGGGTCATTCTAGAATCCTTTTTTGATTTGGATTTCATGAAGGTTTTCTGGCATGCACACGCTCGTCTTGATTCGCCACGGCGAATCCACTTGGAATTTGGAAAACCGCTTCACGGGCTGGGCAGATGTCGACCTGACCCCCACGGGCGTGGCGCAAGCCCGCCAAGCCGGTGAATTGCTCAAGGCCCATGGCTTTGAATTTGACCTGGGCTACACCAGCGTCTTAAAGCGGTCCATCCACACCATGTGGCACTTGTTGGATGGACTAGACCGCTGTTGGCTGCCAGTGGCCCACCAGTGGCGCTTGAACGAGCGCCACTATGGTGCGCTGCAAGGCTTGAACAAGGCCGAAACCGCCCAGAAATACGGCGAGGCGCAGGTTCTGGCCTGGCGACGCAGTTACGACGAGCCCCCACCCGCCTTGTCCGCCGATGACAGCCGCTGCGAACGCGGCGACCCGCGCTATGCCAAGCTGTTGCCGGCGCAAATTCCGCTGACCGAGTGCCTGAAAGACACCATCGAGCGGGTCATGCCGTTTTGGAACGAGGCTCTGACTCCGGCCCTGCGCAGCGGCAAACGGGTCATCATCAGCGCCCATGGCAACTCCATTCGCGCCATGGTCAAACACCTGGATGGCATTTCCGACCAAGACATCATTGGCTTGAACATCCCCAATGGTCAACCTTTGGTCTATGAACTGGCCGCCGACTTGAAACCTATTCGCCATTACTACCTGCACGAGATGACGGTCCCTGCTTGACCCTGTGGCTGGCGGACTTTGACGAAACAGGGCCCCGCAGAAGACGCTTCCACAGTAGACTATCTTCCTAAATCGCCAGCAGGTGCGGCGGTGTTGTTTCGAACAAGGTACCCATGAGCCAGAAACTGAAAATTGCAGGTTGGTTGACCATTGGCGCACTCACTGGTGCGCTCACCACGTTCTCGCTGCAAACTGTGGCACGCGCCAACATGGCCCCGTTGCCCTTGGAAGAGTTGCAGCAGCTGGCCGCCGTCTTCAGCATGGTCAAGAGCGACTACGTCGAACCTGTGGATGAGAAAAAACTCATCAATGACGCCATCGCTGGCATGGTCGCCAACCTTGACCCACATTCACAGTATTTCGATAAAAAGTCCTACAAAGAATTCCGCGAAGGCACCACTGGCAAGTTTGTCGGTGTCGGCATCGAAATTTCGCAAGAAGAAGGCTTGGTTAAGGTGGTCTCACCCATTGAAGGCTCACCCGCTGACCGCGCGGGTTTGAAGCCCGGCGACTTGATCACCAAGGTGGACGACACCTCGGTCAAAGGCCTGTCTTTGAACGAAGCCGTCAAGCGCATGCGCGGCGAACCTCGCACCAAAGTGATCCTGACCATCTTCCGCAAAGACGAAAACCGCACCTTCCCTGTCACCATCATTCGTGAAGAGATCAAAACCGTCAGTGTGAAAAGCAAGATGATCGAAAACGGCTTTGGCTGGATTCGTGTCAGCCAGTTTCAAGAACGCACGGTCGACGACCTGACCCGCAAGCTGGAAGATCTTTACAAACAAGACCCCAAAATGAAGGGCTTGGTGCTCGACCTGCGCAACGACCCAGGCGGTTTGTTGGATGCGGCTGTGGCCATTTCTGCCGTGTTTTTGCCCAGCAACGTGACCGTGGTGTCCACCAATGGTCAATTGGACGAAAGCAAATTCACCTTCAAAGCTGCCCCCGAGTACTACCAACGCCGGGGTGGCGCAGACTCGGTGGCCGGGCTGGAGAAATCCACCAAGGGTTTTTACAAAAAAGTGCCTTTGGTGGTGTTGGTTAACGAAGGCTCAGCCTCGGCCAGTGAAATCGTGGCTGGTGCTTTGCAGGACCACAAACGCGCTGTGTTGATGGGCAGCCAAACCTTTGGCAAAGGCTCGGTGCAAACCGTGCGCCAACTTGGCGCTGACACCGCTTTGAAGATCACCACCGCCCGCTACTACACGCCCAGCGGTCGCTCCATCCAAGCCAAAGGCATCGTGCCCGAGTTGCTGGTTGATGACACGGCTGAAGGCAGCCCTTATGCGGCATTACGCACCCGTGAAGCCGACTTGGAAAAGCACCTCAACAGTGGCCAAGGCGCTGAAGTCAAAGACCCTGCCCGCGAAAAAGCCCGCGAAGAAGCTTTGAAGCGTTTGGAAGAAGAGTCCAAAAAACCGGTGGCTGATCGCAAGTCGCCCGAGTTTGGCAGCGCCGAAGACTTTCAATTGCAACAAGCCCTGAACCACTTGAAAAACCAGCCGGTCAAGGTCAGCAAAACACTTTCAGAGCGCCCTGCTGCCACCAAGGAAGAATAAGGCGTGGATGACGCCCAACTGCTTCGTTATTCACGCCATATCCTGCTCAACGAACTTGGCGACGAAGGTCAATCCCAACTCTTGAACAGCCACGCCCTGGTGTTGGGCGCTGGTGGCTTGGGCAGTGCAGTGGCTTTGTATTTGGCGGCCTCAGGCGTGGGCACCATCACCTTGGTGGACCACGACACCGTGGACCTGACCAACCTGCAACGGCAAATCGCGCACACCACCGAACGCATTGGTCAGCCCAAGGTGGAGTCCGCCCGCACCGCCATGTTGGCCTTGAACCCGGGTTGCCAAGTCAACACCGTGGCCCTTCGTGCAGAAGCCACTTTGCTGGACACCCTGGTTCAGCAAGCCGATGTGGTGCTCGATTGCAGTGATAACTTTCAAACTCGCCAAGTGCTGAATGCCGCTTGTGTGAAACATGTCGTGCCCTTGGTCAGTGGCGCGGTCATCCGCCTGGATGGTCAACTCACGACGTATGACGTGCGGGACGACAACTCGCCTTGTTATGCCTGCGTGTTTCCCGCCGATGAAGCGCCTGAAGAGGTGAGTTGCGCCACCATGGGGGTGTTGGCGCCGCTGGTGGGTGTGATTGGCAGCTTGCAAGCTGCAGAAGCGCTGAAGCTATTGGCCGGCTTGGGCACATCCTTGGCAGGTCGTCTGCAAATGATGGACGGGCGCGAACTGAGTTGGACTGAGATGCGCTTGCAGCGTCAGCCCGATTGCCCGGTGTGCAAGTCGCGCGGCCAGGCGTAATGCCGCACCGTCTGCGCTGCCCCAGCGTCTGAGCTCACGGTCTCTTCTTTCACCATCTTGTAACCTGCAGTGAGCACCACCTTGGCACTGGCATGGTTGCGGCTGTCAATGCGACAAACCAATTGCGCATTTGGTGCCACTTGCAATGCGGCTTGCGTCAAGACCTGCACCGCTTCGGTCATGCGGCCTTGTCCTTGAAAACTTGATCGACACCAATAGCCCAACTCCCACTGCTGCGTTTTGACGTTGATTTGGTGAAAACCAATGCTGCCCACAAACGCGGCGCTGGCTTTGTCGATCATCAACATCGGCCAACTGATAAGCATGGCCCAAGCTGCATAACAAGTTTGGCAATAGTCCTCGGAGGCTTCAACCGATTGCGGTTTTTGCGCCCAAGGCAAGGAGTCGGGCCAGGCCCTCAACTGCTGCAAAGTCTCTGCCACGCCTTGGTACAGCGCCTCGCCGTCACCCGGATAGGGACAGCGCAACCACATGCGGGGTGTTTCCAATTTGTCGGCAAAGCTGAAGTCGCTCATGCGTTGATGATCCAGCCTTCCAGTGGGTCCATGTGTGCTGGCAAGCCATACAAAGCATCACCCTGGCGGTGCTGCTGTTCGGACCAGGCCGCTTGCACCATGCACAGCACGGCGTCCAAGCTGTCGCCCGTGGCATCGGCCACCAACTGGTCTTGTTGCGCATCCGTGAGCTTCAGACGCACTGGCAGGGCATCATGGCCCCACACCAGCGCATGCAACAGGTCTTTGCGGGCAATCAATCGCTCGGGGGTTTGCTTGGCGGCTGCATCGTTTTTGTAACTGCGGTTGCCCAGAACGCGTTTGGCCCACATGCCGGGGTAGGCCTCGAGGGCCACGCGCGAGGTGTCGCCGTTGTGCAAGCCCGGAAAATGAAGGCCTGCTTGCAGCATCAAGGGCACACCCGCGTGCAGCATGAAGGCCACGGGTGGATTGACCCATTTCATAGAGGGGCTGGAGCCTGCGGGAATGTCCGTTGCACGGTGGGCGAATTTGCCCCCCACAGGTCGGGCGTTGCAAAAACCTGCAAACGCGTCTCGAATCTGTTCGCGGCTCAGGCCAGCGTAATGCTGTATGCAGGCCAACCAGTCGGTGGGCCATCCCAGCTGTGACACAAGCTCGCGTGGCAAGCCAAAGGGCAAATCAAAGCCGCCCACCCAAGGTCCAGGTGTATGCAAAGCTTGGCTGAAACCAGCGAGCGAATCGCAATGCGCCAAATGATCAAGGACCACGCGGCCTGAGCGCCAGCTCCCCCAAGCCAACACAGTGGTTTTTCTTATGGATGGGCTGCTGCTGAAATCGCAGCCAAGCACAAGGCTCATGAAGCTTTAGTTTTTTTGCGGAATCAGCGAGAGGAATTCGCGCCGCAAATTGGGGTCTTTCAAAAAGGCCCCCCGCATGACCGAATTGATCATGCGGCTGTCCATGTCCTTCACGCCGCGCCAAGCCATGCAATAGTGGGTGGCTTCCATCACCAATGCCAGACCATCGGGGCGGGTTTTTTTTTGGATCAAATCAGCGAGTTGCACCACCGCCTCTTCTTGAATTTGCGGACGGCCCATGACCCATTCAGCCAATCGGGCGTATTTAGACAGGCCGATGACATTGGTGTTTTTGTTGGGCAACACGCCAATCCATATCTTGCCGATGACGGGGCAAAAGTGATGGCTGCAAGCGCTGCGAACGGTGATGGGGCCGACGATCATCAATTCATTCAGCTGTTCGGCATTTGGAAATTCGGTGATTTCAGGCGCTTTGAAATAGCGACCGCGAAACACCTCTTTCACATACAGTTTGGCCACGCGGCGGGCGGTGTCGGCGGTGTTGTGGTCGTGCTCGGTGTCAATCACCAAACTCTCTAAGACGCCGCGCATTTTGACCTCGACTTCATCGAGCAAAGCCTCTAATTCACCAGGCTGTAGGAACTCGGCGATGTTGTCGTTGGCATGAAAGCGCTGACCGGAGGCCATCACGCGCTCGCGGATTTTCACGGACATGGGCACGCCTTGGTCAAGCTTGTTTTGAGACATGATGGAAACTGTTTTGATTTTTAAAAAGGAATACTAACAGCCCTGTGGCTGGGGCACTTTCGCATTCGGCCTTGGCCCCAAGGCATCCGGGTTACTGAGGCGGGTTTATCCAGCAGCTTGCATGTGCTGAGCGTACTTGCTGCGGAAATCAGGACTGGCTAAAAGTAATTGGGCTATCCGTTGGGTCAATTTATCGCGGTCGAAGGGTTTGAGCACAATGTCGTTCATGCCCGCTTGTAAACACCGCAGATGATCATCGGTACTGATGTTGGCAGTCAATCCCAAAACCGGAATGTTTTGGTTTTGTGAGGATACGGTTTGACGCAACACGCTGGTGGCCACGATGCCATCCATTTCGGGCATCAGCATGTCCATCAACACCAAGTCGAACTGTTGCTGACCCAACTGGGTCAACGCTTGCTTGCCATTGTGAGCTTGCACCACTTGCGCCCGGGGCCAATGCGACCGAATGACTTGATCGACCAGCAAGCGATTGACCGGGTTGTCGTCAACCACCAGCACCTCCAAAGGCATGGCTTGGATGATCAGGTGCAAAGGTTTGTCCTCTGCCGCTTGGGATGCGCTGTAAGCCTCCGCCTGCGCGGGCTTGTGCGTTAGAAACATGCCAATCGACACGCCTTGTGATGACTTCTGTAGCTGCAACGTCCCGCCCATCAAATGGGTCAGGGCATTGGCCATGTAGAGCATCAGGTTGGCGCGTCCCACTGCTTTTAAATCTTCATGCTGGTCGATGGAGCCTGGCTGTGTCAATTGTTGCGATGCTTCAATGGACAACTCACTTCCAGAGTCTTCCACCGTGAACTGCAATTGCTGTTGTTCAAACCTTGCCCTCAAACAGACTTTTCCGCTTGGTGTGCGTTGCAACGCATGCTCAAGCAAATTCATTAACACTTGGCGTGTTCTGGTGGCATCGACTTCTATCCAAGCCGGAAAATGAGGGTCAATCTCACAGCGGTATTCCAACCGCAAGTCTTTAGCGCGTTGTGCAAACATGTTGAAGGTGTTTTGAATCAAAGCTTCAGATCTCACTCTTTCTCGGTTGACTTTGAGCTTGCCATCGATCAATTGCGTGTAATCCATGATGCCGTTGATGATGCCCAGCAATTGCTGGGCCGTGTTTTCAATCTGTTCAATCACCGCTGTTGCTTCTGGATGTTTATCTGAATCTAGGCGCAACAAGTGAGAAAATCCGACCACGGCATTCATGGGCGTTCGCATTTCGTGACTCAGTCGTGAAATAAATTTCTTTTTGTTTTCTTGCGCCCTCACCAGCTCTGCTTTTTTCTGGCGAATCACTTTGTTGTGCTGGCGCATGACTGCAATGGAATGCCGATACGATTTTGCATAAAACCATGGCAAGGCCAATATGCCCATGCACAGCAGCAACCTTTGCAACACAGTCCAGGCTTGAAAGTCTGCCGAATACTGCGGCATGGCTGCCACCCAATGGCTTTGACCCACCAGCCCCATGCCCACATAGATGGACAAGCAAACCATCATCCAGGCCATGCCCGCTTGGATGGATATCAATCGCAGGGGCATCAAGGGCGCAAACAACAACCATGCCAATTGCACCGACATCACACCACCTGTTTGACTGGCGATATACATGGCGCACAAACTGCAAACAGTCAAGGTGAGGTGAATGATGAGTTTGATGGAGACCCGAAAGATGTAGAGAAACGGGGCCAAAACCAACATGGCACTGGCAGCGATGCTGGCTTTCCCAATGTCGGGCGATGGCGAGTAAGCTGCTATGCCAAACAGCACCAAGCCCACCATCCAGGGAAACGCAGAAATCAAATTGCGTTCGATACGCGATAGTGTTTTGAGTTTTTGTTCTGTTTTCCAAATGGAGGCCGTTTGCAAGCCATCCACATCCCCAATGTGTATTTGAACCATATCGTGTAACCCTTAAGCGACAGCGCTTTTGTCCAGAGTCTGGCTTGTCGAGATCAAGTTTTGAATCGTCTTGCTCAACTGCTGAGGATCCAGGGGCTTGACTATCACGTCATCCATGCCCGCCGACATCAATTGCGCCTTCTCGGCACTGTGCATGCTTGCGGTAACGCCAATCAGCGCAGTTGCCCTTGACCGGGTAGCCATGTCTTGTCTGATCTTGAGACCCCACTCGCCCGCCTCTGCATGCGTCATCCACCCATTCATCAAGACCACATCAAAATCAGCGTCTTGCAAATGCTTCAATGCTTGTTCGCCATTGCTTGTTTGGGTGATCTGCGCTTGTGGCCACACTTTGCGAATGGCTTGCGCCATGACCAATTGCCCCAAAAGTTCATCATCCATGATCAAGATGCGACTTTGACCCATGGCTTGAGCCTCGTCTTCAGGGTTTGTTTCGCCTTGCGTCCAATCACATTGGCGAACCGGTAGGCGAACCCAGAAATGCGACCCTTGGCTGTTTTGGCTTTCAAAGCCAATCGTTCCCCCAAACAAACGGGTCAGCGCCAATGCATTGGCCAGGCCCAATCCAATGCCGCCAAATTTGTGTTGCAGCGACTCGTCACCTTGGTCAAAGCGTTTGAAAATATAAGCTTTGACGTCATCCGTGATACCGACACCGGTGTCGCGTATGTCGATTTGCAGCATTTCTGCTTGGTGACTGAACTGCAGCAAAACCTGCCCTTGGCTGGTGAATTTTTTGGCATTGCCCAACAAGATGCTGACGATTTGCTTGAATCGATCTTCATCGCACCACAGCCATGGGGGCATGTTTTTTTGCACCACGATTTTGAATTCAACCTCGGTGCCCACAGACCACTGTGCCCATTCGTTTTGAATGACCTGTTGTAGCGACATGGGTCGAAAATTCAAGCGCAATTGACCTGCGTTCAATTGCGCGTGGTCAAGGATATTGTTGGTCATGTCCAGCAACTGCTGAATGGATGTGCGTATGTGCTGCACCGTCTCACACAAGTCTGGCTTGTGCTGGGCCATGTCAGCCAGCACATTGCTGTAGCCCAAAATGGTGGTCATGGGAGAGCGCAAATCTTCACTGATGGTGGCAATGAAGCGATCCTTGTAAATTTCAGTCACTTGTAATTTGTTTTGCACGACCTTCATTTTGGTGATGCTGGCTGCAATGCGACTGCTTTTCTGGCGGTATTGCCAGTCGTAAACCAAGTGAATCATCATCAAACAGAGCTGGACAAGCACCAGGTGGATGGCCACGCTGATGCCAGACATGCCCATCATCACTTCTTGCATGTGCAGCTTGTTGTCCTGTGCCGTGAGACCGATGCCGATCAAGACCACCATCACGATGGACAACCAGGCCATGGTGGCTGTTTGCGACAAGAAGAACAACGCGGCATTGGGCAAGATGGCCAACCACAGCAAACTGGGCGAAAAAATGCCACCCCCCCACCAAACCATGCCAACCGCCACCAAGGTCCCTAACGCCAACCATGCATGAATCCACGACCGATGAAGGGCGCGAGACCGATCGGAAAGCTTGAGCAGTTGCCGACAAAAATTATCTAAAAAGACATTCATAAGCGGATGCTAACCGCTTTAAAAGTACTACTATAATTTAATAATTACTCTTTATTTGTTAATTTTATCGAATAATTTTATATGGATAACCATTTAAGTACTATTAAAACAGCCATTCAGGCTATTGAAAGAATACTTTGTTCGACGTTTTTCAGATCTTCATTCGCCTTGTTTGGCGTCCAAATTTCTCAAACGAATGTGCAGTTCACGCAACTGTTTTTCATCCACCAACGATGGTGCTTGCGTGAGCAAACACTGGGCGCGCTGGGTTTTGGGGAAGGCGATCACGTCCCGGATGGACTCGGCACCCGTCATCAGGGTGACGATGCGGTCTAGGCCAAAGGCCAAACCTCCATGAGGCGGTGCGCCATATTGCAAAGCGTCGAGCAAGAAGCCGAATTTCACTTGCGCTTCTTCGGGTGTGATTTTCAAGGCATCAAACACTTTTTGCTGCACATCGGCGCGGTGGATCCGCACTGAGCCACCACCGATTTCCCAACCGTTGAGCACCATGTCGTAGCCCTTGGCAATGCATTTCTCTGGGGCGGTGACCATCCAATCCTCATGGCCGTCTTTGGGCGCGGTGAACGGGTGGTGCACCGCGTTGTAACGCTGTGCCTCTTCG
>Ga0164292_10005471_pt1 | contig 10402 bp, 9 predicted proteins | sample GEODES117metaG_FD_111486 | JGI IMG/M metagenome (GOLD analysis project Ga0164292, IMG submission 111486) | Eutrophic lake water microbial communities from Lake Mendota, Wisconsin, USA - GEODES117 metaG | ecosystem: Environmental > Aquatic > Freshwater > Lake | place: USA: Lake Mendota, Wisconsin... | reverse complement strand
GACGATGAACCCGACTCTTGATCTGGCAACAGCGCGCCTGGGGGTGATCGGCGGAAGCGGTCTTTATGCCATGGAAGGGCTTGAGGAGCGCCGCAGCATCACGGTCGATACGCCCTATGGCCCCCCGTCGGACGAACTGGTCATCGGCCGGATCGGCGGGATTGAGGTGGTGTTCCTGGCGCGTCACGGCCGTCACCACAGCCACACCCCCAGCGAAGTCCCCTACCGAGCGAACCTGTGGGCCCTGCGCAGCCTCGGGGTGCGCTGGCTGCTGTCGGTATCGGCCGTGGGTTCGCTGCGCGAGCAGATTCGGCCCCTGGACATGGTTGTGCCCGATCAGTTCATCGATCGCACCACATCACGGCCGACGACCATGTTTGGCGACGGTCTGGTGGCCCATGTGGTCTTTGCTGATCCCTTCTGCCCTGTGATCAGCCGGTTGCTGGCCGACGTCGCCGAGAGCCTGATGCCAACGGGCCGTTGCCTGCATCGGGGCGGCACGTATCTGTGCATGGAAGGCCCGGCTTTTTCAACCCGTGCCGAATCCGAGCTGTACCGGTCTTGGGGCTGTGACGTGATCGGTATGACCAACCACACTGAAGCCCGGCTGGCACGCGAATGCGAAATCGCCTACACCACCTTGGCCATGTCCACCGATTACGACTGCTGGCACACCGAGCATGAATCGGTCACCGTCGAAATGGTGATCGACAACCTCAAGGCCAACGCCGCACTGGCGCAGCAGATCGTGCGAGTGAGCGCCGAACGGGTCGCGGCGCAACGGCCCCCCAGCAGTGCCCACCATGCCCTGCGCCATGCCTTGATGACGCCCATGGCGGAAGTGCCAACCTCCACAAGGGCACGGGTCGATCTGCTGACAGCCCCCTACTGGGGCACCTTCGGCAGCTGAAGCAAGGCTGTGCGCAGGCTGGGGCCATGGGCAGCCAGGTGCTCGCGCGCCTGCGGGGCCTCCAGCCCGCCCAGCTCCATCAGCAGGGCAAGCTTGACCGATCCGTCCATCGCTGCCAGCAGCGCCAGAGCCCGCTCCCTGGAGACGTCAGCCAGATCACGCAGGATGCGCAGGGCACGGTCCTCGAGCTTGGCGTTGGTCACGGCGACATCGACCATGCGGTTGCCGTGCACCTTGCCCAGTCGCACCATCACCCCGGTCGACAGGATGTTGAGCGCCATCTTGGTGGCTGTACCCGCCTTGAGTCGGGTCGATCCGGTCAGCAGCTCGGGGCCGGTCAACAGGCGAATGTCCAGGTCGCAGGGCATGGGCGCCTGGTCTGCAGGGACGCAGGCCAGGGCGATCGCCAGGGCACCGATCCGGCGTGCATGCGCCAGCGCACCCAACACGTACGGCGTGGTGCCACCAGCGGCGATGCCCACCAGACAGTCGCCCGGGTTGAAACCCCTGGTCTCCAGATCGTTGATCCCGGCGACGGGATCGTCTTCGAGGCCTTCGGAACTGCGCAGCAGGGCCGGTGCCCCCCCGGCAAGCACCCCTTGCACCAGGCTGGGGTCGCTGCAGAAGGTGGGTGGGCATTCGGCCGCATCGAGCACCCCCAGGCGCCCCGACGTCCCAGCCCCCAGATAGAACAGCCGCCCGCCGGCCTGGAGCCGTGTGGCGATGGCATCGATGGCCTGAACCAGGGCTGGCGCAGCGGCATTAACAGCCTGCTGGGGGCGCAGGTCCTCCTGACAGAACAAACCCACCAACGCCTCTGTGCTGAGGGCGTCGAGATCCTGGCTCAGCGGATTGGTCTGCTCGGTGAGCAGATGGCCCCGATCCGGTGCGGTCGCACCCATCACACCAGGAGTCGTCACAACAGGCCCTCGAGCCTTCGGCGAAACGCTTCGAGCTCGGCATCACCCGAGCTGATCGGCTCCGATTCGAGCGTCTGAGCCGGCCCACTCTGGCTACGACCGGACTCGGACTCGGCCTCAGCCTCGCGCCAGAGGCTGGTGTCCATGTTCTGCTCGGGTGGGGCGATCAACAGCCGGTCTTCAGCCGTCGTTGGCAGGAACCCGGCTGGCACGAAGCGCGCCTCATAGCCGGCCTGGGTGCAGAACAACTCCATTTCGTCGCGTTCGAGGGCTTCGACCGTCGGCGTCGGAAAGTCCTGCGCCTCGAGCAGCCCCGCATACCGTTCGGCATCGTCGCGCTGCTCGAACAACAGCACAACGGTGCGACCGGACAGCTCCAGCGAGTGAATGCCTTCCTGATCGCTGCCGGCATCGAACAGCAGCACATGAACCAACGCGGCAGCCAAAACCCTGGCAACAGACACCCGTCCAGTGTCTCACCGGTCGTCGGCGCCGTCAGTAGCGAGCTCCTGCAGACGGCGGTAGAGAGCACGCTCAGCTTCAGAGAGGGATTCAGCAATCACAATCACGATCTCGACCAACTGATCACCCTGGCGTTCGCCCTGGGCCAGGCCCCGGCCGCGGAGCCGCAGCAGGCGACCGCTGGAGGAGCCCGGCGGCACCCGCAACTGCACATCACCCTCCAGGGTGGGCACCAGGACCAGACACCCCAGGGCAGCCTCGGCCGGGGTGAGTTCGAGGTTGTAGGTGACCCGCAAACCATCGATGCGCAGCCCTTCAGGAGTGCGCACCCGCAACTGCAGGAAGTGGTCACCTCCTCCCGGAGCCACGCCGGCAAGCCGCAACCGCCAGCCATCGCCCGCCAGAGGCGGTGTCCACACCTCCACACAGGTGCCATCGTTGAGCTCGAGTTCGACCCGCTCACCCCGCAACGCCTGATCAGGGGTGAGCTCCACCAGAGACTCGAGATCGCCTGTCGCATGCACCGGTGGCGGCGGCGGCGGCGCCGTCGTGACCTCGGCGCGGGGCTGCCGCCGGCGCTCTGCGAAAAGGGTGTTCAGGTACTCCTCAAAATCAGGAAAACCCGTGCTGAAGGGATCCGTGGCGGCCGGATCGCGCGCTGCCTGATCCCTGTCCGAACCCGCTTCCCAGAGCTGGCGCCGCCGTGGATCGGACAGCACCGCATAGGCCTCGTTGACGAGCTTGAAGCGTTCTTCGGCAACCGGATCATTGCCGTTGAGATCCGGATGCCAGCGTCTGGCCTGGGCACGGAAGGCGCGCTTCAGGCTGACCGCATCGGAGCCCGGCTCAAGCTCCAGGACGTCCCAGTAATCGGGCACGGCAGAACCAGCAACCACGGGGCTCAGCGCTGACCCCAGGGATCATCATCATCCCAGCCACGACCCCGGGCCGGTGATGCCGAACGGCGAGGCGGTGGCATGGACCAAGGATCACTGCCCGGCCGTTCCCATTCGTCCCAATCGTCGTCCGAAAACAACTCGTCCTTGAGCGAGCCGAGGGTGTTCTTGAGACCCTGCAGAGGCCCTTGGTCGGCCTTGCGCTCATGCAACAGACGACGGTTGAGCCCATAGAGGGCTTCCTGGAGCTGGCTGACAGCCAGTTCCAGGTCAGCAAGATCGACCTGCCCCTGGGCTTCAGCGGCCAGCAGGTCCTGCACGTCCCGCAGGGCCAACTCGACAGACCGTTGCTGGCGTTCGGCGCCATAGGGACCCAGCTCAAGGGCGGCATCGCGCAGGCGGCGTTCAGCCTGCGCGGCCAGGGTCTGGGCGCGGTTGCGCCGGTCGATGTCGGCTCGCTTGCGGCGGTCCTCAGCCGCTTTCTGCTCGGCCTCGGCGATCAGCCGCTGGATCTCCTCCTCACTGAGGTTGGTGCCACCCTGAATCGACACGCTCTGCTGACGTCCGGTGGTCCGATCACTGGCTGACACCTGCAGCAGGCCGTTGGCATCGATGTCAAGCGATACCTGAATCTGGGGAACCCCCCTGGGAGCAGGGGGGATGCCAGATAACCGGAAGCGGCCCAGGGATTTGTTATCGACAGCCATCTGCCGCTCACCCTGCAGCACGTGCACCTCCACGGCGTTCTGGTTGGCCTCGGAGGTGCTGAACAGGTCGCTCTTGCGGACCGGAATCGGCGTGTTGCGAGGAATCAAAACTTTCATCACCCCACCGATCGTCTCCAGCCCCAGGGACAGCGGCGTGACGTCATTGAGCATCAGGTCCCGCAGTTCGCCGGTGAGAATCCCCGCCTGAACAGCAGCCCCGATGGCCACCACCTCATCGGGGTTGACCGATTGACAGGGTTCAAGCGGAACCAGGGTGCGCACCATCTGCTGGACCATGGGCATGCGGGTGCCCCCCCCCACCAGCACCACATCGTCGATGTCATCGGCCGCCAAGCCAGAGTCACGCAGGGCGCGCTGCACAGGGCGCAACAACCGATCGAGCAGATCGGGGCACAGGCCCTCGAAGATGCTGCGTTCCAGGGTCGTCTCGATGTGCAGGGGACCTGCTTCGGCGGTTGCGATGAACGGCAGTGAGATCGGTGTGCTCTGAACGCCGCTCAGCTCGATCTTGGCCTTTTCAGCCGCTTCGGTGAGGCGCTGCAAGGCCTGGCGATCACGACGCAGATCCAAGCCATGGTCCCGCTCAAAACCATCGGCCAGCCAGTCAACGATGCGCCGATCCCAGTCATTGCCTCCGAGTTGGGTATCGCCGCTGGTGGCCTTGACGTCAAACACCCCGTTGGCGATCCGCAGCAACGAGACGTCAAAGGTGCCACCGCCCAGGTCGAACACCAGGACCCGCTTGACCGCACTGCGATCAAAGCCATAGGCCAGGGCGGCAGCGGTGGGTTCATTGAGGATCCGCTCAACCGCGATCCCTGCCAGGCGACCCGCATCCCGGGTGGCCTGGCGCTGGGCATCGTTGAAGTACGCCGGCACGGTGATCACCGCCGCTTCAACGGGTTCACCCAGATAGGTGGCGGCATCGTCGACCAGCTTGCGCAGAATGCTGGCGACCAATTCCTCAGGGGCATATTCCCGCTCCGTGGCCGGACAGACCACCCGGACGTGGCCGACGTCGTTGGCGCGAACGGTGTAGGGAACCGTCAGGCTGCCGTCATCCAGCTCGTCCCAGTCGCGGCCGACAAAGCGCTTCAGGTTGGCAAAGGTGTTGCGGGGGTTCAACACCAGTTGTCGGCGGGCCAGCTGGCCGACCAACAGCTCCTGGTCCCGGCTGAATCCCACCACCGATGGTGTGGTGCGACCACCCTCGGCACTGGCGATCACCGTGGGGCGTCCCCCTTCGAGCACCGCGACCACCGAATTGGTGGTTCCCAGATCGATGCCGACGATTCGGCCCATGCCGCTGAAGTCCCCGTTACGTCGTCGGCCCAGGATCGAACGTCTGGGCCACGCCGAGGTTAATCATGGCTTAAACGGCTCGCCTGAGGCGGTTTTTAGATTGATCATCGTAAGGATTCGGCACCCCCGTCGGGGTGCGGCCATCTCTGCATGACTCCGGCCTCCTCCCAGCCCCCTGACGCAGCGGCGTTCACCCTGCGTCGCCGGCCAGCCTCTGAAAAGCTGCTTGACCAGGGCTTTCACTACCTGACCCTGGCCCTGGCCTCCTTCGTCGGGATCCTCCTGCTGGCCATCGTTTTGACGGTGTTCCAGGGAGCCAGGGAAGCCATCGCCACATTCGGAGCGCGGTTCATCACCACCTCCTCCTGGGATCCGGTCAACAACGAGTACGGCGCCTTTGTCGCCATTTATGGAACCCTGGTGACATCACTGTTGTCACTGGTGATTGCCGTTCCACTCGGCATCGGTACCGCGATCTTCATTACCGAAGACCTGATTCCCACACCGGTGCGCAATCTGATTGGATTGATGGTCGAACTGCTGGCCGCCATCCCCTCGGTGGTGCTGGGTCTATGGGCCATCTTTGTGATGGAACCCGCGATCAGACCGGCTTTGAACCTGTTGCACAACGTGTTTGGTTGGAGCCCATTTTTTGCCGGCCAGGCACAGGGGCCCGGCATGGCACCTGCAATTCTGATTCTCGTCGTGATGATCTTACCGATCATCACTGCTATCAGCCGGGATGCACTGAACCAGGTGCCCATCGAGCTCCGCCAAGGCGCCTACGGGGTCGGCACCACCCGTTGGGGAGCGTTAATGAACATCATTTTGCCGGCTGCCATTTCTGCGATCACCGGCGGAATCATGTTGGCCTTGGGACGGGCCATGGGTGAAACGATGGCAGTCACCATGATCATTGGCAATTCGCTCAATTTTGATCTTTCCTTGCTGGCACCAGGAAATACGATCGCTTCGATGTTGGCCAATCAATTTGGCGAAGCTGACGGCATTCAGGTGTCGGCTTTGATGTTTGCAGCGTTGATCCTGATGATTTTGACACTTGTTGTCAATGTGATCGCCCAGTGGATCGTGCGTCGACTCAGCCTCAAGTACTGATCAACCATGAATCCCTCACCCATCACCTACAGCAACACGCCGTTGTTCGAGCGGCGCCCACTGACCTACAACCCAAATCTGTTTCGCAACCGGTTCAATCAATTCTGCACAGGCCTGGCGGGATTGTTTTCGGCCATTGCTGTCCTGCCCCTGTTCCTCGTCCTGATCTATGTGCTGATCCAGGGCGGTCGCCTGCTGAGCCTGCGCTTGTTTGTTGAACTGCCACCACCTCCTGGCTTGGACGGCGGCGGCATCGGTAACGCCATCCTTGGCACGGTGGTCGTGACCCTTGTCGCTGCATTGATCTCGATCCCCATTGGCGTTGGGGGTGGCATCTTCCTGAGTGAATACTCACGCAATGGTTCCTTTGCATCGAGTGTTCGTTTCGCCAATGACGTGCTTTCGGGCGTTCCCTCCATCATCAGTGGCGTCTTCATCTACGGTCTGATTGTGGCGACGCGTGCCATCGCTGGCCAGAGCTACAGCGCTGTTGCAGGTGGCATTGCCCTGTCAGTCCTGATGCTGCCGACTGTGATCAAGACGACCGACGAAGGGCTCAAACTTGTGCCCCAGGAACTGCGCTGGGGGGCTTACGGGGTTGGCGCCTCCAAGGTGGTGACAATCCTGCGCATCACTCTGCCTGCGGCATTCACGCCGATCGCGACGGGGGTCGTGCTTGCGATTGCGCGTGCAGCGGGTGAAACCGCACCCTTGATTTTTACAGCCCTTTTTTCCCCATTCTGGCCTGAAGGGGTGTTCAACCCGATCGCCACGATGTCGGTCTTGATATTCAACTTTGCGATCATGCCCTACGAGGCTCAGAATGAGCTCGCCTGGGCAGCATCGTTTGTGCTGGTCATCATGATTCTCGCGGCCAATCTTCTGGCGCGCTGGATCAGCAATGTGGCACGCCCTTGAACCAGAGACCACTCCGTCAATCCATCCACTCTGCGATTCTTTGAGTCATGACCAGCACAGCCATTCCTTCAGCCATCAGCCAAGACGTCTGCATGTCACTGCAGAACGTCACCATTTCCTATGGCAAATTCGAGGCCGTCCGCAATGTCTACATGGACATTCCCCACGGCAGGGTGACGGCATTCATCGGCCCGTCCGGCTGTGGCAAGTCGACCGTGCTGCGCGCACTCAACCGGATGAACGATCTGGTCCCGGGCTGCAGTCTCAAAGGTCGGGTGCTGTTTGATGGCAACGACCTCTATGACAGACGTATCGACCCTGTGGAGGTGCGCCGCAGGATCGGCATGGTCTTCCAGAAACCCAACCCGTTCCCCAAGACCATTTACGAAAACATCGCTTTTGGCGCCAGGATTAACGGTTTCAAGGGAGACATGGATGAATTGGTCGAGCGCTCGCTGCGCAAGGCAGCGGTCTGGGATGAATGCAAAGACAAACTTCAAGAGAGTGGTCTTGCCCTTTCAGGAGGTCAGCAGCAACGTTTGTGCATTGCAAGGGCGATCGCCACTGAACCTGAGGTGATCCTGATGGATGAGCCATGCTCGGCGCTGGATCCGATCTCGACCCTCAAAATCGAGGAGACCATGCATGAACTGAAGCGCAGTTATACGATTGTTATCGTTACCCACAATATGCAACAGGCCGTGCGTGTCGCAGACATGACCGCCTTCTTCAATGCTGAAGCAGTCGAGGGAGGCAGCGGCAAGGTCGGCTATCTGGTGGAATTTAATGATACCGAGCGCATTTTTAATGCACCGACCCAACAAGCCACCCAGGACTATGTCAGCGGACGATTCGGTTGATCATCGACCAGTCACATCTTGGCCTTTGCTCCGCCCTGATCCATGGTCAGGGCTTTTTTGTGCTGTTCCGGGCAGGCGAGTCTTGCGCAACAAAAAAGCCGGCCTCTCGGCCGGCTTGATTGATACGGAGAGGGAGGGATTCGAACCCTCGATAGAGTTGCCCCTATACAGCATTTCCAGTGCTGCGCCTTCGACCACTCGGCCACCTCTCCAGGGGCAGAATTGGGGCAAGTGGCAATGTAGCAGCATGACCAACAGCCATCCTGTCACCGTTCACTGGCGCCAGCAGGGACGGGTGATCACCCATCACGTCCCCGACGGCGAGTACATCCTGCGCAGCTTCGAGCAGCAGGGTGATCCTTTGCCCTTTAGTTGCCGCAACGGTTGCTGCACGGCCTGTGCGGTGCGCGTGATCAGCGGCAACATCGACCAACGCGAGGCCTTGGGCCTCTCACGCGAGCTGCGCGAGCGCGGCTATGGCCTGCTTTGCGTGGCCAGGGCCACTGGCCCGCTGGAGGTGGAGACCCAGGACGAGGACGAGGTCTACGACCTGCAGTTCGGCCGCTACTTCGGCCGCGGTCGGGTGCGGACTGGCCTCCCCCTTGACGAGGAGTGATTCAGCAATGAAGGCCCTGCCAGCGCCCCCTTGCCAGTCCACCGAGGCCGCAGCCAGGAGCGGTCTCAGCCCAACCGAGATCGGAGACCTGGCGGTGATTGCCCGCCATGCCGCCGAGGCCGGTGGTGCCCTGTTGCGTCAGCATTTCGGCCGCCTGGAGCGCATTGCCGAAAAGGGGCGCGCCGGTGACCTGGTGACCAATGCCGACACCGCTGCTGAGGCCGCCGTGCTCGAGCTGTTGAACCGCGAGAGCCCGGGGGTTGCCGTTCTGGCCGAAGAGAGCGGCAGCCGTCCCGGGGCTGACGCCGCCACCCAGGATCTGCAATGGTGCGTCGATCCCCTCGACGGCACCACCAACTACGCCCACGGGTATCCGCTGTTCGCCACCTCGGTGGGCCTGTTGTGGCGTGGCGTGCCCCTGCTGGGAGCCATGGCTGTTCCAAGGATGGACGAGCTGTTCTGGGCTGCTCCGGGCCATGGCTGTTGGTGCAACCAGCAGGCGCTGCAGGTCAGCGACTGCGATGCCCTGCGCGAGGCGTTACTGGTCACCGGATTCGCGTACGACCGCCAACAGCGGCTGGACAATAACTATGCCGAATTTGCCTGGTTCACCCATCGCACCCATGGGGTCCGCCGCGGCGGCGCCGCGGCGGTGGATCTGGCCTATGTGGCAGCAGGCAGGCTCGACGGTTACTGGGAACGGGGGCTGAGCCCCTGGGATCTGGCTGCTGGGGTTGTCCTGGTGGAACAGGCCGGTGGCCTGGTCAGCAGTTACGACGGTTCGCCGTTGCAGCTCAGCAGTGGCCGCTTGATCGCCTGTTCACCGGGACTGCATCAGAGCCTGGTCGAGGGTCTGGCGGCCTGCAACCCCTTGCCCGGTGCCAGCTATGGCGCTGAGGAGCTGGACGAAGTGGCTCCATAGGATCAGAAAGCTGTCCTGCGCGCCCCTATTCCATGGCCCTGCAACCCGCTGCCGGTGCGAGGGACCTGAATCCACGTCAGGTTGAGGGCAACCGGCGCATCCGTCAGACCCTGGCTGCTGTCTATCGGCTCTGGGGGTATCAGGAGGTCGACCCACCCAGCATTGAAACCCTTGACACGCTGGCGGCAGGCGGCGGCATCGCCCCAGAGGAACTGGTGCGTCTGGTCAGCGATGACCCGCTGGGCCTACGCCCCGAACTGACCGCCTCGATCGCCAGGGCTGCCTGCACGCGCATGGCCGGCCGTCCCCTGCCCCTGAGGCTCTGGGCAGACGGCAACATCTTTCGCTGCTCCCAGGGGGATGCGGGTCGGCAACGCATCCACCAACAGATTCAGAGCGGTGTCGAGCTCCTGGGGGAGCCCTCGCTGGTCGCTGATGTCGAGCTGATTTTGCTGCTGCTTGCGGCGACGGGCAGCCTGGGACTCAGGCCCGAGCACCAGCCCACCTTGCTGATGGGGCACCATGGACTTCTGCAGTCTCTGCTGGAGCCCCTGCCCGCCTCCCTGCGTGAGCGGGCCCGTCGAGCACTGACGACCTATGACCGACTCGGTCTTGAAGCCCTCGAATCCCAACTCGAGGAGCCGGGTTCTTTGGTCCCCCTGCTCGAGTTGCGCGGACGGCCGCAGGCGGTGCTTGACCAGCTCCAAGGACGACTGGGAGACGCACCCCTGTTGCAGGATCTGAGGCGCTTG
>Ga0164292_10005470_pt1 | contig 10404 bp, 11 predicted proteins | sample GEODES117metaG_FD_111486 | JGI IMG/M metagenome (GOLD analysis project Ga0164292, IMG submission 111486) | Eutrophic lake water microbial communities from Lake Mendota, Wisconsin, USA - GEODES117 metaG | ecosystem: Environmental > Aquatic > Freshwater > Lake | place: USA: Lake Mendota... | reverse complement strand
GATTAAAAATATTGAAGATCTTCAACTTCCTTGTCTTGAAAAAATGTTATCATCCAGATTTGGTTACATTACTTCTGGAAAATTTATTTGTGAAAAATGTAATTTTATTGGAAAAAATCCTCTAGCTCTTTCCGTTCATAAACGAACATGTGACAAGACAAATTTATCTGCATCAGAAAACAATAGTGTTTCTCCTATGAATATATTACTGCAAACACCTTCGCAACCTTTGCAAACACCTCTTACACAACCCGTTGTTCAAATACCTGTTCAACAGCAGCAACATGTTCAACCTAAAGTAACTAAAATATTGACTAAAAATGTAATTCAGGTTAAACCTGAAAATAAGTAAAATTGGTGTATTATATTTTTGAATTATATATTGTAAACATTCAAAACAATATATAATTTTATTCATTATTTTCTATTCTTTCTAAATTTTTTCCCTTTCTTTTCTTTTTTTTCTTCTTCTCCTGTTTCTCCCGTTTCTCCCGTTTCTCCCGTTTCTTCATCTTCTTGCTCTGCTCCTCCCTCGACAACCGGCTCAGCAACCGGCTCGGCATACGGCTCGGCATACGGCTCAGCAACCGGCTCGGCAACCGGCTCAGCAACCGGCTCGGCATACGGCTCAGCAACCGGCTCGGCAACCGGCTCAGCAACCGGCTCGGCATACGGCTCGGATAGTTCTTGAATCACTGGTTCTTCTAATTTTGGCTCAGGTATTTCTAGAGATTCTGTTTCTATTCCTAACTCGTAGACTATCACGTCTTTCTCTTCTTTGATTTCATTTTCCACAATTTTATTTTCACTTTCATGTTTAATCGAGTGATGTGTATTGTTTTTTGACAATAGTTGCATTTGTAAATATTGCTGACGTTTTTTTAACAATAATAATTGCGCAGGTGATGGTGTTTGTATACGTTTTTTACCATATAACGAAAAATTCATCATCGTATATAATATATATTATATTATATATTATAATAATAATAATAACAATAACTATAATAACTAAAAATTTTTTAATATTTTTGATTTCTTTATGAATATAAAAGCAACAACTATTGAAAATAATCCATATAATAAACAAAGTGTATCTTTATGAAAAACATTCAAGAAATATTTTGATGTAGTATAACTAGATATAAAGAATCCTATTGCTAAAAATAAACCAACTTTTACATCAACCAGTTTATGTTTATAAAATTCATATAATGGAAATATAGTTACCGGTGATATAATGGGTATAAGGGTAGTTCCTATTACAGATTGTAAGTTATCTATTATACCTGTAAAAATAATTAGTGGAATCATTATCGAAGTACTAACACCTATATAAACTGATGTTACTCCTCCTATTGCACCTATTATAAGTGTTATTAAATATCTTAAAAAATTATTCATTTTATAGTTTGATATTACTTATATTATTATGTTATTATATTATTTAAAATTATTATAACGTATGTATACACAATATGGAAGACACGACAAATAATAAACGCGTATCCCAAATGATACAAGTGCAACAATCCGCACTAGAGTTATTTAAAAAAAAGAATGTAGATTATGGAGACGCTTTTGCAAAATTTGGCACCATCGGTGTTCTTATGAGAATAGAAGATAAAATACAACGTTCGCTTTCTATTACAAAAAAAGGTATTACACTCATTGATGATGAAAGAATCCGTGATACTTTAATCGACTTGCACAACTATGCTGCTATGGCTATTATGCTTCTTGATGAAGATGAGAAAGGAGAGAAAGGAGAGAAACACGTAAATGATAATTCATAAATAGAAACTGACAGGATTAAAAATATTGTGTATTGTTGTTTTTATATTATATACTTTTTATATATAAAACAACATGTTTACGGGGTTTGAACTTAACAGCAGAAAATATAAAAACTATGGACAATATCTTAGAAATAGTAAAAATATTCCATATATAAAAAAAAATAACAAGGTAGCACTATTTACAAACGCAAGAGATGAACCACATATTAAAGAATGGGCCGCACATCATCTACTACTTGGTTTCGACAATATATTCATAACAGACCATCTTTCGATTCACCCTTTGACACAAGTGTTTAAAAACTTTGACCCACGCGTCGTTATAAATACATGCACTATGAAAACAAATATAAAATTACATCTTATGGATGAAGCAATAACAACTGCAAAAAAGTATAACATAGATTGGTTTATATACTTGGATGCCGATGAGTTTATTGTTTTTAATGACAAGGTTACAAATATTACAAATATAAAAGGGTTTCTCTCTTTGTATAATGGGGCAGCAGATATGATTGCAATCAACTGGTTACTATTTGGATCAAATTATTTAGACTATGAACCCGATAGCATTCTAGGGAGTTATACAAAATCAGATACACATATAAATAATCATGTTAAGTCATTCGTTCGCCCAAATGAAGCCCTATATGCTGGTTCACCACATGTATATACTATCAAAAATTTTGACAACTTTTATGCTTTTAATGGAAAAATTGGTAAAAAAGCACTTTTTAATGAATGCATTATACCTTTTGAAAACTGCCCTATTTATATTGCACACTATATTAATCAAAGCAAGGAATCATTTATTAAAAGAAAAGTAATAAAACCAAGAGATGATACAGGAGGTTATAGAACAGAAGTAGATAAAAACCTTGTTGAAAATGTACACGAACAACATAACAATACTGATAATTTTAAACCTAAAGAATTATATCACGAAAAGGTGCAAAAGTTTTTAAAGGATAAGGATAAAGAGAAGGATGCAACAACAACAACGACGACTCCTTTGATATCGGCTCCGTGATAATGAGAAGGTTAAACACGAGAGAAAGGAGAGAAACGAGAGAAACGCGTAAATCATAATTCATAATTCAACATTGACAATAGTTTAAATATTATGTAAGATTTTACATAATATTTTGTATGCATTTTTATTAATACTGATACAAACGTTCTACCAATATTGATACGGACCAATTTGCACCATGCAAATTCAAAGTTCGCCCCATATCATCTTGCAAACATACACGCAAACGTGAGATATTGACAGGACCAAAATAGATTCGTGTATTATACGCCAAACTACTACCTGCATCTACTAACATATCACCTGAACTAAAACCTTGTTTTTTTATCGGTATAATCGCCAAAACATCCGTAGTTGTCGGTCCCGTTATTCGTGACTTATAAGTTGTTCTTCTATTTTCCAATATCTGATTAACCGAGTATAGCTGTGCTTGCGTCAATGTTCGGGGTGCGCTTTGGACATAAAAAGGAGCCAACGTATTATTCAGTTGCGGATCAGGAGCGCATACATTTGGTATATCTGTATTAAAATAATCCGGCAAACTCAAGGTTGTATCTGTGTCAACTATATTTACTAGTCCATTGTTCAAATGATTTTGATTAAAATCGTCTAATACCAACGTCAAATATTTTGTGCCATATACATCTATTGGTCCATCAGAGAAAAATGCATTATTCAAGTTATAAGGGGTGGGATTCGCTGGTATATTATAGTTAACATTTGAATCCACTATGATTGAAAAATGCAAGGGCAAATTCTTATCATCAAGAGGTCGAAATCCTAGAACCCATCCTAAATTATTATTCAGTTTCATTGAATTCGCGCATGTTGTGCTACAACTACTATAAAACTCACTATCATAAAAAACAACTTCAACGCTTATTTGCGGAGTCTGTGTTGCAAATAAAAAACAAGACTTGCCACTTATCGGATTATATGAAATATCAAAATTATTCCCCGTGAATGGGGCGACTATATTTAATACCGAATCCAATTGATACTGAATTGCAGTTACAAGTTGTTGCGCACTATAGTTACCATCTTGGATAGAAATAGGATATGTTGTTCCGCCGTATACTACCCAGAAACATGACGTGCCCATAGTCGAATCAATAGTATACCATGAATATGGAATCTGGAATGAATATAATTTGAGTGATAGTGTATTTGTTAATATATCTGACAAATCCAGTGTAAAATCGGTAGAAGACGTATTTGCAGATATGCTCTGACGATACTGGCTATCGATTACTAAAATACATTGTGTAACATTTTTTAGCGTAGGGTTCATTATATCTTGTGCTATCGGAAGAGGATGAGAGTTTAAAACACCGAGCTGTTCGCGTTTCATAGTTTCATGACTCCCATTTTCATCATTATATATTTTAACTTTATTTTTCCTATCTGTTATTCGCGCATTCTGTATAAAATTATCCTGTTTTAAATACTGATTTGTATACCATTCATTCATCTGAGGAGGTTCTTTATTTGTCTGTGGTTCTGGGTTTGGATTTAAATCAATATCATCTATGATACGCTTCTCAGCTTTTTCCAAAAATCCATCTTTTCGTGCAAGTTTTGGATACTTTGACTTTAATACACTAAAACTTGCTTGAACATCATCTATTGTATAAAAATTAGGTTCTGTCGAAAGTCCTAGCAACTCTTTTAACTCATCTATTCCATAGTTTTCAACATCTTTTAACTTTTGTATAATATTTTTACCTGAGGGTTTATCAGGATTTGTATCTTTTTCCATAACTAATATACTAATATACTAATATACTATTTAATAATTATATTTCTATATTTCTATTTCTATATTTAATTTGGCATACTTTTCAAACATTTCAAATATCGCTTTTCCAAAATCATAATCAAATCGATTATATTTTATCCAATTTGGCATTCTAGTAACCCCTATACTTCGTTTCGAATGTCGCTTTCCTTTAAACAATAACACCTCCAGTGCATGTATCAACTTTTTATAATACTGATCATCGCTCGTGGTATTCCCAATCTGTGATACATCCACCCTATACTCACCCTCATATGAATACCGATTTAAATTCGGTTCGGAGTGTATCCTCATATATCGTTGCTCGCATACTTTATTCCTAATCAACCCAATTCCTTCGATTTTGTTCTTATCATTGTTCATCTCGATAACAAATGCATATGCGTCATCCATGACATGGTGTGTTATCATGACGGGTGTGCCATAGACACACGATGTTTCTAGTCCATGTTCAACACGCCATATGCGATTCTCTTTCACTCCATAATTCGAAAATCGTGTTGTTAATATTTCGATACGGGAAATAAATAACTCTCTCTTTCGTGTTGTTACAACCATGATATGCTGAGTTTATATTTTACGTATGTTGCGTATAAATGATATGAATCTGTTTTTGTTGCCATATTCATATGATTCGAATTATGTCTTCAATTTTCGCGCTTCTCTCGTTTCTCTTGTTTCTCTCGTTTATCTCGTATCGCAACTCAGCAAAACCCTACCATAAAAGATTGAAGAATCCCGCCCATCAAGCTTAACAACATCGCTGCAGGAATCGTCCATGCTTTCACTTTCTTCAAAAAAGTAAGGATTACAAGACCAGCAATAATCACCGACATTACAAATTGGAATTTCTTAGACCACCACTGATTACCATCCATACGTTTACCTAAATTTATAATACCTACAAATGCTCCTAATAATACCAAAAGTTGGATAACCAATGAACTGCGCAAATAGTAAACGATTACTATCAGCAAGGTCCGCACTAATATACAAATCGAATAGTAAACTTGTTTACGACGTTGGACTATTTCTTTTGCAGTCATTCCTTTCCTTAATAAGCCAATACGATACATCGTTCGTGTAAAATATGGATCATCGTTAGGGCACATATGGTCTGTTTTTGAACTAGAAGACATGATGTTATACTATATTATACTATATTATAATATAACATAATAGTTTTTCACATGCCTACCTACTTACTTACGCCTTCGATGTGTCCGTCGTCGCGAAGAATGTTTGCGAATGCGCGCACACTTCATTAAATCCGAAGTCGAAAAACGCGAACGTGTTGCCGCTTCCCCGTGTATCTTTTTCGATACACCCATGCTCCCTCTGCATCCGCGCTTAAGTTTTGAAAGCGTTTTGGGATGATTGTAAATGACTATATCAATTATATTGCGAAAATAATCGCGAAATATATTTCTCTCTCGTTTCAACTCATCTATCGTAAACCATCGTATCTCGCTTTTTTCAAATAATCCATTTGTAGGATGTTGAACGTGCCCTTTCAAATATTCGCAAATGAATTTGTAGTTATTATTAAAATAATAAGGCAACTTCTCGTCATAGTCTGCACGCACTAAATATGTATAACGCTTGTCATATGCTATCTCGTCCACCTTATTCTTTAATATATACTTTTCAAAATCGGTTTTTGAACCAAAAAATCCATTTAATTCTTCAGCACCCTCACGAGTAGTCGTATCTAATAAGTCTTCGCCAGTTTTTGCACCACCACCAAAATCACCCCAGTGGCAGTTTTTATCACGCTCCTTTGAACCCTCTTTTCCAAATAAATAATATACCTTATTTTTGTGCAAGGCTACAATAATAACACCTGAGCCTACCATAGTAAATGTTGTATATATAGTATAATGATAAAATTATACTACCAAAATTTAAATAATTCTATACATGTCGAATTCAAATTTTCAACTTGCAACTCTTTTTTTTCCAATAGTTTGTCCAATAGTTTGTCATTAGTTTGTTCTTTTTTATAATACCTCCTATACTTGTTTGTGGATAACATCACTACCATGTCAACCGGCATATAAATACGATACATACACAATAGTCTATTATTAAATTCATACTTTATCTTTAAGATGTTTGTTAATATTATGTAATTAGTAACAAATATAAGAATATTAGAATTACTTGCTTACACGTAATAATCACCCGTGTTGTGTTATACGCTATATATAGAACACTTGTAAGTAAACGTATGCTCAGGAATATATCTACATGATACATCATTATCCGTCATTATCCGTCATTATCCGTCATTATCCATAATAAGTGTAAAACCTACAATCTTACCACACGTTACTGCTGGTTGCATTGAGTTGTTTCAATGTAAGGACTAATAGAATTACTTATTGCAGTAAAAGAACCGCTCGTGTTAGTTCCTGTTACATGACATGTAATTAATTGTTCTATATCAATAGCATTCACTGTTACATAAGTAGTATTATTTTGTCCATATATCGGCGTATCTCCTCTATACCACTGGTAAGTAAGTGTAGGAGCAGGATAACCATTCCATGTTCTAGCATTAGTAAGTGTAAGTGTAGAACCTATAAGTGCATTACCCGATATTAGAGGTGTATCATTATTATTAATACCTGGAGGACCTGTAGGAGTAATAGAATTAATACTTATTGCAGTAAAAGAACCGCTCGTGTTAGTTCCTTTTACACGACACGTAATTGATTGTCCTACATCATCGGTGACTATAGTATAACTATTATTAGTTGCCGAGGGTATTGGCGTATCTACTCTATACCACTGGTAAGTAAGTGTAGGAGCAGGATAACCACTCCATAATTCAGTAGTAGATATAGAAAGTATAGAATCAACGGATGCACTACCTGATATTGTAGGACGTGTTTTAGTGTCCGGAGGATCGGAAGGAGTAATATGATTACTTGATGAATTAGAAGAACCAGTTGAGTTAGTTCCTGTTACCTGACACGTAATTAATTGTTGTATATCACTACCCACTATTATATAATTCTTATTATTTGCCCCAGATATTTCTGTGGATCCTCTATACCACTGGTAAGTGTAGGTAGGAGTAGGAGTACCACCCCATGTTCCATTATTAGTAAGTGTAAGCGTAGAACCTAAAGTAGGCGCACCCGATATTACGGGCGATAATATATTATATGGAGTAGAAGGAAATGCATATTTTGACTGCAAGTCATTGCTCGCATTGATACAATCACCTGTGTCATAATCAAGTGAAAACTTTACCGGGTATTGAAATCCCGAAAATAAATCTAAGTTTATGGTTCTATTAAATGAATATCTAGCATCATAATTATTATTAATTCCTATATTTTGTGATAGTTTAGGTCTTAATATACAAGATTGAGATTCATAATTAAGATTAAAAGAAGGGTCTACTATTATTCTCTCATTTGCATTTCCTGTAACGTCATAGTTTATCTGATTTGGTACATAGTTTCCTGATGGGTCGGGGTATGGCGGATTCATATAATATAACGCATTTGTGGTATTAAAGTATATATATACATAGTATATTCCATTATATAATTTAGTTGGATCATTCACATCTTCTATTTTTATAAAATTTTCATCTGAAATATTTGGAGGTGTCAACAAATATTTTCCCTTTGTTATAGCTAACAAGTCTCTATAACTATGACTTGTATTTAAACAATATGTTTTATCACTTGGAGATGTATCATACCGACCAGATAAACCAAATGTTCCTTGATATGGTTTGAGCTTACCTAGCGGAGTTACGAGAGGAAAATTACCATTTTGTTGTTCTATTGTTTTTGCTAAATTCGATGTCCCAGAAAATAACTGCTTTGCACGTTTGTTTTGTATATAGTCACTACTTGATAATTTTTTATTAGGAATTGGGTATGTTCTTCTTGATGCCATAATTTAATTTTTCGAATTTAACTAATATAGTAGTAATAGTTATATAATAATTTAATATATTATATATGTAAAATATTATATATGCGTTAATTATTGCGTATGTGTTAATTATTGCGTATGTGTTTATTATTGCAGTATATTACTTAACATATTATACTACTCTACATATTATAAACGCATTCAAATGCCAACTCTACCGCCCAGTCCATACCATTCAAGTCTAATACATACCCCAAATCGTCATATAATGTTATTCTCATTTTTTGAATATTTACAGGACCGAAAAAACGCCTTTCTCTGTTTACGGAGTTAGATGTAGATTCACCCTGCGACGCCTGAAATGCACCAGATAATTCGATAAGACGTGTTAAGTCTATTTTTGAAAGAATATTTGGAACGGATATAGAATCTGCAAATACAGATGTATAATAATCTGACACATTGCTGTTATAGTCATCTATTGATAAAAATCCATAAATTGGGTATTTTGTAAAACATATACTACTCGAAACTATCGAGCCATAAATAGCAGGCGGTGGTATTGTAACAAATGGATTATAGTTCGAACTATAATGTTCTGCAACTCTAAATCCTAGCGTCCATCCAAGTCTTGTAATAATACCCTTATTTACATCAAAATCTTTCTCAACTTGTCCTGTAGTTAAATTAAATGATACATTTGTTATTATTTTAAAATAATAAGGTGTCGTGGCCGTAGTATCTTGTGCAAAAATACTTTTACCATTTACTCTACTAATCGTGTATCTGAGTTGAGGACTTGGAGACAATACAACATTAGGGCTATTTGGATTTGAATTTAAAATATTATTGATTTCTGTCTCAATTGATGCACTAAATGTATTAAATGTTTGTGTCGTATTATATATACCATCTTGTAATATAAGGTCAAATGTATTTGCCAAAGCGTAACCAGTTCCTATAAAGTTATATGTTTCGATTATTATAACATTATTACCATACCTTTGTGATATATTATAGTATGTTATTGGTAATGAAATAGAAACTAAACGATAACTAACAACATTTTCAATTTTATATGGAAGTGTTATATTTAAATCTGTGCTTTTTGTATTAAAATAATCGTCCCTATACCTTGAATCTAAATTTAAACCCCTTAATATCGTATTTTTTAATAAAGGATTAAGAACACCCCGCATCGTGCCATACTCGTCAAAATGTGTGCCTGGGTTATCATTATTGTCTATCATTCTTACATGTGCGCCATAAGGGTCCTGAATAATCATATCGTTTGATCCTTTTTGCATAATATTTTTTAAATCAGTAAAAGACGTATTATCGTCTATATTGTTGTTACTACCACCCCTATTTACAAGCGAATATTTCGATGACGACGATGACTCAAGAAGATTCAGTAATATTTTAGAAACAGATTCTATAAAATTATTCATTTTTATTTTCATATCGATAGTTATCGTGTCGTCGGTGCTTACTTTTTTACATATATTTTCCTTTTTTGCACTAACATCATAAGTATCATAAACATCGCCTAATGATAATAATCCTTTTAATTCTTTTATCGTATAATTCTGTATATTCAAATCAAAACCATCCATTATATAAAAATATAGTTATATTTTTTTATATAATAATTGTTATTTATTATATAGTTGTCACGTTTGTCATATTTGTTTCTATTCACTTAATGTTAACGTTAATGTTAATGTTAATGACCACATGCCTTGCATGGACCAGTGTTTGCAGCATTCGATATAAATCTACTTAAGTGGAATGCAGGGTTGACGTTTCTTCTTGATGAGAGAACGGGTGCAGGGGAAGGAGCAGGAGAAGGAACGGGCATACTACGTGCTGTT
>Ga0164292_10005469_pt1 | contig 10404 bp, 9 predicted proteins | sample GEODES117metaG_FD_111486 | JGI IMG/M metagenome (GOLD analysis project Ga0164292, IMG submission 111486) | Eutrophic lake water microbial communities from Lake Mendota, Wisconsin, USA - GEODES117 metaG | ecosystem: Environmental > Aquatic > Freshwater > Lake | place: USA: Lake Mendota, Wisconsin... | reverse complement strand
GGACCCCCGGCCCCGCTGCCGCCGCCACCAGTACCGGTGAACCAGGCGGGCAGCCGCGCCCTGCGGGATGGCCTGGAGCTGTCGCCGGAACGGATCCAGCGCCTGCTGCGGGAGCGGGCCCGGGGTCCCTTCCGCGATCTGGCCGATCTGCAGCAGCGGCTGCAGCTACCGCCGAGCCTGGTGGAGGGCTGGATCGGTCGGGTGTCCTTTGAGCAGGGCCCCGCCGGCCCGCTGCTGCCGCCCCAACGCCCCCCCAGCCAGCGCCCCCCCTCCCGATGAGCCGCCAGGGAGAACTGTTCGGTCCCACCGACCTTCCCGGCAGCGGTCCGGCCGTGGCGCCGGCGGGGCCACCGCTGGAATGCGAGCAGCTGCTGGCCTGGCAGGCCAGGCTCGCTGCCCACCAGGGCCCCCTGTTCCACTCCGCCAGCGGCGACGGCGGGAACGACGGCCGCCAGGGGCTGCTGTTTGCGCTGGCCGGCGGCGGCCCGGCGGGCCCCGACGCCGGCACAGCGTCCGCCGAAGAACTGGCGTGGCGCTTCGATCCCCTCCGCCTCCAGCCCCAGAGCCTCTCCTTCTGGCGCTGGCCCGAGGCCCCCCACCAGGGGGCAGCCCTCTACCTGGTGATGGACCGGCCGCCTGCCCCTGCCCCGCCCCTGCTGCTCTACGTGGGGGAAACCGGCAACGCCGACCGGCGCTGGAAGGGAGATCACGATTGCAAGAGCTATCTGGCGGCCTACAGCGAAGCCCTCACCGCCGCGGGCCTCACCCCCAGCCTCTCGATCCGGTTCTGGTGCGACGTACCCAGCGCCGTACGGCCCCGCCGCGCCCTGGAGCAGGCCCTGATCCGCCGCTGGTTGCCGCCGTTCAACAAGGAAACCCGCGACCGCTGGAGCACGCCATTCACCGCCGAACCTGGCTGAACCCTGGCCCTGGCTACGATCACGGCCCGCGCCCTCGCGTCTTCCATGGACTTCCGCACGCTTCCCGCAGCCGCCGGCCCCGATGCCTTGCCGGGGGTGCTGCAGGAATGGGGCGGGGACAGCCTGGCCCTCGGCCTGTTCAGCGCCCCGGAGCCTGCTGCTGATCCACGGCTCTGGGCCCTGCTCGGCGGCGAAGCCCAGACCCGCTCCCTGCTGGAGCAGCGGCGTTTCAAGGGCAAAGCGGGCGAATCTCTGGTGATCGACCGCCTGGGAGCCTCACCGGCCCTGCTGATCCTGGTGGGGCTGGGGGAACCGGCGGGGCTGGATCTCTCCGCCCTGCGCACCGCCAGCGCCACGGCCGCCAAGGCGGCCTCCAAGGCCGGCAGCCGCCAGCTGGGACTGCTGCTGCCGGTGGAGGGGCTGGAGCCCTTCGGCGCCGCCGCTGCGATGGCCGAGGCCTGCCGCCTGGCCCTCTACACCGACCAGCGCTTCCGCAGTGAAGCCGAACCGCTGCCGGCGCCCGAAACGGTGACCCTGCTGGGACTGCCCACGGGCGCCGAAGCCGGCCTCCATCGCCTGGAGGCCACCTGCAGCGGCGTCGAACTGGCCCGCCAGCTGGTGGCAGCTCCCCCCAACCTGGCGACGCCCCAGACCCTGGCGGACAGCGCCGCCGCCATCGCCCGCGACCACGGCCTCGAGCTGCGGGTGCTGGAGCGCGCCGACTGCGAAGCCCTGCGCATGGGGGCCTACCTGGCCGTGAGCCAGGGCTCGGATCTGCCACCCAAGTTCATTCACCTCACCTACCGTCCCGCCGGCGAAGTGCGCCGCCGTGTGGCCCTGGTGGGCAAGGGCCTCACCTTCGATTCCGGCGGATACAACCTCAAGGTGGCCGGCTCCCAGATCGAGATGATGAAATACGACATGGGCGGCAGCGCCGCCGTGCTCGGGGCGGCCCGGGCCATCGGCCAGCTGCGCCCGGAAGGGGTGGAGGTGCACGTGATCGTGGCCAGCTGCGAAAACATGATCAGCGGCGGGGCCGTCCACCCCGGCGACATCATCACTGCCTCCAACGGCAAGACGATCGAGATCAACAACACCGACGCCGAGGGGCGGCTCACCCTGGCCGATGCGCTGGTCTATGCCTGCGGCCTCCAGCCTGACGTGGTGGTGGATCTGGCCACCCTCACCGGCGCCTGTGTGATCGCCCTGGGCGAGGAGATCGCCGGCCTGTGGACAGCCAGCGATGCCCTGGCGGAGGCGCTGATCAGCGCCGGCAGGGAGGGCGGTGAAGCGCTGTGGCGGATGCCGTTGCGAGCTTCCTACAAGGAGGGGCTGAAGAGTCAGTTCGCCGACATGAAGAACACCGGCCCGCGGCCGGGGGGATCGATCACCGCAGCGTTGTTTCTGCAGGACTTCGTGAGCCCCGATGTGACCTGGGCCCACCTCGACATCGCCGGCACGGTCTGGAGCGACAAGGGAAGGGGGCAGGATCCTGCCGGGGCCACCGGCTTCGGGGTGCAGACCCTGGTGCACTGGGTGGCCTCTGGCGCGCCGGCCTGAGCCCGAGGACTGCCAGGAAATCAGAACCGAAAGAAGCTCAGGCGGCCACAGCGGACGAATCGCCGCATCCGGCCGCCTGGGCGATCGCGGCCGCCGCACTCGGGGATTCCAGCTGATGGATCTGCCAGCTGGCCCTTTCACCGCAATGGGGGAGGAGCTGGTCCAGCTGATCGGCAGCCTGCTTGGGGGAGTCGTAGGGACCGATGAAACGGGTCTGCAGACCGTCCCGGATGGTCAGCAGATACATACAGAACCCGTCGCGTTGGACTCATCCACGGTAAGCGGCCTTTTCGGGCTTGCACAGGGGCGGAAGACCGTTCCTGGAGGCAGATCCGGGCCATTTCCGCCCTTCCGGCCCTTAAGGATTTTCATAGATTCACGCAGCTTATTTCTACGGATTTGTCGTCTCAGGCTCCCTTCCAGGCGCTGTTGCCGCGGGCCGCGTCGCCCCAGACCTCATCGAGGCGGCGGTCCCGGCCGCAGGACCATCGATAGAAGCGATATTTCAGGCCGTTGCGCCTGGCGTAGTTCTGATGAACATTTTCTGCAGGCCAGAACTTCGCCAGCGGACGGATCGACACCTTGATCGCACTGGCGGGCTTGCCCAGCTCGCGGGCCGCCGCCACCAGGCTGTTCCTCGCCTCCACCGCCTGGGTGGCGGTGGTGGTGAAGATCACCGGGCGATAGGAATCACCACGGTCGCAGAACTGACCGCCGCCATCGAACGGATCCACATTCCGCCAGTAGCTCCGCAGCAGTTTCTCGTAGCGGATCTTGGTGTTATCGAACCGCACCCGCACGCTCTCCTGGTGCCCTGCACCCCCCGCCGAGACCTGACGATAGGAAGGATTGGCCAGCTTGCCGCCACTGAAGCCGCTCTCCACCTCAAGCACCCCGGGAATCTCTTCCAGGTCGTGCTCCAGGCACCAGAAGCAGCCTCCGGCCAGCACCGCCTCCTCGGTGGCGGCGAAGGCGGGAGCAGCGGGAGCAAGCGTCAGCAGCAGGCTGAGCAGCAGGGCGATCAGACGCATGGGGCAGAAGAGGAGGGGCTGTTCTCCACCCGATCGAGAATGGCGGCGGCGGCACGGCGGGTCACGCCGGGCTCGCCTAGAGAGCGGCGCAACCGCTGGTAGCCCTCCAGCATCTGCCGGCGGCGGGCACCTTCCGGCTCGAGCAGGGCTTCCACCTCGGCCACAATCGCTTCGGGAGTGAGTCCATGCTGCAGCAGTTCAGGCACCAACCGCTCCCCCAGCACCAGATTCACCGGCGAGATATGGGGCACGTTGAAGCGCAGCACGTGCTCGGCCACAAACGCCGTGGGACGGCTGACCCGATAACCCGTCACCTGGGGCACGCCGCGTAGGGCCAGCTCAAGGTTGGCCGTGCCCGACTTGGTGAGGGCCACATCGGCGGCGGCACACAGCTGGGGCTTGAGGCGGTCCGCCTCTGAGGCAGGGATCACCCGGGCCCGCGCCCCGCAGCCGCTGAGCACCTCCTCCAGCCTGGTCTCGAAGCCGGGCAGGCCGGCGGGCACCAGCACCTCCAGCCGAGGATGGCGACGCTGCAGGGCGGCGGCGGCGGCGGCCATCGGCGGCAGCAGGTAGCGAAGCTCCTGACGACGCGAGGCCGGCAACATCAGCAGCACAGGAGCGTCGGGCTCCAGCCCCAGGGCCCTGCGGGCCTCCTCACGGCCCGGCAGGTCGCCGAGCGTGTCGATCAGGGGGTGACCCACCCAGGTCACGCAGGCCCCGCGGGCCCCATAGAACCGGGCCTCCTCCGGGAAAATGGCCAGGATCTGATCGGTGAAGCCGATCAGGCGGGTGGTTCCTCCTTCCCCGAGCCGAAACGCCCACTCCTGGGGAGCGATGTAATAAAGGATCGGCACCTGGGGATAGGTGCGCTTGAGGCGCAACCCCAGATTCACATTGGCGCCCATGTAATCGATCAGCACCACCCCATCGGGCGGGTGGGACCGCAGCCAGCGCCGCAGGCGGGCCTGAAGCTTCAGGGTGGGTACCACCAGCGGCAGGGCCTCCAGCAGGCCGATCGCCCCGAGATTGGCGGTATCGGCCAGCAGCTCGGCCCCAGCACGACGCATCCTCTGCCCCCCCAGGGCCACCACCTCGAGGTCCACCCCCCGCTGGTTCGCCTCCTCATGCAGCGCCCGAATCAGCAGCCCCCCCTGCAGATCCCCGGACACCTCCCCCGTGCTCACCAGCAGACGCACCATCAGCGCTGGGCGGGCAACGGACCACGCCGGCCCGGGCCGATCGAGGCCTCAAGGAAATCGCAGAGTTCCTGGGCCGGCGGCATCAGGCTGCTGCGCCGCGCCTCCACCAACGCCTCGCTGAGCACCAGATCACTGCGGTAGAGAAGGGTCCAGATCTCCTGCAACTGGCGCAGCTGGGCCCCATCCTCGCGCTCGGCCATGCCGCTGCGCCGCAGGCCGATGCGGTTGAGCCCCCTGACCCTGCCGGGATGGCCCTCCACCACAGTGAAAGGCGGCACGTCGCGATCGATCCGGCTCATGCCGCCCACCATCGCCAGGCTGCCGATGTGCACGAACTGGTGAATGCCGAGCACCCCCCCGATCACGGCCCGATCTCCGATCACCACATGGCCGGCCACCGCCACCCCATTGGCGATCACGATCCGATCACCGAGATGGCAGTTGTGGCCGAGGTGACTGCAGGCCATCAACAGATTGCCGTTGCCCACCACCGTGCTTTCCCCTTCGGCCGTGGCCCGGTTGATCGTCACGCACTCGCGGATGGTGTTGTCATCGCCGATCAGCACCTCGGTGGGGGCGCCGCCGTACTTGAGGTCCTGGGGCTCGAGCCCGAGGCAGGCGCCTGGGAAGATCCGGTTGCCCTTGCCCATCCGCACCCGGCCGTCGATCACCACGTGGGGCCCGATCCGACAGCCGTCCCCGATCTCCACCTCCGGCCCGATCACGGCATAGGGCCCGATCTCCACGCCGGTGCCGATCCGGGCCCGGGGGTCGACCACGGCCGTGGGATGCACCGATGTCGCCATGGCTGCACTCGACATCGGCTCAGTCCACCAGGGAGAACATCAGTTCGCCGGAACAGACGAGATGTCCATCCACGGTGGCCTCGGCCTTGATCTTGCCGAACCGCTGGCGCTTGAGGCTGAGCAGCTCGCAGGTGATGCGGAGCTGGTCGCCGGGCACCACCGGGCGACGGAAGCGCACCCCATCAATACCGGCGAACACGAACAGCCCCTTGGGCAGATCGGGCATCTGGGTCACGATCAGCCCCCCCACCTGGGCCATCGCCTCCACGATCAGCACGCCGCGCATCAGGGGGCGCCCCGGGAAATGGCCCTGAAACTGGGGCTCATTGAAGGTGACGTTCTTGATCGCCACCGCCTTCTCGCCGGGCACGTACTCCACCACCCGGTCCACCAGGGCGAAGGGGTAGCGATGGGGAAGCAGATTGAGGATCTGTTCGCTGGAGAGGATCACCGGTTCGGCCATCGGGGCACCGCTGGCAAAGGCGTCTGGGGGGGCGGAGACAGTCAAGAGCTCAGGCGGGCAGGGCGGATTCGAGTGGGGTGAGCGGTGGCGTGTCAGGGACGACCGCCTGGGAGAGGGCCGCAGCCAGGGCCGTGTGCAGGCCGTGGGAGCCGCGATAGGCAAAGACCTGGGCCCGCGGCAGGCCCACCAGCGCCAGATCTCCCAACAGGTCCAAGAGCTTATGGCGCACCGGTTCGTCGGAGAAGCGCAGCGGCGGGTTGAGCCAGCGGTCGCCGTCACACACCAGGGCGTTGTCGAGGGCTCCTCCCCGGATCAGGCCGGCGGCGCGCAACTGCTCCACCTGCTCCCGGAAGCCGAAGGTGCGGGCTGGAGCGATCTCCGCCACGAAGCGGCTCGGGCTGAGTTCGATCGAATACAGCTGGCGCCCGATCACCGGTTGGGGGAATTCCACGGCGGCGGCCAGAATCGGACGATCGGCAGGCTGGGCCAGGGCGAAGCTGCGCCCCTGGTGCACCTGCACCGGCGCTGCCGGCAGCTCCAGCAACCTACTTTCCCCGATCGATCGCAGACCCGCTTCGGCGATCGCCTCCACCCACGGCAGGGCAGAGCCGTCCAGCAGCGGGATCTCGCCCCCCTCCACCCAGATCTCAGCCTGGCTGATGCCGGTGCCGGCCAAAGCCGCCAGCAGGTGCTCCACCGTCGCCAGGCGTCGGCCATCAAGCTGCAGCGCGGTGCACAGCTGGGTTTCGCACACCTGGAAAGGGGTCAGGCGCACCAGCGGCTGACCTGGCTCGTCCAGCCAGCCGACGCGATAGCCGGGCTGGTCCGAAGGCTGCAGGCGCACCAGGGTCATGGCACCGCTGTGGAGACCCACGCCGCTGCGCTCCACCGGGGCGGCCAGGGTCCAGGCCTGGCTGTAGTCGGAGGGCCAGGTCGTCACTAGAACTTCCAGCCCACGCCGAGGTTGAAGCGCCACTCGCCGGTGAAATCCTGGCTGGCCACCTCAAGCCGCAGCGGACCCACCGGCGTGGTGACGATCAGACCGGTCCCCACCGAAAAACCTTCCCCAGGCTTGTTGAGCAGCTGGCCGGGGTTCCCGGGCACATTGGCCTGGGAGCCGAAGGTGGTGCCTCCATCGATAAACAGCTCGCCACTGACGATGCTGAAGATCGGGAAGCGGTATTCGATCGTGGCCTCCCCGAAGCTGCGACCCACGCCGAGATCGCAGTCGTAATAACCGCGCACCGAGTTACCACCGCCCAGACAGAAGGCCTCATAGGGAGGCAGATTGCCCACATTGGTGCCAGCGGAAACCTGGAAGGCCAGGGCCTGTTTGCAATCCTCGGTTTCGCCGGGCTTGACCCGGCAGCCCTTGTAGAACTTCAGCCACTTCACCGGGATGTAGTGGGTGAAGCTGCCCCGCAGGCGGTTGAAGGTGGGGGAATCGGGCCCCACCGAGAAGAACTGCTCGGTGCCCAGGCTCAGGAAGTTGCCCCTGGTGGGATTGCGGGGATCGTCGAGGGTGTTCATCGTGGCCGCCAGGCGGATGCCGAGCAGCTGGTTGTGGGCGGCGCAGTTGTAGGCCACGCACAGGATGGCGCTGTTGGGAACCTGGCCACCGTCGAGGCTGAAGGAGTTGGTGGCGACGGCATAGGGCTGGCTGGCGCCCGAGAAGTCGATCGGCGTGACCTCCTGGGCGTTGAAGCCCAGCACCAGGCTCCAGGGGGCGCGCTTGAACGGATTGCCGCCGTTGAGGGGCCGCACGAACTGGAGGTTGCCGCCAACCCGCTGGATCACCACGGAGTTGCCGTTGTAATCAAACCAGCTGTAGTTCTGCCCCTCCGAATTGGCAGTGGCCTTGGCCTGCGCCACCGAGCCGAACACCATCTCCAGCGGATTGGCGAAGCTGTTGATGTTGTAGGCAACGCTGGTGCCCGGAGCTTCGTAGAACTCGGAGGCGGTGAGGATGTTGCCGTTGGTCTGGCTCTGGAAGATCTGGGGGACGTCGCGGCTGATGAAGGCCTTGATCCGGAAGGCGGTGCGGTAAGGATCCCCCTTGATCCAGGGATCGGTGAAGGTGACATCGGCAAGACCACCGAACTGGCCGTAGGTGAAGCTGGTGGCCAGGTCCCAGGCGCGTCCGAACAGGTTGCTGTCCTGCACCTGCACCTGCCCGAAGACCCCCTGGCTCTGGCTGTAGCCGAGACCTCCGGAGAGGGATCCGGTGGACTGCTCCACAATGCCGAGCACGATCGTGACCTTGCCCGGATCAGCCGGATCGGGCTTGAGGGTCACCTTCACATCGCTGAACAGGCCGGTGCCGTAGAGCCGCTTGAGGTCTTCCTCGAGATTGCGGCGGTTGAAAACCTGGCCCGGCTTGAGCGAGATCTCGCGGCTGACCACCCAGGGCTTGGTCTTGCCACGGATCGGCTCGCCCTTGTCGTTGGTGGGAGATCCTTCCTTGTTGAGGAACTGCACCTCCACACCCTGCACCAGACCCTGACGGATCACGAGCTGCACGTCGCCGTCGGGGCTGACCCGACTCGGCCCGGTGACGCGGGCCAGGGAATAGCCCTGGTCGGCATACCACTTCTGCAAGTCCTGCATCCGGGTCTGCAGGGTGGTGAGGTTGAGGGTCTTGCCCAGGTCAGCGGCGAAGGTGTCCTGCACCACGGCCGCCGGCACCTGGGCATCGGGCGGATCGAGGCTGATTTTTTTGAGCACCGGATTGGGGGTGACCTGCACCAGCAGGCGAACCCCAAGGGCGCTGTCCACGGGCTGGATGCGCACGTCGGAGAACAGACCGGTGGCGTACACCGCCTGCAGGTCGGTGCGCAGCTGGCTGCGGGTCACCTGGGTGCCGGGGGTGACCCGCAGGGCGCCATAGGCGGCCTGCTCGAGGCGATCCTTCTCCGGATGGTTGTCCAGACCCTGGATCACCACCTCGCTGATCATCACCCGCGGCTCGCTGGGCGCCGACTCGGTGCCGCTGCCGCTGCCGGTGCTGTCGCCGGGCTTGAGCACGGGAGTGCCGGGGAGGCTGGGATCGGGCCGCAGCGGGGGGGTCCCCGCCTCCGGGGTGGCGAAGGGATTGGGGATGTCCAACCCGGGAGAGGCCGGAGCCTGGGGCTGCTGGGCGAGCAACTGGGGCGAGGTGAGCGCCTCCGGTGAGGCAACCTCGGCGGCCACGGGCTCCCGGGAGGCATCTGCGGGGACTGCCGCGGCCACAACGGGGGTGTCGGCCACCGGGGGTGCGGCGGCGGCTGCAGCTGCGACTGGGGGTGCGGCGGCGGCTGGAGGGGCGGCTTCAACAGCCGGAGTGCCGGTGGCCTCTGGAGCGGCAGGACCGGAAGCAGCGGCCGTGGCTGAGCCGGAAGCGGAAGCAGAGCTGAACAGTGGTGGCGCCGCTTGCACCTGCGCCGCTTCCAGGGGGGCCAGCTCAGCGGCGATCGGCGCCTGGTCGGCGGCCCTGGCCCGGCCCGGCCCGAAAAGGACCAGGCCCAGCAGGGGGAAGCTGGCGACGATGCCCAGGGTGGTGCCTGTGGAGAGAAGCGACCTGCGGGGGCGAACGCCAGCCATGAATGTCGTGCAGAGCGGCGATGCCGCAAATCGCGCCGACCTTACCGATAAACCCGGGGGGTAGGACAGACCCCTTGGACCCGTTTGAGGACCTCCCCGTACGCCTCCACCACTCCACCGAGGTCCTGACGGAACCGATCCTTGTCGAGAATGCGATCCGAGGCATCGGATACTTCCCTGTCCCAGAGCCGACAGGTGTCCGGGCTGATCTCATCGGCCAGCACCAGTTCGCCGTCGGCGGTGAAGCCCAGTTCGATCTTGAAATCCACCAGTTCCAGGCCCACGGAACCGAACAGCTCCCGCAGCCCTTCGTTCACCTGCATCGCCAGCTGACCGATCGCCAGGCGCTGCTCCGGGGTCACGATCCCCAGCCGCTCCAGCCGCGCCTCGGTGAGCAGCGGGTCCCCGAAGGCGTCGTCCTTGTAGTACAGATCCAGAAGCGGCGGCTCGAGGCGGGTGCCGGGTTCGATCGGCATCTGCTTGCACAGCGAACCGGCCGCCACGTTGCGCACCACCACCTCCACGGGCACCACCCGCACCGGACGCACCAGCATCCAGCGGTCGCCCTCCACCCCCAGATAGTGGGTCGGCACGCCGCGCACGGCCAGCCATTCGAACACCAGGGCCGAAATCCGACAGTTCATCTCCCCCTTGCCGGCAAGCTGGGCCTTTTTGAGGGCGTTGAAGGCGGTGGCGTCATCCTTGAACTCCACCGCCACCACATCGGCACGATCCGTGGCGTACACGCGCTTGGCCTTGCCCTCGTAGAGGAGGGCGCCGGTGCTGAAGGCGGTCATGGCTGGGAGGGAGCGGACGGGGGAAGGGAAGGCGGCAGGGAGGCCGGCG
>Ga0164292_10005468_pt1 | contig 10404 bp, 9 predicted proteins | sample GEODES117metaG_FD_111486 | JGI IMG/M metagenome (GOLD analysis project Ga0164292, IMG submission 111486) | Eutrophic lake water microbial communities from Lake Mendota, Wisconsin, USA - GEODES117 metaG | ecosystem: Environmental > Aquatic > Freshwater > Lake | place: USA: Lake Mendota, Wisconsin... | reverse complement strand
TCCTAAAGGTAAAGTTATTCTTTTTCGAATACGATTTGCAATTACGCCTGAAATTAAATCTTCTGTTGCACCAAATCCGTAGTCGTTAGAATTGCTTGAATTCTCTCTCTGCAGCATGTTGTAAATTTCGGATGTTTCGTTGTTCTCAATTTTGTTTTCATATGCTTCTCCTTCATAAATCATATCGATAGGATACCGCGTCGAAGAAGGTTTATGTAGTTTTTCAATTTCAATATCTGTAATTTTTGTTAACTTAAAAGTGTTGTCATAGATCTCAGCTTTTGCATATTTATACAAGATTTCAATTTTCAAATTCACTTTGCTTGAATTGCTGAAACTTATGTTTAACTGATTCTTCTCTGGGTATCGCCAAAAAACGCTACCTTCGTAGAATTTAAAACTTATTTCTCTAGGATTTATAGGATCCGAGTGCATATAGCCACCAACTTCTATTGGTCGATTAACAAATAGTTTATTTGCCAAGGCAACATAGTGGATTCCATTTGTAGCAATACATTTTGCACCCCCAAATATATTTATCGCTATGGGTTTGCCTATCATTGTTTTATTCATTTCCAAATACTTAATAAATTTTGCATTCAGAATTGGAATGTGTGTAACAATTTGCAATTTATGTTTTTTTTGATATTTTCTCATAGTACTAAGGTCTTTTAGTGAGTCTGCCAGAGGTTTTTCAATTAAAAAATGTTTTATACCTAGTTTTGTAAAATACTTGAACACTTCATAATGATTGGGTCCCCAGTTTGCAATTACTACTAGAGTGGATTCATTTACAAAGGATATTTCATAAATGGAATTTTTGAATTCTAAGGTCGTTCCTGCTTGTTTCTCTAAATCTTTCTTGATTTTTTCGATTTTTGGATCAACTAAGGTGATTTTATTAAAACGCTGCGTCAAGTGCTGCAAGTGAGTTTTTCCAACCGAGCCAACACCTACGAGAATAGCCTCTTGGATTGCCATGCCTAAATTCTAGTGCAATAGGTATTCAACTTTTAATTACCTCTGAAAGGTATTAAAAGTGCTATTAGTTTTGCCTTAAGTAACTTTTTAGTGCCAATTCGTTCTGAATCACAGGAATTTTACGATAGGTTGGGTCATCTGGATTAACTATTCCCTCTGGATCGTAAATTATCGATTTTTTACCTTCTAGCTTCGCGAGCAAAGCTGTTGAAGAACCCGCTCGAGAAATCACCATATTTGCATTTTCAATCAACCTTGCTGGAGCAATTTTCTCATTAACTATTCTAAATTTTTCGGAATATTCTAATTCCATTTTAGATATAAACTCATTGAACCACCGAAAACCACTTGGTCTCTTGGCTTTATATAGTATTTGACAATCTATATCTTTATAAACATTCAATATATGTGATAAAAACATTTCTTGATAACTGGCTTTATCTCCACCACCAATAGCAAGTAATGAAAATAGATACATTGAGTCATAGGGTGATTTATCAAAAATCACAATGGTTGATTTTTCTTTAAAATTTATTTTTTCATTACAATCAATCCACCAAGGCATCCCAAAAATATAAAAAGTCTGATTCATGCCGGGTATAACTGTTTCCAATTCAGTTCTTAACTGTTCATCTGGTACAACGTAGTTTGACCATGTAGCTAGACGCCATTCTCCACTTAGTTGTACTTGATTTATGCTAAATCTCGGTTCTGAATAAGTGGCATAAAAATACATATAATTATTGATCCCGATAGATTCAGCGGCATACGCCCATAGCGGTTTAGTAGGTCCTATCGAGCAATTGAAATAAACTTCATTCACAATAATATTATCGCTATAATGAAGTACTCGGTTGTAGTCAATTATATCGCTTAGGTTTAGAAGTAACATGGCGATTTTCTTGTAGTCTCTTAAATTGAATAATGTAAAATGAATCATTCTGAATATGATAAGTATTTCTTTTTTAAAAATTAAAGAACCGTAAATTTTATTTATCTTAATATGAGTTGAATTTTCAAAATCACCACCAAACTTTGAACATGCTATAAGATCAGAATTATCTGGCATATTTTTTTTGATCCACGCTAAAGAGTTTTTATAATTAAAGCTCGAATTGTCCTCAAGAAGACTTTCCGCCGGAAAATCGTGGAAAAATACTTTCTTAAAGGTTTCATGGTCGCGAAGTCTTTGCTTTTTGCTGCTTAAAGGACGGTAATCAGTAAGTGAAATAATATATTTTAACATTTGATTTAACATTAAAGTTGCAATAATAATTTTCCACAATCCAGCGCTAATGTTTTTGTTGAATTTAAAACCGTTCTCTTCAAATATTTTTATCCAATCAGTTTTCATTGGAAAAATTATTGGTTTATTGAAATATTCAGCAACGATAAAGCTTCGACGAATTTGAGGTCTGATAAATATAAATGATATTAATTTTTGATAATAGTAAGTATTGACATTCGCCATAGGTACATCAAGTAGTACTTGATCATTTGGTATGAATCCTAACTTCTTTAATTCGTAATCAGCAATATCGTTGACGCACTTGAAATATTTTTGTGGACCTTGATTTAAAATGAATCTTTCATAGCCAGATTGCAATATATTTTTGCCAACAATTTTACTTGTTAAGGGAGCCAAAAATCTTAAAAAGAGATTACTTCTGCTTTTTAGAAGAGTTTTCATAATGATGATTCCCGTTTCGCCGATGTATAGTATATACGTGGTGAAGAATAAACGAATGTTGCTTTTAGGTGGATCTGGTTTACTAGGTTTGAATTTGATATACCATTTACGTGACGAATTTGATATAACATCTACATACAATTCTACGCTTCCAAATATCAAATGTAAATGGATAAAATTTAATACTGATGATCTTGAGGGATTACTAGATAAATCGAATTATGATGTAGTTGTTAATTGTATAGGGTTAACTAATGTTGATTTGTGCGAAATTAATATTGAAGAATCCAACAAACTGAATGCTGATTTTCCACGCAGGTTAGCAGAAGTATGCAATCGCATTAATTCTAAATTAATCCATATAAGCACAGATGGTTTCGAAAGTTCACCCGGTGATGTTAGGGATGAAAGAGTTAAGCCTATTTCCATAAATGCATATAGTAGTTCTAAACTTCAGGGTGAGTCTTTTGTACTTTCTGCTTCACCTACAAATTTAGTTTTCCGAACTAATTTTTTTGGTTTTGCCCGTCAAGGGCGTAATTCATTGCTTGAATGGATAATCACAGAATCAATTACATCGAATCAAATCAAGGGCGTAACTGATGTATATTTCAGCCCTGTATCAACAAAATTTTTAAGTTATGTAATTCGAGAAAGTATTTGGAACGATTTTGTAGGTTTATACAATTTATCGAGTGATTTATGTCTATCTAAATTAGATTTTGTAAAATTGAGCTTAAGTTGTCTAAATTTTTCACATGTGAGGGTTTTGCCAATAGAAGTTGATGAACTGAATTTTTTAGCAAAGCGCCCTAAATATATGTGCTTAAAGAATGACAAAATCAAAGGAATCTTATCTACTCCAATCCCAAGTGTTAAATCCATGATTTTTGATGAAATTAACGATATGATTGAAAAGCAAAATTCATTTTAAATTAGAGGAAGTTTACAAACATGAACTTAGGTAAGGTTTTTTTAACAGGTGGAACTGGTTCTTTTGGGCGAGCATTTGTAAAAAAATTGATTGAATCAGATAATTTTACGCAGCTAATAATTTACAGTAGAGATGAATTGAAGCAGTTTGAATTAAGTAATGAAATATTTTCAGATAAAGTGCATTTTGTTTTAGGCGACGTTCGAGATTACGACAGACTTTCTGATACGCTCAGTGGTTCAGACGTTCTTGTACATGCCGCTGCTATGAAACAAATTCCGGCATCTGAAAACAACCCTATTGAAGCAATAAAAACTAATGTATTAGGCGCTGACAACATTGTACGAGCTGCGATTGCCAATCAGCTAAAGAATGTAATCGCCTTGAGTACTGATAAAGCGGCTAATCCCGCTAATTTATATGGCGCTACTAAATTGTGTTCAGATAAATTGATAATTGCTGGAAATACCGCTTTCGGAAACGATAGAACAAAATTCTCAGTAGTTCGCTATGGAAACGTGTTGGGCTCGCGAGGAAGTGTTGTTCCTTTCTTTAAAGAAAAAAGCAAAAGCGGTATCCTCCCAATAACTGACTTCGAAATGACAAGATTCTGGCTTACAATTGATCAAGGAGTGCTATTTGTACTTAATTCACTTGCAAGGATGCATGGCGGTGAAATATTTGTCCCTAAAATACCAAGTTTTAAAGTTGCTGACGTAGCTAAGGTAATTGCGCCTAAAGCAAAATTAGAATTGATTGGTATACGACCTGGCGAAAAACTTCATGAAGTTATGATAACTGAGGACGATTCATTTTATACTTTAGAATTCGACGAATACTATGCGATTTTATCTCCAACTTTAAAGTTATCTGAATTTTACAAAAACAATGGCAAGCAAGTTAAACATGGATTCAGGTTTAGCAGTGACAATAACAAGGATTGGCATACATTGGAAACTTTTAGATCAGTTTTGATTGAGAATAATTTAATTTAAGATTTATGCAGATTGCAATACTAATTGCCACAAAAGATAGACCAGAAAAACTGGATAGATTGTTACTTTCAATTACTCACTCAGAACAACACATTCGGCAAGTAGTTATAGTTTCGAGCGGTAATAGTATATCTAATATAGTCAAAAGGTATAGTGACTTAATAAATTTAAAGCACATCCATTCCGAAATCTCTGGACAAATTCACCAAAAAAGTATTGGAATTCAAGCAATTGAAGGAGGGATAAATTGGGTACTTTTCTTAGATGATGACGTTACCCTGCCGGTTAATTCACTAGATATTCTAGTTAGTAATTACTTAGTTAATCCCAAATTTGCGAAAGTTTTCGCTTTCGGTTTGAAAATTGAAGGAATTAAATACAGAAAATACTCATGGTTCACGAAACTAATTTTATTATTGTTTTATCTTTACTCAAATCAAAAAGGTAAAGTTTTAGGCAGTGGACATGCTCAAATTTATCAAGATTCTTTAACTGATATAGAGACTCAATGGGTAAATGGCATATCTGTTTGGAGAATTGAAACACTTCAATCCTATGGATTCATAAGTTCCAAACTTTCTTACTCCGCATACGAAGACGTGATTTTTTCTTACAGAGTATCAAGGGACCATCCAATTATTTTTGCTTCTAAAGTAATTGTAAAAAGTCAAGATTCGGAGGAGATTCAGCCTATAACATTGAATCAATTTAAATCTGGATCGTATATGAGATACTTTTTTGTTACGAAATACCCAGATCTTTCGAGAATTAAACTCCTGATTGCTCAACTGTTGCGAAGCGTCCAATTCACTTTATTTGGTGACAAAACCTTATCAGGCATAATTCGCTTTAAACATAGTGTGCATATTTGGTTTGATCTATTGAGAGCTTTTCTATTCAAAATAGACCCAACATTTTTATTGAATAAGAGATTTTAACTTACATTAAATATTTCATTTAACTCTGAGAACTTTACTAGCTCAAATAATTCAGTATAAATTTTCATTTTCGCATTTTTGCTTACCGATACGGTGTTTAGATCAAGAAAAACAAGAATTTTATCAGGTGTATCCAAAAGTGATTGGTCTACTAAACTATAGCTTAAAACGTTTAAACCAGATTCACCTGAATTTCCGTAAAAAATAGGAGTTGCGTTAAACGGTAAAGATTCAACACCCACTGCGCTTGAGCGATAAAAAACATACTTACATTCTTCCAAATCGGAGTAAAGGTTATTTGATGATAATGAAAAATTGTGTTTAAAATTAAGTAACCTGATTTGAATATTAATCAATACTCCTCGTTTCAAATTTGGATGCAACCTCAGGCGAAAATTAAAAGTGGGCATTCGGTCGCATAAGTATCGAATCAATTTTAAATATTCAGAAGTTGCGCTTATGGTGCCTTCTGGTGCAAAAAGCGCAATATTGCCTGGATTTCTACTGGCCGCGGACGCAGATGCCAATGCTTTAGAAGACCCTACTAGTTTATAAACTGGAATTGATGAAATTTCAGAAAAGACATCTATATATTTATTTCCAGTAGTCATGATTACAATTTTGTTTTTATATGAGCGCAAAAAGCTCTTGACGCCGTAATGATCAGGGACAATCGGGCTATGCTGGTAAAGGACTAAATTGATTTCTGGATAATTTATGGATATGTTTTCGATTAAATATTGTTCGTAACTATGACCTTCAAAAGTGAGAACTATATATTTTGGTTTACTTCGGTCAATTCTTCGCTGAACTCTTTTCATCAATAAATAATTGCTGTACGTTGCCCTTCCATAGAACAAAACTGAGCCTTTGATTAATAAGTAGGCTGAAACTGGATCAGTTCCGAATATCTTAAGACCTTTAATTAAACAAGCGAAAGATGTTGGTACTATATTTTTTAGATAACTCAAATTTTCTGTAGGTTTGAGAAATTTAGGCATCAAATTCCTAGTTATGCCGTCGTTATTTAACAAGGTCAATTTGGCGTACTTTTTATAGCTTATCCGGTAGTGGTTGGTGTAAATCATAGTAACAGATCTTTTTTTCCCAGATAAGTAAGCTGGCATGACTCCAAAAAACTGATCGGTACCTCTTTGGGAGATATTTTCACCTATCCCATGTGACAAAAAAATATATTCTGCTTTATCAATAAACTTACTTAAGATTCTATTTTGATTCATAAATATAAAACTAAAAAATATAAACAAAAAAATTTTACCAATATTTATAGGAATTGATGCCAATAAATATAATACGATTCTAATTCTTTGAAAACGGTAATTTAAATCTCTATATCTATACATTTGTTCTGGCGTTGCTTTTGAAATTCTGAAATATGGATTTACTAAGTACTTTTCACGACCTAACTCTGTAAGTATAGAGTTTAGCTTTTGATCTATTTCTGTATTTGAAAGTAACATATTTACTGAATTAATCTCAAAATTGCCTGTTGCTCTTTACTAGATTCCAATATCTCCAATACAGCTAATACATCATGTTTTGTATTTACAGATGGATAATTTGTGCCAACTATCACTCCTAATACATCTAATCCCATCTCAATAATCTTCATTTGTTCTATAGATTCGGCCATTTCAATTTGTGTGGCAGGTGATGTTGCAACCATGCCCAATGCTCTTTTCGATATTGCATAAACACCACAAACTTTCTTTGTAAAGTTAAGTTGGGTTGGTTTGGATGCGACTGAACTACTTTTCCGTGTAAAATTAATTATCGAATTATTATTTCGGATAATGCATTTCACTGTATTTGTATCATTTAACTCACTAACATTGTCCATGCCGGTTATCAAATTGTAGAAATCGAAATTTAGGTTAGATTTAATTGCATCTATTAAGAACTTAAGATTTTTTGGTTCAATAAGTATTTCATCTGCTTGCAAGACTATATAAAAATCCCAATTTAAATCTTTTGAAACCTCGCCGACGCGACTTAAGCCGTTTAGATGGCTATTTTTTGTTAATACAGTTACTGCGCCGAACTGATCACATTTTGTTTTGATTAGCTCATTATCTGTAGCTATTACGATTTCAATTTTAGGTTCTACAAGTTGAGCTCTTTGCCAAACATGCTCAATCATTGATCTTCCCATGAATTCAAGTAATACTTTGTTAGGTAATCTTTCAGATTCTAATCGTGCAGGAATTACGATTCCTATTTTCAATTTGGCAAAACTCCGCAATCTACATTGATTGATTGTCCAGTAATTCCGCTAGCTTCATTGGAACTCAAAAACAAGCATACTTGTGCCACTTCATTTAAAGTAGGTAATCGACCAAGTGCGGTTTGGGATGAAATAAAATCCTCAAGAAATCTCTGCGTATTGTTTTTGGCGGGAGATTGGTCTGAATTTAGTGCATCTAAAAGTCCTGGAGTTTCAATCAACACTGGGCATACTGCATTAACTCTTATACCTTTTAATCCCAATTCTTTACACAAACTTTGCGTTAATCCTGTAATGCCAAATTTTGTTGCTGAATAAGCACTGTTGTTAGCACTGCCTCTTTTAGCCGCCAAACTTGATATATTAATTATAGATCCACCTTTTTCTAAGCCTGTTAGAGCTGCCTGTGCTCCCCAAAAATATCCAAAAAGGTTAGTTTCGAATAATTCAGTCAAAAAATTTTCGTTTATGTTCTCTAAAGATCGCCATTCAGAAAAACCGGCATTATTTACGTAGCAATCAAGCCTTCCAGTCCAATCGCGCGCAATGTTCACTAGTTTCATGTGATCACTTCTGTTTCTTACATTTATTTGAACTTGCTTGACTTGGTTAACAATATCCGTCGGTATATCATTTTTGATGCTCCTAGAACCGCTTACTACCATATAGCCATCTCTTGCGTATGACTGAACCAACTCCCAGCCAATACCTTTTGTTCCGCCCGTGATAACAACTGTGCGTGACATGGGTGTTAAATTGTCATGGCGGAAAATCCACCATCAACAATTAGTTCTGATCCGGTCACAAAACTAGAGGCTGAAGAAGCGAGATAAATTGCAGCTCCAATCAGTTCGAAGGTTTCACCAAATCTAGCCATAGGCGTGTGATTCAAAATAGCCTTTTCGCGTTCGGGTGTTATAAAGTTTTTCCTATTCCAATCAGTGGGAAAGAAACCAGGACGAATTGCATTTACCCTTACGCCAGTTTCACCCCACTCTCTTCCTAAATTTTGTGTTAAGTTTCTTATTCCAGCTTTGGCAGCTGAATATGCATAGGCCTTAGAAAGAGCTGGATCAGCCGATGCTGAAGATATGTTTATTATTGAGCCCTGTTTATTTTTTAACATATGGTTGCCAAATACTTGACACCCTAAATAAGTTGCTGTGAGTTGCGAATCCATTACTTTGCGCCACTCTGACTCTTTAATTTCTAAGAAAGGTTCCGGGCTATTAATTCCTCCGCCGTTAACTGCAACATCAATCTTTGGTGCGAATTTTAATAAGGATTGCATCATTGCATTAAGTTCATTTATTTTTGTAGCATCAGTTCCGATTCCGATAGTTTTTACACCAAAATCTTTCTTGATTTCTTCTGCAATGATTTCAGCTTTTTCGCTCCGAATGTCGATGATTGCGACATCGGCTCCGGCTCCTGCGAACCCTCTTGCCAAGGCAGAACACACGTGGCCGCCACCGCCAATAACTGCCGCAGTCATTCCGGTAAGAGAGAATAATTGTGTGTGTGATTTAAACGAAATTTCAAATTTCTCTGTCACGCCCTTAATCCTTGCATTACTTTTTCTGCCGCATTTGCCCACGAGTCTAAAATAAACAAGTCTGAAGATGCAATTATAAATGTGTAACCCATTGCTAGAGCATTATTAATGGATTCAGCATTAAAATCGCTCAACTGAGTGCCACAGGATATGCCACGATTTTTACATGCTTCTATCACTTTAGATTCGGCTTCTTTTACTAATGGATGAAATTTTTCACCAGGGACTCCAAGTGAACCAGATAAATCATATGGGCCAATCATTACGCCATCCAAATCTTTGTGTGAAACAATTTCTTCTACGCTATCTACTGCCGATTTTGATTCAATTTGTGCAATAAAAATAGAAAAGTCATTCCAGTTTTTAACATACTGATCAAAATTACTACCATAGCTTTGTGCCCGATTGACTCCAAAACTTCTATTTCCTTTAGGGGGATATTTAACATTATTGATTAAACCATTGAGTTCGATTTCGCTATTAACCATTGGTGCAATTAAACCATCAGCACCTGACTCTAGTAATGGTTTTATCCAGTCATTGGAATGCGATACCGGCCTAGGCAAACATGGAACTTTGTAATACTGACTTGCAGCAATTATCCGTTGTGCTTGCTCAAGATTTATTGTTCCGTGTTCCATATCAATCGCAACAAAATCAAATTCATGAGAGGCAAAAATTTCTGTAATTGAGGGGTGGGCAAATGACACCCAAGCTCCAAAGATTAGCTCCCTTGAGCGCAGGCGCTCCTTGAGACTACTAGTTAGCATCATGCCTATGTAATAAACCGAGTAATTTGTTCTCTGAGTCCACAATAGGAAGATCCCATATCTGCTTCTGATTCATAACTGCCTGCAATTGAGTAACTTCGTCGTCTTCGTGGGCAGTTGTCGGATTAGAATTTCCAAAACTGAGCCCATCTGAGATAAGTAATGCTGGTAGTGGGCTTTGCTTTGTAAGCAATAACCGACGCAGATCACCATCTGTCAACAATCCCTTCAAGACCCCGGCGCTGTCTATAAAACAAGCTATTCCTAATTTTTTTTCACTCATTAAATCAAGTGCT
>Ga0164292_10005467_pt1 | contig 10408 bp, 14 predicted proteins | sample GEODES117metaG_FD_111486 | JGI IMG/M metagenome (GOLD analysis project Ga0164292, IMG submission 111486) | Eutrophic lake water microbial communities from Lake Mendota, Wisconsin, USA - GEODES117 metaG | ecosystem: Environmental > Aquatic > Freshwater > Lake | place: USA: Lake Mendota... | reverse complement strand
TCCCCCAATGGGCCGAAAAAATTCGCCAGGTCCTTCCTCTCCCTCCAGCTACAGAATCCGCATCGCCAACCCCTTGAGTCGCCTTCTGCGGGCGGTGGAAAAGGAGGCTAAGATTGTATTATGGGCGGTTTGAAAAATAGCAACCCTTTTTCTATCATGTAAATGGCACGCTTATTGCTGAGTATCTTTTTGATGAAATCATACCAAGTTTCCTTTTTCGATGAAAGTCAGCGCCTTGCCGCATTGAGTCGTTTGAATGACCCGCTAGAGGAGTTGGGCAAGCGAATTGATTTCGAGATGTTTCGCCCGATTTTGACTGAGGCTCTGCGCAAGGCGGAGCGGAAAAGTCCTGCCGGGCGCAAGCCGCTGGATGTGATTTTGATGTTCAAGGCCTTGATTATTCAACGCCTCTTCAATCTCAGCGACGAGCAGTTGGAGTATCAGATCACCGACCGACTTTCCTTCACACGCTTTCTCGGGCTTCATATCGGGGAAACGATCCCCGACTACACGAGCTTTTGGGGCTTCCGGGAAGCACTGGCAGAAAAAGGATTGGAGCGTCAACTCTTCGAGCACTTCGCCGCCAAGTTGGAAGCCGAGGGAGTGTTTGCCAAAACCGGATCGATCATCGATGCCACGATTGTGGAGGTTCCTCGCCAGCGCAACAACCGGGAGGAAAATGAAAGAATCAAGGCGGGCCAAATTCCTGCTGAGTGGGATGATCCCAAGAGATCGCACAAGGACACCGATGCTCGCTGGGTGAAGAAAAACGGGGTGAGCTTCTTCGGCTACAAGGATCACATCAAAACCGATTCGGGCACCAATTTGATCACCGACTATCGGGTGACGAGCGCCAATGTGCATGACAGCGTGCCGTTTAAGGAATTGGTGGGAGAATCGGACCAGGGAACGAGTCTGCACGCCGACAGTGCCTACAAAAGCGCCGAGAACGACGAGCGACTTGAAGCCCTTGGGATCAAGAACCAAATCCACGAGAAAGGAAATCGGGCCGGAGCTTTGAGCGAAGCCCAGTGGCGACACAATCGCCAGAAGTCGAAAATCCGGGCGCTGGTCGAGCATGTGTTCGGGTTCATGGAAAACTCGATGAACCGGATTTTTCTACGAACCATCGGTATGAAGAGGGCGAAATGCGCGATCGGGTTGGCGAACTTGGTTTACAACCTCTGCCGCTACACGCAACTGATTAGACTCGGAAGAATCCAGACGGCGTAAAACCACAAGAAAACCCAACAATCAGACTTTTATACCAGAAAACCTATGAGATTTCAGACTCCTGCTAATGAGAATGTAAATTTGCTAACCGGTGCTTTTTGAAAAACCGCGTTTCGCGGCACCATCCAATCTAAAATCTCGAAATTTTCAAACCGCCCTAAAAAGATTGCCTTTGGTTTACAAAAAACCGAATATTCCGTGATTGGATTAAATTCAGTTGACAAATCGTGATTATAGGCCATAATTTCAATATGATTCAGGCCAACATATCCACAACTAAAAACAACATCAGCCAGTATATCGAAAAAGTCGCTTGTGGCGATGAGGTTATAATTTCAGATAGGAACAAGCCTGTGGCCATGCTCATTCCTTTCACGCCTTCACAGGTTCGTGGAAATTGGTCTGCTCGAGTCGCTCAGTTGTCAAAACTTGGGCAATTGAAAAGACCTCGATTGGAAACTGATATGGTTTCTGATATCAAGCCAATCGAATCAATTGGTGGCCGTCAGCCTTCTGACTTGCTCCTGGAGGAGAGGGGAAGCGGGCGATGAGGTTTTGGGATAGTTCGGCGATTCTTCCTCTATTAGTCAAGGAAAGCACCACGCAGTTTCTCCTAGAACTCAAAAAATCGGATGAGGAAATGGTCGTTTGGTGGGGAACGGAAACAGAGTGCCTCTCTGCTCTTGCTCGCAGGGAGCGCGAGGGTGGCTTGGATCGGACGGGAGTGTCGTTGGCGGAAGAGAATTTGGCGAAAATTCTTAGCCGTTCCTACGAGGTGCAACCTACCACGGAGGTTCGTCGTATTGCTCGTCGTCTCCTGATGACTCATCCCCTCCGTGCAGCCGATGCTCTTCAACTCGCCAGTGCCTTGTTTTTTTTCCGGAATTCAAGTGCCGGAATTGCCATTTGTCACTCTTGACAAAAACCTTGCCTCTTCGGCAGGTAAAGAGGGATTTTCTCTCATTTCAATCGCAACGAGAAATTAATGATGCTTCCTTATGGTAAACAGTCCATTTCCGAAGATGACATTCAGGCGGTAGTCCGGTCTTTGCGCTCGGATTTCTTGACCTGCGGCCCAGAAGTCGAGGCGTTTGAGAAGGAATTTGCAGCCTTTGTTGGCGCCAAACACGCGGTAACAGTTTGCAATGCGACTGCGGCCTTGCACTTGGCCATGCAAGTGCTCGGTATCGGCAAGGGCGATCGGGTTGTGACTTCGCCAAATACCTTCGTGGCATCCGCCAATGTCGCTGCTTATGTTGGAGCCACGCCGGATTTTTCGGATATCGATCCGAATTCCTACAATCTTGATCCTGTGGTGTTGGAGCAAAACTGGAAACCGGATACCAAGGCCGTTGTTGCGGTGGACTATGCCGGTCAACCCTGCAACATTCCCGAGATTGCTCGGATTGCTCGCAGTCGAGGGGCTTATGTGATTGAGGACGCCTGTCACGGCACCGGCGGGGGCTTTCAAGTTGACGGGCGAAAATGGAAGCTTGGAGGGCATCCATGGGCGGACATTACAACATTTTCCTTTCATCCGGTAAAAACACTCACGACCGGAGAAGGGGGCATCCTCCTTACTGAAAATGACGAATGGGCCGCAAAAGCCCGATTGCTCCGAACCCATGGAATAACACGGAATCATGATGAATTTATTGGATTAGATGATTCCGAGTATTCAGTGTTCAGTTTTCAGGATTCACCTAAGCCCAAACCATTAACCGCAATCCCCGATCAGTCGTGCCTAGCCGAACGCGGCCCTTGGTATTACGAAATGCAGGAGCTCGGCTACAACTATCGCATTACCGATCTCCAATGCGCCCTTGGGCGTAGTCAGCTCAAGCGCCTGCCAGAGTTCATTGCTCGCCGCCAAGAGATTGCCTCTTCCTACAACCAATCATTCTCCAACCTCGATTGGCTCAAAACTCCCACTCTCGACTCTGGACACTCGTCGCTCGACCCTCTCCTTCCCCTCGCCACCAATCACTCGTTACTCGCCACTTCTTCCTCATCTGAAGTCCGCCATCCGCCATCCACCATCCGCTATCATTTACCCGACCTCTCGCTTCATCTCTACACCGTCCAAATAGATTTCCCCGGTCTCGGCAAAAACCGCACTGCGGTGATGCAGGAATTAAGGGAGCAAGGTGTCGGCACGCAGGTCCTTTACATCCCTGTTTACCTGCAGCCTTGGTATCGCCGCAACTTCGGCTACGCTCCCGGAAAATGCCCAAACGCCGAGGAATTCTACTCTCGCGCTCTCAGCTTACCGCTCTTCCCTGCTATGAATGATGCTGATGTTCAAAAAGTAATCCACGCGGTTTTGGCATTGGAGGATTGAAATTTTAGGTTTCCAATGCAAACCATCGCCATCATTCCTGCCCGTGGGGGAAGCAAGCGCATCCCGCGAAAGAATATCCGCCTGTTTTGCGGCAAGCCGATGATTGCTCGTTCGATCGAGGCTGCACTTGAGAGCGGAGTTTTTGAGGCCGTGGTGGTTTCCACCGATGATGAAGAGATTGCCGCGGTTGCTGAGTCTTGCGGTGCACAGGCCCCGTTTCGCCGCCCGCCCGAATTGTCGAATGACCATGCAGTCACCTTGCCGGTCATCGCCCATGCTATCCGCTGGTGGGAGGAGAACCGTGGGCCTGTTCAATTTGCCTGCTGCATCTATGCTACTGCTCCATTCCTTCGCTCTGAATTCCTTCGCGAGGGATTCCGGACTCTCAAAGATAAACTCGATGCCGAGTTTGCGATCAGCGTTGCCAGTTACGCATTTCCGATCTTCCGTGCGATTCAGCTTGGAGAAAGCGGTAAAGTCGAAATGTTGTGGCCCGAGATCGAAATGAAGCGCTCGCAGGACCTGCCAGAGGCTTGGCACGACGCTGGTCAATTTTACTGGGGGCGTAAAAATGCTTTTTTAGAAAACGCCGGTGTTTTCACCGCAAGGTCATATCCAGTCGTCTTGCCGCGCCATCTGGTGCAAGATATAGACACACTTGAGGACTGGGAGCGCGCCGAGAGGATGTTTCAATCGACAACCTCAGAATAAATGCCAAAACTTTACGAATACTTTGGGCTGATCGTTATCTTTTATGCTAGTGAGCATGAGCCGGTTCATGTGCATGGAAAATGCCAAGGCAGGGAATGCCGTGCCGATATCTTTGTAGTTGAAGGAAAGGTTGTGGAAATTCAATTCTCACCCGAGACTGGAAAGCCACCCTTGAGCCAAACCGAAATGAGAAACTTTCAGGAATTGGTGCAAGCCAAAGCCCTTGAAATTGTCGATAAATGGATTGACTTCTTTGTATTGAACAAATCGATTAAGCTCGAAAGAATCACACGCAAGATCAAGTCATGAATGCAATAATTAACATAATAAAAGCAAATTACTTGGGGGGGTATAGTATCGAGTTGGAATTTGACGATGGGAAGCGCCAAAAAGTCAATTTCGAGCCATTCCTCAAGAAATCTCTGCATCCGGAAATCCGCTCCTACTTGAATCAAGATAAATTCATACAATTCCGGGTGGAATACGGTGATTTGGTTTGGGGGGATTATGAATTGTGTTTCCCGGTAAAGGATCTTTACGCAAATCAGATTTCGCACAGCAACGCAGACTTGATAGCGGCCTAACAGATCCACCAAGGGCGGATAGCAAAGGGCGGATAGCGGATGACTATTTACTGATTTCAGTTCTCCTGCATCCGCCAGCCGTCATCAACTCTCCAACATCCGAGTGAAACGATCCCATGAGCGAATACAAAGATTTTGAAGAAATGGAAGTTTGGCGAGATGCTCAAGATTTGGCGGAGCAAGTCTACAGAGATTTCCTTTCGGTGAAGGACTATTCGTTCTGTGATCAGATTAAACGCGCTGCTGTTTCGATTTCCAATAATATTGCGGAGGGTTCGGAAAGAACAACACCGGCTGATTTTTCAAGATTTTTGGATATAGCGAAAGGCTTGTCTGGCGAAGTTCGCAGCGCGTATCGCCTTGCTGTTAGGCTTGGCTTTGTTCCTACAAATATTTCAGATATTCGTTCAGAAAAGTGTAAAAGCATATCTCGCCAACTCGGAGGTTTGCAAAATTCCTTCGTAGCAAATAACTCCCCATCCACTATCTGCCATCAGTCCTCCGCCATCCTCTTCCCATGCCTCCCACCCTCCTCATCCGCGCAGATGCCAGTGTGTCCATAGGCACGGGGCACATCATGCGAATGATTGCTCTTGGCCAGGCTTGGCAGGCGCAAGGTGGGGATGTGCATTTTCTCTGCGCAGAGATCACTCCGGCGCTAGAACAGCGGTTGGCCAGCGAGGGCTTTCACCTATCGCGAATTCATGCGACTCTGGGCAGTCAAGAAGACTTGGGTGAGACGATGCACTTAATCTCTGAAACGCTCCAAGCCGACCGCCAAAACGCGCGAGTTGTTCTGGATGGCTACCACTTCGGCTCGGATTTCCAACTTGGGATCAAGGCAGCGGGATTCAAATTGCTGGTCGTTGATGACTATGGCCATGCGGATTTCTACCATGCTGATTGGGTGCTGAACCAAAACATCTCCGCCCGCGAGGAGCTCTACGCCAAGCGTAGCCCGGATACCAAACTTTTGCTGGGGCCGAAATTTGCGATGCTGCGTAAGGAATTCCTGGCTTACAAGGGCTGGCAACGCGAAATCGCCCCCGCAGCGAAAAAAATTCTTGTCACACTGGGCGGCTCCGATCCGGATAATGTCACCCTTAAAGTCATCCAAGCACTGATCGATTTGGATCTGCATGCCAAAGTCGTTATCGGTGGAAGCAATCCCCACCTGCACGAAATCAAAAATTTCCTCCATAGCCAAAAGGACAGCATGGCTTTCATTGAGCTGCTCGTTAACGCCACAAACATGCCGGAACTCATGGCTTGGGCAGATGCTGCCGTTGCAGCAGCGGGTAGCACATGTTGGGAATTGGCCTTTATGGGATTGCCCAATCTGGTTTTCATTTTAGCTGATAATCAAGTGGAGATTGCTGAGGGGCTCTCCGCACGGCAAGTAGCAACCTCTATTGGCAGACCAAGCCCTGACGCGCTGGTTTCTTTCAAAGAAAAGCTTGGGCAATTGGCCGTTTCTCACGCTGAACGCTATCGCATTTCGCAAGTTAGCCGTGAGTTAGTCGATGGCTCGGGAGCCAAGCGCCTCCTTGCTGGAATGGTTGCGGATTCCCTTTTGCTCAGGCGCGTTGAGCCTGGCGATTTTAAAATTTTGTGGGAATGGGCCAATGATCCTCTGGTTAGGCAATCCTCTTTCGATGCCGCTTCCATTCCATGGGAAGAGCACTTGAAGTGGTGCAACAGGAAAATCACCGATGCATCCTGTTTTTTTTACTTGGCGAGTTTCCAATCCGGTGAACCCATTGGTCAAGTGCGTTTTGATATCGAAGATCAAGAAGCCATTGTTTCTATTGGACTAGCTTCAAGTCTAAGAGGAAGAGGTCTCGGCTTGGCTGTCCTGCTAAAAGCAACGACGCATTTTTTCGAAAATTCGAACGCTAAAAAAATCCATGCTTTCATCAAGCCCACAAACCATGCTTCAATGCGCGCATTTGAGGCAACTGGCTTTCGCTGGCTCGAAGAGACGCAATGCAAATCGCAACCCGCATACCACTACATTTTGAATTAAGCGGATCATGGACAAGTTTAATATTTCTGGAAAATCGATTCAGCCGGGGAGCCCTTGCTACATCATCGCCGAGATGTCTGCCAACCACGGCCAGAGCTTTGAGGCCGCGCTGGAACTCGTTCATGCAGCCAAGCAAGCCGGTGCGGATGCGATTAAGCTCCAGACTTACACGCCGGACACTATTACGATCGATTCACGCCGCCCAGAATTTTTGATCGGCAAAGGCACCCTCTGGGAAGGTCGGAACCTCTATGACCTTTACGGTGAGGCCTCTACCCCTTGGGAGTGGCAACCCAAAATCAAGGCAGAAGCCGAAAAACTCGGCATGGATTGTTTCTCGACACCATTTGATGATACAGCCGTGGATTTTCTGGAAGAAATGAATGTTCCCGCTCACAAAATCGCCTCCTTTGAGCTGGTTGATACCGAGCTTTTGAAAAAAGTCGCCGCTACTGGAAAGCCAGTCATCATGTCCACAGGCATGGCCACTTTGGCAGAGATCGACGAAGCCGTGCGCACGCTCCGCGAAGCCGGATGCACCCAACTCGCCTTGCTCAAATGCACCAGTGCCTACCCGTCCTTGCCAGAGGACATGAACCTCCGCACCATCCCGCATTTGGCCGAAGCTTTTCAAGTGCCCGTAGGCCTTTCCGACCACACGCTGGGAATCGCCGTCCCAGTCGCCGCTGTGGCCCTCGAAGCCTGCATCATCGAAAAACACCTCACTCTCCGCCGTAGCGATGGAGGCCCAGATGCCGCATTCTCCCTCGAGCCTGCGGAATTCCGAGCCATGGTCGATGCCGTCCGCGTTGTCGAAAAAGCCCTCGGCAAAGTCAGCTATAAAATGAGCGAAAATGAACAAGCCAGCCGAGTCTTTCGCCGCTCGCTCTTTGTGGTCAAAGACATGAAAGCCGGCGAAGAATTCACCCGCGAAAATGTGCGATCCATCCGACCGGGGCATGGTTTGCCGGTCAAGGAACTTTCACGAATCCTCGGACGCAAGGCTGCCGCGCCTATCGAACGGGGGACACCGCTTGCAGATGGCCATATCAGCTGAGGCGATTCAAAAATCAACTTGACATATCGCCTTGAATAAATGTGTATGCATGTATGAGAACGACTCTGATCTTAGATGACCAACTCATTCGACGCGCAAAGCGAGAGGCGGGAGACAAGGGAGCGACTCTGAGTGAGTTGGTGAACAGAGCGCTTAGGAATTATTTTTTTACCAAACCCGATGAGGGAAAACAGGTGGTCTTTACAATGCCCGTTTTCGGTGAAGCGATTCATCTTCACCAAACAGCCAAGCAGTTGGCCAAACTTCGGGATGAGGGGCGGTAAATTCCAATGCAAATGCCGGATGTCAACATTTTGGTTTATGCCCATCGTCGCGAGGATCCCAACCATGAATTCTATCGCTCGTGGGTTGAACGCTTAGCTAATGGAAAAGAACCATTTGCCTTGTCGGTTCTCGTAGCCGTAGCCTTCGTTCGCATTGTCACTCACCCTCGTTTTGCTCCTGTCTCAACACCGCTCCATCAAGCCTGTGCAGTGATCGACACATTGGCAACATTGAAGAATTGCAAGTGGATCTACCCGGGAGAAAACCACTGGAAATTGGTGAAGGAATTCTGTGATGCAGCAAGTGCCCAAGGCAAGTTGGTGGCAGATGCCCAGCACGCTGCTGTAGCGCTGGAGCACGGTTGCACATGGGTAACGCGTGATATGGATTTTGAGGCTTTCCGCTCAGTTGGCCTGCGTCTGGAGATTCTTCAGCCTGAATGAACCCGATCAATGATTTCCTTTTCCAGCTTACCAAGGAAGAGGTTCAATCTTTGACATCGCAATCTGCGATATCAAAAACGGGGCGGGGTGGCCGCAGGTCGCTTCCCTGGGCTTTTACAGAGCATGGTGCACTACAAGCAGCCAATATTCTGAACAGTCCAGCGGCTTCTGCGATGAGTGTCTATGTGATTAGAGCATTTATTCGACTGCGCGATGAGCTTGCTGCCAATGCAGCATTGGAAAAACGCCTCGCCGTTATTGAAAAGACACTGACTTCGCATGATAATACACTGCGCGATGTCATTTTGAAAATTCGCCCCTTGTTATTGCCCCCAACCGAACCCAATAAGCGCAGAATTGGATTTCATACCAACGATTAGCATCAAGTGGAACATCCTGTCGTTAAAGAATTGGATCGTATCTTGGGCCGAAAGGCTGCGGAGCCTATTGAGCGGGGCACGCCAATAACTTTGCAGGTGCTAGGTTGAAAATCCATTGGAGAACTGCTTGATATGAAAACCACATCGAAAGAAATCGCGGAAATCATCATTGGAATGCGGCAAGCCTATTCCAAGGGTGGGAATGCCATGGAGTGGTGTCGTGATTATTTTCGGGCTACGCACAAAACGGCAGACGGGAACAATCTTCTCGCTACCCTTGTGGCCTATGACTTGCAGGCCGGTTCCTACATTTCTGCGGCCCGCGCTCACTCGGAGAACAACCGACGCTGGTGCAGGCAGCTTGCGGGATTGCTGGCAGGGGTGCTCGACGATGGGGATTCAATTATGGAGGCGGGAGTGGGTGAGGCCACGACGCTTGCAGGGGTGCTGGCGGAAACTGGTGCCAAGGTGGGTATGGCGTTCGGTTTTGATGTGAGTTGGTCGCGAGTGGCTGAGGGCAGGAAATGGTTAGCGGAAACTGGCCAGGAAGCGAGCTTGTTTGTGGCAGATTTGCTAAACATTCCGCTGGCGGATGGTTCGGTAGATGTGGTTTACAGTTCGCATTCTCTGGAGCCGAACCGTGGCAAGGAGGAAGAGGCCTTGAGGGAATGCCTGCGCGTGGCGCGGAAAGCGGTGGTGCTGGTAGAGCCCATCTATGAACTGGCATCCGCCGAGGCCCAAGCAAGGATGAGACACCACGGGTATGTCGAGGGTCTGCGGGAGACGGCGGAGAAGTTAGGAGCAGAGGTGGTCGATTACCGCTTGCTGGATTACGCTCCGAATCCTCTCAACCCGAGCGGTGTGCTTTGCCTCAGAAAAGCTGGGGTTGCCCTGTGTGGGGGAGTCGAATCGCGGGTCGATATCTGGCGTTGTCCGATGACCGGGGTGGAACTCAAAACGGGGAGCGAGTTTTTTTATGCTTCGGAGGTTGGGCTGGCCTATCCGGTGTTGCGCGGGATTCCGATGCTGCGGGCGGAGCATGGCATTGTGGCCTCCAAGCTCAGTGCCACCATTGTGGAATGAGATATTGCAAAACATGTCTGAGCCCGGATACGAGGCCGTTGAGCGTTTTTAATGCGGAGGGCATTTGCTCGGCTTGCGAGTTTTCTTCTAACAGCCAAGACGAGAACTATGAAAAACGGCTCGACGAGTTGCAGGAGTTGGTTCGCAAAATTTTGAGGGGCCGCAAGCAGGTTCGCTGGGATTGCATCGTCGGCGTGAGCTGGGGAAAGGACACCACGCGCCAGGCATTGTGGGTGCGGGAAAAACTGGGTATGACTCCGCTACT
>Ga0164292_10005466_pt1 | contig 10408 bp, 9 predicted proteins | sample GEODES117metaG_FD_111486 | JGI IMG/M metagenome (GOLD analysis project Ga0164292, IMG submission 111486) | Eutrophic lake water microbial communities from Lake Mendota, Wisconsin, USA - GEODES117 metaG | ecosystem: Environmental > Aquatic > Freshwater > Lake | place: USA: Lake Mendota, Wisconsin... | reverse complement strand
CTAATGAAAAATTTGAGTATTTCTCAACATACGCTCTAAAATCAAGAATTAATCATTTTTTAGCAAATGATTTTAATAGTTTATTTAAAAATTATAATGAAAAAGAATTTCATATTTTTTTAGAAGATGAAGTTAATCAAATTGATCAAATGAGCAAAAGCCTATCATCACGTGTAGCTAACTATGGATTATTTGTTAAACAAGTTTTGGAAGCGAGCGCATTACAATTTTTTTTTGGGCATGGGGCCTTTTTCAATGGACAATTCTATTTTCATAACTTTTTCCTTGATATCTTTATCAAGTTTGGTTTTTTTACTTTCATAGCCTGGGTTCTTTATTCTTTATTCTTTTTATCTAAATATTTTTCTTTGATGAAAAAGAATTTCAGTAAATTTTTATTTACTCCTCATTTTTACTGTTTTTTTTTATTTTTTTATTTTAATTTGTCTTTCCCCGCTTGGCATAGCAAAATTTTATTTACTTTTTTGGGAATATCTTATTTTTTAGTCAAACACTCAAAAAATTTTCTAGTATTTAAAAAATTATCTATGATCTCTTAAATATTTTTCTATCATTTTTTTAGTAATTCTTTTATTTTTTAATCCATAAACCACTCCAAAATTACCAATTACTTTAATTTTAAAAAATATCTCTAAAATATGGTAATGATATCTTTGTGCGTAATCATCAATAATAATTCTTATATTTTTTTTTATTTTGCTCATAAAAATGTGCGCTTGTAAAGCTACCAAAACCCTGAATCTGCCATCTATTAAAATTAAATCTGGAACTATCTTTTTTCTTTGCAACTCCTCAAAAATTGATTTTGAATAATTTAATTGTAGTTTCGGGCAATAAAAGTAAGGAATCGAATACTTATATGTTAAACCAATGTTATAGTATCTTAAACCTGGATTGTTTATTTTTTTTTTAATTATATTAAAAAAAATTTTATCGCTCTCTATACTTATAAATTTTTTTCTAATTTTTTGCGCGAAAAGAGTAGAACTGCCAGAACCGAATTCTAAATAAAATTTACTTTTTTTTATTTCATTTTTAAAAAATATATTATTCATATTACTAGAAAATTTTAACCTGTCAGTAATTTCAATATTTTTGCTTTTTAAGATATTAAAATGAATTAATAATCTGATTATAAAAAAGAGATAAAAAATAATTTTTGAAATTAATTTTTTAAGAAAACTTATAATTTTTTTTTTCATTTTTATTTATAATTTTATTTTTGCTATTTAAATTATTTTATTTCCAGAAAAGAGTAGTAAGCTTTTTTAGTATATTTTATTTCTTTTGATAACTCGTAAGATGTGCATGGAGATGGACTGTACATACACAATTTTTCATTTTCGAAAGCAAGATAATAAATAAATTTTTTATCAATATCTTTTCTAATAGTTTTAATTTTATTATTATTTTTTTCTAAACTATATATGTTAGGCCATAATAAGTTATCTTTGTTTTGGTATATTCTATGCATTTGTTTGCCTATAATTACAATTATGCATGCAGTAAATATTATTTTAAATAAATAAATACTCTTCAAATTTTCTATCTTATTTTTGCAAATAAAAATGAATATTAAAATTAAAAAAGTTATTAAATAAGAATATCCATATCTATATAGCGGAAAAAAGATAAAAAAAGTAATTGATCCAATTATAGAAAAAAGTAGAGCAATTTTATAATTGTCTTCAATTAAAAAACTTTTGTTATAATAATTTTTTTTTTTTCTTAATAAGTAAAAAATAATAAATAAAATTAGCAATATATAAGGAATAAGAATTTCTAAAATATATATTAAATGTTTTTTACTCCATGTGTTTAACCAGTTAAAATTTTTATTATATTCTTCCATTGTAATATTCTTATCAATCCTATCTGGCCAGGCTTTAGACCATGCGCTGCCTTCTAATTCTCTAAAAATTACTTCATTGTAATCTGTCCAAGATAGATTTTTAAAACAAGAGATTTTTATTGGGTAAATTATACATCCGCTTGTAATAATATTTTTAATAAACCATAAATATAAACATAAACTCGGTGCTGACATTGAAACGCGTAATATCTTTTTAAAATTTATTTTATTTTGGAAAAAAAAAATAAAAAAAGGGATAATGATAACCATTCCTAGCATTGATTTATTAGCAATGATAAATACAGTAATTATTAATATTTTATTTAAATTTATGATCTTTATTTTTTCTTTTAAAAAAATGGAAACTAAATAAAAGACAGACAGATGACCAATAGCATCGTTACCAAAGTTACTATAATTAGAAATTTTATATGCGATATAAATCAAAACAAATAAAGAAAAAAGACTTTCTAATTTAATTTTTTTTCTCTCCTGAATAATTTCAAGTATATTGTTAAAAAAATAAATATAAAAAAAAGAAACTAGACTTGCCAATGGAATTAAAATTCCATTATCAAAAAATATATAATTTTTATTTATTGCTTGTAAGTATTGAATAATCGATATGTGACCAAATCTAAAATGTAAATTATTTATTCCGAAAATGATTTTATTTTCATTTATTAGAGCTACATATGGAAGGTGATATAGTCCAGCATCAGGCCTGTTAACATTACTATAAATAATTAATAAGAATGAAATAACTGAAGATATGATTAAAAAAATTATAGTTTTTTTGTTTATTAGAGTTTTAAATTTAAAAAAAAAAATAACAATAATTAAAAAATAAACAAAAGAATTAATGGCTGAATTTAGAGGAACAATAAAATTTAATATAAGTGAAATAAATGAAAGTCCAACCGCACCAATAAAAAATATATAAAATTGATCACCAAACGTATTTTTTTTATTTAAGGATATGAGGCAACCAAAACAATAATAAATAAAGTTTGTTAATATTGAAAAAATTAATACACTCATTTTGTGAATAAATTTAAAAAAAAATTATCAGTCATTATTCCCGTTTATAATGAAAAAAATACAATCGGAAAGCTTTTAAATAAAATACGTCAGCTAGATATTGATATAGAAATAATAGTTGTTAATGATGCCTCTACTGATGGCACTAAAGAAGTTTTAGAACAAAAAGAATTTAAAGATAAAATTGATAAACTTGTGCATCATGATTTGAACAAAGGAAAAGGTGCAGCTATACAAAGTGCTCAACCCCTCATAACTGGAGATATGGTCATTATTCAAGATGCAGATTTAGAATATGATCCAAATGACTATTATACACTTGTAGAGCCTATAGTTAGCGGTAGTTTTAAAGTGGTATACGGATCAAGAGTTCTTGGTAAAAACAGATATTTATTAAAGAATTTTTCCTCTCTAATAAGAATTTTTTTTAATCATTTACTATCTATTATTTCAAATATTTTGAATAATCAAAACTTAACCGACGCTCATACTTGTTATAAAGTTTTTGATAGTGATTTATTTAAAAATATAAATCTTAAAGAGAAAAATTTTAACTTTTGTCCAGAAATTACTACAAAAATTGGTTTAAAAAAAATAAAAATTAAAGAGCTACCTATATCATATCAGGGCAGAAGTTATAAAGAAGGAAAGAAAATTCAATATATTGATGGTATTAAGGCTATAATAACACTTTTTAAATATAGATTTTTTTAGTTTAGTAATTACAAATACATTAAATAAAAAATTAATGAAAAAAATAGCACTCATCTTTGGAATTACTGGCCAAGACGGAGCTTATCTTGCTAGGCTTTTGTTACAAAAAAATTATATTGTCTATGGAGTTAAGAGAAGAAGCTCTTCTTTAAATACTAAAAGAATAGATGATATTTATGTAGACCCGCATAAAAAAACTAACTTTTTTATGTATTACGGAGATCTTGTAGACTCTCTTTCGGTTTTGAAGATTATTAAAAAAACTAATCCAGATGAAATCTACAATTTAGGCGCCCAATCGCATGTAAAAGTTTCATTTGATGTCCCGGAATATACAGCAAATGTAGATGCATTAGGCACCTTGAGAATATTGGATTCAATTATTACTTTAAAAAAAGATAAGAAGATAAAATTTTATCAGGCAGGAACCTCCGAAATGTTTGGCCATTCTAAGCCACCGCAAAATGAAAAAACTATTTTTTATCCAAGAAGTCCTTATGGTGTTGCAAAATTATATGCTCATTGGATAACTATTAATTATAGAGAGGCTTATAATATATTTGCTTGCAATGGCATACTTTTTAACCATGAAAGCCCAATAAGAGGGGAAACTTTTGTCACAAAAAAGATTGTAAATGAACTTTGTAAAATTTTTATGAAAAAATCAGATAAATTCTATCTTGGAAATTTGTATGCAAAAAGAGATTGGGGTCATGCTAAAGATTATGTGGTGGCAATGTGGAAAATACTGCAAACTAAAAATCCCAAAGATTATGTTATTGCCACAGGTAAACAATATTCAGTAAAATATTTCGTAAATTTAGTCGCAAAAGAACTTAAAATGCAAATTATATGGAAAGGAAAAGGATTGAATGAAAAAGGATATTATAAAAATAAAGCAATTATAGAAATAGATAAAAAATATTTTAGACCTTCAGAAGTAGATTCTTTATTAGGAGACCCTAGTAAAGCTAGAAAAGAGCTCAATTGGAAACCAGAATATAATATTAATTCCTTAGTAAAAGAGATGGTAAAAGAAGAATTAAAAAAATTTAATGATTTCAAAGAAAAGTAAAATTTTTATTGCGGGTCATAATGGTTTAGTTGGTTCTTCAGTATTAAGAAAATTAAAAATTTTAGGATATAAAAAAATAATCACCATCTCTAAAAAAAAACTAGATTTAAGAAATCAGCAAAAAGTTCTTAATTTTTTTAAAAGAAAAAAATTTGACGCTGTTATAAACGCAGCTGGAAAAGTTGGTGGAATTCTTGCCAACAATAAATATAGAGCTGATTTCATTTATGATAATTTATCAATTCAGAATAATATTATTAATTCTTCTTACTCTACAAAGGTAAAATCGTTAATATTTTTAGGTTCTAGCTGCATTTATCCTAAGAATTGCAAACAGCCTATAAAAGAAAAATATTTACTCACAGGAGAACTGGAAAAAACTAACGAAGCTTACGCAATTGCAAAAATTGCAGGAATTAAAATGTGCGAAAGTTATAACTACCAGCATGGTACACAATATAAGTGTCTTATGCCATGCAATCTTTATGGACCAAATGATAATTATAATTTGGAAACGTCACATTTTTTTCCTGCATTATTTTCAAAAATTTTTTTAGCAAAAAAGAAAAAGTTAAAAAGTATAGTAATATGGGGTTCAGGAAAACCAAAGAGAGAACTAATGTATGTTGATGATCTAGCAGATGCATGTATTTTATTTTTAAAAAAAAGAACAAAAGAAACCTTAATTAATGTTGGAAGTGGTATTGAGAAGAGCATTGTTGATTATGCTAGATTTATTTTAAAAAAATTAAATTATGATTGTAAAATTATTTTTAAATCTTCTATGCCCGATGGAACTAAAAGAAAAATTGTTGATAGTTCAATAGCCTTGAAGCATGGCTGGAGACCTAAAATTAGTTTAAATGATGGTTTTAAGTTAATTTATGAGGATTACATAAGGCAATAAAACAAAATTATCATGAGAATCATTAACATTAATCAAAAAATTATTTTTATTTTTTTGCCTTCAGTTTTAACTGCTATGATACCTATTTTTTTGATTACAGGTCCATTTTTAAGTGATCTAGCTTTAACAATAGTTACTATTTTATTTATTATAAATTCAATTAAAAATAATTTAGTTAAGTATTATCAAAGTAATTTTTTTATTTATTTTATATTATTTTATATTTACTTAGTCATTTCCTCTTTGTTCTCTGATTACATATTATTTTCGTTACAAAGTTCCTTATTTTATCTAAGATTTGGTATTTTTTCTCTGTCAACTTGGTATTTATTGGAAAATAATAAAAAATTAATCAAATATTTTTTTGTAATTATTTTATTTTGTTTTGCATCTTTAATAGCAGACGGAATTTATCAATATATTTTTGGAGAAAATATACTCGGCTTTAAGTTAACCAATATTTATAGAATAAGCAGTTTTTTTAATGAAAAATTAGTAATGGGAAGTTATATTTCACGACTTACTCCATTACTAATTGGATTATTTTTAATTTTAGATTTTAAAAAAAAAGGAATTTATTTTTTTTTCTATTTCATGCTTACGCTAAGTGGCATTATGGTCTATTTAAGTGGTGAGAGATCGTCATTTTTTTTCTATTTAATAACAGTACTATATTTAGTTATTTTCTTAAATCATAAAAATATTAAATTTTTTTTTACATTGTCTTTACTTTTTATTATTTTCTTGGGTTTCTTCAAACCGATATCAAAAACTCGAATTTTAAATGAGACAATTGAACAATTAAATCTTAAGAATTATGAAACCGAACGTATTTATTATTTTTCTTCAGTACACACAGAGCACTATTTGGCAGCTATCAAGATCTTTTTAGATAATGCAATAATAGGTTCCGGTCCAAAAACATTTCGAATTGTTTGTAAAGATAAAAAATATTTCAAAAATAATAATTCATGTAGCACTCATCCTCATCATACATATATTCAACTTTTATCAGAAACAGGCGTTATTGGTTTTTTATTTATTGTATTTGTCTTTCTTTATTTGTTTTATTTTACAGCAAAGGCTTTCTTTTATAAATTTTTTTATAAGAAATATTTATTAAATGATTTTCAGCATTGTATGTTTATTAGTTTTTTTATAACACTTTCACCATTCACTCCATCCGGAAACTTTTTTAATAACTGGTTAAGTATTATTTATTTTATTCCAATTGGTTTCTATCTTAATTATAAAAAAAATACTTAATTTCTAAAATTATTATCTGACCGAGCAAAAGTATGATAGTAAATGATTAGCTGACCTAGAGGAAATATTTATTAATTTATAATTAAATGATCAAAAAAAACATTTTAATAACTGGATTTGACGGATTTTTGGCTAGAAATTTAGTTAAGAAAATTGATTTCAATAAATATAATCTTTATGGAATTGGAAATTCTAAAAAAAAATATCACAAGAATTTTTTATCAATAAAGAAAAAAATCAATTCAAAAAACTTAAACTTTTTTAAAAAAAAAAAAATTGATATTATAGTTCATTGCGCAGGTTCTCCTAAAGTAGGTCTAGAACATAATGAAGATTTTAAAAAAAATGCATTAACAACTTTTGAAATTCTAGAATTTGCAAGAAGCTCTTTGCGTAAACCTAAAATAATTATAGCTTCATCGTTAGCAGTTTATGGTAATCATTATAAAAATAAAATTAAAGAAAACTTTTATTTGAACCCATATTCTTTTTACGGATTAAATAAAAAAATTTCAGAAGAAATTTGTCTTTTTTATTCAAAGAATTTTAATATTAATATTTTAATATTAAGAATCGCTTCGGTATTTGGTATAGGGCTAAAAAAACAATTTATCTATGAAGCCACTAAAAAAATCCTTAATAATAATTTTAATTTTTGGGGTAGCGGTAATGAAACTAGAGATTACATAAATATAGAAGATATTTGTGAAATAATTAGCAGATCGCTGAAAAAAAATTTTTACGGATCAAAAATTATCAACTGTGGCACTGGAAATGTTTATAAAACAAGAGATATTATTGTTATGATTAAAGAAATTTTAAAAATTAATAATAATAAATTGAAATTTAGTGGTTTTAGATTAAAGCAAAACCCAAAAAAATTGGTACCAAGTCTTAGAAAGTTAAAAAATTTTTTTAAATTTAAAACCAAAAGAGACTTTCAAAATGATCTTAAAGAATTTGTATTGCAACAAAAAAAATTACATTAAAATTGCATTTATTTTAAATTTTAATTTCTCCAATTGGCATGGAGGATTTAATGTTATAACAAATTTAATAGAAGGAATTAGCAAAAAAAAAAAATATAAAATAGTATTTATAACAAAAGAATTATTGTCTAATAATGAAAAAGAAATTCTAAAAAATAAAACTGTAATAAAAACAAATTTATTTAATAAGAATCGTATAAATTTTTATTATAATATTTTATTGATAACTCTTTTCGGAAAATCTAATAATTTTGATAATTTTTTTCAAAAGCATAATATTGATATTATTTCTCATACAAGTTATTCGGGTACTAACTCAATTGCTAAAAGTATTTTTTGGATTCCCGATTTTCAACATCTAGAAATAAAAAAAAATTTCTCTCTTTTTTATAGATTGGTAAGAGAAATTAATTTCAGGTTTGCAATTCAAAATTCTAATATTATTTTATTTAGTTCTAAAACTATGCTAGCATCGTTCAAAAAATACTATAATTTTTACAAAATAGAATATTTAGTAAATAAATTTAGCTTTCCCACTAATTATAAAATTACTCCAAAAGTTGTTAAAGCAGTTAAAAAAAAATATGGAATAGGAGATAAGTATTTTTACATAGGAAATCAATACTGGGAGCATAAAAATTTTGAATTAATTATAAATAGTTTGAAGTATTTAAGAGACAAATTAGGCAATACAAGAATTCAAATAATTTCCTCAGGATCTCCAAATGGGAAAAATGATTGCACGTATTTTAAAAAAATTATGAATTTAGTAAAATATAATAATTTTAAAAATAACTTTATTTATATTGGTATAGTTTCTCGTAATGAAGTTGATGTTTTAATAGCCGGCTCATTAGCTGTTATTAACCCGTCAGTTTACGAGGGCTGGAATGCAACAGTTGAACAGGCTAAATCATTGAATAAAAAAACTATATTATCCAATATACAAGTTCACAGAGAGCAAAAAGATCGTAATACTTATTTAATAAACAGTAACGATGATGTTTCTTTATCAAAAATTTTAGACAATTTAGAAAGAAAAGGATCAAATTACCTACAGCTTAATAATATTTTTTTAAAAAAAAATAAAATTTTATTTACTAAGTATATTAGTAGTTATCTTGCAGCCTTAAATAATTTGTTAAAATATAATGATTAGATTTCCATTAGTAATATTTTCTTATAATAGGCCAGAATATTTAGAGAAGTTATTTATTAGCCTTTCGATTTGCAAGAATATAAAAAATAGAAAAATATTTTTTTTCTGTGATGGACCTAAAAATAGTAATGATAAAATTAATATTAGTAAAATAAGAAGATTGCTTAAGAAATACAATTTTTTAAAATTTTCAAAAATAATATTTAATGAAAAAAATATTGGTTTATATCAAAATATTAAAAAAGGCTGCAATTATGTTTTTAAAAAACATGTTTCAGCAATTATTCTTGAAGACGATTTAATTCTTCATGAAAAATCTCTGATATTTTTTGATTATTATTTAAATAGATTTAAGAATGACAAGAGAATTGGAAGTATTTCAGCATTTTCTTACATAAATATTATAAATAAAAAATTATTTTTTTATAAATTAAAAAGACATTCTAGTTGGGGATGGGGGACATGGAGACATAAATGGTTTGAGTTTAATAAATTTAATTTAAGTGAAGTTGATTTAAAAAATGTTGATTTAAATTTAATAGGATATGATTTTCCATTATTAGTTTGGGCAAAAAAAAACCTTTTAATCAATTCCTGGGCTGTTGATTTTAATGTTTTTTGTCTGATTAAAAATTATTTAAGTATTCAACCATCTCAAAGTTTAGTTATAAATAATGGCGAAAATACATCTGGAACAAATTATTTTAATTTTTTTCATTTAAAGAAATTAAAAAAAAATAATTTTTTTAATAATAAAATAACTTTATTAGATATTAAAAAAAATTATTTCAAAAAATATAAATATTCCGATTTAATAGTGCGGAACTTTCATAAAAAAAGTATTCGATTATTTTTTTTTAAAATTTTACAGGGTGTACAATTAAACTTTTCTTTTTTATACATTAAATTATTTAATATTAGTAATAATAGTCGCTAATAAAATGTTAAATTTTTTAAAAAGTCTTCTTGTTATTCATATATATTTCTCTATTAGCGTAGGTTTTAAAAAATTTTTATTGGTTGCGGGGCTTGGATTTGAACCAAGGACCTTCAGGTTATGAGCCTGACGAGCTACCAGACTGCTCCACCCCGCGATAGGGTTTTCTGTTATAGCATTATATTTTAAATTATCTACTTTTGTTAAATTCGACTTAGAAACTTTGAATTTCAATTATATTTACAAAAGAATACTAGTTATGTATAAAACCCTGCCTGGTGATTATTGCAAAGGAGTAACACCCGATCCCATTCCGAACTCGGAAGTTAAGCCCTTTAGCGCCAATGGTACTTTGTCTTAAGGCACGGAAGAGTAGGTCGTTGCCAGGCTTTATAAATCCTTCTTAAATTTTAATGAGAGATATTTTAGTTGTTACGGGAGGCGCTG
>Ga0164292_10005465_pt1 | contig 10409 bp, 11 predicted proteins | sample GEODES117metaG_FD_111486 | JGI IMG/M metagenome (GOLD analysis project Ga0164292, IMG submission 111486) | Eutrophic lake water microbial communities from Lake Mendota, Wisconsin, USA - GEODES117 metaG | ecosystem: Environmental > Aquatic > Freshwater > Lake | place: USA: Lake Mendota... | reverse complement strand
CTACGTTCCATCCGTCAACAGTTACCAATTCAATCATATCAGCCCCTTCAATTGGACGGATATCATTAATAATTCTAATGGTTGCTAATTTTCTTTCCATATTTTAATCCTTTCCGTAATTTAATCCGATTACAAATCCCGCCATCCAATAATGTTTATCATTCTCATCACCATCATTACACATTTGTTCCCAAACCAATTCAGCTAGTTCACGTTTTTCTTGTAATTTGGTTTTTCTTTTTTCTATTGCTTCAGGACTCATGTCAACCGATTTGTCTTTCATAAAATCCTTAAATGTTTTTAGATTCATAACAACTTTATTGTCTTTATAAACAGGACTATAAGGTAAAGGACTTTCAATCCCCGATTCAAAATACAAATCAACCTCAATGTGAATTAAGATTTTACTACTTAAGATGTCTTTCATAGTTTCAGGATGTAAAACCTCAAGGTAGTCACCATTAGTATAGTTGTAATTACGGTCGTGTGGAGGTCCTTGATTGAATACCCATCCAATCTCATCAGGAAATGTCACAATCATATAATACTCACCACTATCGGTATCTCTCAATGGTCTTACTTTGTTCTCGCTATCAAAATAACATAAGGTTCCCAAAGAACATTTTTGACCTAAAACCCCAAAATACAACTTACCTTCATAATAAATGGCAAAAACCTGTAACCATTTTCTACCGGCCTCATGAGCCAAAGGAGTATCGTGTGATAAAAATACGTGATGATTCATATTACAAAGATAGTTAAACTAATTGAGTTAAACAAATATTTATACATAAAAAGACTATGTTATTAAAATTAGGTTCAAAAGGAGAGGATGTTAAAAAAATCCAACAAAAATTGGGTGTTGAGGCAATTGGCACCTTCGGTCCAAAAACAGATGCGGCCGTTAAACAATGGCAAAGAGATAATGGTTTAAAAGATGATGGAATTGTTGGTGACGGTACTTGGTCAAAAATGTTTCCGGCACCTGTTAAATCTGAAGTGGTGAGTGAGGTTAAAATCCCAACATCAAACACTTCAATGAATATAACTAAACTAAAAGGACATGTTCCTGATGCGGTTATTTCTCAAATTCCTGATGTTATTGAAAAATTCAAAATAAACACACCGTTAAGATTGGCACATTTTTTAGCTCAATGTGGTCATGAGTCAGGTGGATTTAAAGCTGTGTTTGAAAATTTAAACTATTCAGCCAGTGGTCTCAAAAATATCTTTCCAAAATATTTTCCAGGTAATTTATCAGAATCTTATTCAAGAAACCCTGAAAAAATTGCATCAAAAGTTTATGGTAATAGAATGGGTAATGGTGACGAGACAACCAAAGAAGGTTTTAAATTTAGAGGTAGAGGGTATATCCAATTAACAGGAAAACAAAACTATACATTATTTGCTAAGGCAATTGGTGAGGATACGGTATCAAACCCTGATTTAGTTGCTATGAAATATCCTTTAGCATCTGCGGCTTGGTTTTACACAAAAAATAACATTCATTTAATTGCCGATAAAGGTGCAACAAATGAGGTAGTCACAATGGTTACCAAAAGAGTAAATGGTGGAACAATTGGTTTGGCTGACAGAATAAAACATTTCAAAGAATATTACACATTATTGACATAATTTTTGTCTGGGGTGTGAAATATATCGTTTTTAGTAATATTTATATTTCATCGCCTTTTTAAGGTGTGTTTATATATACATATCGTTTTCTGAAAAGGTTGGATTTATTTCTGACCTTTTCTTTTTTATACCAAGTTTATTTATTACTTTTGTGTTATGATGACAATTGTTCACATATCAGATACCCACGGCTTCCATAGAAAGTTAAAAGTTCCTTTTGGAGATGTTCTTATCCATAGCGGAGATTTAACTAATCGTGGCGAGCGCTATCAAGTGGAAGACTTTGTTGACTGGTTTGTAAACCAACCACATAAGTACAAAATTTTTATTGCCGGAAATCACGACATTTGTTTTGATGAACATCACCCTTTGAATGAGAATAAATTAGAGAAACACCTCATGGGCGAACATTACTATCCTATGAAGGTTTCTTGGTTATCTAACTTGTTAATAAACTTACCTGACAATGTCTTCTATTTAGAAAATGATAGTTGTGAGATTGAAGGTGTTAAGTTTTGGGGTTCTCCCGCAACCCCTTGGTTTGGTGGTGATTTTTGGGTGTTCAACAAACAAAGAGGTCACGATATCAAACAAGTGTGGGACCAAATCCCTATGGATACTCATGTGGTTATTACTCACGGTCCTGTAATGTATAAGTGTGATTATATCCCTAATCAACAATTCTTTGCTGGTTGTGAAGACTTGGAACGCAAAGTACAAGAGGTTAAACCTATCCTTCATTTGTCAGGACATATCCACGAAGGTTACAGTTGGGCATACAACGGTAATACCGAATTCTTTAACGGTAGCGTCTTGGATGGTAATTACGAAATGAAGAATGACCCTTGGGAAATTGAACTGAATGTTGACTTCAAAGAAGTAAAAGTTCTAAATAACATAACAACCCCTAACTAAAGTTGGGGGTTTTTTGTTTTAGGAATAAAAAAGGACCTAAAGTAATTTAGGTCCATTATTGTTTTTTGGTTTTTTTGTCTTTTTAGTTTTTGGTACCAAATCCTTCATTGTTTTTGGTTTTTGGTCTACCAATTCTTTTGGGTTTTTCCATCGGTGTTCAACCGATATTGGATTTACTTTTGAAACGTCAGGGTCATACGTCCAAATTGAGGTTGAGTTTTCCGTCTCGTATATTCGTTTAAATTTTTCTCCCATACAACAAAGATACTAAATTATTGTTGAGATTCCTCAGTTTCCGATTTAATTTGTTCTGCCTTAGCGTTTAAAAATTGATTTTTACCACCTGTTATATTTTTAATACCCAATAAACCGGCGCCTATTGTAACCATCATAATTGATTGGTTAATGATATCAACAGAATTGTCTAAAAACATTTTATCAACACATCCTAAAATAAAACCAATACCACCAATCAAAATAATATATGCACCTGCAGTAGATGTAACAGAAGTTTTTCCGTTATTATTTGATGTCATTTCAGCAAATGAGAATTTTTTTAAGTTACCTATCATAATATGATAAATATCATTTTGAAAATTTTTATTCTTAATTGTAGTATTTATTATTTATGGAAAAAAAGGAAAAACTTGAAAATTGTTTGTTTCAAAAGATAGTTGAAAAATACAATTTTTTTCTTTCTGATGTAGAGGTAAACATCACCAAAAATCCAAGTAGAAATAGTGTTTATTTTGACCCTGAAATAACCGTCACGACACAATTAGTTCCAAATGAATATTGGGACATGAAGACCGATATTTACAGTGTTATAAAGGAAGAAACCAATCTAACACCTGTGTTGAGAGCGGGTTGGAAAATACACTGGACTCACTCAGAAAAAATCAATAAAGTTAGTCAAAGTTCTTGATTAAAGTTTTAATTTTAGATATTTATTGTTATCATTTTAATACAAAATGAAAGGTTTGCTAACATCTTTTGAGGCTGCCATAAATCTTATGGAAATGTCCGACATGAAAAAAGTGTTTGGTGAAAATTGTTACTCCCAAATCAATAATCTTTACTATTCAGGACAGAAAAAAACTTTTGTTGTTGACATCACTTTATATACTGATGAACCTCAATTGTTAGAAGATTCGTATTATGAAGTATATGACGATTTTATCAAAAATGCTTGGAGAAGACTTGGGATGACAGAAAAAGTCACTATTATTAAAAAGTGTGAATTGTTAACTGATTAAAGATATGTATTTTGACGAAAAAACTCATGAAGAAGTAATTGAAGAAATGATTGATAATATTAAAGAGGGTTACGACCAATCATTACAGACATTAAATTATGCGTGTTTCCTCCACGAAGAAAATAAAAACGAAAAAATAACAGTTCAAGATTGGGTTAAACGAATCAATTTTGAGATTGACTTGAAACTGACAAAGACGGAGATGTAGTTGTGTCTTTGGTTTCAACTTTTGGTTTTACCGGAATATATACTTTGACTGTGTCAACCCTAAGAGTCTCAACAATTTTTTCTTGGAAAATTGTGTCAGGTTGATTTAATGTAGTGTCAACAATTGTATTTGAAGTGTCTTTTTGTTTCAAACTGTATTGGTTAAAAACTATAGACAACATATAGATTACTATTGAAACAAAAATAAATAAAAATGTAAAACCTACATAGTACAATTTTTTATACGAACTTACTTTACTCATAGGTGTAAAATTAATTAAACTATTTCAAAGCATCAAGTGAATCGTTAATAAATTTTCTGATTGTTCTTCTGGCTTTAGGTTCATCAGTAACCCACTTATCTTCTAAGTTATGAAAAATACGATTCAAAGTATCCTTTTTTGAGGTGACCAATCTCATTTCATCATTGAATACGTAAGTGATAAATGGTTTTTTAAATGACGGAATTAAATTTGTTTTAAATTTAACGTTTCTTCTAAGATAATTAAAAAGATTAGGGTCAACATCAAGATTTTGTTTATTCTTGATGTCAACCCTGTCTTCTTCTGTTATAATAATTTTATTACCCATGTGGGTGCAAATATACTAAATTTTATACACAAGCAATTGGTCCTGCCGAAATAGTATTACCCCCCATTTCATAATAAAGACCACCAGCTGCGTAGAATAACTCATTTGCTGGTTCTGTAAGTGCGGTATCATACCACAAAGTATCACCAGGTGCTAATGAATTTGATGATGAATATACGTTTATTACAGCTGGTAATCCACATGCAACTCCAAATGTATTACCTGAAGCAAATGTATATTCAAAATAAAAAGGAGTTGGTGTTATTGTTGGTGTTGGAGTTGGTGTTTCAGATACCGATGGAGTTCCTGTTGGTGTTTGTGTTGGGGTTTCGGTTACTGTCGGTGTTGGTGTTTCAGATACCGATGGAGTTCCTGTTGGAGTTGGTGTTACTGTCGGTGTTGGAGTCTCAGTTGGAGTATTTGTTGGAGTTTCCGTATTAGTAGGTGTTACTGTTGGTGACGGAGTATTAGTTGGAGTTTCTGTTGGAGTTGGTGTCAATACCTCAGTCTCTGTTGGAGTTGGTGTATTAGTTGGTGTTTCTGTCGGAGTCTCAGTTACCGTAGGTGTAGGAGTTTCTGTCGGAGTCTCTGTTACCGATGGAGTTCCTGTTGGTGTTTCAGTTGGTGTTGGTGTTGATGTTACTGTCGGTGTTGGTGTCGGAGTTACTGATGGGTAAACAGTCCAAGAAACATATACAGACAAGTCTGAAGTAAATGTGGTATTGCCACTTTGGATTAAGGTCAAATTAGAACCACTGAATCCTGTTAAGTTTTCAGAGAAACTTGTTGAGTTTCCACTGAATCCAACGGTTACCCCACTTTGTGTAAAGTAGATTTCACCACCATTCAATGTAAGACCTGAAATTGCAACACAGTTAATACCACTATCATTTAAATTGTTAACCGGATTAGAATAATCATCTAAGTTTACTGTAAATCCTGTCAATAAATCTGGATTATATGTTGTGAGATTAGCCGAGTTTATAAACACCACATCACCAAATTGAGTTGGTTGTGCTGGTAATACTCCACTACTTTGTCTGAATGAGTATGTGTTAATGTTTGCGGTCAAACCTGTACAACATTCAGTTGTTGCTGAAACGGTTGACGTTAATCCTGTGTATACTGGTTCGTCGTCTACATAGATATATGGACCTGTGTAAGATTGACCATTTGGTAAACACCACGTAACATTGAATCCTGAAAAACCAATCCAAGCAGCACCATTTCTCCATGTACCAGCACCACCACAGCCTGGTGAACATATATCATAATCAAGACCAACTTGGAAATTATTATATACGGTATTTCCGGTTGCTTTATCAATATCAGCTTGTGTTGGTGTAAATCTATAAGTTCTACAATCAGGACATGGTGTTGAACTAGGTGTTAAAGTAACCGTAGGTGTTACAGACGTTGTTATTGACGGTGTTGGTGTAAGAGTACTGGTTGAGGTAACCGTAGGTGTCATAGACGTTGTTATTGACGGTGTTGGTGTAAGAGTACTGGTTGAGGTAACCGTAGGTGTCATAGACGTTGTTATTGACGGTGTTGGGGTAGGTGTAGATGTAGGTGTTCCTGTTGGTGTTGTTGTAACGGCAATTATTGGTGTTGTTGTGGGTGTTCTTGTTGGTGATGGTGTAATACATGTCACAGTACATGCAGAATATATTGGTAATATACCGGCATTTCCAAAATTTGGATTGTAACAAACTTGGGTGTTTGCGGATATACCTGAAATGTAATTACCACAACAATCAATATAATACCAATTAGCTGAATCGTCCGTAATACCATAAGAACAGGACAATGCTACGGGTGTTTTAGTTGGTGTTACACTTGGTGTAGGTGTTGCGGGTATCTGATTAACACATTTTTGTTGTAAAGTTATTGTAAAGTTAGAATTTGGTGCAGCTCCTAATAAACAATCAGAACACATACAAACCGTTGTTGATTCTCCACCTTGTAATCTAACAATTTTGTTTGTTCCATTACAATCAACATATTGATATGGTAAATTAAACCTTGATATGTTTTTAATAACCGCATTAGTACAAACACAGGCTCTGGTTATTTTAGCAAACTGTTTAAAATTTGAATTTACCGAATTGTTTAAAGCACATATTGTTTTTGTACCTCCTCTTCTCAAGGTTTGTGTAACGGGTTGACCGTCACAGTTTCTCCAACTAATAGTTATTGGTATAATTGGTGATGAGTTTCTTATTGTGAATTTGACGCAAGTTGACATTAGTATATAAATATTTCTTTTTTATAGTTTCTTAAATGGAATTCCACAATTATTTCTTAAACTACCAAGAACCGGTTGTTTAACAACAACTCTCTTACAACCTTCACAAGGAACCGCCTCTTCAATTCTTCCTTCATTTAAAAATTTGGTATTAATCCTATCCGCACTGTATTGTTCAGTAACTATTGTTGTTATTTTGTTACAATTACTGTCCCATGTATAAACATAAAAATCTCTAAACCATTCACATCCAATTGGTATTACATTAGGTACACCTGTACAACCATTTACATATTGAATTCTACTACTGTAAACTTGTCTTCCTCGTACTATGGTCACATCATTACACAAAAAATCGGTTGTTAATGGTCCAATTGTTAATTCATTATATGAACCCAAACAAGGTGTGAGTGTTGGTGTCACTGTAGGTGTTGGAGTTGAGGTTGGTATTTGACTACAACAGTATTCGTCTTGTTTACATTCAACCAACGAAGTAGTTTGCGTTGAAGTAAAGTATTCAGGATTATTAATAGAATTAATTATACTGTCATTCATATTATAGAAGAAGTAAACAAATTCACTGATACATCTCCTATATGATTGTCCAAAAGTAAATTGGATTGGAGCATATCCTGTTTCACCACAACTCTTAACCAATGCAAATACTATTCCATTAGATGAATCGGTGTTTCCACTTGCAGAAGCTACGTCCGCTTTACTAATATTAAATGTGGAACAATAACAAGGTGTTGGTGTGTTAGTTGGTGTGATACTTGGGGTAATTGTAGGTGTTACTGTTGGTGTGGATGTTTTAGTTGGTGTTGGTGTTTTTGTTACCGTAGGTGTTACAGTTCTTGTTGGGGTAATTGTTGGTGTTGGTGTAATTGTCGGAGTTGGAGTTTGTGTAGGTGTTGCACTTGGACAAACAATTGAATTTATCGTTGAGCACTCGCCGCAACCACCCTGATAGAAAGTCGTAATCAAAATAGGTGATGTTGCCGATGCCAATGGCAATGAGTTTGAATAACATTTTCCATTATATTCAAATCCATTTCCCAATAAATTATTATTATTGTAAGTATAAATTAATATAGATTCGTTAAAATCACAACAAGCACGTGCCTCATAATATTGAAGTTCTAACGTTGGTGTAATACTTGGTGTGGGTGTAACCGTCTCTGTTGGAGTTACCGTTGGAGTTACAGTATTAGTTGGTGTATTAGTTGGTGTAATACTTGGTGTAGGTGTTGGACATGGAACTTGGCTTGCGGTTGCTCCCGAACAGAATGGTTGACAATTACCACTAAACGAAAGGTCATATCCTGTTGGACAGAAAATACCAACCGTATTACCCGAATATTTAATCATTGAGACCGTTTCTCCAATTAAATCACCTGAACTATGTGCAATGTATTGGGATAACTGAGATGATGTCGTGAGACCTGTTAAAGCTGAGGTGGTTAATCCTGTATAAATTTCAAACGCTCCCGTTGTTGCTTGAACACCTGTATCCATGAATTCGGGTTGGAATATGTAGGTTCCTGCACTTAATGTTAAAGGTAGTACTATTTGGTTGAAGTAACTAATATTTTGATATGCGGCATTTGTAATACCCGCCCTATCTGTGTTGTCGTAAAATACTCCGTTAATGTTTATGCTTGTTGGGTTACCTTGTTTTTTATAATAAATAAAATTACCATCAAGTCTTAATCTATATATGTCGTCTGCCGCAATTAATAAATGAAGTTGTGTTGTTGCGGTCAAAGTTAAACATGTGTAATACCCCCACCATTGATTAGTATAAAAACCACCGGAATTTTTAACACCAATTTGATTTATTCTACCATAGTTTTGATTACCTCTACTTGCCCATATTTGAGTAGAAGGGCTGTTTGATGCATTAACGGTAAGTTGTCTTGAAACTGTGGTTCCTGATTTGTTTGAGTCGTTGTACCCTAACAATCCCGAAACATATGAGTTTGAGAATGTTGATGAATCTCTTAATTCAAACCAAGTTGTTGTGGATGCCCCTGATGTTAGAATATCAACTCCACTACGTGAAGTAACCCCATAATCACCATTAAAGAAAGTTAATGGCCATGTATAACCACTTATTTCGTTATAAAATACCGTTCCATAACTTGATTGATATCCACCTATGTCTCCTTTAACAAATGTAAATGTTGAATAGTCAGTTGTTGCGGTGGTTACGGTTGTACCACTTGTAATACAATAAGAGCCGTTCCAAATAGTACCTGAAGGACAAGTTTTACAACCAGGAGTTTCACTTGGTGTTGACGTAATTGTCGGTGTTACAGTTGTAGTTGGCGTCACAGTAGGTGTAGGTGTTGTTGTAGGAGTTTCAGTAACCGTAGGTGTCACTGTAGATGTCGGAGTAACTGTTGATGTTGGTGTCACCGTAGGTGTTACTGTTGATGTAGGTGTTACAGTGGGTGTCGGTGTTACTGTTGATGTCTGAGTAGTTGTTGGTGTTACTGAAGGTGTTAAAGATATTGTTGGTGTTGGTGAAAAAGTAGCACAAGGGGTTGACTGTGGTGTATTGGTTGGTGTTCGTGTTGGAGTTGGTGTTGGAGTTTTTGTGGATGTTGGAGTATTTGTTGGTGTAACCGTAGGTGTTGTAGTAACCGTTGGTGTTACAGTAGATGTAGGTGTTGCCGTAGGAGTTTCAGTTGATGTTGGAGTTGGTGTTACTGTAGGAGTTTCAGTTGGTGTTGGCGTAACCGTAGATGTGGGTGTTACTGTTGATGTTGGCGTAACCGTAGATGTGGGTGTTACTGTTGATGTTTGAGTAGTTGTCGGTGTTACTGAAGGTGTTAAAGATATTGTTGGTGTTGGTGAAAACGACGGACAAGGAGTTGATTGTGGTGTATTGGTTGGTGTTGGTGTTGGTGTTTTTGTGGCTGTTGGAGTATTTGTTGGAGTATTTGTTGGGGTTCTAGTAACTGTTGGTGTTACTGTTCTTGTTGGTGTTGGTGTTACTGTTCTTGTTGGTGTTGGTGTTGGGGTAGGTAATCCGTTTGAACCACAACTTCCTATTACTGTTGTTGTTACATATGTACCGGCAAATCTAGGTATAACACCACCACTATCAGGTAGGTTTGTACCACTATCTGAAGAAGTAAGACTACCTCTACTTACGGTACCTTCACAAGCACAAATATTTAATGAAGGTTTTGTGTTATTAAGAGTTCTTGTTTGTTTCTTTTCGTTACAATCCGTATATGTAAAATCAACTGATAATGAGACGTTAGGTCTTCTGGCAACCAATAAATAACTACACGTACATTTTAAAACGGCTTGGAGACCATTTGTATTAGTTAAAGATACTGAATCGCATATTGCCCAAATTTCCCTTGTTTGACCCGCAGGTATTAATATCGTTTTATTTTGACCATCACAACTTTTATAGGGAAAGCTCCTGCTAATCCCAAATAATCTAGGTAACGTATTTTTTACGGTAAATTTACAACAACTCATATCTATAATAAATACAAAGAAAGGCAAATAAAAAACCCCCATTTTTAGGTGGGGGTTCT
>Ga0164292_10005464_pt1 | contig 10410 bp, 11 predicted proteins | sample GEODES117metaG_FD_111486 | JGI IMG/M metagenome (GOLD analysis project Ga0164292, IMG submission 111486) | Eutrophic lake water microbial communities from Lake Mendota, Wisconsin, USA - GEODES117 metaG | ecosystem: Environmental > Aquatic > Freshwater > Lake | place: USA: Lake Mendota... | reverse complement strand
AGAGAGGCCTAGATTAAGATCTAAGAACGCTTAATTTCAACAGACTCCATCACAACATCTGTTCTTGGACGATCCATAGCACCTGTAGCAGTATCGCCAATCTTTTTAACGATATCCATTCCACGTACCACTTTGCCAAACACTGTATGACGACCATCTAAATGGGGAGTTGGAGCTAGAGTGATAAAAAACTGAGATCCATTTGTCCCTGGGCCAGCATTGGCCATTGAGAGAATCCCCTCAGTATTGTGTTTTAAGTGTGATTTAAATTCATCTTGAAAGCGGTAGCCTGGACCTCCGCGACCTGACCCTTCCGGACATCCACCTTGGATCATAAAACCACGGATCACTCTGTGGAAAATAAGTCCGTTGTAGTAAGGACCTTCCTTCACAGATTCTTGTCTTCCTTCAGCGAGGTTCACAAAATTCCAAACAGTTTCTGGAGCATCTTTGTGGAAAAGTTCAATTTCAAACTCTCCCAAGGTTGTTTTAAAAATGGCCGATAGACCTTTCACTTCTTCTTTATAATCAATTTTTTCTTTTTTCATCATGCCGAACATAAAAACTCCTTATTAAAGAACAATTTCTGAAGGTAAAAATATTTCACTTGGTGAGACAAAGCGAACATCCACGTTGGGATCTAATAATTTTTTTATTTCTAAGTGAAGACCTGGTTTTAACTCTAGGTCGGATCCAAAAGGCGTTAACCATTCAGCAGAAAGAGTATAAAACCCCACTTGATCTAAATTATTTTCTACCAGCCAATGATTAAGATCCTGCTTGGACAAACAAGAACTAAAAAGCACTGGCAACCTTTCATCAAAACGGCCAAGTTCATTCATTTTCTTTAGTTCATTCACTTGATTAAGCGCCATATAACGATCAACCCAAATGATATCCACTTTTTTTGCAAGAGGTGGTAATTTAAAGACTCTCACTCCCCCGCGTACGTTTTCTAAAGTATTCGAGAAAAAAGCTGCTTCCTCCACAGGTTTTAAAAAACGAAGCGCAGTTGACCTGAAATAAGATTCAAGCCGATCATTGTATTGCGCTTGAAATTCAATCATCTCAGCATATTTTAAATCATAGGTCTGACTCAATTTAGAAAAATCCAAATACTGATAGGAGTGTTTTTTAAAGCACTGACCTGAGGCTGAATGATTCGCCCATGAAGGGAGTTCCGGTAAAAAAAATTGCTCAATTCCAGAAGTTCGATAAGGGGTCTGATCAATTTCAGATCTCATCTGCCCCTGAGAGCAACTAATGAGAGCTAACAGGAGAAAAGAGTTTAAAAATCTCATCCTCAATTCCTTCTATTATTAAAAGATCTTTTTCCCAGCTATCTTTGAGATTAACTCTCGTTGGAGTGACATCAAAAAAACCCTGCTCATTTTGATCAACCTCAACAATAGACCGATCTTTTTTAGCATGGGCAATTAAAATGTGATCCACACCCAAAGTTTTTAATTCAACATTATTATTCTCTGGATGTTTTTTTCCATGACGAAACTCTGGTTTCTCAAGAGTTAAGAACATTCTCTTTCGATCAATCAGTTCATCAATCGCCGTAACATTGTGGCCGGAGAAAAAATTAAGTCTTGGTATCGGTTCAGCTGGTCTAGGAACTTTAACTTGCACAAAATCATCGAGCTCTTGCCAGTCACGCAGTTTTTTTGTGAATCCTTCAATCTCTTGCTGAAATTCTTCCTCTAACTGATTAATGAGTGTCATTAATTTTTCAGCAACTCTTGGAGTTGCTTTTGAAAAAAAGTCCTTAAAAGGCTCATCCTCAGTGGTGACAATGAAAAGATTCGATCGCTGATCTTGTAGCCAAGTTGAAAGTGATAAGAGAATTTCTGCAGCAAGGGAGTCAGAACCAATGATAGCGATGTCTCTTAAAGTTGGAGACGAAATCATCTCATGGCTTTTTTTGAGGGCGCCCATGGAGTAGGAAACCTTATCTGTGACTCTACTCTCTCCCAGCGCCTTTCCACTCGCGGCAGCTGAAGAGCGGCTTAAATCAGATCGAAAATCCAAAACTAAATCATAATCTTGATACATCTCGATAGTACTTGTTAGAGATGAGATGAACTCTTCGGTTAATTTTTTATATGTCTCCGGGTTTACTTCTTTCTGCTCTTCGATGAATTCTCTTGGGTTCACGCGATAGATAATTCTAAATAAATCGAGAAAACGGCTCCTGCCTGAAATAACTTCTCCTGGGGCCAAAAACCTTTTGGAGACAGAAATAACGTCATCATTTCTTACTTCTTGATGAACTCTTAAATAATCTATGATTGGTTTTTCGTATTTCTCGGTCCACTCATTCCAGCTAAAGGCAGCTGGCGAATAGGTAAGATTCATTTCTTTTAAAAGACCCATCCCTAAATCACTGACAAATGCATCTGCTGGCAAGTGAGAACAATTAAAAAGAGTGAGATCATCTTGATCGATATACCAAGTGAGAGCAGCTCCGTGTAAATGGAATCGAATCGCAGCTTCAAGAGCAAGTGGTGAGTGTCCAATAATTGCCAATTTCATAGGCGCCAATAATATCAAAAAAAAAACCGTTGGGCGATGAATATACCCAACGGAAGCTATGCAAAAATGGAATACTAGATGAATTTAGAGGAAGTAAACTTTCGACTCGCCTCTATCAAGGCAAGAATACTCAGCGTATTGGTAAATGAAATTAATAAAGCTCGCCAGGGCCTTAAAACTTGGAAGAGAGGTATCAAACTCTCCACCTAAGCGGAGCCAAGCATTTCCGTCCTGATCGATATACTCACTCGCGTGACGTACTGTGACGACAGCTGGAATATATGTTCCCTTGGTAAAAAAGAGCTTCATAGTCACTTCAGTATCAGACTTAAATTGATTTTTAGCTTTCATCGTAAATGGCACCTGGAATTGGCAACCCTCACCGGAAATATCGAGAAGTTTGACTTGGAAGCCAGCACCTTGATCATCAATGACTGTTTCGACTCCGAGAAATTCTTGAAAAACGACACGCTCAAAGGATCGTCTTTTTTGCTCGATACTTTGTTTTCTTTTCTCGTTAAAATCTACAACTTTTTTATCATCTGACATACAAACTCCTTGAACACAGTCGATGACTTATCGACGGCCCAAGGACTAAGCTGAGGAAAAATTCTGGGATTAATTAAAGAACAACTTTTTCCAGTTGACCAATAGACTCAGGATACATCAGTTTTTGGGCAAGACGCTCAAAGTGATCAGTTAAATCAGTGATACACACCCTGATCTGTCGGGAATTCAGCGGTTCGGCCTTTACCTTACCAGATTCAAAAAGACTTTTTAACTGAAGAGATAAAACCTCACCACTCTCCACCAGGCTCACTTCTGGTCCAAGTGTTTTGGAAAGATCCGGTTTAAGAACTGGGTAATGCGTACATCCCAGGATGACAGTTTTAATTTTCTCTTTTTTTATTTCTGCTAAATATCTTTCTGCCACAAGTTCCGTTATAGGGTCGCTGACAATTCCCTCTTCAACTAAAGGAACAAATAGCGGACATGCCTGTTCAATCACAACAGAAGTTGAATCCAGCTCCTTTAAGGTTTTCTCGTATGCGTGGGAGCGAATCGTGGCAGATGTTCCAAGGACTGCAATCCTTTTATCTTTTGAAACTCTGAGCGCCTCCTTTGAACCAGGTTCAATCACATTCAGAAGCGGAATGCCTTCAAAGTCATGCTCTCCTAGAAATACTGTGGAGGCAGAATTGCAGGCAATGATGAGGGCCTTCACATTCTGATCTTTTAGAAAGTTTAAAATCTGTACGCCATATTTTCTGATAGTTTCCGGGGATTTATTCCCATAAGGAAGCCTAGCAATGTCTCCCAAGTAACAAAAAGATTCCTGGGGAAACTTTTGTGCTAAAACTTTTAAAACCGTTAGGCCACCAAGGCCTGAATCAAAGATACCAATGGATTGTTTCATAATCACTTTCTTGAAAGTATTTTCCTTAGCTTCGCCACTTTCTCTAGGTTTCGCAAGAGTTCTGATGAAATGAGACCTGATTGGGCCAACATTTTGTCTGCCAATAAGTCTTTTAGGAAGTCTTTTTCCCAAATAGGTGCGTAATAAGACTTAGACTGAGAAACAGCTTCCAGCATAGAGTCCTGTAAACTCATCGGTGAAATATCTGGAAACTCCCTCTTGGCGCCATCATGAGTCACAACCGTAGGGTGCTCAAGACTCTCAGTAAGCTTTTTCCCAATTTGAGCATGTTCAGGAACGGCGTAGTCTAGGGCCTTCAAAATGATTTTTGACTCCACGTCTGGCAATTTGACCTTTGGTCTTTTTAATCCCGCAGATGCTACATAGAGATCCAAAAGTTCTCCATAGCTAATCGCCTCAGGTCCACCGATTTCAAAAATTGAGTGACCAGTTAATTTTGATCCAAGTGCCTTCGTTAAGTAATCTAATAAATCTCTTAGGGCCAGTGGCTGACACTTTTGATTAAGAAGTGGAAGTTCTGGTCGAATGGGAAATCGTTCACACATGGCCTTAATCATTTCGAATGACAACGACCCCTCGCCTAAAATAATGCTCGCTCTGAATTCAATGACATTTGTTCCACTTGCCCCTAAAATCGCTCCCGTGAGATGACGGCTTCGTAAATGCGGGGACAGATCTCTCATCTCATCTCCTAATCCCCCAAGATAAATAATATCCGCTCCAGTTCCTCTCATCCATTGGATAAAATTAACCGCGGCCAGAGATTCTTGGTACTCAAAATCTTTATCTTCTCCCTTCATCCCGTGAACGAGATAAAAGGCTTTTTCGATAGATCCCAGGGCCGAGAGACTTTTTTTATCTAAAAGATCACCTTGAATCCAAGAAACATTTTTTATTTCAAATTTATTATTCAGATCTCGAGCGAGAGCAATCACTTCATGACCGAGTTGACTAAGTTGATTGATGAGTGCTCGTCCAACAAAACCATTGGCACCGGCTACAAGTATTTTCATTTTTTATCCTTAACATTAGAAATAACATGCCACTTAAGGTGCTCGCCAAACGCTATCATAACGATTAGATGCACCAAGGCTTGAGTCCAACGATAAATAAACCACGGTAAGGCCGGTCTAAATTCATGAAGAGCGGCCATCACATACTGACGATTGAGAACTTCTCGAAACTCTAATCTTCCCCTATCCATTTTCCCTGAAAGAAGACCTCCCACCACATAGAGAAGCTGTCGATCAGGTGAACTTCTATCGACACTCTTTTTTAAAACTAAAATTTGAAGTGAAGGGTCAAAAAGATAAAAAGTACAAAAATTACCTTCAACTTTAACACTCACAAGAGTTGAGAAAAAAAAGGGCAACCACTTAAAATATTCTAGTGCTACCCATTCGGCATTTTTACCAGGAGGCAACACAAGTCGTTGGATTGAGCGAACATCCTTTCTTGGAGGTCGAAACATTTTATAAGTTGAGCTCACACTCACATTTAAAGCTTCTTCTAAACTTTGATCAAGAGTTGTTAAAAGGTCTTCTGGATAAGGCCAGAAATATTCTGTACTAGGAAGCATCTCATGCTTAAGGCTAAGAACCAGTGGATAAACAAGATCTCTAGGAACACCCGTAATGACAGAGACCCATAAGCGAGAAATAGAAAGAGGTATGATATTTAATGTTAGAAGTGTTGTGGATTTTCTAATTTTTTTTGCCGCTCTGATGATTAAATCTTGATAGGTAACGACCTCTGGTCCCGCGATATCATAAATTCTTCCTTGGATTTCTTTTTCTTTATAGGAGCGAAAAAGAACTTTTATGACATCCTTCAGAGCAACAGGCTGAGAGCGAGTCTTGGTCCATGCAGGACAAATCATAACAGGAAGTCTTTCAATGAGTTTTTGAACAATCGTAAAAGAAGAGCCATTTGGCCCAATGATGAGTCCGGCCCTTAAAACTGTCGTCCTTATTCCTGAAAAACGAAACGTTTCTTCTACTTCAAGTCGACTTCGTAAATGCCAAGAAAGCTCACCTTTTTTAGGAATCATTCCGCCAAGATAAATAATATGTTCTAAATTGTGATGATGACCTGCTCGGATGAAATTATCTGCCATGATGAGATCAAAATCATAAAAAGTTCCTTGAGATAGACTTGCCGATGGAAGCATCGAATGAACGAGATAATACGCCTCATGGCAACCTCTCATGGCACTCGAGATGTCCTTCAATGAGAAAAGGTCACATTTTACCCAAGTGACTCTAGGATCATCTGAAGTACGATCACTTCTTGAGAGTGCAATAATGTGAACATCCGACTCTTCTAAGAGACGGTGAATTAAAGCTCGTCCTATAAAACCACTCGCACCAGCGATGAGAATTTTTCTCATATAAATCCCTGTGAATATCTCCATGAGTGTAGCATAATCAGCTTATGATTTTGATGAGAATATTACCAGGCATCCTTAAAGAATTATCTAGACACGTCCCAACAGTCTTATTCCAGACTGTTGAGTGGGCCGACCTTGCTTCTGAATTTCCTAAAATCTCTAAGCGTATGCTTCAAAAAGAGGGATTTGATGAACTTTATCAGACAAATAAAGAATTACTCTGTCCCTACTCTATTGAACTAACGACCCACGCTATAAATAATAAAGAATATGCCAATAAAAAATGGATCGGTGAAAAGATTCTGACCCTTTATTTTGTTCAACTTTTTTCCAGTAGTGGAATTTTTTTAGATTTAAGGCAGAATCATTTTTCTACGAAAGGTCCTCATCTTCTTTGGCACCCAACGAGCTTTTGGACAAAGTTTGATGAAGATTTCAGATTGGGGCTTTTAAAAGTTTACGAGGGATTTTATCTTGAGAATGATGATCTTTACTACGATGGGCTTGAAACAATTGGTCTATTAAAAAAAGATTTCTCATTGTCGGATAAAAAGGAACTTGGAGACCTTTTTCGAGCGCAATTTGGATCTGCACTTTCAGAGGAGATGAGTTTTAAATTAGAAAATTTTAAAAACTCCATTATTAAAATGTCTGATTTTCTCCTGAGTAAAAAAGTAAACATCTCTAAAGATTTTTTATACCTCGGAATTTATCTCGTCACGATGTATTCGATACTGGAAGAAATGGGAGAAAGATATCCGGTGAAGGATATTTATCTTGATGTTCGTAGAAAGTTCAAAAATAGTGAGAATTGACCTATCTTATTCGTAGTAAGTTTTTTGCGGCCGTAAAATCGTGAATAATTAAATCAGTCATCGGTTTTAACTCATAGGCCTCATGAGAAGTGGCGACACCAACAATTTTACATCCCGCCCTTTCACCTGATTCAAGACCAGCAAGTGAATCTTCAAAGACAAAACACTCTTTCGGCAAAAGACCTAATCTCATCGCGCACAGTTGATAGACTTGCGGATCTGGTTTTCCTCTTTCAACTTGAGATCCGTCCACGATGACATCAAAATAGTGCCTCAGCTTTAGACCATCAAGCGTGAAGTCCACATTACTAGTTGGAGCAGAAGTTCCAAGTGCAATTTTAAATTTATGACGTTTTAACATCTCTAAGAAATCGATGAGTCCTGAGTGCGCCTTCATGTCTTCAGCATATAATGTTTGATACATTTCTTCTTTCTCAATTGAAAGTTTTTGAATCTGTTCAAAATTCAAATCACCAAACAGCATCGTGAAAAGATCTTTATTCGTTTTACCATTAAATTTATCTCGGTAGATTTGTGAATTGAGTTCAAATTTGTATTTCTCGGAGAAGGCCATCCAAGCCTTAAAATGGTATTTGTGGTTATCAACCACAACCCCATCCATATCAAATATTGCACCTTTCATAGAAGATCACTAATTATTGTTTTTGGACTTTTATTTTTTTATCAACTTTTTGAATTTTATTTTTTTCTTTTTCTTCTCTTATGGATCGATCAGATTGATTAACATTCATTTTTTTAGGATCAAAGTCTTCTTTGTCATAACTTCCAGAATCTATCCATTTTAAACGATCCTTTTTTTTGTTGCACTCAAGATAACTTGGTGGAAATTTTGAATCATCGATACACTCTATTTTACTTTCAAAAACAAATCCCAAAGAAGTTTTGCATACAGTATCAAAGGTATAGAGCCTTAGGGATTCAGCTTTTTGGTTGATTTCCCTGGTGGTTAATATTCCAGGGATACATTCTTCGTATTTGTAGGATCCTCCTGTCTTTGCGTATATACTTTGATGTTTTATAACTGCAAGCCCAGCTTCATATCTACCAAAATCAGAAGATCTTTCACTCTTAAGTGTTTTTAAAGCACCAGATTTCAAACAATCATCAAACAAGATACCACCATCCTCCCCCTTGCATTTAAATTCAATCTCCCGCTCCATCTTTCTTTTTTTATCAAAACAGTAGGCAGTATATGAATAAAAACGCGTCTTCTCTTTGGCCCCCTCGATTTCATATTGTCTCCATCCAGAAGGCTCACACTTAGAGAATTGACTTACTAGAAACGCTTGTGAGTAGCAACTCAAGGACAATAACGAAATACCGAAAAAGAGAGATAGTTTACGTTTCATAATGAACTTATCGGTGAAATGAATAGAAGCCTAAAGAAAATCTGAGTTTATCCGACAAGTAATTTATGAAGAAAAAACTCCTCGCCCTAACCATCGTGATCTTATCCAATAATACTTATGCAAACTCCTGCCTTCCCCTTTATGAAAAAAAGGCAGAAGAGATCCAGAAAAAAGATGGTTATAAAGAAAGAGTGGGAAGTCACCTATACATTAATAATGGTCAGCTTGGCTATTGGCCTGGAATTGAAGTATCCGCATATATCGATAACTGGGCAAGAGATCTCGTATACGCCATTAAATGGGGTCCAGCATTTTTCTCTTACTCAAAAGATGATCCAAAAAAAGAATGGCTCGAATCTTTTAGAAAGTCCATAAAAGATGACTGTAAGCTTCCCCATAATAATTATGATCATTTAAGAGCAATGCTTTCAGAACTCATGGAAGACGGTTCTTTTTGTCCGAATCAAAAAATAATTGACCCAGGAATTTTTGGAGGTAAGAGTGAATTTAAAAAGGTTCTTCAATCAGCGGTAAGAGATCAAAGATTTTCTCATTACTGCGCGGACAAGGCCGTTAAAGATGATTCAGATAGAGTGATTAAAAGTCTTGATGAGGAATCAATTCCTTCTAAAAGTCACCGAACAAAAGAAACTTCAAAACAATAAATTAGAATTTTTTGAGTCCTAATTTCTTAATTTTTTTACAAGCAGTTTTATTGTTTCCCTCGCAAGCGATTCGAAGTGTCTCTTGATAAATCTCTAGGGAATTAAATTCATCTGGATCAACTTTTCGAAAATTAATTCGATGACAAACATTCTTCTCCCCAGATAAACAGATGCTTATAAGCTGATTATTTTGCCTTAAAAAATATTTATCTACTCCTATGAAGCCTGTGATAAGCCCAAGAGTAATGATTGAATAGAGTTGCTTTTTGTGGGAGTAAACCTTTGTCACGTGCCCTGGCCATAACTTCCTGGCCCTGGGACTCAAGATCATGACGATACAAACCAGAGATACTAAGAGGCAGGCGAAGATGGATATTAAGCTATTTGAAACAAAGCCCAAGATCAAAAAGAGAAAAAGAATCATCCAGTTTTTCTCTACTTTTTTGCTGTCCATTTCCTTTTCTGGAACATTTTCTCTTAAATAATTCACTAAACTTTGAAAGTTACCAAAAGTATTTAATACATACTCCTCATCATGAGCGGTTACGAAGAGAGTTTTGCCGCGCTTAGAATGAAACCAAGATTGAATACTCTGTGTTTTAAAAGACATCGTCTGCTGATCACTAAAATGAACTGTAAACCCTTCAGGAGAAATATAAATTTCCTTCATCGAGGGAGCAGCAAGCTTTTCGTAGAATTTAATGATCCAACTAAAACCACCCCAAAGGAGGAAGGAAACAAAGAGACAGCTTATAAAACTAAAAAAAGAAAATTTATTATCGTAAAAAATAAAACCCACGAGGATTAAATAAATGATTACAAAATATAATTTGAATGCTGTGTTGATGGGTAAAGAAGTCGTTTTCTCAATGCTGATCGATCCCTCATCGCTCGCATCATCTGTGAGAAATTGGATGAGTTCTCCACCAATTGAAATATTGTCAGTTTCACAAACGTTGATAAATTTACCGGGTTTCGCTAATTTTTCGTTTATCGAAGTTTCTAGTTTCCAATTTAAAGGTTTAACTCTGATTTGATTTTTCTTTTTCTCGATTAATAGGTGGGCCCTTGCTACTCCCCAATTACCATCAAAAACGCTGAAAGGCGCACCTCGGCCAACAACAATACGATCTGGACATTTAAAGACCTTGTCTTTAACTCTAAAAATAATGGGCATCAGAATCTTTTCGGT
>Ga0164292_10005463_pt1 | contig 10412 bp, 9 predicted proteins | sample GEODES117metaG_FD_111486 | JGI IMG/M metagenome (GOLD analysis project Ga0164292, IMG submission 111486) | Eutrophic lake water microbial communities from Lake Mendota, Wisconsin, USA - GEODES117 metaG | ecosystem: Environmental > Aquatic > Freshwater > Lake | place: USA: Lake Mendota, Wisconsin... | reverse complement strand
TTGTCGGACCACAGCGAGCAGCCGGAAATCGCAGCCAGGCACACCAGCGCCGACGTGGCCAACCAAGCGCGTGCGCCCAAGGGACGAGGCCTGGCCACCAGGGAGTCACCGAGCAGAACTTGGCCAGTGGTCCGCGGGCGTTGGGGCGTCTGGGTCATGCGAACTCCCGGTTCAGAATCCAGGCCGCAGCGGCCTTGTCACCGGCGGTCTTGCCAGGTTCCTTGCCCGATGCGGGCGGCGGCACCACGCTGGCCGGGTCGACGCCCAGGGCCATCAGCTTGGCCTCCACCAGTCGTCGGTAGTCGAGTTCCAGCGGCAAGGCCTTGTAGGCTGCCTTTAGGGCGTCACGCGCCTCGTCTTGCCTGTTCAGCGCCAGGAGCGCATCGGCCCGGCGGTCTTCGACCAGGCCATCGAAACCGGCGCCGCGGGCCTTGTCGAGTACGGCCAAGGCCTCTTGCGCCTTGCCCAGGTCCAGCAGCACGCCGCCCCAACGCAGGCGGGCCAGCGCCTTGAGGCTGTCGTCGGATGCCGATTCGGCCACCCACTGCAGCGGCTCGACCGCATCGGCGGCAGCCCCCTTGTCCACGAAGGCCTTGGCGGCCATCAGTGCGCCCTGGGCGGCGTAGGCGGTCCCCGCGTAACGGGCCTTCAGGTCGCCCCAGGCAGCCTTGACACGGTCGGTCTCACCGGCTTGCGCAGCCCGCTCGAGCTCGGCGTGCAAGGCGCTGGCCTTTTGGCCCTGGTCGCGCTGCCACCAGTTCCAGCCGTTGTAGGCGGCGAAGGCCAGCAAAACCAAGGTCAGGCCCCAGGTGAGCAGGTTGCCCCAACGGTTCCAGAACGCCTTGAGTTGGTCCAGTTGCTCCTGCTCTTGCAGGTCGAGAGATGAGGCCATGGGTGCTTTGTGGTGGATCGAATGGGCCTGACTCACTTCCCGGCGATGGCCGGGCTCCGGATCAAGCCAACCCTTGATTATCGCTGCCGGCCAGCAAGGTGCCCGCCCACAGGGCCACCTGGGCCAAGGCACGGCGTTCCTGAGGTGCTGACGGCGAACGCAGGGACTTCACCGTCACCTCACCGGCGGCGAGTTCTTCGGCGCCGAAGATGAGCGCGTAGCGTGCCCCGCTGGCATCTGCCTTGCGGAACTGCGACTTCATACTGCCGGGTCCTTGGTCGGTGGCGGCATGCATGATGGCGCGCACCCCGGCTTGGCGCAGCGCCTCCAAGGCCACCATGGCCGGCGCCACCGCCGCCGCATCGGGCACGATCGCATAGGCGTCGGGCACTGAGGCCGCCGGGATGCGCCCTAGCGCTTCCAACAGCAGCAACAGGCGCTCGATGCCCAGGCCCCAGCCCACGGCCGGCGCGGGTTTGCCGCCGAGTTGCTCGATCAGGCCGTCGTATCGCCCACCGCCGCAGACCGTTCCCTGGGCCCCGAGCTTGTCGGTCACCCATTCGAAGACGGTGAGGTTGTAGTAATCCATGCCGCGTACCAGGCGCGGATTGATTCGGTAGGGCACCCCACAGGCTTCCAGCACCGCCCGCACCCCATCAAAGTGCGCCCGCGAGTCGGCACCGAGAAAGTCGAGTAGGCGCGGCGCAGTTTCGGCCACGGACTGCACCGCCGGATGTTTGCTGTCCAACACCCGCAGGGGGTTGGTGTGCAAGCGCTTGAGGGCTTCCTCGTCAAGCACAGAGGCATGCGCCTCGAAGTGGGCGATCAGCGCCTGGCGATGTGCCGCCCGCTCGGCACTCTGCCCGAGACTGTTGATCTCAAGGTGCACATCCTGCCCTTCCACCAAGCCCAGCTCGCGCCAAAGGGCGCGCACCAGCAGGATGACCTCGGCATCCACATCAGGCCCGGGCCACCCCAGCACCTCCACGCCCACCTGGTGGAACTGCCGGTAGCGGCCTTTCTGCGGCCGCTCGTGGCGGAACATCGGGCCCACGTAGTACAGGCGCTTGCCGCCTTCGTAGAGGAGGTTGTGCTCGATGGTGGCGCGCACCACGCCGGCGGTGCCCTCGGGTCGCAGCGTCAGCTGGTCGCCATTGAGTCGATCGGCAAAGGAGTACATCTCCTTCTCGACGATGTCGGTTACCTCGCCCAGGCCACGCACGAACAGGGCCGTGGGCTCGACGATGGGCGTGCGCACGCCTTGGTAGCCCCAGCGCTGCATCACCGAGCGGACCCGCTCGTCCAACCATTCCCACTTGGCACTGTCGGGCGGCAGGAGATCGTTCATCCCCTTGACGCCGGCAATTCGGTCAACCATATCGGCGCTCGATGTAACTCTCGACGATATTCTGGAACTCCTGCACGATGCCCTCGCCGCGCAAGGTCATGGCCTTTTGGCCGTCGATGAAGACCGGCGCGGCCGGTGCCTCGCCGGTGCCAGGCAAGCTGATGCCGATGTCAGCGTGCTTGCTCTCGCCCGGGCCGTTGACGATGCAGCCCATCACCGCCACCTTCATGCCCTCGACGCCGGGGAAGCGCTCGCGCCACACCGGCATCTGCGCACGCAGGTAGTCGTCGATCTGCTTGGCCAATTCCTGGAACGTGGTGCTGGTGGTGCGGCCGCAACCGGGGCAGGCGGTGACGCTGGGGTTGAATTGGCGCAGGCCCAGGGCCTGCAGGATCTCCAAGGCCACCACCACTTCCTGGGTGCGGGACTCACCCGGCTGCGGCGTGAGACTCACGCGGATGGTGTCGCCGATGCCCTCCTGCAGCAGCACGCTCAAGGCGGCGGCCGAGGCGACCGTACCGCGCGTGCCCATGCCGGCCTCGGTCAGGCCCAGGTGCAGCGCGTAGTCACAGCGGTCGGCCAGGGCGCGGTAGACGCTGATGAGGTCCTGCACGCCGCTGACCTTGCAGCTGATGATGATCTGATTGGGGTCCAGGCCGATGTCCTTGGCCAGTTGCGCCGACTGCAAGGCCGACCGCACCAGGGCGTCGTACATCACTTGTCGCGCATCCCAGGGTTGCGCGCGGCGCCCGTTGTCGTCCATCAATTCCGCCAGCAGTTCCTGGTCCAGGCTGCCCCAGTTCACCCCGATGCGAATCGGCTTGTGCCCGTGGCGGATGGCGGCTTCGACCATCATCGCGAACTGCTTGTCCTTCTTGTCGCCCTTGCCGACATTGCCCGGGTTGATGCGGTACTTGCTCAGGGCCTGGGCGCACTCGGGAAAGTCGGTGAGCAGGCGGTGGCCGTTGTAGTGAAAGTCACCCACCAGCGGGACCATGATGCCCATCTTGTCGAGTTGTTCCCGAATGGCCGGCACAGCAGCGGCGGCCTCTGGCGTATTCACCGTGATGCGCACGAGCTCAGACCCGGCCTGCGCCAACTCCTTGACCTGGATCGCGGTTTCGATGACGTCCACCGTGTCCGTGTTGGTCATGGACTGCACGCGCACCGGTGCGTCTGCGCCGATGGTCAGAACCTGATCGCCGGTGCGCACTTGGGCCTGACGCCGGATTCGACGGTGTGAGCCGGCCATCGGAATCGATTCGTCCGGGGCCATGGCTGGCCGACCAGCGGTCGGCTCCTGAGAACGGGTGGTCATGTCTGGGTCTCCCGCAAGATGGGCACAGTGACTGCCAGGCGACTAGGGCAGTTCAACATCGGCCACATTGTTTCTTTGGATTTCATCGAGCGCGATGCGTCGGCCCTGCCAAGTGGCCTCGGTGCCGGCCGCATTGCCCACGCGCAGGCGCAGCGGGCGGGCCCCTTCGAGTCCGACGGTCTCGCCCGCGCGCAACAAGCGAGACAACAATGCGCCGCCCTTGGCGTCCGTGACCTGCACCCAGGTGTCTTGCGTCGCCTTGAGTTGCAGCGGCAACGAGGTGGTGTCGGCCACCACCGCAGGCGGGGCCGGCGAGGCCGCCGCCGCGAGAGCTGGAGCTGACGGTTCGCTTGCAGGTGCACCCGGCGGGGCAGACGGCGCATCGGATGGGACAGGGGCCGGCTCTGCGGCCACCGGCGGTGCCACCGGTGGCGCCACCGGCGGATCCGACACGACCACCACGGACTTGGCGGGGGTTGACCACCAATCCGCCGGTGCCATCGCCAGGGCCAGGGCACCCGCCAGGATCACAACGACCGCCATGCGCACCGGCGTGAACGGGCGGGGCAGTCGGGCATCGCGCGGCATGGCCACGGGGCGGGGCATCGAGGCCGCACTGGACTGGGCCAAACGGCCTCGGTCGGCGAGGGGACGAACATCGGCCCCAACGGTGGGAAGTGCCTGTAGAACCGGTTGGGCGTCAAGGCCCAGGTGCTTGCACAGACTTTGCGCCAAAGCCCGCACGAAGGTGCGGTCGCCCACATCGGCCCAGCGGCCCTCTTCAAAGGCCTGCAGCCTGCGCTCGGAGATCTTCAGCAGGATGGATAGGTGAAGAAGCGACTGCCCACGCGCCTCGCGCGCCGCGCGGATCGTGGCGCCAGGGTGGCTGGCCGTGGACGCTGGCGCTGCCCCCTGGGCCGAGGCATCGGTGCTGGGTACTTCACTCATCGAGGGCTCCGCTTGGGCGCAGGCGCGATTCTGGCGCGTGTGGGAACGATCGGCGCGATGGGCCAATCAGTTCCGCCGCGGCATCGGGCTGACACATGGCCTTGGCCAAGCGTGTCTTGGGGGCGTCGCGGTACAGGGGCTGGGTCAAGGCCTTGTCGAAAGCCACCTGGGCAGCGGCATGCTGTCCACGTTGGCATAGATACCAACCCTGGTTGTGCAGGATGTTGGCGTTGTCGGGCGCCAGGGCCAAGGCGCGGTCGAAGCTGTCTTCGGCCAGCGCGTGGTGCTGCAAGCCGGCGTAGACCAGGCCGCGCAGGCCCAGGGCCTCAGCCAGATGGGGATCGAGGGCAAGTGCGTGCTCGACTTCCACAAGGGCCGCCTCCAGCCTCGCCTGCGCGAAGTGGGTGGAGGCCAGCGCCAAGCGCAGCCTAGCCCGTACGTCCTGCTGGCCATGCGCCGAGACGGTCGGCGTGTCCGCGCTGGCGGCGACCTGCCGCCCCGTGTGCCCGCAGGCGACCAAGACCACACAGGCCCCCAAGATCAGCGCGGTGCCTGATGCCCTGAACCAGCGGCCGTCGCCACGCAAAGGTGCCATGGCGTCTAGGCTTGAACCTGCAGGGGAACCACACGGCGGCCCGCCAGGCGCTCCTCCACGCGGGTACGGTCCTGTACCTCGCCGGCGAGTTGGCCACAGGCGGCGTCGATGTCATCCCCGCGGGTCTTGCGTATGGTGGTCACGATCCCGCCATTCTGAAGCACGTTGGCAAAAGCCACCACCCGCTCTCGTGGGGATCGCTTCAGCCCCGAAGCGGGAAAGGGATTAAAGGGAATCAGGTTGAACTTGCAGGGCACGCGGCCACGCACCAGGTCCAGCAGAGCCTGAGCTTGCTCGGGGCTGTCGTTCACGCCGTCGAGCATGCAGTACTCAAAGGTGATGAAGTCGCGGGGGGCGGCCGACAGGTAGGCCTTGCAGGCCTCCAGCAACTCCCCCAGCGGGTACTTGCGGTTGATCGGCACCAGGTGGTCGCGCAGCACGTCGTCCGGCGCATGCAGGCTCACCGCCAGGGCCACCGGGCAATCGACCATGAGACGCTCAATCATTGGCACCACACCCGAGGTACTGACGGTCACACGGCGGCGCGAGAGGCCATAGCCGTGGTCATCGAGCATGGTCCTGAGCGCCGGCACCAGGGCGCTGTAGTTCTGCAGCGGCTCGCCCATGCCCATCATCACCACGTTGGTGACGGCGCGCTCGCCCTCGGGCAGACCAAGCCGTCGGCGCAGCTGGTGCTCGGCGTACCAGAGCTGCGCCACGATTTCGCCCGTGGAGAGATTGCGGCTGAACCCCTGGTGGCCGGTGGAGCAGAAGCGACAGGCCACGGCGCATCCGGCCTGAGAGGACACGCACAACGTGCCCCGGTCGTCCTCGGGAATGAAGACGGTTTCCACCGCATTGCCCGCACCGACGTCGAACAGCCACTTGACGGTGCCGTCGCGCGAAACCTGTTCGCTGATCACCGACAGCGCGGTGACCGCCGCCTGCCCCTCGATTTTTTGGCGCAGCGACTTGGCCAGATCGGACATCTGGGAAACGTCTGCCACGCCCCGCTGGTGAACCCAGCGGAAGAGCTGGGTGGCGCGGAAGGGTTTCTCACCCTGCTCGACGCACCAGCGGGTCAGCCCATCACGGTCGAAATCGAGCAGGTTGAACATGGTGCGCGCGGGCCTGCCGGGGGCACCCCATCGAGGCGGCCATCGGACGGCCGCACGGACGATGTGGCCGCCGCCTGGCCGGCCTGGTGCCTCAGCGGCTGTAGACGTTCATGCCGGGGAAGAAGAAGGACACCTCGACGGCGGCCGTCTCGGGTGCATCGGAGCCGTGCACCGCATTGGCATCGATGCTGTCGGCAAAGTCGGCGCGGATGGTGCCCTTGTCGGCCTTCTTGGGGTCGGTGGCACCCATCAGCTCGCGGTTCTTGGCGATGGCGCTTTCACCTTCGAGCACCTGAATCATCACGGGGCCAGACACCATGAAGTCCACCAGGTCCTTGAAGAAGGGGCGCGCCTTGTGCACGGCGTAGAACTGCTCGGCCTCCCCACGGGACAGGTGGGCCATCTTGGCAGCGACCACCTTCAGGCCAGCGCCCTCAAAACGGGCGTAGATCTGTCCGATCACGTTCTTGGCCACGGCATCGGGCTTGATGATGGACAGGGTGCGTTCGATCGCCATTTTTATTCTCCGGGTAGGAATTGAGCAAAGTTCTAAAGTTTAAGCCATCAGCGCCCGCGCCGCCCCCGGCCGGGCTTGCCTCGGCCCAGCGCGGCATCGGCGCCGATGTAGCCCACGGCGGTGCGCATCGGATCGGGTTGGGCCGGCGCCTTGCCGCCGCCCTTGCCCCCTCCTTTTCCGCTTCCCTTGCCACCGCCCTTGCCACCTGGGCCGGCTGCACGACCGGAAGCGGCGCCCCCGCCGGCCCTGCCCTTGCCGCGGCCACCGGGCTTGGGCATGCCCGGACCATCGCCCCCAGCCGCCTGACCACGGGATGAACCAGCGGCGCGCCCGCGGCCACTTCGACCGCCTCCGCCGCCCCCGCCGCCCCCGCCGCCTTTGCCGGCAAAGCGCTTGTCGAAGGTCTGCTGCAGCGGGTTGGGAATCGGGCCGTCGTCGTCACGGAAGTCCTCGGACGGGTCGTCGGCGAAGTCCGCATCGGACGGCATGCGCCGTGACTCCTGAAGCGCGCGCTTGTCGTAGGTCTGCTGCAAGGGGTTGGGAATCGGACCATCTTCACCGAACTCCCGGCGCGGCTTGCGCTGCGCCTCCTTGAGCGCGCGCTGATCGAAGGTCTGTTGCAAAGGGTTGGGAATCGGGCCGTCGTCGCCATACTCGCGCTTGGGTCGACGCTGCTGCTCCTTGAATGCCCGCTTGTCAAAGGTCTGCTGCAGGGGGTTGGGAATCGGACCGTCCTCACCACGCTCACCCCGCTCCCTGCGCGCCGTGCGGTCCTGTCGTCGATCGTTGGGGCCGGCGGCGCCTTGGCCTTCCCGGCCATCACCCGGACCTTCCCGGCCCTCACGGCCCTCACGACCCTTGCGCCCACGGCCCTCGCCTTGCCCGGGATCCTGCTGGCGGCCTCGCGTACCGGTGAGATCCTGCAGTTGCCGCACATCGCGCTCGTCGAGGTCCACCCAGGCACCGCGCTTGAGTCCGCGCGGGAGCACCACACACCCATAGCGGATCCGAATCAGGCGGCTCACCGTCAGTCCCACGGCATCGAACAGACGCCGGACCTCCCGGTTTCTGCCCTCATTGAGCACCACGCGGTACCAATGGTTCACGCCTTCGCCGCCGCCATCTTCAATGCTCAGGAAGGCAGCCATCTGCCCCTCGACGTCCACGCCCTGCAGCAGACGCTGGCGTGCCTCGTCGTCCAGGCGGCCGAGCACGCGCACCGCATATTCACGCTCCACCCCGAAGCGGGGGTGCATCAATTGATTGGCCAGTTCGCCGGAACTGGTGAACAGCAAGAGGCCTTCGGTGTTGAGGTCCAAGCGACCCACCGACTGCCACTTGCCCTGCTGCAGGCGCGGCAACCGTCGGAACACGGTGGGCCGCTGTTGCGGGTCGTCATGGGTCACGACCTCGCCCACAGGCTTGTGATAGGCCAGCACACGGGGCCGCCCCTGACGCAGGCGAATGCGCGCGGGCTTGCCATCGATCTGAACGCGGTCACCGTGGCTGATGCGCTGCCCGGTATGGGCCACCTCTCCGTTGACGGTGACCCGTCCCGACTCGATCATGGCCTCCAGGTCGCGCCGCGAGCCGAGCCCCGATTGGGCCAGCACCTTGTGCAGCTTGGGGGCCTCAGGGTCCGGTGCGAGGACGCGCCGATGGGGCACATCGGCGCCGTCATCCCGCCCTTCATGCTGCGCGTCTCCCACCTGTCCATCCGCTTGGGCAAGCGATTCATCCACACCGTCCGGGGGCGCTTCGGTCAACTCAGTGTCCTGTTCCTCGGACGCCGGTACCGCGTCGTAAGCCCCCGACACGACTTCATCAAACAGCGCGGTCACGCCCTCACGCACCTGGGGGTCCAGGGCACTGTGACCGCGCCCACGCCGCGGCGTGCTGGCCTGGCCACCGGACTCTCCACCGGCCGGGTCGGCGTCCGACGATTCACCTGACACCGACGGACCGGACTCGCCCGAACGCTTGTGTCGGCTGCGCCGACGGCGACGGTTCTTGCCGCCACCGTCCGTGCGAGGGCCGCCGTCGCCGCCCCCAGCGTCCTGTGACGGGGGCGCGGAGTCACCACCGGATTCGGCGCTGGGATCGTCAGGTAATTCGTTCATGGGTTTGGGGTGTCCGGTGGCGGGGTAGAAGTGGCAGGCTCGGTCGGCACGGCAGCGTCCAAGGGCAGCAGGGCCTGCTCGGATCCGCTGAGCAGGTCATCGGCCGGCGGTGGCAGCGCCTGGGGCGCCAACCCACCGCCATCGAGCATCGGCAGTTCTTGCAGACCCGACAGGCCGAGGTCGTCAAGGAACTGTCGGGTGGTGGCATACAGCGCCGGACGGCCCGGCGCTTCACGATGGCCGATCACCTCGATCCATCCGCGGTCCTCGAGTTGCTTGACGATAGGGGTGGCCACCGTGACGCCCCGGATGTCTTCGATGTCGCCGCGTGTGACGGGCTGCCGGTAGGCGATGATGGCCAGGGTCTCCATGACCGCACGCGAGTAGCGCGGAGGCTTTTCCGGGTGCAGGCGGTCAAGGAAGTGCCGCATGTCGCCCCGGCTCTGGAAGCGCCAGCCAGAGGCGAGCTCGACCAGTTCCACGCCGCGACCGGCCCAGTCCTGCTGCAGGCCCTCAAGCAGGTCACGGATCTGTGGGGCCTCGAGTTGGTCCTCGAAAAGTGCCTTCATGTCGCGAGGCGACATCGGCTGCTGGGCGCACAACAGCGCCGTCTCGAGTACCCGTTTGGCTTCGGTGGTGTCCATATCGGGGTGCCCGCGCAAGGGCGGGCGGTTGATCAGGGGGTGGCCGGATCGCTGTTGCGCCGGCGTGCGGTCATCGGCGGCGACCCGTGGTGCGCCAAACCGGCAGTGGCATGTGTCCTCAATGCCCCTGCGGCCTTCCGATCCCATCGGAGGGCTGCGCGCCATCTCAGCGCATCAACCCACCACCCCGGCGGGCTCCACGATGGGCGAGCTTTGGCCGGCCGCCGTATTCTAGCCCAGCGGCGCCACGAGCTCCCAGGCCGCCCTGAGGTCCTCGGGCAAGGGCTCCTCCACCTCAATGGGTGCACCTGAGACGGGATGCGCGAAGGTCAGGCGCCAGGCATGCAGCGCCTGCCGACACAGTCCAAGGGCCGCAGCTCCACCGTACAGGGCATCGGCCACCAGGGGATGCCCAACGTGCGCCAAATGCACGCGGATCTGGTGCGTGCGGCCGGTGTGCAGTCGACACTCCAAGGCCGAATGGCCCTGTGCCGATCGTTGCAGCACCTGCACCGTGGTGCGCGACGGCTTGCCGGAGGCAAGCACCGCCATGCGGATGCGAGATCGTGGGTCACGCCCAATCGGCGCGTCGATGTCCTGCTCATCGGCTTTCACCGCTCCCCAGGCGATCGCGCGGTAGGTGCGCTGGACTTCGCGTGCGGCGATGGCGCGCACGAGGGCCTGCATGGTGCTCAGGGACTTGGCCACCACCATGACCCCCGAGGTGTCGCGGTCCAGCCGGTGCACGATGCCCGCGCGAGGCAGCAAGCTCGCGGCCGGGTGATGGGCCAACAGGCCATTGAGCAGGGTGCCGCTCCAATGGCCTGGCGCCGGGTGCACCACCAAGCCCGCAGGCTTGTTCAGTACGAGCAGATGCTCGTCTTCATGGCGGATGTCCAACCGCATGGGCTC
>Ga0164292_10005461_pt1 | contig 10415 bp, 9 predicted proteins | sample GEODES117metaG_FD_111486 | JGI IMG/M metagenome (GOLD analysis project Ga0164292, IMG submission 111486) | Eutrophic lake water microbial communities from Lake Mendota, Wisconsin, USA - GEODES117 metaG | ecosystem: Environmental > Aquatic > Freshwater > Lake | place: USA: Lake Mendota, Wisconsin... | reverse complement strand
CACGGAGACCGACACCCCGTGCGAACTACTCTCTCCACGTGACCAGCGCTCCTGCAACCACCAGGGAAGAGACCATCGCCGCCGGGGGCGATCGGGTGCATTTCTTCGTCGACCAGTACTCCGAAGACTTGACAGGTCTTCCCGTCGTCGTCTTCCTCCACGGAACCACCATGGATGCCTCCGCGTGGCAGCCGATCATCGCCATGAACAACGGTGCATACAACGCGGTCCGGATCGACTTCCCCGGGTCCGGTGGAAGCTCACTCGGAACAGAACCACTGACGGTCGAGCAGTTGGCCCACCACGTCTCCGCGGTGGTCAGCCATCTCGCAGTTCCCCGCTATCACGTGGCCGGGTATTCGCTGGGCGCCGTCATTGCCGCGGCGTGCGCCGCGATCGATGCACAGCGCGTCGCCACGGCCGCACTGCTCTGCGGTTGGGCGACATCCGATGCCCGTCAGCGCCTGACCTTCGATCTTTGGTCACGGCTCATTTCGACCGATCCGACGCTGTTCATGCACTACGCACTCGTCGACGGATTCACCGCTCCCATGCTTTCCGTCATCGAACCGATGGCGGAGGCCGCCATGGCGATGGGTGCACAACAGATCGCAGCCGGGTCGCTTGCCCACCTCGATCTCGACAAACGCGTCGACATCGATCCACTCCTCGATGGGATCCGGTGTCCGGCGCTCGTACTCGGCGCCAGACAGGACCGTTGGGTCGACTTCAGCCACAGCGAACAACTGGCGGCTCGCATCGCCTCGAGTCGCCTCGTGGAGTTGCCGGCCGGTCACCTCGCTCTGCAGGAGTGCGCGGGTGACATCTCGGCGCTGATCGTCGAACACATCACCGAACACATCTCTTGACACCCCCGATCCGACCCCATCCTCGAACGGAGAACACGTGAACAACACTCTTTCTGAGCGCGACAGCAAGGGGCTTCTGACTCCTTATGGCGTGCCGTTTCTGCCCGAGATGTCGGTCGGGCGTGGGGAAAGCCTGGCCGACGCCGCCGAACGCATCGGTTTTCCCGCCGTGGCCAAGTTGTGCGGTGATGCGATCGCCCACAAGACCGAACGCGGCCTCGTTCGTTTGAACATCGCAACTGCGGCGCAGTTGGAGAGCGACGTGGCCGACCTTTTTGCCCGGTCGGTTCCCGAGGACGGCGATGTGAGCGTTCTCGTTGCCCCGATGATCAAGAGCAACCGCGAGTTCATCGCCGGCCTCATCCGCGATCCACAGTTCGGACCCACGGTGATGCTCGGTGTCGGTGGTGTCCTTGCCGAGGCCGTTGCCGACGTGGTGTTTCGTACGGTGCCGGTGTCACCGGCCGATGCCGACGAAATGATCGAGGAGTTGAAGGCCCAGAAACTGCTCGGGGCGTTCCGTGGCGAAGCTGCGGTGGACCGATCATCCCTGCGCAATCTCCTCGTCGGGCTTTCCACGTGCGCTCTCGAGCGCTCCGACGTCGCATCGGTCGACCTCAACCCGATCCTGGTTCGCTCCGACGGTTCGCTCGTGGCAGTGGATGCGCTCGTTGAGATCGGAACAGCACCACCCAAGGTCGGGTCCGCTGTGAAATCGACCGTCCTCGACGACGAACACTTCCGTGCGCTCTTCGAACCCCGTGGTGTCCTCGTCACCGGTGCCTCGAGCCATCCCGGCAAGTTCGGGTTCGTGTCGATGCACAACATCCTCGCGAGCGGATACGAAGGCCGCTTGTTCGGCACGAATCTCTCGGGGGAGAACGTGCTCGGCATCGACACCATCACCTCGGTGTCGGACATGCCTGCCGATGCCGCCGACATGGTCTTCGTGTGCACACCGGCCAAGGCAAATCCGCAGTTGCTGAAGGATTGCGCCGCCAAAGGCGTGAAGGCCGCCTTTCTCACCTCCGCAGGCTACGGAGAAGCAGGGGAGGAGGGCCGCGCCCTCGAGGACGAACTGATCACCTTGGCGAACGATCTCGGCATTCTCCTTGCCGGACCGAACGGGCAGGGAGTCGTCAGCACTCCGTCCAATCTCTGCGCACAGATCGTTGCGCCCTATCCGCCCGCGGGTCACATCGGCGTCGCCAGCCAGAGCGGGAACTTCGTCTCGTCGTTCCTGAATTATTCACGTCACAGCGGTGTCGGCGTCAGTCGTGCCGTCTCTGCCGGAAATGCTGCGAGCGTCTCCGTGGCCGACTACCTCGAGTGGTACGCGAGCGATGCCGCTACCAAGGTCGGACTCGCCTACCTCGAGGGCATCATCGACGGAGAGACACTCATGACGCAGTTGCGCCGGGTGTCGCAAAAGATGCCGCTCGTCATCATGAAGGGTGGCGCTTCGGAGGTCGGGGCTCGTGCGGCTGCCAGCCACACCGGCGCGCTGGCCGCCAACGACAAGGTCTTCGACGGCGCATGTCGATCTGCAGGTGTCGTGCGCGCTGCGTCGGTGGAAGAAGCATTCGACACTGCGGCGGCGTTCGCCACCCAACCCCTTCCGCGTGGTGGTCGCACCGTGATCCTCACCACTGCGGGCGGCTGGGGCGTCGTCACTTCGGATGCACTCGCCACACGCGGTGAACTCGAACTGCTCGCGCTTCCCGACGACCTGCGAGCCGCGATCGACGAGAAGTTGCCCCCGCGATGGAGCAAGAACAATCCCGTCGACTGCGCCGGGGGAGAGACCCGCGACACCATCCCGGAAGTCATGGGACTCATCGCCCGACACGCGGACGTCGACGCCGTCGTGTATCTCGGTCTCGGGATCCAGTCGAACCAGGCTCGTCTCATGCGCGAGGGCAGTTTCTATCCCGACCACGGCCTCGAGCGCATCGTGACGTACCACGAGCGACAGGACGCCAGGTTCGCGGAGGCCGCCGCGGAGTTGTCCGACGAAACGGGCAAGCCGATTCTCGTTGCGACCGAGTTGGCGATCGCCGACCCGAACAATGCCGGTCCGGCCGCGGTGCGCGCCACGGGTCGTTACTGTTTCCCTTCGGGCAACAGGGCTGTCGCCGCGCTCGCCCACATGGTGCGGTATGCGAGGTTCCGCGAACGTGCCGCGTAGGACACGGCACCCCCTGCGGGTGATCGCCATCGTCGGTGCCATCGGCGTGGTCCCCTTTGCGTCCCTCTGGTTCGTTGGATCCACTCTGGCGAACCGCACAGCTGCCAAGAGTGCACCTCCCGTCATCACGCCGGCAGCACCGGTGCTGTCCGCACGACGTGCACCCCACACTCTCGCGGTCGACATCGCGGTGCGCAATCTCGACGGTCGGCTCGACGGTCTCGAAGAGACATTGCCCCCGGGCTCGTGCCTGCGGGTGGATGCCGGTGGCCGCACGGCCAGTGCCGTCCGCGCCGACGACACGTTCGAACCGGCCAGCAACGCCAAGATCATCACGGCGGCCGTCGTGCTCGAGATTCTTCCGCCGGACACCGTCTTCACGACGCGTGTGCTCGGCGCCATCGAAGGAGGAGTCGTGACGGGCAATCTCGTCCTGAAGGGTGGAGGCGATCCGCTCCTCGTGACCAAGGATTACCTGCCCCTCGAGAAGTACCCGAAAACGACACCGACCTTGCTCGACTCACTCGCCGACCAGGTTGTCGCGCTCGGCATCACACGCATCACCGGCGCCGTGGTCGGCGACGAGTCGTACCTCGACAACACCCGGTACATGGAGGGTTGGGGCTCGGGGATCAGGGGTACCGAGGGCGGACCACTCGGTGCCCTCTTGGTGAACGACGGCGTCGTGGTCGACGATCCGATCAAGCCGGACAATCCCGCGATCGCAGCCGCGCGCGAGTTCACGCGTCTCTTGACAGCACGGGGGGTCGACATCGGCGGTGAGCCGAGAATTGCCAATGGTGCCGATGGGACGCTTCCCGAACTCAGCGCCATCAACTCGGCGCCGTTGCGCGACGTGCTCGCGGAGATGCTCACCAACAGCAACAACAACTCGGCCGAGTTGCTCTTGCGCCACGTCGGTCTCGCCGCGCGCCAGACTCCCACATCGACAGCCGGACTGGAAGTGACCGCGGAACTGCTTGCCGAGTGGGGTTACCCCGACACGGTCGTGCAGGACGGGTCCGGCTTGTCGCGGGGAAGCGACATCTCCTGTTCGACGCTCGTTGCATTCCTCGAAGATGCGCCTGCCGACAGCGTGTTGCGTACGGGCTTGGCGCTCGCCGGTCGCACGGGCACTCTCTCCGACACCTTCGTCGGCTCACCGATCGAAGGTCGCTTCCGCGGAAAGACCGGCACCCTGACGAACGTGAAGACGCTGAGCGGCCATCTCCCCGTCGAGAACAGCGAAGATGTCGTCTTCAGCGCGCTCATGCTGAACGGCGCTGGCCTCGCCGACCAGGGCAATTACCGGCCTCTCTGGGACCGACTCGCCCGGGCGATGGCCACCTATCCCGAAGGACCCGACAGCACAGCGTTGTCCGTGGCCGCTCTCTCCGCGCCCTGAGTCCACCGGGACAGCCTTCTCGGTGCAATTGAGCAGCCATCGTGCTACTAATGGGGTATGGCTTCGACCGCAGACGAACGCAGCAACGGCGACATCGTCGAACTGGTCGTGGCCTATGCCAAGCAAGAGACCATCGGTCCTCTGCGCGGTGTCGGTCGGTGGATCGGATGGGGAATCGCTTCGATGCTCTTCGTCTCGACCGGTGTCGTGCTCATCGTTCTCGGCGCATTGCGGCTGCTACAGAGTTTCTCGGCCTTCGACGGTTCGTGGTCGTGGGTCCCGTACGGGGTCTGTCTCCTCCTGTGCGCCGCGATCGTCGGATTCGCACTCAGTCAGATCCGCAAGCCCCAGTTGTAGGAGATCAACGTGACAACAGACAAGCGCATTTCCCGCGACGATCTCGAGCGTCGATTCAAGTCGTTGCAGGACGATCTCCAGGGCAAGGTCGAAAACCGCAAGCAGACTTTTCTCGCCGTCGCTGGTGGCGTTGCTCTGGCCTTGGTGGTCGTTTCGTACCTGTTCGGTCGGCGGCGAGGCACGCGCCGCGCCACCCGCGTCGAGTTCCGTCGCCGCTGAATCGATCGCTGGCTTCACCCGATGACGTCACGTCGACGAAACACCGCCAACGGACTTCTCACTGCATTCGTCGTCGGTTGGGTGCCGTTGCGCCGTCGCCTGCGGACTGCTCTGTTGCTGCGGTCCCGCAGACTCGTGATGCTCACGTTCGCCTGGCGTCTCGTGCGTCGAGTCCTGGTCGGGCGCCCCAGTCCGATCCGTGTCGTGAAGACACGGTCGGCAACCATCGAAACCGAATAGCCTCCGAGCGATGAACGACTCGGCAAGTTTCGCCTACGGCGACAAGATCATGCTTCTCGACCGAAAGAAGCGGCGCTATCTGGTCGACCTGGCCGAAGGGGGAGAGTTCCACAGCCACGCGGGTTTCATTCCCCATGCATCCATCGTCGGTTGTCCCGAGGGCACCGAGGTCATCTCCACGAAGGGTGCTCGCTACGTCGTTCTGCGCCCGACACTCGAGGACTTCGTGGTCGAGATGCCCCGCGGGGCACAGGTCATTTACCCGAAGGATCTTGCCACGATGCTGATGATCGGCGACATCCGCCCCGGGGTTCGCGTCCTCGAGTCGGGGGTCGGTTCCGGAGCGTTGTCGATGGCGATGCTGCGCGCCGGAGCACACATCACGGGCTACGAACTCCGCGAGGACTTCGCCAACCGGGCCCAAATCAACGTCCGGTCCTTTCTCGGCGAAGAGGCCCTCAGCCGCTACGCGGTGTCGATTCGCAACTGCTATGAGGGCATCGACCCGATCGACGGCCCGGGTTACGACCGCGTCATGCTCGATCTTCCGGAGCCATGGCAAGTGATCCCGCACGCCGTCACGGCTCTCCGGTTGGGTGGCATCATCGTCTGCTACACCCCGAGCATCACCCAAGCCATGCGTGTCAACGAGTCACTCGACGAGAAGTGGACCAACGTACGAACGCTCGAAGTCCTGCACCGTACGTGGCACATCGAAGGTCAAGCAGTCCGCCCTGACCACCGAATGGTGGCACACACCGGATTTCTCACTGCGGCCAGACTCATCGAAAAGTGACCGCAAACGGTCACGGCCGGATCACGGCTCGATGAAGATGCACTCGCCGGGGCATTCCTCGGCGGACTCGACGACGGCGTCGATCATGCTGTCGGGGAAGCTGGCCATACCATCGGCGCCCTGGGGATTGCCCTTGGCGGTGGCGTAGATCTTGCTGCCTTCCTTCACGTAGGCCAGGCCGTCGTCGAGCAGTGTGAACACGTCGGGAGCAATCTCCTCGCAGAGACCGTCGCCAGTGCACAAATCTTGATCGATCCAGACCTTCATCGCGTTGCTTCCTCCTCAGACGGCGCCGGCCTGTCGGCGCTCGGCGCAACACTACACGCCCAACGGCCGAGGAGCCATAATCCCGCGGACAAATCGGGTGTCCTGCTCGTTTCACGGCGAGTGGTGGCACGGAGTTCGCGCAGGTGGTAGAGAGAAGTCGGAGAAACGACCGAGGAGGATGACCGTGGCGGACGAGAGTCGGGACAACGTCGGCTCCGAAGCGCGTGTGCGCCAACTCGAAGCAGGTCTGCTCGAGTCGAAGAGCAAGTTGGCTCATGCTGTTGCCCAGAACGAGAAGTTGTCCTACACCTTGCGCGAGGCCCGCGAGCACATCGCCAACCTGCGCGAAGAGGTCGAGAAACTCACCCAGCCACCCTCGGCCTACGGAATCGTCGTCGGGAAGAACGACGACGAAACCATCGATGTCCTCACGAGTGGTCGCAAGATGCGCGTCCATCTGCACCCGGACATCGATTTCGAGACCCTGGCGCGTGGCTCCGAGGTCGTTCTCAACGAGTCGTTGAACGTGGTGCTGGCCCGCAATCCGGAGATCTCCGGCGAAGTGGTCACCATGAAAGAGATGTGCGACGACGGGATCCGTGCCGTCGTCACGACCCGTGGCGACGACGAACGAGTCTGCGAGCTGGCTGACGCCCTGCGGGGAACACACTTGCGCAGTGGCGATCTCCTGCGCCTGGAATCGCGGAGCAACTTGCTCGTCGAGAAGCTGCCCCAACCGGAGGTCGAAGACCTGCTCCTCGAAGAAGTGCCGGACATCGACTACTCCGACATCGGCGGCCTCGACACCCAAATCGACCAGATCGCCGATGCAGTCGAGCTGCCGTTCCTCTACAGCGACCTCTTTGCCGAGCATCAACTGCCCGCTCCGAAGGGAATCCTGCTCTACGGTCCGCCGGGGTGCGGAAAGACGCTGATCGCCAAGGCAGTGGCCAACAGCCTGGCAAAGAAGGTTGCCAGCGCCACCGGCGATGCGAAGGGTCGCAGTTACTTCATCAACATCAAGGGGCCTGAGCTTCTCAACAAGTACGTCGGAGAGACCGAGCGCCAAATCCGCCTCATCTTCCAGCGCGCACGCGAGAAGAGCGAAGAGGGTTGGCCGGTCATCGTCTTTTTCGACGAGATGGACTCGATGTTTCGCACCCGCGGCACCGGCATCAGTAGCGACATGGAGTCCACCATCGTTCCCCAGCTCCTCGCCGAGATCGACGGAGTGGAGGGTCTCCGCAACGTCATCGTCATCGGTGCCACAAACCGCGAGGACCTCATCGACCCGGCCATTCTGCGGCCGGGTCGCCTCGACGTGAAGATCAAGATCGAGCGTCCGAACCGCGATGCGGCACGCCAGATCTTCGCCCGTTACCTGACGGGAGACCTGCCGATCTCCGCCGAGGAGTTCACCATCCCCGACGACGACCCAAGAGCGGTGGTGTCACGCATGATCGACGCCGCGGTCACCGACATGTACGACACCACCCCCGCCAATCGATTCCTCGAGGTGACGTACCAGAACGGCGACAAGGAAGTGCTGTACTTCCGTGACTTCTCATCGGGAGCCATGATCGAGAACATCGTCCGTCGGGCGAAGAAGTTGGCGATCAAGCGCACGATTGCCTCGGGCGAGCGCGGCATCAAGACTGCGGACCTCGTCGACTCCATCCGCCAAGAGTTCAAGGAGCACGAGGATCTCCCGAACACCACCAATCCCGACGATTGGGCGCGCATTTCGGGCAAGAAGGGTGAGCGCATCGTCTTCATTCGTACTCTCGTCAACGAGAGCGAGGAGTCGACCCAATCCCTCGGCGGCAAGTCGATCGAACGCGCCGTCACCGGCCAGTATCTCTGAGAAGAACGGAACCGGGGGATGGCGCTGCACAAGGTCTGTGGTATCGAGACCGAGTACGGAATCATCACACGGGGTTTCGACTCCAACCCCGTCGTGGCGTCGTCGGTCCTGGTGAACGCCTACTCGGGCTCGTTTCCCCAGATGGTCGGCTGGGACTTCCATGACGAATCACCCGGACTGGATGCTCGTGGCGTCGTTCTCGAAGATGCCTTTCCGCCGGAGGTCGAAACACATCTCGTCAACACGGTTCTCACCAATGGCGCTCGTTATTACGTCGACCATGCTCATCCCGAGGTTTCGACCCCGGAATGCAGCACCGCATCGGAAGTGGTCCTTTTCGACCTCGCCGCAGAGGAGATCATTCGCGAGAGCATGCGTGCCGCGAATGCGATGTTGCCCAACGGCCACGAGATCGTCACCTACAAGAACAACTCCGACGGCAAGGGCAACTCCTACGGCTGCCACGAGAACTATCTCCTCGACCGGCAAACTCCGTTCGGTCGCCTCGCCGCCTTGATCACCGCGCACTTCGTCACCCGACAGGTCTTCACCGGCGCCGGGAAGGTCGGTTGCGAGAAGCCGGGAATGTCGTTCAACTCCGTTCCCTACCAGATCTCACAGCGCGCCGACTTCTTCGAAGAGGAGATCGGCCTCGAGACCACTCTCAAACGACCGATCGTGAACACCCGCGACGAACCACACTGCGACCCGATGCTCTACCGTCGACTCCATGTGATCGTCGGTGATGCCAACATGAGCCAGATCGCCACGTTCCTCAAGGTCGGCTCCACGGCCATCGTGCTCGCCATGATCGAGGACGACTTTCTTCCCCACGACCTGCAGCTCGCCGCGCCATTGCCTGCAATGTGGTCGGTGAGTCACGATCCCACCCTGCGCGCGACCGTCGAACGCGTCAACGGCAAACGCGCCACCGCGCTCGAGGTTCAGATGGAACTGCTCGAACTTGCCGAGAAGTACGCGGCTTCCCGGGGACTGTCGTGCATCGAGCGACCCGGAACGGAAGGGGAGGGCACTCTCATCTTGTCCACCTGGCGCGAGATTCTCGAGGGTCTCGAGTCGAATCCCAGCAACGTGGCGGATCGCGTCGATTGGGTGGCGAAGCGAGACTTGATCTCGGCCTACGGCGCTCGTCACGGCCTCTCCGAGACCGATGTACGCGCCAAGGCACTCGACCTGCAGTACCACGACATGCGCCCCGAAAAATGTCTCGCCACACGGCTGGGGCTGCGCACGATGTTCGACTCCGCCGAAATCGAGCTCGCCAAGACCGTTCCACCCTCTTCGACCCGTGCTTTCTTCCGCGGCGAATGTCTGCGCAAGTGGCCGAACGACGTGGTCGCCGCCAACTGGGACAGCCTCGTGTTCGACGTGGGCGACGGACCCCTACGTCGAGTCCCGATGATGGAGCCGTTGCGAGGCACCAAGGCGATCGTCGGCAATCTCCTGGACCGTGCAGCCACGCCACACGACCTTCTCGATCTTCTCGGGTCGGACGGCAGCGAAGACGCGTACTACCGCGATCCCGGGATGTACTGATTCACCGGTCGGCGAGGATTTTTGCTCTCTCGCGCAGAGGTTCACGGCAGAGAGGACTATGGTGCGGGCATGGCCGAGAGGATCCACAAACAGCGTCAGGCACGCACCGGAGACCTCACACCGAGCACCGAGGACGATCTCGAGATCGCTTCCGACGCCACTGCGTCCAGCGCGGCTGGTTCGAAGTTGAAGGACGAACTCGACGACCTGCTCGACGAGATCGACAACGTGCTCGAATCCAATGCCGAGGACTTCGTCAAGAGTTACGTGCAAAAGGGCGGACAGTAGACTCGTCCCATGTCGATGCCGTTCTTCTCACCGGGGGATCACCCCGGTTCGAGTTTCACCGAGCTTCTCCGACGTGTCGGTCTGGAACCCTTCGACGAGACACGTGTCGTGTCCGCACAGTCCCCGGCATTCCAGGTTCCTCATGCCACCACCTGTGTCGCATTGCGTTTTGCCGACGGGGTGGTGATGGCAGGAGACAGGCGTGCAACGTCAGGCAATCTCATCAGCCATCGCTCGATGGAGAAGGTCGTCCCCGCTGACCGCTTCAGCGGAGTCGCCATTGCCGGAGCCGCAGGGCCTGCCATGGAGATGATCACCCTCTTCCAACTCCAACTCGAGCACTACGAAAAGGTCGAAGGGCAACT
>Ga0164292_10005459_pt1 | contig 10416 bp, 14 predicted proteins | sample GEODES117metaG_FD_111486 | JGI IMG/M metagenome (GOLD analysis project Ga0164292, IMG submission 111486) | Eutrophic lake water microbial communities from Lake Mendota, Wisconsin, USA - GEODES117 metaG | ecosystem: Environmental > Aquatic > Freshwater > Lake | place: USA: Lake Mendota... | reverse complement strand
GTGTGCATGAGGTGCACGGCGAGCAAGCGGCCCGGGTCGTTGATCACGACCGTGTGCACCCGATACCAGGGCAATCCCATGGGGAGACGTTCTGGGGAGGGTGGGGCGATCGTAAGGGGCGCGCCGCACCTGCCGCGGCGGTGGTAACGGTCCGCAACGGGGCGGGCCAGAATGGCATCAGCTGCCCGCATTGCCATGCCTGTGATCCGCTTCGTGCGTGAAGGCCGCGATGTGGAGTGCTACCCCGGCGAGAACCTGCGCGAGGTGGCGCTGCGGGAGGGCATTCAGCTCTATGGGCTCAAGGGCACCCTGGGGAACTGCGGTGGTTGCGGCCAGTGCATCTCCTGCTTCGTGGAGATTCCCGAAGGCACTGCCGTGCAGGCGCTCAGTGCCCGCACCACGGTGGAGGAGCAGAAGCTGCGGCGCCGGCCCCAGGAGTGGCGTCTGGCCTGCCAGGCCCTGGTGCAGCAATCGCTGCTGGTGATCACCAGGCCCCAGGTGGGTCTGGCCGACAAGCAGAGCCAGGTGGCCAACGCCCTGGCCCGGCCGCTGCCGGCCGGCCCCACCAGCTGGCCGGAGGCTCAACCTGAGGCGGAGGTGGAGCCGCCCTTGGCTGCGGTGGCTGAGCACGATTCGTCATCGGTGACCGCCGCTCAGGAGCAGGCCGATGGATCCCTTCCAGGTTCTGCCCCACAGCCCGCACGCAACGACCAGTGAACCCTGTGGATGGTGCCTGGGTCGCCGGTGATACCCTCCCAGCACTCACAGCACAGCCATGGAAACCAACGATCTCGGCTTTGTCGCCAGCCTGATGTTCGTTCTGGTTCCAACGGTGTTTCTGCTGGTGCTTTACATCCAGACCAGCAGCCGCCAGGGCGGCTGAGCCGCCCCTAGGTGCCTCCAGCCTGGGATTGCCCTCAGCGCTTCCTTTCCGGTTCCCTCACCAGCAACACCGGAGCCGGCGCATGCACCCGGATGAAGTCGCTCACGGAGCTGCCCAGCAGCCGGTCCAGGTCCACCAGGGCACGGGCCACCACTGGTCTTCGGTCCTGCGAAGCGATCACCAGCAGATCGGTGCCCAGTTCCTCGGCTGCCGCGCACACGGTGCGGCCGATGTCGCTGCCAGTGCGGTGCACGGCCCTGAGCTCCACGCCAAGGCCGCGGGCCCGCTGCACTGCCTGATCCAGCACCTCATCGGCGGGTGACTTGCCCCCCCGCGACGGGGTCACGTCCTGACGGCTCACGTGCACCCCGGTGAGGGTGCCGCCGGGAATCTCCCGCACCAGTTCGCAGGCCAGCTTGAGGGCGTCATCGCCCACGCCGGTGCCGTCCACGGTCACCATCACCCGGTTGATGTGGCGCACGTAGAGGTCGTCGCGCACCAGCAGCATCGGCCGGGTGGAGAGCTGGAACACGTACTGGCTGGCGCTGTTGCCGAGGATCGACTGCAGCCGGTTCAGGCCGCGGGAGCCCATCACGATCAGGTCGGAATCGAGCTCATCGGCCACCCGGAGCACGGTCTGCTTGGTGTCCCCCTGGCGGATGATCGTGTTCACCTCACTGGGATCCAGGCCGAGGCGCGTCACGGCGGCGGCCATGATGCCGGCGGCTTTCTGCCAGTGCTCCTGCACATCTTCGCCGCCCTGTTCGGGCACCACGTGCAGGAGGTTGACGCGGGCCTGCCGCACCACGGGGATGTCGCGCAGCATGCGCACCATTTCCTCCACGTGGCCTTTGCCGGAGTCAGCGATCAGAACGTTGCGGAACACGGAACAACACCTGTCTCCACGGCAGCCTATGGCTGTTATCCGGTTGCCCAGCCCCCAACCATGCAGACCGTGACGGAGTGTGGCCACTGGACGCTGCGGCGCCGGGTGCTGCCCCAGCACACCGACCATGCCGGCGTGATGTGGCATGGGGCCTATCTGGCCTGGTTGGAGGAGGCGCGGGTGGAGGCCCTGGCGGAGGTGGGTCTGGCCTACGGCGAGCTCTCGGCCCGGGGCCTGGAGCTGCCGGTGGTGGGCCTGAGCATCCAGTACCTGCAGCCCCTTCGGCATGGGGATCTGGTGGATGTGGTGAGTGAGGTGCTGCCGCGCAGGGGGCTGAAGCTCACCTGGAGCAGCCGTTTTCTGAGCGGGCAGGAGCTGGCGGCCGAGGCCAGGGTTGACCTGGTGCTGGTGGAGTGCCACGCCCAGGTGATGGCGACAGCCGAGGGCGGACCGTTGTTCCGTTTGCGGCGGCGCTGGCCGGATGATCTGGCGTCCGCGGCATCCGCCCTGGCGCGGGGACAGGGATAACATCAGTACAAACGTACTGATGTTATGGGTGACTTGGGGGTGGGTGAGTCGGGGGCTGGGGCCACCGCGGGTCTGCCGGCTGAGCCGGATGGGCTGGCGCTCGGGGGTGCCAGGCGTCCCATGGCCATCAGCGGTGCCGTCCCGGGTCTGCCGGCTGAGCCGCGCAGGCGGGGCTGGGGGTGCGAGCAACGGCTCTGGTGGTTGCTTTGGTCGGCCTGCCCTGGGTTGGGTTGGGTGAGTCTGCGAGCCATCGAGGCCCACTTCGGCGGCTTGGCAGAGGCCTGGCTTGCCCCCGTGGATCGCTTTCCCCGTCTGGAGGGAGTGGCAACCGACTGGCGCCAGCGGATCGAGCACTTCCGCCAGTGCTGGGGCGAGCAGCCGCTGGCGCGATGGGCACCCAGGGTGCACGGAGGCAGGCGGGTGCTGCTGCCTGGGGATCCTGCCTCCCCGCGAGCCCTGGACAAGCTCGCGCGGCCCCCTCTCGGTCTGTACTGGCGGGGCTGTGGATCGCTCTGGCCCCTCCTCGCCCGTCGCCAGGCCGTGGCTGTGGTGGGCACCCGGCGGCCGTCCCGGGCTGGGCTGGCGATGGCGGAGGCGCTTGGCCGTGCCCTGGCCCAGGCGGGCTGGCCGGTGGTGAGCGGCCTGGCCGATGGCATCGATGCGGCCAGCCATCGCGGCTGTCTGCAGGCGGGGGGGCGTCCTGTGGCTGTGCTCGGCACCCCCCTCGAGAGGGTGTATCCCAGCCACCATCGCGACCTTCAGGAGCAGGTGGGCCGGCGGGGGCTGTTGATCAGCGAACAGCCTCCTGGCAGCTCGGTGTGTGCCGGCCATTTCGCGGCGCGCAATCGGCTGCAGGTGGCGCTGGCCAGTGCGGTGGTGCTGGTGGAATGCCCCGATCGCAGTGGAGCCCTGCATTCGGCCCAGCTGGCCTGGCAGCAGCAGCTGCCACTCTGGGTTGTGCCGGGGGATGCGGCCCGGATCTCAGCCCGTGGCAGCAATCGCTGGCTGGGGCGGGGGGCCACCCTTCTGTTGGAGCCTTCTGATCTGATTCGCCAGCTGGGGGTCGGCCCCCTGGGATCCCGGCCCGTGGCCGTCCGCTCCCCGCAGGGGGGTGGGAGCAACGCTTTGCCGGATCCGGAGTTGATGCAGGCTCTGGCCGATGGCGCGTCGTTGGAGCAGCTCTGTCTGGCCCTGGAGCAACCTGCGGCGGTTCTTGCCTCCCGGCTGCTGGCCCTGGAGCTGGCCGGTGTGGTCGCGTCCGAGCCTGGTCTGCACTGGCGCCCCCTGCACCGGAGTGATCCCTTCGCCGGTGTGGGCCGTTCACCGGATTGAATGGAGAGGCTTGGCTCTCTGTATTGCACTGGCGCCCCACCACAGCTCCTCGCCAGCGACCCGGACCGGTCGCTTCAGACCCTGTGCAGCCGCTAAGGCTTGAGCTGGCTGCCCATGAGTTGTTGGCCTGGCGCCGCCAGCAGCTGCTGGAAGGGGGTAGGCCTGAGGAGATCGACTGGCTGCTGGAGCTGGTGGGTGGCGTGGACTGGGCCACGCTGCAGCGGTTGCGCCTCGATCCTCAGCGTCGGCTGCGCATCCACGCATCGCTCGAGCAGCTGGCGGCTCTGTGGGCGTCCCATCTGCATACGGCCCAACCACTGCAGTACCTGGCGGGGGTGTGTCCCTGGCGTGATCTGAACCTGGCCGTGGCTCCGGGGGTGCTGATTCCGCGCCAGGAAACGGAGCTGTTGGTGGAGCTGGCCCAGGCCCACTGGTCTGGAGTCTCTCCGCCGCTCTGGGCTGATCTGGGTACGGGGTCGGCATGCCTCGCCATCGCCCTGGCCCGGCTCTGGCCGGAGGCTCGGGGCCTGGCGGTGGAATGCAGCCCCCAGGCGCTTCAGCAGGCTGAGCAGAACCTGCGCTGCCAGGGTGTGCAGGAGCGGGTGCGGCTGCTGGCCGGCAGCTGGTGGCAGCCGCTTCGCCCCTGGTGGGGAAGGCTGAATCTGGTGGTTGCCAACCCGCCCTATATCCCCACTGCGGTGTGGGCCCAGCTCGAGCCGGGCGTCAAGGATCACGAACCCCGCGCGGCTCTTGATGGTGGTGCGGATGGTCTGATGGCGCTCCGGGCCATTGCCTCAGGCGCTGCCGAGGCCCTGGCCCCTGGCGGCGTGCTGCTGCTGGAGCATCACCATGATCAGAGTGATGCCGTGCTTGCCCTGCTGCGCGAGGGGGGGATGTGCTGCGTGAGCGCCCATCGCGATCTGGAGGGCATCAGGCGGTTTGCAGCGGCTCGTCGAGCACCTGACGCGCCCGTTTCGCTTCCACAGCCATGACCCAAGACACCCTGCCTCTGGCCCTGCCGGCGGCGGTTTTGGCCGAGCGGCTGATCCAGGGGGCCGTGGCCCTGATGCCGACCGACACCCTGCCCGCCCTGGCCGCAAGACCTGCCTTCGCCAGCCGGATCTGGGAGCTCAAGCAGCGCCCCCTGGAGAAGCCTCTGATCCTGATGGGGGCTCATCAGGCCCAGCTTGAGGCGGCGCTCGGCAGGCCCTGGCGCCCGGAATGGCTGGCAATGGCAGCCCAGGGCTGGCCAGGCCCCCTCACCCTCGTGCTGCCGTCCAGTGGCAGCCTCATCGATCAGCTGCATCCGGGTGGGCGCAGCCTCGGCCTGCGGATCCCGGCCTGTGCCGAGGCCCGGGAGCTGTTGGCTTGCAGCGGGGTGCTGGCCACCACCAGCGCTAACCCCTCCGGAGTGCCCGCGGCCCGGGATGCCGAGGCCGCGCGTCGCTTCTTCCCGGCGCTGCCCATGCTGGCGCCCATCCCCTGGCCTGCAGCATCCGGGCAGGCCAGCACGGTGCTGGCCTGGGAAGGGGCAGTCGACGACGGCGGGGACAACAACGGGGCGGGCAGGGCAGGTTGGCGGGTGCTGCGCCAGGGTGCTTTCGTGCTTCCTGATTCGTTCCACTGAGCAGCCGATGGCCGCGCTGGTGCTGGTGCTCCTGGTGACCATGGCGATCTATGCCTGGTTCGCCTCCCCCTTGATCATCGGCGGCACGGTGCTGCTCAAGGCCCTCTGGTTGGCGTGGCTGCCGCTGCTGCTGCTCGGGTGGCTGCTGGCCGGCCAGGATGATTCCTAGGCTTAACCATCCCTTCAAGATGGCCATGGTGCGCTGGCGCCAGATCGCGATGGCTGCCCTGCTGCTCGGCCATGGGTTGGGTCTGCTGCCGGCGGGAGGTGGCTCTGAGCCGACCACCCGCGCCCAGGGGCAGACCCAGCCCCCTTCTCCAGCACCCGCAGCGGCCAGAGCCCGCACGGAATTGCGGGGGGTGTGGCTGACCGCCAACGACATGCCGGTGCTGCGGGATCGCGAGCGCATGCAGCAGACGGTGGCCCAGCTCGCCCGGCTCAACTTCAACACCCTCTACCCGGTGGTGTGGAACGGCGGCATCGCTTACTACCCCAGCCAGGTGGTGCAGGAGCGGGGACTGCAGGATTTCACCTTTCGGGGGCTGCAGGGCCAGGACGTGATCGGCGAGCTGATCGCCGAGGGCCGTCGCCAGGGGCTGGTGGTGATCCCCTGGTTTGAATTCGGGTTCATGGCGGCGCCGGGCTCCGAGCTGGCCCGACGCCACAGCGCCTGGCTCACCAGCAAACAGGACGGCAGTCTTACCTCCATCAGCGCTGCAGGAGAGGTGAAATGGCTGAATCCCTTCCGTCCCGAGGTGCAGCAGCTGATCACCGATCTGGTGCTGGAGGTGGTGGGCAAGTACGGAGCGGACGGCATCCAGTTCGACGACCACACCACCCTGCCCAGGGAGTTCGGCTATGACCCCTTCACCGTGGCGCTTTACCGCAGGGAAACCGGCCGCACCCCCCCGGCCAACCCCGCCGATCCGGCCTGGGTGAAGTGGCGAGCCGACAAGATCACCGCCTTCATGGATCGGCTCAGCAAGGCTGTCCGTGCCCGGCGCCCCGGGGCGATCGTGTCCATTTCCCCCAACTACTACGACTTCGCCTACAAGCTCCAGCTCCAGGACTGGCGCGCCTGGGTGCGCCAGGGCATTGCCGATGAGCTGCTGGTGCAGATCTACCGGCCGGATCTGGAGAGTTTCACCCCGCACATGTGGCGGCCCGAGGTGCAGGAAGCCCGTCAGCGCGTTCCCACGGCGATGGCGATCCTCAGTGGCCAGCGCAACCGGCCCACCCCCGCGAATCTGCTGCAGCAGAAGGTGATGGCCAGTCGCCAGGCGGGTCTCGGCGTGGCCTTCTTCTATCTGGAGTCGCTCTGGACTCTCGGCCCTGAGCCCGCCGACCAGCGCCAGGCCACGCTGGCAGGGCTGTTTGCCGCCCCCGCATCCAGGCTCGGCGCGGGGCCTGCCCCGTTCCCGCCTCAGGGTCTGCCGTTGGCACCACCACCACCCGCTCCTCTGGGCCCCTGGCCAGGCGCCTTGCCACCCATCCCCTGAAAGCCGGCTAACGGATTTGAACCGATGGCCTTCGCTTTACAAAAGCGCTGCTCTACCGCTGAGCTAAGCCGGCCTGGGCACTGCCCTCTGCGGAGCTTATCGCCCCAGGGGTGAGCGCCAACGACCAGAGCAGCAGCTCGGTGCGGTTGCTGCAGCCGGTTTTGGCCAGCAGCGTGGAGATGTGGCTCTCCACCGTGCGTGGACTCAGCACCAGCACCCCCGCGATCCCGCGATTGCTGAGCCCCTGGCGCAAGACCCGGAGCACCCGGGCTTCGGCGGGGGTGATGGGTTCAGGATGGTTGGCTGGTGGCATGACCTGCACCGGGGTTCCCCCACAGGGTTGCCACCCTGCAGGGAGAGGCGCTCACACCTCCAGGTGCTCGGGGGAGAGGGGCTCTGACGCGGGCTCCGGCTCCACGATCGGTCGTGCCCGCCGGATCGGCAGGTTGGCCACCAGGGCCGTGACCCTGTCTTCGGTGGCCAGGCTCACATCACCCTCCTCCAGGTCGATTTCCACATAGCGGCTCACCACCTCAAGAATCTCTCTGCGCATCTGCTGCAGCAGTTCGGGGTTGAGGTCGCTGCGGTCATGGGCCAGCACCAGCTGCAGTCGCTGCCTGGCGGTGCCGGCGCTGTTGGCTTGCCGGCCCAGCAGCTTGTTGATCACGTCACGCAGGGTCATCGGCTCAGAAGATCTTGGTGTTCATCAGGCGGCTGATCTTGGCCCGCAGTCCTTTGCGTTCCTTGCTGGGGTCGATCAGCTCCACGTCTTCGCCGAGTACGCGTCTGGCCACGTTGGCGTAGGCGCGGGCAGCCGGTGAGTTGGTGCCGTTGAGGGTGAGCGGTTCACCGCGATTGGTGCTCACGATCACCTGTTCGTCCTCCAGCACCAGGCCCAGCAGGGGCAGGGCCAGGATGTCGGTCACGTCGTCCACCGTCAGCATCTCCTGGTTCGCCATCATCCGCGGCCGCACCCGGTTGAGCACCAGCTGGATCGGCTTGACGCCCTCGCTGTTGAGCAGGCCGATCACCCGGTCGGCATCGCGTACGGCGGACACCTCGGGAGTGGTCACTACAATCGCTTCGCTTGCCGCTGCCATCGCATTGCGGAATCCGCCCTCGATACCGGCGGGGGCATCGATCAACACGAAGTCAGCGTGTTCGCCCACCATCTGGGCAACTTTGCGCATGTCGTCCGGGGTGAGCCACTCGAGCATGCGGGGATTGCCCGCCGGCAGCAGGGCAAGGTTCTGCTCCTGCTTGTGCTTCACCAGGGCCTGCTCCAGGCGGCAGCTGCCGGCCAGCACCTCCTGGGCGGTGAACACGATGCGATTCTCCAGCCCCAGCAACAGGTCGAGATTGCGCAGGCCGAAGTCGGCATCCAGCACGGCTGTTCGCGCGCCCTGCCTGGCCAGGGCGATGCCCAGGTTGGCGGTGAGGGTGGTTTTTCCCACACCTCCCTTGCCCGAGCAGATCAGGATGAAGCGAGTGGACGCGGCTGTCACGGCTTGGCCTGGGGTGGCAGCAGGTTAAAGCCAAGTGGCCAGCGAAAATTCAGGTAGCGTGCCGCCCTGGCCGCTGACACGCCTTGCGCCACACCCATCAACGCCTGCTGGTGATGCCCGATGACGGCGGCCAGGCCGTTGTTGAGCTGATCGCCGCCACCCGCCAGCAGCTGCTGCTCAAGCAGTTCAAGCTGGAGAGTCCGGCAGTGATGGAGGCCATCCTCCAGGCCCACGGCCATGGCGTTGAGGTGCGGGCCATGCTGAACCCGCACACCTCAGGCGGCGATCGTTGGAATGACACCGCCTTCGACCAGCTGGCGGCGGCCGGTGTGGCCGTGAGCTGGACCAGTGATGCCTTCCCGGTCACCCATGAGAAATCGATGGTGTTCGATCGGGAATCGGCCCTGATCTGCACCTTCAATCTGTCTGATAAGTACTTCACCCAGACTCGCGATTACGGCGTTCTCAGTCACGCCCCTGCGGTTGTGGCTGAGGTGATCGCCGGGTTCGAGGCTGATTGGGATCGCCAGCCCTTCAAGCCGGATCTGGAGGTGGGGCTGGTCTGGAGCAATCGGCACAGCCGCGGGCAGCTGGCAAGACTCATCGACATGGCCAAGCGAAGCTTATTGATTCAGCATCCCAAGTTTGTGGATGCGGTGATCCTGGAGCGCATCATTGCTGCTCGCGAACGCGACGTGAAGGTGCATTTTCTCTGTGGTGGCAAGCATGGAATCTCCGACTGGGATATCTACGACACCTTTTCCTCGCTGCGAATCATGGAGCGATTCGGTGTGAAGGTTCGCCGCCAGAAGCATCTCAAGCTCCACGCCAAGCTTGTGCTGGTGGATGATCACTACGCTCAGACGGGCTCGATGAACATCGATCGCAGCGCCTTTGATCTGCGGCGAGAACTGGGCATTGAGTCCGATGCCCCTGAGGTGGTGGAGCGGTTGCGCCAGACCTTCCAATCTGACTGGGATCAAGCCAGCCCCTACCACGCCCCCGATCCTCTGGATCCCAGCCTGCACGAGGACGGCGAGCTGCCGGCAGACCCGCATTTCGTGCATGACTGACCGGTCCCGGTTCAGTGCCCCGGCAGATGGCGACGGTTCGGCGGCAGAGTGCCTGGCCCCGCGGCCGGGTCTGGCGGCCCTCTTCACCGGCATGCTCCAGGTGGCCCTCTCCGCGTTCGGCGGCGGCCTTTCCGCCTGGAGTCAGCGGATCGTGGTGGAGCAGCGCCGTTGGATGACCAACGAACAGTTCCTGACCGGCCTCACGGTGGCGCGGCTGTTCCCGGGGCCCAATCAGATCAACATGGCCGTCTACATCGGCGCCGAATTCCAGGGGCTGCCAGGGGCGCTGGCCGCGCTGGCCGGCATGCTGCTGGTTCCCTTCAGCCTGCTGATGGCCCTGGGGGTGGTCTATTTCCAGGTGCATGAGCTGCCCGCTGTCGATCGGCTTCTGGCGGGCGTGGTGGCCGCCGCCGCCGGCATGGCGCTCTCGATGGGGTTCAAGATCCTCGATCAGTACCGGAAGGATCCCCTGGCCCTCGCCCTGGCCGGGGCCGTGCTGCTGGCACTCAGCGTGTTTCACGCCAGGCTGGTGCCCGTGGTGCTGATCAGTGGGCCCCTGGCGATGGCCTGGTACTGGCCCCGCCAGGGCAGGAGTTCCCCCTGATGCCGGCGCTCCCGTTTGCTGCGGCCTGCTCACCGGCTTCCATCTCCGATGTCGGACGGCTGCTGCAGGTGATGGGGCAGTTCCTCTCCCTCTCCCTGTTTTCCCTGGGAGGTGGCAACACCCTCCTGGCTGAGTACCACCATCTGGCTGTTGACCAGTACTGCTGGCTCAGCCCCCGCCAGTTCGCCGACCTCTACGCCCTCGCCGAGGCCGCACCCGGGCCCAGTTCGATGATTGTGGGTCTGCTCGGTCTGGGCGCAGCCTGGCGCGAAGGCCCGGGCTGGGCTCTGTTGAGTGCCTTCGCGGCGGAACTGGCCATCCTCCTGCCCTCCACCCTGGTGATGGTGCTGTCCTGCATGAGCTGGAAACGGCTGGCCCAGTCGCCCCTGCGGGTGGCGTTTGAACGGGCCATGGGTCCGATCACCCTGGGCATTCTGTTCGCTGTGGGCCTGAAGATCCTGCGCAGCGCCGATACGGAT
>Ga0164292_10005457_pt1 | contig 10418 bp, 6 predicted proteins | sample GEODES117metaG_FD_111486 | JGI IMG/M metagenome (GOLD analysis project Ga0164292, IMG submission 111486) | Eutrophic lake water microbial communities from Lake Mendota, Wisconsin, USA - GEODES117 metaG | ecosystem: Environmental > Aquatic > Freshwater > Lake | place: USA: Lake Mendota, Wisconsin... | reverse complement strand
CCGATCCCGCGGCCGATCCCGCCGCCGTGGGAAATGCGCACCCCGCCAGACTACGCACTCAGTGACTGGAGTGACGGGAGTGACTCGCGGGAGGTTTACTGGACCGTGACGTTCGCAGTGAACGTCCACGCGTCCTTCTCCCCGCCCTCCCACGGCCGCCCATAGGTGGTCGACACCGTGGCGGTGCCCGGACCGGTGGCCTGCAGTACCCACACCTGGCGGCCCGCCGCACCGGGTTGTGCCTCCTGCGCGGCGATCGCCTCGTGGCCGGTTTGGACGAGAACTTTCGGGTCGGAGATCTGCATCTGCTCGGCCCACTGGTAGCCGGTCGAGGCGTTGGAGCCCAAGCTCACCTGTAGGAAGCCGCCGGCCGGAAGAGTGACGTCGCGGCTGATGCTCTTCTGGTTCAGCAACTCGTCGTAGGTGACTTCGATGGTCTGCGTCTGCGCGTCGGTGGGCGGGTCCGACTGCGGCGGTTCGGCCTTGGCTGCGCAACCCAGCAGGGGCGCGGCGGCCATCAGCACCACTGCGAGCATCCGAGCGTTCATGAGCCACTCCTTCTGAAGAACCCCCGGGTTCGGGACAGATACGACGGTATCCGCCACCCCGGAACCGGAACCGGCCAGTCATCGGCCCGGAAGTAGGCATCGGAGCCGCCGTCGACGAAAACGACACTACCGCAGAGGAAGTCGGCTGAGTCCGAGAGCATGAACACCACCCAGTCGGCCAGTTGCCCGGCGTCGCCGAACCCTCCGATCGGCACTGGGAACCGGCGGACCTGTTTGGCCTCGGCCGGAGTTGCCAGTTGGCGTTGCAGCATCGGGGTCATGATGGCGCCGGGTGCCAGAGCGTTGAGTCGGATGCCCGCCCCGGCCCACTGCGGCGTGACAGCGTGTCGGCGAACCCACCGGCTGATCGCGATCTTCGACGCCGCATAGGCCATCGGCGGCGCGGCCGGGCCGAGCAAGCGGTAGGTGCGCAGTGCCTTCTCGGCATCCCCGGCGAGTAGCGCCCGCACCGCCCGCCCCGGTACCGCCGGCACCGTGGTCGTCGAATTGCTGGAGAAAACAACCACTTTCGCCCGCTCCGCGGCGGCCAGTGCCGGGCGCCAGGCTTGCAGTAGTTCAACGACGCCGAAGTAGTTCACCTCGGTGATCAGGCGCTCCGCGCCCTTGGTGGGGCCCAGGCCGGCAGCCAGCACCGCTCCGTCCAATTGGCCGCCACACTGCTTCAGCACCGCATCGGCGGCTGCGCACCGACCCGCGGGCGTCGACAGGTCGGCGATGACGCCGGCGTTGGTGATGTCGACTTCGATGACGTTGTGGCCGCGCCCGGTCAACCGCTCGACGACGGCACTGCCCATTCCGGAGGCCGAACCGGTGACGGCGTAGGTGCCCACTGTCGTTGTACTAGACCAGCTGAACTAAACCAGCGATCCGCTACCGGACTTGGTTGCGGTGTCCCAGAATTCGTTCAGCGGAGCGGCGAACTTGTCGTTGTTGGTCAGCGTCGGCAGGCCCAGGGAGTCTTCGATGAACCGCAGCAGGCTGTAGTGGTTGTAGTGGTTGGTGGCGGTGAAGGCGCCGCTACGCATCCCGGCTGCCACCGCGCCCGGCGACGGGATGACGACGAACACCACCCGGTTGCCTTCGTTGCCGAAGTCGAGCGAAAGGTTGTTGTTGTCCTCATCGAAGGTGACGATCAGCGCCGATTTGCGGGTGGGGTCCTTCCACACCTCGGAATTCAGGACCACCGGGACGGTTTCCGAGAGGAACTGGTCAAGCGCCGGGATGTTGTACGGGTTGCCGGGTTCGAGCTGGCTGAGAGCGAATTTCAGCATGCCCCAGGGGAAGTCGACCGGGCCTTCGCCGTTGAAATCCTCGTTGGCGGCGAACCAGGCGTAGTTGGGTGCGGTAGCGACCGATTTCAGATCTTCGGCCATCTGCTCCAGCGGGACGATATTCGCCAAGGCCTGGGGGTCGTTGGCGATCGACGTGAACGCCGGGAAGGGCAGTTGGTCGGGGGAGTAGTCGCCACTGGCGACCAGTGGATTCCCGCCGGGCTGGAGGCTCTGCGCGTAGCCCCGCCACGTCAGGCCGGCGTCCGCGATGTTGGAGACCAGGGTGGTGTCGGCGTCGATGCACGGGGTCGCGCAGTTGTAGGTCAGACCGAAGTCGGTGCCGCCGATGACCGGGTAGTAGTTCGGCAGGCTCGGATGGGTCAGGCCGTAGTAGTTGTTGGCCAGTCCGTAGGCGTTGATGAGGCTGTTGAGGAAGGGGGCTTTCGTACTGTTGACGATGTCGTCATAGCCCTTGTTCTCCATGTACACCATGAAGACGTGGTCGAGTTGACCGACCGTCGACACCGGGGGGGTGGGCGCCGGCGGGGCGGGCAGGGTGGCTCCGACGGTGAATGCGATGTTGTCGGCGAATGCGGAGTTGTAGGCGAAATCCGCACCACCAAGCAGCCAGGGCACCCCGAAGGTCACCCAGGCGTTGTCATCGAGTGTGACCGCGACCTGCGCATAACGGGTACCGGTCGGGAGTGTGCCCGAGGTCGCGCGGTGCTTGAACCCGGTCTGGAACCAGCGTTCGAGAGGGCCGACCTCGGCCAGCTTGGCAGTGCCGAGGTAAGTCTTGTTGGCGTCGAGGAAGTCGACCTTCACCGAGGCCCCGGACTGATCGGACAGGTAGCCGCCGAGCCAACCGCTGAGGTTGTAGGTCGTGGTGCCCAGATCGATGTCGCCGGCGGCGCCGCTGAGGTCGACGGTCTGGGTCAGGGTCGCGGTCGCGACGTCGCCGCCGCCGAAGAACTGGTTCCCGCCGTCGGGAGGTCCACTCTTGGCCTTGGGGTATCCCAGGAAGGACGGCAGGTCCGGCATCGGGAAACTCGTGCCGATCGGCCAGGCGTTTCGGGGTGCCCCGTACTCGATCACCGTCGGGGTTCCGGTCACTGTCCATCCCGGGATCGTCACGGCGCTGTACCCGGACAGCGAAGGGTCACCGAGTTCGGCGCCGGGGTTGACCACCAGGTTGGGACTTTGGACCTGACCGGTCGTGGTGACCGCGGCGGGTGGGACGATGCCGACCAGTCGCTCGAATTCCTTTCGCGCCCACGCCAAAACGCTGAACAACATCGGAGCTTGATTCGGCGCGCCGCCGGTGCCGCCGCCCAGCAGAGGTGCCAGCGCGGTGCTGACAAGTTGCGCGGTGGTGCTGGCGGGCAGCATCCGGGGCGCGGCGACGGCGGCCGCCGGGCGGGCGGGCGCAACGACGGTGGCTGCCGGTGCGGGGGCCGATACGACCGCAGTGGCGGCGACCTGCGGGGTGGTCGCGGGGGTGGGCTCGGGGGTTCTCTGGCCGGCTGATGCGAAAGGTACCGGTGGCGCAGAGGCCGGCTGTTCGGCCACCGCTGCACTCGGCTTGGGGACGGCGACGCTTCGGCTGACCGGAGAAGGGTCCTCTGCCTCGACGACAACCCGGGTCGGCTTATCGTCGGCCGCCGAGCGCGGGGCCTTGTCCGTCGCGGCGGCTGGGGCATCGCTGGATTCTTTGGCCGGACCGCCGCGGCGGGCGGGGGAGGACGCCCGGGTCTTGCCGGCCTGCCGAGGCGATTCTGCTTGCGACGAGGAGGTTTCCGACCCGGAGCTGTTCGGCGTCTCGGCGAGGGCCGGTAGGTCGGCGATGCTGTAGCCGACGCCCAGGGCGACAGCCAACGCACCCAGCCGACCGATGTTCCGCGCGCAACCCATGGGTTGTTCCTTTCCGTTGACAGCCAGCCCAGTTAGGCCAAGACGGCCCAGTTAGGCCAAGACGGCATTGGCGTCGAGGACCCACGGCAGTTCGGAGTCCGCGGGCGGCGGCGGCAGCGGCGCATCCGAAGGCGGGATGGTTCCCGCTCCGGTGAGGTAGGCGACTACCCGCGCCATCGCCTGAGTGACTCCGACCGCCAGATCGCCGTTGAACTCAACGATCCACTTCGTCACCTCGGCGATTCCGCTGATGAGGAAGATGTCCTGATCGACCACCGACTGCAGCATGTCGGTGATGTCAGTGACGAAGCCGTCGATGAAGTACGGGACGCTCGCGAAAACAGTGCGCGTTCCGAGGGCGAGGTCGGTGCCGATATTCGGGTAGCCGTACATCGAAATCGCATCGCCGAGAGCCTGTTTGAGATCAACCGGAGCAACAACGCCGGTCGCCTTGGTCTGCAGGGGCACGCCGTCGAAGTCCGACCGCTGGGCGATGTCGAACAGACTGATGATGGTAGGGGTGATGTCGGCGTTGGAGTAGCCCAGGTTCTGCTTGCCATCGCCCTGGTCATCGCCCTCAGGGTCGAAGATCACGAACGTTGTCGTCTCGTTGGGTGACTGGAAGCCGTGGCCCAAGCCTTGCGACTGCTGATGACCGTGGTCGGTGGTGATGATCACCGTCCACTGCTCACCGGGATTGGTTGTCTCCCAGTCCTCGACGGCCGCCAGGATCTGCGCGATGTTCTCGCTGGTGTTGATCAGCGCGTCCCGGTATTGGGTGGATCCGCCGCCGTGCAGGTGACCTTCCTCATCGACGCCCACCTGATAGGAGAAGACGAAGGTCGACTCGTTCGGGTTGGTCGCCTCGATCAGTGCGATGGTCTCTTGCGCGACCTTGTCGTCAGCGGCCTCCCAGCCATCGGCCTCCTCGTAGGCGATGTAGATGTTCTCATCCGCGGGGTAGCCGCCGGCCTCAGCGATGTCGTTGATGTACTGCCAGTTGGCGATCACCGCGGTCTTGACCGCCGGCTGGTTGTATTCGATGAGGTTGAAAACCGTCGGCCACTGCGTGTAGGGCTCCGGGTTGAACAGGTTGTTGATCACCCCGGTCTTGTTGTCCCACGCCCCGGTGAGGACCGTCGACCAGGACGGGCCGGAGATGGTGGTGTGCCCGATCAGGCTGGTCGCCCCGGTGGTGCCCTCCTCCATCGCGATCCGGAATCCGCTGGCCGGATCGTCGTAGGCGTACTCCAGGATCTTGCTGAGGTTGGTGCCGTCGGTACCGATCAGGAGGACGTGGTTGATCGGCGGGTCGGCGAGGACCTCGGCTTGTGCCACCGCACTGGCGGCGCGGTACCGGGTGTTGGTGCCCGAGGTTGCGCTGACGGTGACTGCGCTGGCCGGGGCGACCGGCACCGCGGGCAGGTCAGGGAGCAACGGCAGGCGTACCGGGGTCGGGGCGGGCGACGCGGGGGCGGGGCTGAGTTGCGGTGCAGCGGCGATCACGGGTGAAACCTCGGCCGCCACGGCCTCGGCCGCCACCGCCGGCTCCGGGGTGGCCGACTCGAGAGGGGCGGGGACGGCCGCGGCCGGGATGGCGGCGGCAGGCGCCACGTCGCTGTCCACCTCGGTGCTGATCGGGTCGAACGCCGGAGCCTGCTCCTCGACGGCTGCCGCAGGTTCAACCGGTGCGTCGGGTTGGTCGGGGATGCCGGCTGAGGGCTCGAAATCGTCGTCGGCGGCCTCGCGGTCCACGGCCGGTTCGGGGCGCGTCGAGCCTTGGGCACGACCGGTATTGCCCGATGTGGGCGTCTCCGAATCGCCCGCCGACGGCGCGCTGTCGATCTGCGACGTCGTATCGGCCTCGGTGGCCGAACCGCGTGACCGTCCGGGGGATTGGGTGTCTGCCGGGCCCGTCGACTCCGAGGAGGATGCCGATCTGCCGGTGTCGGTCGGTTCGGCCTGCGCTACCGCAGTCCCGAGTGCCGATCCGGCGCCTGCGACTACGCCGGCGACCGCCGCGCTGAGGAAAACCTGCTTGATGGTGGTCATGAAACGTCTCCCTGGTACGCGGTTGAAACCTTGGAATTTCCTGTGACGCTAATAGCCGCGCGCCCTAACCAGAAGGTTTTCCCGGATATCGGTGTGGCGAAGGTCCCACCGCCAAGGGACTTTGGTCAGCGAGTTGTCCATCAGGGCCCCGCGTCGGCGCGGAACCCTTGTCCGTCAACTGCGCCGGTGGTCGAATTGACCATTCCGACAGTGGGAGCCGTCATGGAAAACGGAACTGTTCGAGGACGTCTCACCCCGATTGCGGTTGCCCTCGGAGTGGGTGCGGCAGTGCTCGCCGGTGGTTCCGGCACCGCCGCCGCGGATCGCGGTCCGGACAGATCCCCCGGGGATTCCGCGGAGCAGGCCGACCCGGGTCCACCCACCCGGCGAGGACTCCGACCGCAAGACCCGACTCTTGCTGACTCCGAACCTGCGCCGCGTGGGCGGACGGTAGCCGGTCGGCGGGGGGCTCCGGAGTCGGTCGTGCCGGTCGTTGCCGATCTGCCGCTGCCTGCGCCTACCGTGGATGAGCAAGCAGTCCAACAGCTTCCGGCGCCGGCAGCCTCATCCGCCCGGGCGCGGGCCGGCGTGCCGGCTTTTGACGAGCGCCCCGATCCGGGGCCCGCGACATCGGTGGTGCCCGCGACCGCACCCGCGGCGATGGTGGGGCCGGTTGCGCAGGCGGCGGCTGATCCGTCTGGCGGGTTGTTCTCGTCGTGGGAGGCGCTGTTCAACAACCAGACCCCGCGGATCTCCCCGACCCAGACCGGACAGAGTCCGACCGGAGTGGTCAGTGGCCGGCTCAATGCGGTCGACCCCGACAGCCCCCGGCTGACCTTCACGGTCACCGAGGCTCCCGCCGGGGGCACCGCGGCGGTCGGTGCGGACGGGTCGTGGACCTACACCCCCGCCCCGCCGACGGCCGCCGCCGGAGCGGTGGACTCCTTTCGGGTGTCGGTCAGCGACGCCGCGAGCGGGTTCGCCATCCACGGCCTGGCCGGCCTGCTGCACCTGTTCAGTTTCGGCCTGATCGGCAGCCGGGGGGACTCCAGCACCGCAACGGTGACGGTGACGGTTGCGGCGGTGGCCACCGGCAACACTCTGCCGACCGGACGTGCATCGGTGAGCGCGGTCGACGCGGTGACCGGACGGGTCAGCGGGGTGGTGACCGGCAGCGACGCGGATGGCGATCCGCTGAGCTACGCCGCCCCCAGTGCCACCGCGAAGGGCGCGGTCAGCATCGACGCGGTCAGCGGGGTGTTCACCTACACCCCGACCGCCGTTGCCCGCCACGGCGCCGCCCGGGTCGGGGCACCGGCGGGTGACCGGGCCGATCTTTTCACCGTCACCATCTCCGACGGCCAGGGTGGAACCGCGGCTGTGCCGGTGACGGTTCCGGTGAGTCCCGCCAACGTCGCTCCGGTTGCGGGCATACCCACCGTCGGCACCCCCGACCCGGTCACCGGTGTGGTGACCGGACGGGTGAGCGCGACCGACGCCGACCGGGACCCGCTGACCTACAACGCCGCGCCGACGACCGGCAAGGGCAGCGTCGCCGTCGACGCCGGCACCGGGTTGTTCAGCTACACCCCGACCGCGGCCGCGCGGCAGAACGCCGCGGCTCCCGGCGCCACCGACGCCGACCGGTCTGACCGTTTCAGCGTCACCGTCACCGACGGCCACGGCGGAACGGCTGCCGTGCCGATCACGGTTGCGATCAGCCCATCGGCCGAACCCGGCGCACCGCTAGCCGCCTTCCCCGGCGCGGAGGGCTTCGGCGCGCAGGCCACCGGAGGTCGCGGCGGCAGCGTCCTCTACGTCACCAACCTCAATGCCGACGGCCCGGGCTCGCTGCAGTGGGCCATCGACCAACCCGGCTCGAAGTACATCCTGTTCAAGGTCAGCGGAGTCATCAACAGCCAGATTCATCTCACCAACGGTGATGTCACCATCGCCGGTCAGACCTCGCCGGGCGGGATCACCGTGCGGGGCTTCGTCACCGATGAAAGCCCCTACCAGGATCAGGCTGTCCAGCCGCCGGCAGACTTCGCCGAAAACTGGATCCTGCAACACATCCGGATCCGCCCCGGGGCGAACGGCCCCAGCGATGACGGTCTGCGGCTGCGCTACACCCGCAACGGCATCGTCGATCACGTCTCCATCGGAAACGCGACAGATGAAGCCGTCGAGATCTCCTATTCGAACAACATCACCGTGCAGAACTCGATCATTGCCGAGACCGTCGGCGGGCACTCGTTCTACGGCGGCGTTCTGATGAACTACTCCAATCCGGCGAACGGATTCGGGCTGGACAACATCGCCCTGCACCACAATGTCTTCAATCGCATCGAGGGCCGACTGCCCGAGGGAAGCCGGGAGTCGGTCGCGTCAGCCAATTCCACTATGAATCTGGAACTTTCGAACAACCTCTATTGGGATCCCAACTTCTTCATCGCTCTCGGCCCGGACACCGGATCGGTGACCGGACCCAGTGGCCCCTACCCGATCTACTGGAATCTCAATGCCGTCAACAACTTTTTCCAGGTGCGAAGCGGTTTCCCCTATGGAATGTTCGACGATCAGATTATGCGGACCCCGCGCAACCGGATGTTCGTGAGCGGCAACCAGATGAGCGGCTATCCCGGCCGATCTGACTACGAGTTGTTTTACTGCTGCAACGACTATCCGTCGGTGAGTGATCCGAACACCGAAGGCCAGGTCGCGCAGAAGCTGGCTGCGCGGCATCCCTTCCCGGTCATCACCTACACCCCGACCGGTCAGCTGCGCACCGTTCTGCTCAACACGGCGGGTGCCTGGCCGCGTGACCCGATGGACAGCCGGCTTATGGGCAACGTCGCCGCCGACACGATCGCCTCGGCGCCCCGCAACACCAACCCGGCCGGTGATGCGCTGCTGCCGGCCTACCAGGGCTCGGCTCCCGTCGCCCCGGCCGACACCGACAGCGACGGCATGCCGGACGCCTGGGAGAGGGCCAACGGGCTCAACCCGAGTGTCGCCAACACCAACGCGCGCACCCTGTCTGCGGCCGGGTACACCGACCTCGAGGTCTACCTCCACGAGCTGTCGGCTGGCCGCGTCAGCGGATGGAACGCGGGCTAGCCTTGCTGCTGTGACAACCGTCGAGGTCTTCGCCGACGTGCTGTGCCCGTTCACCCACGTCGGACTGCACACATTGATCGACCGCCGCGTCCAGCGCGGGCTGGCTGAACCCCGGATGCGTATCCGTGCCTGGCCGCTGGAACTGATCAACGGACAGCCGTTGGACGCGGGCCACATCGCCGCGGAAATCTCTGCGCTGCGGGAATCCGTGCGCCCCGACCTGTTCGCCGGCTTCAACGTTGATGCATTCCCGAAGACCTCGATGGCCGCGTTCGCGCTCACCGCGGCCGCGGAGTGCACCGGCGACCCGGCGCTCAGCGAGGAGGTCGGCATGGCGCTGCGCGACGCGGTATTCGAACAGGGACTCGACATCGGCAGACCGGAGGTGGTGCACGCCGTCGCCGCCCGCTTCGGGTTGACACCGATGGATGCCGACGCCACCGCGGCCGCCGTGCGCGCCGACTGGGATGAGGGTAAGCAGCGCGGGGTCGTCGGCTCCCCACACTTTTTCACCGCCGACGGCGGCAGCTGGTTCTGCCCGGGCCTGGCCATCAGTCGCGACAATGTGGGCAACTTCATCGTCGCCTGGAAAGAGGGCAGCGCGGCATTCGTCGACAGGGTGTACCAATGATGGCCGCCCCCGCGCACGCCGACCTGAAACGCTGGCGGCGGCACCTGGCCAACGAACGCGCCGAAGCCGCGGTGTACCGGGACCTTGCGCTGAAGTACGACGGCGAGGAGCGCGAGATCCTGGCCGCGATCGCCGCTGCCGAAGAGCGCCACGAGCAGCACTGGCTGAACCTGCTCGGCGATCAGGTCGGAGCGCCGGTGCGCGCCGATCTGGGCACCCGCACCCTGTCGTTCATGGCCCGCCACTTCGGGTCGGTGTTCGTCTTGGCCCTGGTTCAGCGGTTCGAGGCGCGCGCGAGCTACGACGCCGATGCCGACGCGACCGCCACCATGGCCGCCGATGAGCAGATTCACGAGGAGGTCATCCGGGCGCTGGCCGCCCGCGGCCGTGACCGGCTGTCCGGCAGCTTCCGCGCGGCGGTTTTCGGCGCCAACGACGGTTTGGTGAGCAACCTTGCGCTGATCCTTGGGATCAGCGCCACCGGGGTGTCCAACCACACCGTTCTGGTCACCGGGCTGGCCGGGTTGCTGGCCGGTGCACTGTCCATGGGCGCGGGGGAATACGTCTCGGTCAGCTCCCAGCGTGAACTGCTGGCAGCCTCCGCGCCGAGCCCCAACGTCGGCTCGGCACTGAACCAGCTCGATGTGGACGCCAATGAGCTGGAACTGGTCTACCGGGCCCGCGGGATGGATGCCGAGCAGGCCAGAGCCCATGCCGCCGAGGTGCTGAGCGACGTCGATGCCGGAGTTCACGGAACCACCGGCCAGGGTAGCGCCAGCTTCGAAGCCATCGGAACAGGTCTGGGCGCGGCGGTGTCGAGCTTCTTGTTCTTCGCCTCCGGCGCACTGATTCCGGTGCTGCCGT
>Ga0164292_10005456_pt1 | contig 10419 bp, 11 predicted proteins | sample GEODES117metaG_FD_111486 | JGI IMG/M metagenome (GOLD analysis project Ga0164292, IMG submission 111486) | Eutrophic lake water microbial communities from Lake Mendota, Wisconsin, USA - GEODES117 metaG | ecosystem: Environmental > Aquatic > Freshwater > Lake | place: USA: Lake Mendota... | reverse complement strand
TGTGCCACCCGGTTGCTTTCTCGATTGCAAACAACAGCTGTATGACTCCACGGTCCCCTTCTGTGTCTTTTAGCTCCTGAACCATTCGGTTGAACTTTCGCTCAGAAATCATTTGGCAATAAACATCAAGCATGTTTGAGTAGTCGGTTGCTTCTGCCATAAATGGATTATCGCTTGGTTCTTGGAATGAAGAATCTTCAATCATCTCTTGTATTGCATCAAGATAATCAGCTTCTGCAGCTATCGGGTCAATTTCAGAATAATCTTCAAATTCTTCGTCCATTGGCTCCCAATCTTCCATTTCTATGTTCCCAACAATACTCTTTGCACTGCAAGTTTCTTTTTTGTAGCAGATGAATTTTCATCCATGCTTGCTATTGCAAGCTCTTCCGGGCTTGTGAATCTGTAGTGGTCTAGGTATTCACAAACAGCATTATATACAGACCAGGCGTTGTATCCATACCCTGCAGCATTTCTTTCGTTCTTGTAAATCGAATTAATTGCATCCTCGATTGAAGTGCGATGCTCTCTCTGTCTTTTTGTTTCAGCCTTTTGATATGGAGCTACTATCTTCAATACTGAATCCGGTACTGATGACACGGGTGTCTTTATTGAAAGTAATTGCTCAGCGCTACGGGTGAATTCATCAGCCCATCTTGTAGATATTTCTAAAACTTCTTGTGCGTCTTCAATTATCGTGTCCATGTTTCTTGTGTGTCTTGCCGTGAACACCCTTCTTGCTGTTTTCTCGCCGAGCACGACAGTATTGTTGCAGACTGCCCTTATTTCGGTGTTTGAATACCTAATCGGCCATACTCCATCGTGCCCTGCGGATATAACTAACTATCTATCAAGTTTGTCGTTGACTCCAGAAGCATCAACAACCAATGGACCAAGGTCTATTGTTGCAAAGAATCTCGAGCCTCCCTTCAGGCATCCACAAGTGTCTACTACGGCATCACCTTTTGATGCTCCAACAACAGCAAGAGCTCTTTCTAAGACTTCGCTGTTCTGTCTAACCTCATACCTTGTTCCAACAGTTGCTAGCGGGTGAAACGAGCCATCAAAATCCTGTTTTAGAGTTGCCCTACTGTCATTGATGACTATCGGTGAGCCGTCCGAGTTCCTAATTAGCTCCCCTGAGTCATCTACGGCCGCCACCTTGGTCAAAACAACGTCGTAGTTGGCGCTAGCAGCCTCAAGCATTGCCTCCATGGTCTGGAGACCCTTCATGGGTGTCCCAAGTCGATGCCATGGAACCTGCCGGTCGTTGTAGGCCATACGAATCCGACCATTCTTGGTTTTATCTAGTTCGTGAGCCATTTTTCCTCCACCCAATTATCGCACAGCCACACTTTAGTAAAAATACTTGCAATTACAGAAAAGCGGCTGTACTCTTTTGCCATGAACACAATTTACCCTCCAAAAACCCAAGAATTCCTCACTAAATTTTCAGACCAGGCAATCCAGATGATGATGGCCACCAAGCTGATGGGCAGCAAAATTGACAAAGGCCCAGTAGACACCCCATCTGTCATGTTTTATGCGATTCCAAGCAAAGACAACCCACTCGAAGAAGAGGTAGGAGTCGTCCAGGTTGACCCAGAAGATGGTGCTCCAGGAGACCATATTTTTGATTGGCTCATCAATGTTTATAAAGATGTTTCTGTGGCCCCAATATGGGGGGGAATCATTTCTGATGTGGTTGCTTTTATGGGAGGCAAAAACGAAGACGATTCAGTTGACCAGATGAAAGAAATCAAAGACAAATACCCAGGAAAGAATCTGCAGCAAATTTTCAACGAAAACCCGCTGGAGAGTTCTCTCTCCGAGGGTCTTTCAACAATCATCTTTGACATCTCGGGAAACTTTGCCACAAACTTCACTTCATATAAGTATTCAGATAATGGAACACCAGTGTTTGACTTTAACAAAAGTGAATTTGCTGGCTCCATGTTTGGAGACAAAGCTGAGTCTTATCTCAATCAGAAATTGACATCACAGATTATGGCTTTTCTTGTAGCAGTCGAGGTAGCAGAAAGCACTAGGCAGTATGCAAAATAAAAAAATGCCAGTTGATTATGTTCTGGCTCAATCAGCACATGTTTTGCGACGGGTTGCGGTTATTAGGGACTACGGGTTCTCTTTTGATGTAGAGACATCCGTTCTCTTGGATGAAACAATTAAAATGATTGACGAAACAGTGATTCACATCGTCAAAGAAGTTACTGGAGATACCAGTATGGAGTTAGAAGATGGTCCGTGTTCTGGGAAAGGGAAGAAGAATAATCAATAATGATATTTTCATTTGAGTTCAACCTATCCAAGCTCCAAGCAGAGCTTGTTACTGAAGCATTGCTGGCAATGATTGATTCCGGCAAACGCCTCGCTGTTTCAACAGACGATGAGGGCCAGTTGCATACCTATTTGAACGGCCGGGATTTAAGCGAAAACGAGGTCTCTCAACTGGTTCTTGCTTTCCAGCAAGCTAACTCAATACTCGGAGAGATTGAACAAATTGAAGAAGCAGAGAATAAGGCTGAAGCAGAAAAAAGCATTTCTGGAGTTGTTGAAGGTTTTTATGACATGCTTCAATCACCGGAGAATCCCCCACCTTTCAATTTGTAGACTCCGTTCTCTAAGTCATCGCTTAAAGATTCTCTCCATCTAAAACTGAACTCTTTGTGAGTCTCGTTGTCTTTTGGTGAAAAATCAAAGGCGCTATTAGCTTCTTCCACTAAAACTTTTTCGTCTTCGATTATTCCATGCCTGAGATACAGGTCGGCTAGTGCGCTGTTCGGAGAATCTCCAACGCCAATCATTTTTGCTTCTTCTGAATCCCAGAAGTCCAATGCATCACAATCGTCCCCATGTATGTATGCTTCCAAGGCTTCTGACTCACCTGAATACTCTGCTATGGCGAACCATTTTCCACCTTCGTAAACACCCGAATAGCGTGCCTCTCGTATCACTACTAGGTAAAGAGATATTGCGTCACTCATCTTCGTATGACTCAGCTGATAGAACTTTTTCAAGTTCTGTGACAATAAAGTCTGGCCCGGCAGCTCCAACTATTGTTGAAACAACTTCGCCATCAGCAAATATCAAAAGAGTTGGGATACTCATCACATTGAAGCGCTTTGCTAGGTCTGGGTTCTTGTCGACATCAGATTTAACAAACCGTATTACACCTTCATAGGCAGTGCTCAGCTCTTCAAGCAATGGAGCCATGTACTGACAGGGTCCGCACCATGTTGCCCATATATCAAGAACCATGGGGGAGCCGCTTTCGGCCAGAACCGAGTCAAACTCTTGTTGTGTTATCTCTCTCATATATCTATTGTATTCCTTATTTTCCGACCGACGAATATGCCCTTGCGGGTTGCAATAGACCACCCATATCGCTATATTGGACGAACACCTATATTAAAGGAGCTTTATGATTTACTCAGGAGATAGCTGGCGTTCGGCACGTGCTTGTATCAATGTGAACACACTTACATTTTTTCCACGAAATCGGAAACAGCGTTTACATGCTCTTGGGTTTTGTGGAATTTGTCTTGTCCGTGGTGATTGCCTCAAGTATGCTCTTGATAATTCGATTGAATTTGGCATCTACGGCGGAAAGACTGAAGACGAACGCAAGATTATTTTGCGTCAAAAGCGATGAACGAAAAACGACTCTGGCTAAATGACGACCATTTAATAATCGACTTCCCATACGACCAAGACCAAGTTGCGTCAATTAAAAAGATACCTGGGGCTAAATGGGACAAGCTTGCCCGTGTTTGGCGTGCTCCTGCTACCAGTCTTTCAGAGATTAGAGACTTTGCAATCCTTCATGACTTTGAAGTTGATACATCAATAATGCTTTTTGATGAGCCAAAACGACTAAATAAATCATTTGGCATGTGGGGAGACGATAGCTGGATTTACATTGGCTTCAACTATGACCAGGTGAAGGTCCGTTCGGTTAAACAGCTTCCGGGCGTTACGTGGGATTCCAAATCAAAGGCATGGAGGGTCCCTAGGACTGCTGTGCGTGAAGCGATTCAATGGGCTGCGATGTTCAAGATAGAAATACCGGCAGACCTTCATCTTGAGGCAGAAGAGTTTGCTGAAGTTAGCAAAAAACGGGCAGATGCATCACGGGCTTATAGCGCAGAAATAGAAATACCAAACATCTCAGGCTCTCTTCTTCCATACCAAATGGCCGGCGTTTCGTATGCTCACCAAGCTAGGAGATGCTTCATTGCCGACGATATGGGTTTAGGAAAAACCTTGCAGGCGCTAGCGACTCTTGAGTACTGTTCGTCTCGTGGTGAAATCGTTTATCCAGCAATAGTTATGTGCCCTTCAAATCTTGTTTTAAACTGGAAGGCAGAAGTTGAAAAATGGATTCCTTCACGGAAGGCAACCGTAGTAGTCGACCGTTCTGTCTTCCCAGAAGAAGAACACGACATAATTGTAATTGGTTATGCAAACATTCATCACTGGGTTAAGAGCCTTAAGGGTTACGAGTCATTGATATGTGATGAGTCTCACTACCTGAAAACACCAACTGCCCAGAGGACTAAAGCAGCTATAAAAATCTCCAAGACAATCAAATCTGGAGTTGTTCTATGTCTCACAGGGACCCCTGTTACGAACAGGCCTGCTGAGTATGCAAGTCAGCTGGAGATTATTGGTCGCCTCAATGAGCTTGGGGGTACATGGGGCTTCTATAGACGATACTGCGGTGCGTTTAAAGACAAGTGGGGCCATTGGAATACATCTGGAGCAACAAACCTTCAAGAGTTAAACGAGATACTTCGTTCTCTTTGCTATATACGCAGAACAAAAGAACAAGTTCTTCCGGAACTTCCAGATGTAATACATGACAGGCATGTGGTCAGCCTTTCAGAAAAGCACAGGGCAGAGTATATAAAAGCTGAAGACGACATAGTCGAGTACCTTGTTCAGCGCGCAAAGGAAATAGCAATTGAAATAGGAAAGTCTCCTTATTCGGCTGCGGTTGTTGCAAAAATAAAAACTGAATCAAATATCCATCTAGTAAAGCTGTCGGTCCTTCGCCGTCTGGCCGCTAAAGGCAAGATGGACTCAATCAAGGAGTGGGTTAAGGCCCAGATTGAGGCTGGTGAGAAAGTTGTAATTGCTGCGCACCATAGAGATGTTGTCGATTACTTGGCAAACGAATTTGGTGGTTTAAAAATCCAAGGAGGCATGGATGTCCAGGATGTTGAAAAAGCAAAAGAAGACTTTCAGACTCTTTCTACCGAAGAAGCCCCAGTCATAGTTCTTTCAATGCAAGCAGCTAAAACTGGGCACACACTTACAGCAGCCCAGAAGGTGCTATTCGTGGAGCTTCCGTGGACACCGGCTGATGTTGACCAGCTTTACAGCAGATGCCATAGATTGGGACAAAAGGGCTCCGTAATGGTGACCTACGCAATAGCTACGGGAACTGTTGATGAGCAAATTTACGACCTAATCCAATCCAAGCGTTCTGTAGTTAACGCAGCCGTGGATGGCTCAGAAGATTCAGAGGATGATTCGTCAAGCCGGCTTGTACTTGATTACTTAAAACGAGGACTTAACCGATAAGGGCTTTTAGGCATTCTTTGCATGTCACAAGAGATTTGTTATATGTAACGTGATACGAACCATCTTCAAGACCGCATGATGTTAAGTAAAAAGAAAGACCATGCCAACCGTTGGCGCTATGGACAACGATTACCTCTTTGCTTTCCTCGCTTATGCCTGTTCCAGTTCAAGTAAGAATGTTCCAGATTCCAACATAATTCCAATTGCCGAATAGCCAATCACATCCATCACATTGTCCTGGATTGATTCATTATTGGGTTTTGCGTTATTACCGATTAGGTTCTCAAGCCTTGCAACCTTGTCGTGGACTCTGACCATCAAACCAGCTCTACCAAATCGCTGAATGTTTTCATGACCGTAATCATGTTGCTTCCGGCACAAAGTCTCATGTACTTCAGGCAGTGTCATAGAAAAACCAAGAGAGCGTGAGAGCATGCTAGCAAGTCTCCCGATGCCCCTCCATGCCTGTGAAGCATTTTTTGATTTATCGTAAAACATGTCATCTATAAAAACATCAAGAGATACTCTGAGCATCTTGATTATTGGCATACTCGAGTCTTCAAAACTTGCAATGATTTCCGAGATGCCGTCCCACACTAAATCCTGTTCTTCTTCTGGTGGAAGTATTTTGCTTAACGCAACAGCTGAAGCGGCATTCCAGGTTTTAGGGTTTTCGTTATTTGCTTGTTGAATCATCTAGAAGTCCTTTAAATATTTTTCCAAGCCATGCAGCTACGGGTGCAGCAACTCCGTTTCCGGTCTGCTTATACCTCGATGTGTCTGGCTGTTCCTTTCCGTCTGCACGCCATCTGGTGTGGTCCACGGGCCAGCCCATCAAAATCTCACATTCTTTTGGCAAAAGGCGTCTCACTACCATGTTCTGCAAGACTCCAGTTGACTGCTTTGTTCCTGCCCTTATTGCGTGATGAATACCACCATCAACAAGTTTGTCATTGTATTCATCGTAAGCAATTGCATCAATGACTAAATTTTCACCTCGGCTTGATGGAACTCCACCGTCACCACCACTGCGAAGCGTCATTGCTACACCATCATTGAGCTCTTCCATTTGAGCAACCATTGGGGTGTTAAGGCCGCCCGTGCCCATAAAAGCAGTCAATGTATTGATGGTGTCACCCTGCAGGCGAACTCCATCCTGTCTATGTGGGTGGAACACTATTGGTGAATCGTCATTCTCGTAAGCAACACTGGGCGATTGCTGCGTTGCTTTAAGTGTTGGTGAGTGGTCTGTAAAAACATTTGCATTTGAGCCAAACTGTGTATCAAACGAGTACACCTCTTCGGTGCTCTCAATGTTCGTAACAATTGTTCCAGGGCCCTTTGCGTCACGGGCTCGCAATGTTAGGGCTTTGTCGGTTTCTTGCCATTTAGCAAAACCGCTGTTCTCGAATGTTAAGACTCCCTGTTCGCTACTGCTTCCAGCGCTTGACGAAGCTTTTCCGGCAACTTCTTGTTTCGCCTGTCTGCCCTTCTGAGAATGCCTTCGCATGCCCTCTTGGACAGGTAGTAACGGGAGTGGACTTCGCTCTGCGGCACCAATATCGTATGTAGCACACACGAAGATGCGGCGCCGTCGCTGGGCGACTCCGTAGTATTGAGCATCAAGGATTGCCCAGTCAATCGCCACGCCCCCTGATTTGGCCATTTCATCGAGGACGACCCCAAAGTCAGCACCCTTGTTGGAAGTAAGTGCTCCGGGAACGTTTTCCCAGATTGCGAGTCGTGGGTATTGTCCATTTGTTGCATCACGCATCTCCTTGATAATTCTTATTGCTTCATGGAATAAACCAGAGCGCTCACCTGAAAGACCTTTTCGGACGCCGGCAACGGAGAGGTCCTGGCACGGACTTCCAAAGTTTATGCAATCAACTGGTTCTATCTCATTGCCTTTTACATCTCTAACATCTAAGTATTTAGGGATGTCTGGCCAATGCTTGCTAAGTATTCGCTGGCATGCAGGGTCCCACTCAACCTGCCATCGGCATTGCCAGCCGGCGGCTTCAAACCCAAGGTCGAAGCCGCCGACGCCGGCGAAGAGGCTGCCGAATGTCAGGCTCAGAAAGGCTCTTCCCCAAATGAATCAAAGTCATTACGGGTTGTTGCCGGACGAGCACCTGCTCGTGCTGGTGTTTTCTGTGCAGGACGAGCGTTGACAGGATTGCCAGAAGCATTCTCTGCTTTTGCTTTGCGTTGCAATGTCTCAATGTTGCGAACAGAGATACCGATTTCGTCGGCAAGGACATTCACAGCTGAGCGCTTCTTACCTGATTCCTTGTCGTCCCATGTTTCCTGCTCAAGACGACCCGTGACTGTTACACGAATCCCCTTTTCAAGAACACGAACTGCATCTTCTGCAAGATTTCGCCATGCGATGACATTGAAGTAAGAAGTTTTTTCTTGCTTTTCGCCTTTTGCGTCGGTCCAGAAGTTATTGACCGCAACAGAGAATGAAAGCTTCCCCGCTCCTGAGTCAAAGTAACGGATTTCTGGGTCCGCCGTGAGGTTTCCGGTTATTGTTACTGGCGCTGATGACATATTCGTATTCTCCTTGTGTTGAGTTGATTTATCGCCAAAAGCAGCTTATCACCCGTGCTAGTCTCTGTCAATGGCAAAAAACCCGTTTGAAATAAGGCTTTCGTTAACCAATGCAATTGCTGACTCGCTGTTTGATATTGCTTTTGACCCCAGCCTATCCGACAAGGAACTGGCACAACAACTTGACGATTACAAAGATGTCGCTGCGATGATTCTTGATGACCTTGGGTGTGAGGTCATTGAACTCAAAGACGGAAAGATGATTTGTTCTTTTAGTCCACAAAATTGATACGGGACTAACAACCACCAGGAGTGAATTGGGGCGCAGAAGGAGCGCAGCGACTGGTATTCCAAGAGAATACGGAAGGTTCCATTTATTTTATTTCCGAATGGCGAGAGGCCAAAGGCCGAAGCCTGAGAGCGATAGCGTGAAATGAAAAAATGGAGGGAGTATTTTCGCGGAATACGAGCAGGCAATTCCTCTGGGGACTTTTATCTAAATATATTCGGGACTAATAAATAGAATTAGCATTTGCGTGCAAGTCGGCGTGCTGCGCAGTCGTTTATGGCGTTGTGCACGCCCAGCGTGCAAGCGAAGCGTCATAAGACATAACGACGAAGCAACACGCACGACTGTATGCAATGCGGTGATTGTGATGAGACTAAATACGGGACTAATTACTGCCGGTAGCAGACAGCGAAGTTACTTTCTTTTTGAGCGGTGCGGGAGCGAGAAGGTTCCAGAAGCGGAGTTATTTTGCGATTAAAGAATTTAAGGGAACAAGCGAGGATGCGAGCGTTGGATGACGAGAAGCTTGAATATAAATAGTAAAACTTCGGGACTAGGGACTATTCAAGCGGTGAGTCGTTCAAGGCGAGCTGCGAGGCGCAGTGCACTTAAAGGATTTAAGAGCGGGATAACGAGCATTCTGGAATTTCGAGCGTTCGCTGAGCGAGGAAAGAAGTACGAGCAAAAGTTGTGATGTTTATAGCAAGCGAAGCTTGCGGGACTATAGAGAGTGTTTTACAAGCCCTTTATCAACAAACAGCTTTACGAAGCGCAACCGGGCGGCTGCTGAAGGTCGGTGGTAGCTCTTTTGCGGACACCGCCGGAAGCATCCGCTGGTAAGCGAGTATGCGTCGACTTTTATTCATCAAAAAGAAACGGGACTAATAACCATCGGGTTAGGCATGTGTCTGTTTTGAAAAGGAGTGGAGCGACTGTTGGTTTTTAAAGTTTACGGAAGAGGCTCTTTTTTGTCTTTTTTGAGCGAGGTACGAGCGAAAGCGACGCTTTTTGGAGCGGTAAAAAGAAAAAAAGAGAGGGAGTAAAATTTAATAAACCATGAAAAACGGCACTGCCGGTAGTTGTTAGATAAATCAATACGGGACTAACTTCTGCGAGCGAGCAAGCATTGCATTTTCGTTCGACTCGGAGTGAGCGTGCTGTTCCGAGGTACGAAGGAAACGCAAAGCGAACGTAGGTCGAAAAGAAAATGTATGCGGTGAGCGAGTACTAGGGAAAACGGGACTTATATGTTGCAGGACTGTTTGACGAGTTGGAAAAGCGACGAAGTGTTATTTCTTGGAACAAAAAGAAGCGAGGAAGGTATGCGTAGGGTAATGCGAAGCAACGAAGTGCGACAGCAATTCGGCGCTAGCATAAGCGAAGCGACCTTTTGAGCGCACTTATTGTGCAGAGAAATACACAAGGAGCGTTGCGACGAGGCGAATGTCCGGGATGTCGCAATCAAAGGTAAATATCTATTGGAGTCTCGGGACTAAGTAGTTGTTGAATCAATGATGTCTTTCTTTCCTTCAAACAGCTTAGGCAGATAAGAAATCTAGGCGATTCTAGTGAAGCGCAGCGAAGCTATGAATCGACGGTTACCGGGTTCAAAAGCGGAGGGTTGTTGAGACTGCGCAGCTGGCGAAAACACCCGAGCGTTGAACTCGGTAAAGATTTCGTATATGGATAAGCGGGAACTATTCATTCAATGTCCGTACGGGGCTGAAGACTTAGACAGTAATACCTGTCATTCAAGATGAGGAAACGCAATTTTCACGGCCCCCCGAGAGCGAGCACGAAATCATTTATGATTTTGATGTCTCGCTCCGTGAAAATTCGTTGGTGCCAAAGTTGTTAGGTGGGTTAGTACGGGACTCGATAACAAAGATTTTGTAGCACCACGGGTGGAGCGATGACTTGAGTGCGAGTATCGCTGCAGCGGAGCGGCGAAATCGATGAAGCTAGCGAGC
>Ga0164292_10005455_pt1 | contig 10420 bp, 9 predicted proteins | sample GEODES117metaG_FD_111486 | JGI IMG/M metagenome (GOLD analysis project Ga0164292, IMG submission 111486) | Eutrophic lake water microbial communities from Lake Mendota, Wisconsin, USA - GEODES117 metaG | ecosystem: Environmental > Aquatic > Freshwater > Lake | place: USA: Lake Mendota, Wisconsin... | reverse complement strand
GCCTGGCCGTTCTTCATGAGTTCGCCGCCATAGACGTTGTGGTCGAAGTTCGTGATTTTGGAGAGTGCCTCCGCGAGGGACGCGCGGGTCGGCGTGCCGGAAATCGATTTCAGACCTTGGGCAATGAACCAGATCGCCTGATAGCCTTGGGCCGAATAGATGTCGGGTGTGGACTTGAAGCGGGCCTCGTAGGCCGCGATGAATGCCTTGCCTTCCGCACTCTCGGCGAGCGCGCTCGAGAAGCTCACCGGAAACGGCACGCCGACCGCGGTTTGCCCCATGCGCTTGAACACCGTCTCGGGTGCGAGCACGTCGTTGCCGACGATGGTCTGCTTGAAGCCCCGGTCACGCAAGGAGTTGACGGCACCGACCGCTGCGCTCTGTGTCGCGTAGATGAAGATCACGTCAGGCCTCATACCCATCGCCTGAGTGGCCGCAGCAGTGAAGTCGGTGTCCTTGGTGAGAACGTTGACCACGCCAGCGGTCCGAACGCCCTTGGCCTCCAAGGCGGTCCGGGTGTCGTTCATCCGGTTTCGAAACGCCTCGTTGTCATTGGCAAGGATGTAGGCAGCGGTCTTGGCCTTGATCTCGGAGGCGACGGTCAGTCCGGTCTCGATATCCTTCGGACCAGGCAGGATGGTCATGCTGTAGACCCAGGGCGGGGATGGCAGCCCTACGGCCGTGGCGCCGTAGATCACGAGCGGCATCTTCGCTTCGAGTACGACCGGTTTGACCGAACCGACCACCGGTGAAAGGATGCAGCAGGTCACCGCCAGGATCGATCGATCCGCAATGAACTGATTCATATTCTGGATGGAGCGGGCGGCCTCGCTGCCGCTCTCCTTCGTTTGCAGGACGATCGAGGTGCCCTTGCCCATGTAGGCGCGGGACTTGACCTCGTCGATGGCGAGTTGCGCCCCATTCCAGAACGAAACACCAGCCGAGGCGATCGGGCCCGTGTTCTCGGTCATGAAGCCAATCTTGTACTCGCCGGGCGGCAGGCCTTGCGCGCTCGCGCCGAGGGGAAGCGCGAGTGCCGACGCAATCGCTGCGGAGATGACAAAACTGCGACGATGGGAAATGCTCACGGGAACCTCCTCCTGATGGGTCTGTTCTGATCGGTGGGCCAAAGCGAGCACCACCATCCACTCAGCCGGAGATTTTGCGCCGGCGGTGATCTTCTAATGGCGTGGATTCTGAACCTCCAAGTGTCATAACGCAACCTTAACGCAGAGCCTGCATCCACATGTTGAAGAAGACTGATATCTCAGCGAGCGGCGCGGGCTCGAGGCCAGTTGCACAATGGCTGTCGAGGGGGCCTTTCCGATCAAGGCCCTGCCCTTGCATGTCGGGATACGCAGGCCCCTGGGCGTGAGCGCGGGAGGGCTCGCCATCCTTGCGGCAATGGACGATCATCGCGCGGCGGATGTCGTGCGATCCAATCTGCCGCGGTACCCGGCCGATGGCGGAATCGATGAGGATCACCTCCTTCACGCCATCCGGCTATCGCGCGTCCAGGGCTGGGCCATGGTCGCCAACAAGGCCACGCCGGGCATGACCGCGATCGGTTCGGCCATTTTCAATGCTGACAATGAGCCCGTTGGTGCGATCAGCATCAGTGCCATTTCCTTGAGGATGGTGGGCGAGCGGCAGCAGGTGCTGGCACGCTTGTTGATGCGGTATTGTGCCGAGGTGACCGAGGTGCTTGCGCAGCGGCGACAAGCGGGAAAGTCGACCGGGGAAACTGCTGCTTGAGTGGCTGGGTGTCCTGTCCCGTCTGCCGCGCGGGAACGGGTGGACCGGGATTCTGGCGTGCCAGGATGAAAAAAGCTGAACGGGAATGGGATGACGATGATGAGCTTCTCCAATAACCAGACCCTGTCGTCTCCTGCCGACGACCTCCGTCGCCTGATCGATCGCGCCGAGATTCATGATCTGCATGCGGCTTATTTTCGCGGGCTGGACCGGGGGGACGAAGCCCAGGTGCGAGCCTGTTTTACCGATGACATCATCGCGCGCTACGACGGACGCTCGGCCGCGCGACCGGGCAACGGGGAGCCCATTGTCGGCATCGAGGCGCTGATGGCCTCATTCCAGACCTTCAGCAACCAGCGCTCGGGCAGATGGAAAATCACCACCCATTTCATGGGCAATCTCAACTACCTCGAGCTCGCTGCCGGCACGGCGCGGACCGAGACCAACGTGATTGCCTGTCTGGTGCTGACCGAAGGCGCCGAGCGGGTCTTGATGCGTGCCTTGCGGTATGTCGACCGACTGCGGCGCACAGACCAAGGGTGGCGTATCTGTGAGCGGATGCATACGCTGGACTGGAGTTGTGAGGCGCCCACCACGTTTGCGGTGTCGATGAGCGAACGGCGGGATGGGATGCAGGGGGTCACCCTGGCGGCTCGGAATGTATACCCGCGTGACGGTTGATGGATTGGGAGGCGGTTTCCATCCACCACGCGACATCGGTCAACAATCAATTGAGCCACTGATCGGGTGGGTTTTCGTCGGGCAGCGTCCAGTGCTCACGGGCGTAGTTGCAGTACATGTGCATCTGCCCGATATCGGCGTGGCTGAGTTCGCCCAGCTTCAGATCGATGATGACCAGGCAGCGCAGGCGGCGGTGGAAGAACAGCAGATCGACACGGAACCAGCTTTCGTCGATGCGCAGCCGTCTCTGTCGGCCGACAAAGGTGAAGTCGCTGCCCAACTCCAGCGGGAACTCTTCCAGTCTTTGGATCAGCGCGCCCTCAAGGTCGGACTCGGAGTATTCGTCCTTGAGATTCAGAAATTCGAGACCGTAGGGGTCCTTGATGGTTTCGTCCGGGGTGAGCGCATCGCCGGGTTGGGGTTGGCTGCCCTTTTCCAGCATGGCGCGTTTGTTTTTCGACAGTAGCCAGGGCTTTGGAGCTGTTCCGAGACAGTGTCTCGGAAATTCTTTGGGGCGGATACGCCAGAAAAAACAGGCGCATCTGTTCCAGATTGTCCACGTTGAAGCCACGGCCAAAGCGCTGCCCGAGATCCTTAGCAAGGCGCCGCAGCAGTTGTTGCCCGCGCGCCGCGCGCGCCTGCCCGCTCTGTTCAAACTCGACAATTCGGCGGCCAATTTCCCAATAGCTGGCGGTCATCAAGGCATTGACGCTGCGCGCGGCGGCGCGGCGGGCCGATTCCAGCAGTTCGACGATGTCGGTGTGGACGGCGGCGTAGTCAGCCTGCTCCGGGTTGGCGGGCGTGCTGCGGTCGGTCATGCCCGCGCCTCGATCTCGCGGAGCGGTGCATCACCTCAACCTCGTGGCTGCGCATCGACCCATCCCGCTTTACGAATTCCGATAACGCAGCGATGCATCTTGCGTATCCTGAAAGGCTCAGCATAACCTCATCTTTTTGTCACTGTGGCACAACTGCAGCCAGCATTTGATGGGCAAATTGGCTCCCCGATCGTTCAGCGTGTCACTGAAGGCGTCATCCATCAGCAGGAAGTCACCCTGGCGGCTCGGAATGGGGGACCTCTGGCCGACCAAGACTCAGATAGTGGCTGATGCGCCAGACATGATGGCCGATTCGCTCGAGCCACCTGTAAGCATCGGCTGTTGCGAGCAGGTCCGCTGTCTTGAGGGCATCGGCGACAGTGCCCTTGAGCAGTTCATGTCGCATCTCGCGTGACAGCGCGGCAAGGGCGCTGGCCTGAGCCTCGACCTCTGGAACCACGTTGGCAAGGTTCGCTTCGCGCAGCCCCCTCACGGCCAAATCGAGGATTTGCCGACTTCGCTCGAAGGCCCAGGCGTACGGCGGCGACCCGAGTTGGTGACGCGCGCGATGCAAATCATCCAGTCGGGTGCGAAAACGGAGCAGGTGATCGATGGCGTGCAACTGCGCGATCCGGTGTGTTGTCGATGCGGCGTCGCTGGACAACACCTCGATTCGGCTGACGAATGCACTCGTGGTCTCAAGTGAGTGCCCCAATTGCCCCAGATTGACGGGCTGTGCTTCGGAGGCTTCATTGCGGAGCAATGCGCGATAGGCCTCGAAAAGCTCAAGCGCGGTGTTCTCCAGCGCTCGCTGAGCGGCCTCAAGCGCAAGGGTAGGGATCGCCAGCAGGGAGTCATCCAGGCGTTGGGTCAGCGATTCATCGTCATCCGGAAGCAGACCCTCGACAAGGGCTGCAAATTTCGCGATCAGCGGCAGGAAAATCAGGACACCCAGCCCGATGAACAAGGTGTGAAATGCGGCCAGGCTCATCGCGCCTGGATCCAGGCCGGTATGTAGGCGCAGCCAGCCGATCATCCCGGATAGCACGGGTAGCGAGGCGATCGCGAGGATCCCGGTCGAGGCGTTGAAGAGCACGTACGCCAGGGCAGTACGCTTCGCATGTATCGTCCCCCCAATCGTCACAAGTACCCCCGTCAGGGTTGTGCCGATGGCCGCCCCGACCACCAGGGCGGCGGCTTGGTCAAAATTGATCGTCTGCGTATGAAGGGCTGTGAGCGTGGTGGCGATTGCGGCTGTGGATGACTGGAGTACCGCGGTCAGCCCGAAGCCGAACAGCAGGATCAGCAGACTCGCGCCATAGCTCGCCGCAGGCAGGCTTGCAAAATCGAACAAGGTGGCAAAGCCCAGCATCCCAGTCTGCAAGGTGTCGAGGCCGACAAACATGGTTCCAAAGCCCGCCATTGCGAGTCCCAGTTCGGCGATGCGACCCCGGCCGAGGAGTTTGATCAGAGCCCCGAATCCGATCAGCGGCAAGGTGTAGAAGCCCAGGTTGATCTTGAATCCCAGACCCGCCACGATCCAGCCGGTTGCGGTGTTGCCCAGGCTGGCCCCGATCGATACCCCGATCGCCTGGGTGAAACTGATCAAGCCCGCGCTGACAAAACCAATCAGCGTGACCGTAGTCGCCGACGAGGACTGCACGACCATGGTGGCAAGGGTGCCGGAGATCACAGCCTTGGTTGGGGTGCCGGTGAAACGGGCGAGGGCCTGCTTGATGAGGTCGCCACCGAAGGCAATCAGCCCTTGAGAGAGGAGCATCATGCCAACCAAGAAAAGCCCCAGGCCACCCAGGAACGGAAACAGGATGTCGAGCATCGGCGGTGTGCACCTTATGTCGATTACTCGGCAAAGCCGATTGTCAGAGGAGTGGACCGCACCTTGCCCTCGCAAGGTCTTGACAATCATCACGCCAACTGCGTGAGCTCAACTCGCGCAGCCGGCCGCTCGAGATCGATCTGCATCGTGGCATGGCTGCAGCGCCCGGCGAGATGCCCGCCACCAACAAGCAGGATCCGATGCTCAGCGATCGGTGTACACACTCTCAAGGCTAGCGAGCGCTACTCGCGTGGCGGGCGCGGCCTGCTGGTTCGCCGCCAACTCGAGCCTCAACCAGTTGAGTCCATCGATGTCGTCAATATCGCGCTGCGCTGGCAGCACGACGGGCCTGAGGCCATGGGCTTCGGCGCGGGTGAGCGTCTCGCGCAGAACCGCGGCGGTGCTCCACGCCATGGGCTCGAGCAGGGGAGCAGCAGCGACGAGCGAGCGCAACCCCAGGAGGCAGTAGCCGCCATCGACGCTGGGAATCATGACGACGGTACGCTCGTCTCCTTCGCGCAGGCAGCTTGCCGCCTCAGCGATGTGGGCGGCCGTGATCAGCGGCACGTCGGCGCCCATGATGATCGCGCCCGCCGGGCAATGTGCCAGAAGGCGGCCCAGAACCTCGAACATGGTCGCGCCAAGATCGCCCGCATCGGCATGGAAGAGGGGCCACTGCGGTCCCAGGACCTCGGAAACTTCGTCGCCGCCGTCGGCTGGGCGGTAGAAGGCCATGGGCACGAGCGCCGACACGCCTGCAGCATCGAGGGCGGCGCCCGCGCAATCGGCGAGGAAGGCTCGGGACAGGATCGCGGCGGCGGCTGGCCCGATCGTGGCCCCGAGCCGCGTCTTGGTCGCGCCCGGGCGCGGCGGCTTGCACATCAATCCAAAACCGAGCGGCTCGGGCGAAGCGGTCATGGGAGATTCTGCCGCGCGGGACGGATGGCTTCGCGCCCGATCACCCAGAGGATCTTGATCCCGGCTTTCACCGCACCGCTGAGAGTGCCGGACACCTTGGAGACGCCGACCCTGCGCCGATAGTCGACCGGGATCTCAATCGTTCTCAGACCCTTGCGCGTGGCCTTGATCTGCATCTCGACCGTCCATCCAAAATTTGGGTCTGCCATGGCGAGCCCCTCGAAGGCCGCGCGGGAGATGGCACGGAACGGGCCGAGATCGGTGAAGCGCGCGCCCCAGATCAGCCGGATCAGCGTGCAGGCCAACCAGTTGCCGAACACCTGCTGAGGCGTGAGTGCACCGGCCTCTCGTTGCCCGAGGGCGCGGGAGCCGAGGGTGAAGTCCGCCTGCTGCGCGACGATGGGCGCGACCAATCCCGCCATGCCGGAGAGATCGTCCGCCGCATCGCCGTCAACGAAGACGATGATGTCGACCGGCGGCAGGACTGCAATCGCCGCGAGACAGGCGGCACCGTAACCGGATTGCTCGACCTCGACCACGATCGCTCCTTGACGCCGGCCGATCTCCGGCGTGCCATCCGTGGAGCGGTAATCGCCGATAGCGACGGCGTCGACGAACTCGGGCATGTCCGCCAGCACGGTCGGCAGCGCTTGCGCTTCGTTGCGCGTTGGAATGACGACGCCGATCCGCCAACCGTTCAGGCTCATGCGCGCGCTCCGGCTGGCGCTTGGGTTCGCATCAGGAGGACCGTCAGCAGAACCGGCGCCAGATGCGCGAAGGCCAGCCCGTAGCCATGGACGTCGCGCAGGCCAATCGCTGCCAGCGGAAAGAAGAGGTAATAGATCGGCAGCCCGATCGATGCGGCGGCGAGTGCCCACGACCCGCTTGCCGCAGCCAGCGGCGTAAACCAGGCTGCGTACCACGGAAACTGGGCGGGCGAGAGGTAGAACAGTGCAGCGGCAAGCAAGGTCGCGCGGGCGGCGAGATCGTCCCGGTCGTCGCACGGGCGCGCAGCGACGGCGATGCTGGCTCCCAAGGCGGTCAGCACGACCATGGCGCGTAGCAATCCTTCGCCCACGCCCGGCCCGAACAACAGGAAGAACAGATAGGACGCCCAGGCGTAAGGGCCGTTGTTCACGCTCCAGCCGGAGGCATAAGCAATCAGACCGGCATCGGCGGAGAGGCTGGCCAGCATCAGGGCAGCGCACAGCGCCAGCGTCGACAAGCCAAGCGCCACCGCGAATGATGCGAGCGCCCGCCGGTCCGGCCAAAGCGCCCGCATGAGGAGCGGCGCAAGCAGGATCGGCCAGAGTTTCACGCCAACCGCGAAGCCGAGGCCGAACCCCGCGAGCGCGCCTTGTCGCCGGCGAGCGGCGAGGAGGGCGAGCAGGATCGGCGGGCCGAGCGCCGCATCGATATGGGCCTGGCCGGTCAGGCAGAACGCCATCAGCGGATTGCACCAGAACAGCGCCACGAGCTGTGGCGGCCGCCCCGAAGAGACCAGCCAGCGCCAGAGCAGCATGGCCGTCAGCGCTTCCGCGAGGACAATCACGGCTCGCAGTCCGTCAAGCTTCCAGGGCGCGACAAGATGGGCCAGGGCGAACAGCGCCTGCGCGCCGCCCGGATAAATCGAGCGCAGTTCGGGAAAGTTGATCGCCGCGATCATGCTCCGGCCGGGTTCGACGACGCTTCGCAATGCGCCTTCAGTGCTGTCGAGCAGCGCCGCCGGACTGTGCGCGTAGGGGCTCAGGCCGTGCGCAGTCATCGCGCCGTCCAGCAAATAGCGGAAATGATCGTCTTCCAGCATCGGGCCGGCGCCGAAGTACGGCGCGCGCATCAATACGCCTGCGCCCGCAATGAGCAGGCCCATACGCCAGCCTGCTTTCTGGCCCCGTGCGGTCCAGGTTGCCCAGATCACGCCCAAGCTGGGTAGCGCCAGCATGAGGCACAGTACCAGCGCCACCGACCACAGGTCGCGCGCCGTGCTCGGCGCGGAGCCATAGCCAAGGGCCAGACCCGTCTGCGCCGCGACCGCAAGGCCAAGCGAGACGGGCAGCATCAACGCGCGGCGGCCGCGCGAGGCATGCCCCGTCATCGGTGAGTCAAGATCAGTGACGGCCATCAGCGCGGGGCGGTCCGACCCAGAAGCTGGCCCCAGCTCTCGTTGAATGGATGCGCCTCACCCTGCGCCGCGCCCTTCACCAAGGTCCGGCCTTCTGCTGTCCAGCGGAACACTCCGCCGCGCAGATTGTAGGCGCCGGCGCGGGAATAGGGCGCAATCTGGCGAAGCGTCGCCGACATGATCTGCGAGGAGCGAACCCCAACCGAGCAGTAGAACACGACAGGCCCGTTGCCCAGTCTATCGCGATGAGCGGCGAGAATATCAGCGGCAGAACTCCCGGGCTCGATCCGGATCGCGCCTGGCAGGTGGCCGGCCTCGAATTCCTCCAGCGTGCGCACGTCGAATAGCGTGACCTCGCCACGGGACAGCATGGCGGCAAGCGTCGCGGGAACGATGTCCGGCACGGGATAGCGGCGGATCACCTCACGCTCGACATCTTCCAGAGTGACGCTCGGGTCGGTCGGATCGAGCGTCCAGGGCGCAAGCGCGGGCGAGGTGGTGGAGACGAGGATGGCGGCACCGGCCACCAGGACGGCGCCCGCGACAGCCCCGATCATCAGCGTGCGTGAAGGCATGCGGTGTGTCATGGGTTGTCCGGTCGTCCTCTGCATCAGCTGCGCGGCGGGGATGTGGGCTGCAAGCGGTTGAGCGACCAGTCATAGTCATCGCTCGCGATACGCGGTGAATCCGCGAGGCGCTGCGCCAGCGTGCCTTCCGCATACTGGCGGAAATGGGCGATCAGCCCGGCATCATCGCCGCCGAAGTCGGCGATGAACCAGCGGTAGATCGAGGAGATTCGCAGCGTCCCGTTCGAGAGGACCGTGACCCCGCGCGGATGGTTGACGAAGGCCCGTGCCGCGGCCTCAAGGTCGGCCTCGAGTGTGGCTGCCCGCCAGACGCGGTTCAACAAATTCGGACAGCCATGGGACGCGCAGTTGACAATGTAGTGGACCCGGGGATCCTTGAACGTTGGTCTCATGATCACGTGCTCGATGTCGTCCAGCGAGAGCCTCCGGCCCTCCACCGTCACGCGCTGCTGGCGCCAAGGTCCAGTGTACGCCTTGAAGTCGAACCAAGAGTCGCTCTTGATGTCGCGGATCGAGGCGACCGGATAGCGGTCGAGGATGACCTTGAGCGTGACTGCGTTGTAGAGGTTGCCCCAGAAGACATAGGCTTGCGCACGCGGCATGGCGGATGGCCGGCGGGCGGCAAGCTCTGCGATGTAACCGTCGAGCGCGGTCCGGTCGGCCGCTGTCGCCCGCCAACGCGCATAGTCGACGCGGGTGATGCCGTCCGGGCTCGGGCTCACATAGGTCCGCAGAAGCCGGTCATAGACGGCGTCCGGATCCGCAGGCTGGCTCCAGGCAGGCGCTGCCAGAAGCGCGAGGCCAATCCCGAGCGCGGTGCGTCTGCTCAATGCTGAAGTTCGAAGGTCAAAGTTCATCATCGGAGTGCCGACCACCCTAGTCTTTGAGGAATTCGGCAACGAGCGCCCTGAACCGGCCCATCACCGGCGCCTCGGTGCGCCGGGCCATCGTCACGTAAGCATACCGGGCACCCAGGCGCATGCGAGGGTGGAGCGGGATTTCGACCAGACGGCCTGCGGCCAGCGCCTCGCGCGCAGCCGCGCAGATACCCAGAAAAATGGCGTCGCTGCGCGCCACCACCGCCAGCATCGCGATCACGTCATCGCATTTGATGTTTGTGAGCGAGTCGGGGTGGGCCTGTGCGCCGTATTGCTCCATCAACGCGCGCGCCACTTCATCCGAGAGCGGTGTGCTGGCGATCGGATAGGGCCTGAGGTCGCTGATCGAGACCTGCCGGCGTGCGGCCAGGGGGTGCCCCGAGCGGGCGATGAAGGCCGCCTTGACGTCACCCAGCGACTCGATGGCGAGATCGGCTGCAGGCTGGATCCGCCGAGCATCCACCACCATCGCATCCAGTTCCCGTGATCGCAGCTGGATCAGCTGCAGTTCAGTGGGGCCTTGACTGATGGTCACCTGCACCCTGGGCTTGCGCGTGGCCAACTCCATCAATGGATGCATCAAAAGCGCGCTCGGACCCGAACCCAGTCCTACCCGGATGACGCCTCCTCCGCCGTGGAGCAATTCGGCGCTGTATCGCATCTCCCGAGCCTCCCGCACGATGGACTGCGCGCGGGTCACTGCATCGAGTCCCAGGGGCGTGAGCTCATTGCGTTTGCCGATGCGGTCGATCAGCAGTCCGCCGAGCTCATTTTCGAGGTTCTGGATGCTGCGGCTCAGTGCCGACTGAGTGATGAAGCATTTC
>Ga0164292_10005454_pt1 | contig 10420 bp, 12 predicted proteins | sample GEODES117metaG_FD_111486 | JGI IMG/M metagenome (GOLD analysis project Ga0164292, IMG submission 111486) | Eutrophic lake water microbial communities from Lake Mendota, Wisconsin, USA - GEODES117 metaG | ecosystem: Environmental > Aquatic > Freshwater > Lake | place: USA: Lake Mendota... | reverse complement strand
CATTGAATCCATTGAGGCCTTAAGCTTCCCCCGCAAATGACAAAGATTTGATAAGCAAATCTGGCGACAAGTAAGAGCTGCCTTCTTCCCCATACTCAGTTCCAACAGCCTCAATCTGTTCTAAAAACTGCAAAATATTTCCAGAAATCACAAACTGATCCACGGGTCCCACAACTTTGCCAAATTCAAAAAGAAATCCTTCGCAGGGCAAAGAGAAATCTCCGGTGGATTGTTTGTAACCTGCGTGCAAGCCACCGGTGACCTGAGTGATATGAACAACTTGAGGATATTTTCGAATCATTTCATCAAATGTGGTTTGCCCCAATTGCACAACTAAATTAGAAGGGTCCACATCTAAACTTGTCGAAGGACTTCTAGAGGCATTCGCCGTATTTTTAAGGCCTAACTTTTCTGAACTTTCGATGTCAGTTAAAAATGTCATGAACGTTCCCGATTCAAAAAGTCGCGTTTTTTGTGAAGCACTTCCTTCCGAGTCAAAGGGTCTTGAAGCTGTGCCTGATTCATGAAAGGGATCATCAAGAAGATGAAACAGTGGGCTGGCTAGCTTCTGACTTAATTTTCCTTTGAGTAAAGATTTTCCCTCTAAAACATTTTTAGCTGTCAAATGCGGCGCCAGCATCCCAAGAAAGCTGGACATCTCTTCTTTATCAATTAGAACTGGATAGTTTCCCGTTTTAATTTTTTTTGCAGGCAGCGCCCGAATAGAATCTTGAGCACTTTTTTCAGCAATCAATTTTGCATCTAATTTTTTAAAATCTCTGACAAAACGACTGCAACTGTTTGTTTTGAGGGACTCACCGTCTTTGGCTAAAGAATAAGTATAGCCAGAATAGGAACTGGATTTGTAGCTAACATCTAAGCCCTCTGAATTCAAAATTCTTTTAGATCCATTGGATTCGATAAGTCCACAGTAAGGTGTGGATTGGATTTTAGGATCGAAATCAAGTGCTGCTGATTCTAAAGTTGCAGCTACTTTTAATTTTTCATCCATTGAAATATCCTGAGCTTGATTCAAAAACGGAAGCTCACGAATTTTTGATTGCTCTGCAAATTTAATTTTAGACTTTGTTTTTTCGTCTTTTAAAGTTTTGGCATTTTTTAAAGCCTCAAAGAAAGTGAGCTTCAATGAGTCCAACGATAAATTCTCGGTGTAAGCATAGCCTTGTGTGAATCCATCCACTACACGAAACCCTGCCATTTGATTTTGACTGGCTTCAAACTTTTCCAATTTTCTTTTTTGATATCCTAATTTTAAACTTTCGCCGCCTGTGATCATCAGTTCCACTTGAACATTTTCTTTTTCAGCCACTTCACAGATTTTTAAAAAATCATTTTTCAATGTGTCCATTAATTAAGCCCTTCCACCAACGGTCATTTTAGAAACTAAAATTTCAGGTTGACCCACGGCTGCTGGAATACTGCCACTAATGGACCCACACATGCCTGTCGCAAGTTTTAAGTTATTTGAAACCTTTGTGATATTTCCTAAAGTTTCAATCCCACGGCCAATCAAACACGCCCCTTTAACGGCTTCCTGTATTTCACCGTTTCGAATCATATACCCCTCAATAACAGAGAAATTATAATCTCCTGTCCCTGGGTTCACACTTCCCCCACCCATTTTTTTTGCATACAATCCGTAGTCCACATCTTTGACCATATCTTCAAAGCGGTCTGATCCTCGATCGATAAATGTGTTTCGCATTCTTGAAGCTGGTGCAAATTTATAGGATTGTTTGCGACCTGATCCCGTGGCTGCATAGCCTGTTTGTTTTGCACCCATCTGGTCCACCAGATAGGATTTTAAAATTCCTTTTTCAATCAAAGTGGTTCGTTGAGTGGGCATGCCCTCATCATCGATATTGAGCGATCCCCACTCGTTTTGAATGGTTCCATCATCAATGGCAGTGACAGATTCATGGGCGACTTTTTGTCCCAGTTTGCCACAAAAAACAGAAGAGTTCTTAGCCACACTTGTGGTCTCGAGCCCATGTCCGCAAGCCTCGTGAAAAATAACTCCGCCAAAAGAGTTAGAAATAACAACAGGCATTTCTCCGGCGGGAGCATATTTGGCTTTAGTTAATAACAAAGCCCGGTCCACATTATCAAAAGCTAATTTTTTTAAATCCACTTTATCAAAAAGCTCTGAAGTTCCCATATGGCCTTCATTGTCCGCTGAGCTTTCTTTCAGACCTTCAATTTCAACAAATGTATCCACTCTCATGCGAGAATAAGCTCGCTCATCAAACTTATGCAGACCCTTGGAGTTGGCAATTTGAACTTTTTGAAACTTTTCAAGCAAAGTGGATTCCACTTGTGTCACAAGACTGGACCTGGCCCGTGCGTGCTGATCAATGGCATTCATCCACTTCAATTTTTTATCCCGATTCATTTCCCAAGGTTTTTCACCATAAATGTGAATGGAATCAAACTTCGAATTTTTCAGTAGAAATTCTGCTGCTAATCTTTTTTGATTTCCGCGGGCTTTCGCTGCCATCAGTGCTGTTTTGATGAGGGCCTCTTCAGACAAATCATTGGTTGTGACGTAAACAATTTCATCACCAAAGAACAATCGAATTCCCGCTCCAAACAAAGTCCCCACAATAGCCTTGTCAGCTTTTTGGTTCAGAATGGAGAGTTGCGAAGAATAGGTTTCTTCGACAAACACGTCGGCAAAATCGGCACCTGTGGAAAGTGCGGCATCCAATGTTTTTTGAAGACGATTTTCAGGAAGAATCATGAGCAGCTCCCCTTTTCTTTGGTTGATAGGTTCAAAAGCCTAACAGTGGATTTTGCAGATGTGGAGTGATTTAAAGAGGGGCGGCCTTGCAAAACCCGAATTTGTCTTTCAACGAAATTTTTCGGACAATAGTTCTTTTGAGCACTTTATATTTGGCGCATAAGTGACGCCTATCAATCGGGAAGATTCAATGGTCTGTATCAGCTTGAGACATCAATATATTCAATAGTTTAGAGATTAAAAATGGTATTTTTATATAATTTAATTGTTATTAATTATGTAATTTTATACAATAAATGAAGGAGAATATATGGCAAATCATCCACTCGCACTTAAACAGATCGAAAGTCGATTTAAGGATTTTGAATCAAGCCTTTTCAAGGCCGAGCAGGGATGGATTCGTCAAATGCGACAAGCACTTGGGATGACATTATAAAAACTCGCAGAGGCCTGTGGATCGTCGACGCCATCAATTGCCCAAGCAGAACGAAGAGAGGCTGAAGGCAAAGTGTCTGTGGAAACTTTGAAATCCGCAGCTGAAGCCATGAACTGCGAGTTTGTTTATATGTTTGTGCCGAAGTCTGAAATGACCTCATTTGTTGAGCGCAAGGCTTACGAAAAAGCAAAAAGGCTAATCGTAAACGCTGATCTTCACATGAGTTTAGAAGATCAAAAAGTGAAAGGTGATCTAGAACCTAGAATCCAACGGCTGAAAAAGAAACTCATTGATGAGGGCAAAGTGTGGTAGGCCGCTTTCTCTTCAACAATCGAGATGGGCGCACACCACTTCCAGATGAATGGAAAAAAGATTTAGTTCCTATTCTCAAGCACCTCAAAATTGTCGCAGAATTAGATGAAGTCGAGGAAGAAAATATAATTGAAGGTCTGATTTGGCTTGATGATTGTAAAGACGACGGTTTGGATTGGATGTTTTGGTTCAAACTTCACAAAAAAATGTTTAATAACGTTTGGAAATGGGCAGGCAAATTTCGCGATCGTGAATTAGCAAATGATGACTTTAATCACCCTGGTTACATTCAACAGAACATTAAAAAGCTCGAGGGTGATCTGAAGTTTTGGCTCAGTCGTGATGCCAAAATGGATCAACAGGAAGCGATGGCTCGTTTTCATATTGCTTTACTTACGATTCATCCTTTTTCGAATGGGAACGGGCGGACGACGCGAATACTGACTGATTACATTTGTAAAAGGCAGGGATTTTCAGTTCCGACGTGGGGACTGGCACATAGGGGTGATGCGAAAGAACATCGGCAGGTTTATATAAACTCTGTTTTGAAAGCACGGCGTGAGGGTGATTTTTCTGAGATGATTCGGTTTATGTTTGGGAGTTAGTGCATGATCTTACATCTTTGTGATCCTAGTTTCGATCAAGACTGAAAATCTCGTTTAAATATTGACCAATAGTTCTTGATCACGCACGCACGAGGGGCGCGTATTTTGTGGCCCCATCGTTGCTCTACCACAATCCATGATTCGATTTTTTCTTCGTTTACTCTTTCTTGGTAGTTTTATCGTCAGTGGCGCGTTTGCCAGTGACGAATTACCGCAACCTCTGATCATTGCAACGGCGCCTCAAAGTGAGACAGCTCAACAACTTGAGCCTCTTGAATCCATTACTGTCGAAATCAATGACCTCGTTTCTCACGCTGAACTTGCCAATGAAACACCCACCAATAAAAAATCTCGATATCTCAAAGTTTTAGAATCCCTCAGAGACCGTGCCCCTCAAAAAGTTCGAAATATTTTTACCAAACTCAAATTAAGTAAAAAGTTCCAAGAATTTGTCATCTCTGACTTAGAATACAAACTGAACCATGCGCCGGATCTGATCATGACTTCCAATGCTTCAGGATATGGGATTCGTCCAACAGTCATTGCGGGCTTTGGAGTCAGTGACTACATCCTGGATCATTTCAGAAAAAAAAGTTGGGGACACTTAGTTCCCCCATTTGCCCATTTTGGATTAGGCTTTGGCATCGGGCTTGGATACCTCACTTACGTTCACAAGAGTAGACGACACATTGTCTTGAGAATCGACATGAACGCGGAACATTCATTGAGCATGATTAATTGGATGGGAGAAGCCTTTGCCGGTGTTGCAGTTCAAAAGATGTCTCAACAAATTAAAGATGAATTTATGAACCATAAAAAAAATGTTCAAATTTTGTATAACAAACTTGAAAGATCCAGCCTGGGTCCAGCGGGCACAATGATTTCTCAAGATGGCTATTTTGAACATGCGTTCGGCGGTGGAGTGGGATTTCCTCCAGTGGTCGGCATGACTTCATTTTACAAATTTAGAATCCATCAACTGCAACTGAATTTTAAAGTGAACATTCAGGGCTTAGTCGATTGGAAGAACAAACTTATTCGATCTTGCCGGATTTCAGTTAAAGGCTCTTGAGCTTTTCAATGGAAGTTTTGTAATCATTCTTAAATATATAATTTCCTGCTACAAAAATATCTGCCGATTGAACAAAGGAAATCGTTTGATCTGTGATCCCACCGTCGACTTCAATTTTATATTTCAATCCCCGCTTTTGTCTTTCTTCAAAAAGCTTTTCAACTTTTACAACTTGATCTTTCATAAAGCTTTGTCCACCAAAACCAGGCTCGACAGTCATCACTAAAACCAAATCACAAAGCTCTAAGTAGGGAAAGAGCTGCTCGATCGGTGTTCCTGGCCTTAAAGTCAGACCCGCCCTGGCACCGTAAGCTCTAATTTTTTGTAAACACTGTTTCACTTGGTCGGTGGACTCGATATGAATGGTGAGATAATCACTTCCCGCTTTTAAAAACCCATCGATGTATCGTTCAGGCCGGTCGACCATAAGGTGAACATCTAATGGCAGACTCGAGACTTTTTTCAAAGATTCAACCACTGGAATTCCAATGGTTAAATTGGGAACAAAATGTCCGTCCATCACGTCCACATGGATCAGATCAGCACCTGCCAATTGCACAGCTTTAATTTCTTGCTCTAAATTTGCAAAGTCAGCTGCTAAAATCGAAGGAGCCACCCATTTAATTGCCAAGCTGAACTCCTGTTTCTATTTTAAATCTTTGAATAAAATCTTGAGCCGACATTTTACTTTTGCTCTCGGGCTGAACTTCTAAAATCTCAAGGGCAGTGGTCCCTGTTTGAATAAAAAAAGATTTATCTTGAACATGGGCCACTGTGCCGGGTGCCACCGAAAATATTTGCTCGCTGACCCTTGTTTTGTGGATTTTCAGCCTTTGCTTTTGAAAGTGCGTAAAAACGCCTGGTCCCCAAGCAAAGGCTCGAGTTTTATTGTGCAGTGATTCTGCTGCTTGTTTGAAATCCAAAAGGGATTCTGATTTATCAATTTTTTTAGCCACCGTCACATTTTTTTCGTCCTGCGGAAGGGCTGCTAAATTTCCTCGAATGTAGTCCATAAGTTCTACTTTTAAAAGCTCTGCACCCAGGACTGAAAGCTTGTCGTGCAGTTCCAAAGAATTTATTTCTTGATCCAATGGGACTTCACGACTTCCTAAAACATCACCTGCATCTAGTTTTAAAACCATTTTTTGCAAACAAACACCGGTTTTTAAATCTCCGAATTCTAGGCTTCGTTGAATAGGAGCCGCTCCTCGCCACCTGGGCAGCAAAGAGGCATGGACATTCACACAACCAAAGGGAAATGAATCCAGAAATGTTTGATCCAAGATTTGGCCGAAAGCCACAACGATGGCCACTTCTGCTTTCCAGGATTTGATTTGCTCTACGAATTCACTTTGTTTTTTGAGACTCTCGGGCGTTAATACTGTCAGATTATTTTTTATCGCGAGCTGTTTAACGGGGCTGGCTGTGAGCTTCAGATCTCGCCCCTTGGGTCGATCCGGTTGAGTCACCACACCGACAACATTAAAATGCTCGTCATTTAAAACAGCCTGTAACGAAGTGGCTGCAAAATCAGGAGTACCAAGAAAACAAACTCGGATCTCACTCACTGTTTTGATTTTTCCGACTTACTTTTTCGAGTCGAAGCAGAGGGTGCATCAATGGTTTCTTCTTTTTTAGGGTACCCAGATTTTTTAATTTGTGATTTGATTCGGCTGGATTTCAAAAAGCTAATTCTATCGATAAAAAGTTTTCCTTCAAGGTGATCCATTTCATGCTGAATGCAGACGGCTAAAAGGCCATCCGTCTTAAAACGAAAGGTTTGACCCTTTAAATCTTCACCTTCGATTTCGACCACGTTAAATCTTTGTACGGTTTCAAAAAAACCAGGAACAGAAAGACAGCCCTCATCAAAAGTTTGTTGGCCTTCGCCACCAATCACCCTGGGATTGGCAATAAAAAGTGGCTGAGAAACTTGTTGTTCCATTTCTGTCATTTCATCGTAATTGTATCTGCGACCTTTTTCGTCTCGAGGTCGGGTGTCGATCACCAAAAAACAATCCAAAACACCCACCTGTGGAGCTGCTAAACCAATCCCGTGGGCATCGTACATGGTTTCCAGCATGTCTTCGGCGAGTTTGTTCAAACGAGGCCCGAAGTCAGCCACCTTTTGCGAAACTTCTTTTAAACGAGGATCCGGGTATGTGAGTATTTTTAAACGAGCCATAGTCGAGAAGTCTCCTAGGGATACGTATAGCCTAAAGCCTCAATCTTCTCAATGTCCAAAAAGCATAGGAAACCATCAACAAAGTGGGAAGCCAGGCCGCAATAAAGGGCAACAGAACTCCGTGAGTCCCGAGAGCCTGGCCACTGCTGTAGAAAATCCAATAAAGAAAAACGACTCCCAAACACATCCCAAGAGAAGCCATGGTGCCGCCTGAGCGGCTCCTTTGAGCTGTAAAGGGAAGACTGAGAAGTGACATCACCAGCCCTGCAAAAGCAAAACTAAATTTGGCGTGAAAGTCCATTTCGTATCTGGATGTTTCCAGTCCAGCCTCTCGATTCTTTGTGATAAATCGGGAAAGTTCTTTTTGAGAAAGCATATCCGAAGTCTGTCCAGCACTTTGCAAATCTTTCGCGTCCTCTGCCATGATGATGACTTTTTTATTAAAATTCTGAGTCAACGGAAAGCTTGAGCTTTTATCAAACAAGGTGATGGACCCCGTGTTGAGTTCCCACTGGTTTCCCTTCAATGTCACATCCTTTGCCGTGAGCATCTGTATTAAATCCCAGGCCTCATTGAAAAAATACAAAGTCAGACCTTGCGCTTTTAAACCATCCGGAGAAAGAGTCTTGATATTAAAAATGGTGTCTTTGGATCGGTACCAAATTCGATCCGTGCGAACAAATTGAAATTTACTGGGATTCTTTTCGATTTGATTATAATAAATAAAATTTTTCTTCTTTATAAATTGAGGCAAGACCTGATCCCCAACAAAAAAACTAAACAAACTGATCATCGAAATCGAAATCAAAACGGGAGCTGCCACTCGAAAAAGCCCAAGTCCTGCAGCATACAAAGCCACCAGTTCCCCCGCTCTGTTCAGTGAGGTCATCGTCATAACAGTGGCAACCACACAGGCCACGGGAATCATTTTCGAAAGCACTTCGGGAAGATAAAAGGCATAAAAGAGAACCAAGCTTGAAAGATCAAGTCCAGAGTACTTGACAAGGGTGCTTAATGCGTCCACCGCCAAAAATAGAGTGGCAAAGACCAGTAGGGCCCCTAGAAAAAATCCCCAATACAGGCGTGTGACGTACAAATCGATCCGGTTCATCATATGTATGATTATACAGTTGACTCGATTAAGAAATCCCTCTTTACTAAATTCATGGCTTTACGCGTCTTACTTGCTGATGAAAGCACCACAATAAAAAAAGTAGTTCAGCTCACGCTGCAGGATTTTGACGTGGATGTTAGATCTGTTTCCGTGGGTCTTGATGTGCTTTCAGTAACAAAAACTTTTAAGCCCGATTTGATTTTCGCAGATGTCTTACTTGCGAAACGATCTGGATATGAAGTTTGCCACGACTTAAAAAGCGATCCAGAAACTCAAAAAATTCCTGTGGTCTTGATGTGGTCTGGTTTTATGGAAATCGATGAACAAAAAGCCAGACTGTCGGGGGCTGACCGCCGATTAGAAAAACCCTTCGATCCGTCTGCACTTCGCGGTTTGGTTCAAGATCTCGTCAAAAAAACTCGAGACAATCCTGTCAGCTCTTTTATTACTTTTCCTCCTTTACCAGAGTTTCAAGAATCCCCAGTGCCGGCCCCAGCTCAATCGTTTCCCGAGCAGCCAATGCCGGCCTTTTCCATTCCGTCCGCAGCCCAACCGCTGACTCAAGTGACTCAAAATATCCCAGCCCACCAAACACTTGAGATTGATGACAATGAGTCTGACGATGAGTGGATTCAAAAACCACCGCCACAAAATGAAAAATCCAATGAAACATTACTAGGACGAAATTTTCACGCTCCAGTTCAGTCTCAGTCTGCTCAAACAGAAGAATTTGCTGAGTTCCCTTTAACTGGCACGCCGGTCAAAGAAAAAATCACACAGGCGATGACTCAAGGATTGGGGAGCTCGGGACTTGATAGCGAATTGGTCAGTCATGAAATTCAAAAATGGCTGACAAAACACATGGCACCTCTTGCTGAAAAAATCATTCGCGAAGAAATCAATCGCTTGCTTCAAGACACTGAACAGAATATTGAAGCACCATGAATTTAATCGAACTCATTCAAGCTGCACTTCTCGAGGACATGCCTTCAGGCGATCTAACAACTGACTGCCTGGCCGTGAAGCCAAAACAGGGACGTGCATTTCTCAAGGCAAAACAGGATCTTGTTTTAAGTGGCTCTGGACCTTTCGAACAAACCATCCAAATCCTAGAGCCTTCAGTAAAAATTAAATGGTTGTTTGAAGAGGGTGGAAAAATTCTTCGCGGCCAAAATATTTGCACACTCGAGGGAGATTTGATTCAGATCCTAAAAGCAGAACGCGTGGCTTTGAATTTTTTAGGACACCTTTCTGGTATTGCGACCTACGCCAATCAATTTGTTCAGCAGGTCGAAGGGACTTCTACAAAAATTTTAGACACTCGAAAAACCACACCTGGTTTACGTGAGCTCGAGAAAAAAGCAGTTCTTCATGGTGGGGGTGCCAATCACCGCATGAACTTAAGTGCTGCCATTTTGATTAAAGATAACCATATCAGTGTCATGGGTGGACTGGCTCAAGCTGTTGAGCGCGTTCGAAGCCATTCTCAACTGCCAATCGAAGTCGAATGTAAGAATTTAGATGAGGTGAAAGTCGCAGTTCAGTTGATGGCGAATCGCTTGCTTTTGGATAACATGGATAATGAAACGCTCAGACAATGTTTAAAAGTTGTCCCTGCCAATATTCAGACGGAAGCCAGCGGCAACATGAGCTTGGACCGAGTCAGATCCGTAGCCCTTTTAGGTGTGAATTTTATTTCAGTTGGCGCATTGACTCATTCTGCTCCCGTGGCTGACGTGTCGCTTTTATTTGATTGGAACTAGATGAACTCAATCGCAGTCTTAACTCAAAGATGGTCTGAAAAAAATCAAGTTCCCACTTTTTATTTAGAAAGTGTTGGCAGCACGCAGACTGTTGCAAAAAAAGAATTCAGTGGCCAAACTTCTGAACTTTTAGTCCTAGCTAACGAACAAACGGCAGGACGCGGAAGAAGCT
>Ga0164292_10005453_pt1 | contig 10421 bp, 12 predicted proteins | sample GEODES117metaG_FD_111486 | JGI IMG/M metagenome (GOLD analysis project Ga0164292, IMG submission 111486) | Eutrophic lake water microbial communities from Lake Mendota, Wisconsin, USA - GEODES117 metaG | ecosystem: Environmental > Aquatic > Freshwater > Lake | place: USA: Lake Mendota... | reverse complement strand
GACGCCTTCGGGCAACCGCTCGAAGTTCCGGCACCAGGTGTCGAGTGCCTTGTCCCGGTCGCCCTTCGCTGCACCCACGTGGATGTTGATCTTCGCCCAGCGGTTCTCAGGCTGCAGCATGAGGTCCATCATCTTCTGGTGGATCTTGAGGTCGGTGATGCAGTTATTCACCACTCGCTCAGACTCAGATGCGAGGATGTTGAATGGTCCCGGGTGGAGAGACAGACGCTGTCCTCCTTCAGCAGCAACGACACCTACCTCGGCGAGTGCCGCTGCGATCCCCTCGATGTCAGGCATGTCGTCGATGTTGTACTCAGACGCCCAGGGAAAGAGGCACGATGTGATTCGAAATACCTTGACACCATGAGCGTTGTTCCACTTCACCACCTCGATCAGGTCCCTGCAATTCTGCAGTGCCAGCTGGGATGCGTATGCGATCCCCTTCTGGTCGAAGGTGCGGCGGATCATCGTCCTCGATGTCTGGATGCCACGGGTCTCCTGGAGTTCCATGTTGATGCATGCGTAGCCAAGCCTTACCAAAATCACCTCCTTGGTTATTATACCATACTTACGCCATATTTACACGTGTAGAGGTGCTGATGCGTAGAGGCTTACTTTCCGAAGGACTACAATACCACGTTGATACAGGCACACCGGTCGTAGATCCTGTATTCCGACCGGGGTCGCGGGGCTTCTTTAATCTGATTAGAGAAGCTAGACACGCCTGGGCGCGCGGAGACATCGAAAGTGAACTTGTCGATCCTTGGATCATGTCGACAGATCTGGGCATGTTTGGCATCTATGAAGGCCGTGAGGTTCCTCTTGACTTTCCCATACCTGCAGAGATGGACGAGGCCGAGTACAAGGGCAGGAAGGTGTCGTTAGGCAAGCCATTCAGGGTCAGCGGCGGAGGGCACAAGTTTGCTGTCTACGTCAGAGATCCCAAGACAGGCAATGTCAAGAAGGTCCAATTCGGAGCGCCCGGACTCAGCGTCAAGTTGAAGAATCCAGCTCGGAGAAAGTCTTTCGCAGCGCGGCATCGTTGTGAACAGAAGAATGACAAGACTGCACCCGGCTATTGGGCCTGCAGGATCGGTAGATATCCAAACCTTTTCGGTGGAAACACATATTACAAGTGGTGGTGACATGAAGGAATACTCAGACAAGATCATCCGCGAAGGACTGATCATACGCAAGTTCAAGCCTGCAAACCTGGCGACAGAGTCAACATGGCACAGGGATCGCAACGACCGCCTTGTTGAGGTCATTGAGGGGTCCGGATGGCAGATCCAGGTTGACAATAGATTACCGATCAGGATGGACGAGGGTGACGTCTACAGGATTCCTGCAGGCATGTGGCACAGGATCATACCCGGCCGTGACAATCTCACGGTCCTCATCAAGGAGCAGGTCGAGGAGTCGATGGACGTCTATGGGGTCGACATCGAGGATGTGATCGACGAGTTGGGTGAGGATTTCGGAGGACCCATGAGTCCTGGCTTGCCTGGCTCAATGACACAGGACATCCTCATGCCTGAGGGCAAGAGCTCATCACACGAGCCAGGCTACAAGGCGCCTGAGGGGAGCGCGCGTGACAGAAAGCTGGACGCTGCCAAGGCCGCTTACAAGCGCGGAGATGTCCAAGCTTCCATAAGAATTCGTGACGAGATGGAGAAGCAGGCGAGAGAGAAGCCCGGATACAAGTCTCGGAAGAGCAAGTACACAGACGAGTCAAAGCAGCCTGCTGACTATCCTCCTGTCATGTCGGAGATTGAGGACTACGACGACATGGACGAAGATGAGATGTGTGAAGGCCTTAGCTCAAAGACGCGCGAAGCTCTCAAGAAAAAGGCAAAGTCAGCAAACGCACCTCTCGGTGCTCTTACGACAGTCTATAGAAAGGGCCTAGGTGCATTCTACTCGTCAGGTAGCAGGCCAGGAATGACTTCTCACCAGTGGGCAATGGCACGTGTCAACTCATTCCTCAGAGGTGGGAAAGCACGCCAAGTCGATAAAGCCCAGTGGAAGTCAGTTCAGAAGTTTAGGAAGAAGAATTAGACTTCTTGATGTCGTCATAGGCTTCGTGTGCCGAGGCTCGAATCTTAAGAAAGACCTGTGAAGCTACACTTCCTTTTGAATGTGCGATCTTCGGGTCTTTCTTTTTTACCTTACGACAGAGCTTTCTGTATTTTCGTCTGCACTTTCTAGAAGTTGCTGTGTCCATTGTCGCAAGGGCTTCGTCAATCGTGTTGTCTTCTGTCATTTCAAGGAATCTAACTACGCTACACGGAATAATTCCTGCCTCAAGCGCTATGTGATTCTCTAAGATCTGGACGTACTTCTGTCTCTCAAACCAGTCATCATTGTCATCAAACCAGATGTGTGTCATGTATTTGAGGGGTGGTTACTACCGCACGTCGGTCTCCCGCGGATTCACCTGCATAAATCCCACAGACCCGGCAAGGTCAACCTTCTGTGGGCTCCATATATTATTTTTGTTGTTCATTGCCGTGACCAACAAATATATTGTAACCAAGTTCTGCTCGGTTTACAACAGGCCTCTATTTAATGGGTCCACCAGTGACCCAGGCGTCGCAGGTCCTTTTCGACGCACACTTGAACTTGAGCATGTGACAGTAACCTAATTGACCAGCGTTGATCGTCTCGTAGGAGTCTGTCTCAGCATCATCCTTGAGACCGTCCTGGATACACTTCTTCATCTTCGCTGAGATGTCAAAGGCTGCACAATTGCCGCACCTCATGGTCTTTGCCTCTGAGACTGGGATATCGTCCCACATCTCAGCCTTCTCTTCCCAGAAGGGCTTGTTAGGCAATGAGGGATTCGCAGGTCCGTACTTCTGCTTCTTGATCGCGTTGTTCCTATTCTTCAGGTTGAGCTGGACATCTCCCGTGGGCTTTGGGCAGGCCTTCTGCTTCTTGGCCTCCTCTAGTCCCATCCTGAGGAAGATTCTTTCTAGTAGTGCTATCACATGAATCTCGCGAGGGCAACTGAAGCTGCCATGATGAACTGGACAACGGCAAACACCGTTATCGCCTTGGTCTTGAACTGCTTAAGATCATCTATCGACTTGATGTTCTCTCTGAGCTGACTGGGCGACACCACATCGTCGATCTTGTCCTTCCACTCTCTAAGCTCCTTGACCTTGTCTTCTCTAAGTCTAAGCTCTGTCATTTCCTGTTTTAAGTCCTGCATCTCATGTTTGAGTGCGGTTATTCCTGCCGCTAAGACTTCTAGTTCCTTTAGGACAAGCTTGGAATACTCATTCCACCCGTTTTGTGATGTAGAATCGGCCATGGAAGAACCTCATGTCTATTCTAATATATATTTCGCAACTAGAGTTTTTGACTTAAACTTTACAACTACACTGCCTGCGTATTTTTCGAATAGGCCGTGTTTACCCTTAAATAGGATGTCAAAGTGGAACAGACAAAAACAGAAGTGGCACAGATGATTATTCCTAGTGAGGCTAAGGTTTACAAGTTGGATCACATCGCAGTGGAGGCCCACGATATTACACTGTCTGTGTCATGGCATAAGGATCGTCTTGGTGCCGATTGCCTTTATGAGGACTCGACCTGGGCGCTCTTGCGCCTCACAGATGGGACCAAGATCGCGCTAGTGACTAGGGGCCAACACCCGCCGCACATCGGAATCAGGCCTGCTGTGGAGCCTTTTGGAGACCCTAAGCTGCACCGAGACGGTTCGTATTCCTTCTATGAAAAAGATCCCGGTTCCGCAGCTGTCTACGAGTGGATCTGGTATCCCTAACGTGAAGGCAGTGCCTCCCCCCACTCAAGACCGCTCTCAGTTGTCGCGCAACCCTTGTCGTTGAAGAGCTTCCGTGCGGAAGTGACGTCAACGTCAGGTATTGTCTTGTGAGACATGTCGCGGTACTTGATGCCATACCACATCATCGAATCTTCAGTTTCGGTGTGACGCAGACCCACGGCGTGTCCTAACTCATGAAGCATTGCTGCCTTCACGTCATAACAATCGGTCTGTTCCGAGCCGGTGCAAAAATCATTGTTGTTTGACAGCACGATTCTGATCCTGTCGATCATAGAATTCTTTCCTGCACGTGACCACGTCATACCCAACTTTGATTCGTCTAGTGGGCCCATGGATACGGTGACGTGATGGTCATTTGTGTCTGTTGTCGAATTCCAGTTCACGATGTGGAAAAAGTAACCGGTTCGCTTTGAGTTCCACTCCTCAACTGCATTGTACACGCCGAGACTGTACTCCTTGTAGAATCCGAGTTCCACGTCGTGAGTCTTCACCTGCAAAGGAATGGTGCAACTACGCTTGACTTCTTCATCTGCAAAAGCCTGCAGTGTCGTGAGTAGAAGTAGTACCATGTCGCTCCTCCTGTATAATACTACCATGTCGTGGGCCCATTACACGATTTGCTTGGATACTTAAACACATGAAAAGAAGACTCGCGATATTTGACTTCGATGGAACGCTTAAGGACACGCACGACAACGTGTCATTGAGTTATATGGCTGACAAGAGCTTTAGTGAAAATCCAGAAGACATTCGAGATTACGCAAGGCGATCGATCACCTGGCTCACGAGCATCGAGTCCGTGTCGCGTGCTGAGGGTGGCGATCCATGGATCGAGCCTGTGGTTGAGGCAGCAAGAGAGGCGCTGAGTGACGATGAGACGCTTGCCGTCCTTATGACGGCAAGGAATCCTGGTGCCAAGGAATTGATCATCGGTGCCCTGCAAAGTGACGTGGGTCTCAAATTTGACCTCGAGCTCTTCAAGACAAATGATGTAGACCCAGAGACAGGTAAGTACATCAGTGAGGATCCCGCAACGTGGAAGGCACGTACAACGCTTGCACTCCTTCAAAACAATCCTACAATAGAACACGTGGATGTCTATGAAGACAGCCAGGAGAATCTGAGTGCTATTGGCGCGGTAATTCCCGAAGGGGTGTCATACACCCCGCATCTTGAGTCAACTAGACGCGCCGAGCGTTTGGCAAGGAAATCCGCTCATAAGACTGCCTTGGGTGCCTTGAATCAACGACGTAAGGACTTCTATAACGCGAGAGGGATAGACATCCGGACTGTCACACAATCACTCAAGGAGTGGCGGACAGTGGGGGACTCTCCCCTACCAGGAAATTTCAATAAGGGCGCGCCCAAGAAGAAGAGCGCACCGCATGACAGGACTTATGGAAACGAACCTGACTTATTAGATAAACCTGGCGTGATAGTCGAACCCGACGTTAGAAAGAAGATCTCTGATTATTTTGGCAAGATGAAGTTAAGAGAGTTCATCCGCGTCGTGGCTGGTTAGACAAGGCTAGGAGACGCTTAATAATCATCTCGGTTAAGGCCTCTGCAGATTCAGGTTCTTGTGCAGGTTGCGCATCTACTGGTTCTGATTTTTTCTCAGGCCTCGGCGCCGTGATTGGCTCGCTATCATTTTGATCAGTCGTTGTTATCTTTCTTCCTGCTTCAATTTCAAGATACTCAACTATTTCTTTGTCAAACATGTTGTTTAGCTGGTCTAGAAGGCCGCTTCTGAATATATCGACTCCTGCCCTTTCGACGATGATTCTTTGATCTGACGATTTACAGGCGTAAAAATCAAAGCCTGTGCCGGGCACAAGATCAATTGTACTCGAATCTATTGTGAAAAATCCGCCGTCATATTTCTCAGTTATTGTTTCATGGACGGCTTTATCAAGGTAAGAAAGGATTTCATTTGCCCATGTTCCAATGAGAAGCTTAATTGAAGACCGTGTTTGAACGTTGAGTTCATCATCGCTTAAGTCTAGAAGGTACGACTTAACACAATCAATAATGACCGTGGCACCTGCCTTCATGCCTGAGAAGTCTTCAACTCGTAGTTCGTGCAAATATTTGTTAGATGCAGACTTTAAACTTGCATTTCCTTTTGCACGAATCATTTTCCCTGCAGGACCCCCTACTCTTAGTAGATCAGTATCTACAAGCCCACCCTTCTTACTCTCATTTCTGAAGTCTTTAATGTCGCAACGTTTACCGTTTAACACAAGATCGTATGAAGATGTTCCGCCTTTCTTGACAACTTCTCTTGGGTCTTTGAAAGTTTTGATTCCAAAAAGCAGAGGAATTGCAATTTCTCCGCGACCGATCTGGTCGGCCTTTGTATTCAAAAGAGCAGCTGAAGCTTGGTCAAGATTCGTGATGTCATATGTTGTCTTTCCAACGGCATCGAGAAAAGGGAATGTGACAGGAATCTTATTTATGAAGGATGAGTCATACTTTTCTGATAGTGCTGCAAGTATCTCACCAATCAAGGCGACATCCTCAGGATTCCTTGAAGAGACTCTGGGGTCAGCCATGATCAGCTTGATAACATCTTTCGGATCCATCTGATCTTTGAGTAGCTCTCTAATGAATGTTACAACTAATCCCAGAGTAGACTTAGGTATTTTTTCCTGGAATTTGTCTTCGCCTTTTCCGATTACAATGTCAATAAAATGATCACCTGCGTCGCTAGGCTCATCAATCTTGACATTGTCTTGCGACATTTCTTCAAAGAGATAATGATCTATTTTTCTAGTCTTCATAAACTCTATATATCGTCTTTACTTTGATTCAATCATCTACTTCGTTCACCAGCTTCACTAAGTAGTCCAGCACAGCTTGATCCTCTATGTAGTAGTTGTCACCTGGGAATCTGTTTCCCAAGATCTGACAAAGACGCAAATCTGGATTTTTCTGCCAATATTTTCTGAGGAAGTAAATGACCTCTTCGATTTGATCCACTCTATCCTGACTCATCGACAGGCTCCGCTCAAAGACGTTGTTGCGCCACCGGGAACATTGATCTCGACAAAGGGCTCATAACACCCCTCAGAATTGATGTTGCGTGTGTCAGTCCAGACCAGCCGCGAAGCGAGGTAGACATTGACAGTGACATCATTGCGACCGTTGTAGACAGACCCTGGGTAATCGTGGACATAGACAGTGTAGGTGCCGCGCGCTGGGCTGTCGATGTTGATGTTCTCAGGGCCTGTTCCCGGGATGTCATCGAGGTCAAGGATCGGATCGTCAGAAGTTCCGCCACCACCCCAATTGAGACCACCCCATGTGCAATTTGCGAAGTAGCAATCGGAGTCTGTCGTTAGGGTCCCACCATCATCGAGGAGGTGCAGGTCCATGTCATCGCCCGAATTCGTCCAGAATGCCTCAACCCATAGACCGTCTCCTGCCGTTGCGTTGAGTGTGGCATAGCAGGGGTCAGACGTGAGTCCGTCATTGTCAGTTACCACCAATTCTCCGATGTACTCACCGGCGACGTCAGGTGAGAAGCCACGTCGGTTTGCACTACCTGCAGGCATACCTGTGGTTGCACCAGGAGGAGATGAAATCAGCGTCCACTCATAGTCAAGTATGCTGCCACCGTCTGTGTCATATGATGCATTGCCGATCCAATCAGCAGCCTCGTGGATCGCAAGCACTTCAGCAGGATCAACCAAGCAGACTGCTACAGGGGCTGATAGTTGTGGAGGTGCAGTATCGACAGTGTCGCCTGTGTCTGTGATTATCTCTGCACCCGCTAGCAGAGGCACACGAAAGTTAGGATTAGCAGAATCATTAGAAAGTATTTGAAGGTCACCAGTGGTCTCACTCCCGTCAGATGTGTAGGTGATAGTCAGTTCTGCAGATGCGCCTGGCTCGTAGGCGCCGGGAAGAGGTTCGAGTAGTGAGAATGTCTCACGTCCCAAACCGATCTGCATAGCAGTCACATTGAGTGTGACATCACCGACAGATGACAATGTGACGACCTGCGCAGCAGACTCACCTGCAGGAACTACACCAAAGTCGACCGGGTTAGGCTCAACCTGAATCTGTGGTGTCCCATCAGCGGGCGGATCCTTGATGGGCGTGAGAGAGTTATCAACACAACCGCCTTCAAGAAATAGAAGCGCCAGGAAGACAATATTATTTTTTGGCACGAGAATTTAAACTCCTACATTGATTATAACATTCTAATTCTAGTTTTAACAAATCAATAATCGTCATAATCATTCTCTTCCGTACTGATCGTACTCATCTTCAACGGCGTCTGCGTCAAAATCCGGATCTGCTATTCGAGCTTGTGCTAGCGCAGAAGCAAAGCCGTCAGGACCATTTGCGAATCTATGAACATTCTCATCAGAGAGTACACTATTCGTAATAAACTCTCGAGAGATAGCTCTGCTGTTGTTTCGTGACCCACGTATGAAGAAGTAGTCTGCTGCGTCATTAAGAATATCAGATTCATTGCACCAGGCGCCAATCGTCATCAGCACTTCTGATCCAAAACTACTTTGAAGTCTACTCTGAGACTTGTTCCACACCAAGCGCATCAATCCCTTCATGTTGCCATTAGCACCATCAAATGCCATACCCGTCTTAATAAGCGCTTGAGCCTTTGGATCTCCGTTAAAGGCTGGATCAATTTGACTCTCATACAGGCCAACAGGGAGATTAGGGTTCCTGGCGATAAGATCAGCCAACTTTGCAGGATTGACGCCCACAGACCCAGGATCGTTGTAAAACACAGACAACATATCGGATGAGAAAGCAGGATTCTGATAAATCATGTCCACGAACGCTGTACCATTCTTCTTAGTTTTGATAATTTCTGATGCCTTTAATAAGAAGTCGGTTGTTGTGTTCTTCTTGTTCACCGCACCATACGCCAGCGAAGAATCTTCTGGTTGATAGAAGTCTTTTGCACCTTCTAGTGCCTGCAGGAGCATGTCATCATCAAAATTTTCATTGCCGTACACGAGCTTCTTGTCAAACGACTTTGTTTTAGGATCACTCAGGATATCAAGTAGCACTTCTTTTGCTGCCGCCCGATCTTTAAGCGCGCTATACATGTAGTATGAGAATTGATCAGAGTCCAGTTTTGCTGTCGCTTTTTTCCAAGCAGCGAGGTTCTGAACTGATTCATCGACCTCTTTCTTTGCCGGGTGTTCACCGATTGTGCCTGCGTGCTGGACGATTGCCGACAAGATCGCATCTGCTTCGTCACCCAAGGCTTCGTCAAATTTTTGCCGCGTCAGGCCACTGTTTTTCGCATCTACTGAGAGACCACCCGATTGAGCCGAGAAATGTGGTTCACCCTTCACGGTCGCCAAGTTGATCTTTGCGTACGGGTCAACTCGGCTGTCACCACCCATCTTCAGAATGTGGTAGAGTATGATGCCTCGATTTGAGCCAACGTACGACAGGAAGAGGTTTGCACCCGTGGTTGCTGCCGTACACCATGTCGTTCCTTTGCCGTAGTAACAAGCGCTGTCTGTCGTGTGAGGCATGACTACCAGAAAGTTAGGCGACTCATAGACGACAGAAGTCTGTGCTGTCTTGATTGTGCGCTCCTGCTCGCCCCTCGACGTTCCAAGCGAACCAATTGCCATTCTGAGCTCGCCGGGATTCTTGTATCTCATGATGTCAGTCGGGTAGTTGGCCTTTTTTAACCTGTCTGCTACACCTTGCTTGAAGAATACTAACATGGTCGGTATGACATCTTCAACAGGCTCAGCACCTGGGCCCACCTTACGCTGGTCGATCATGGATTTCAACCACATCAGACCTGCAATATTTGTGATGCCCTGATCACGAGCAGTTTGCAGACTCCCGGACGGATCGGCGTCAACAAGGTCTTGGATCTTGTCCTCAAGAAGCAGTGACTCACGTATCAGTGCGCGTATTATAGTTTGAATCATGTTCTTAATTATCTAGAATTGTTTTCTTATTTAAGGACTAGTAAATTTCCATCCACGCCACAGATGCTGTGCCCATGAAGGGATCAGTGGCAACTCGGAGCGTCTCAACCACAGAGCCGTCATCCGGTGTCGCAGTTCCGTAGAGTACCGTGCCGTACGCTGTGATCGCCACGCCGGAGACGTAGCCCGTCTGCTCCATGTAGGGTGTGTCTGCTGATGTAGCTTCACCGTCCCCGTCAGTGTCAAGCCCAGGACTGCAATCATCGAACCGGATGCCGTACACGCGCCCGGTGCCCATCTCGCACCTGTCAGCATCGGGTGTGTAGGTGCTGAAGTAGATGACACCGGCGTAGACAGATGGGTCAGCTGTCAACCCTTCTCCTGCTGCTAGCGGATAGTAACCATCTCGGCCGTTGCATGGGATCGGTTCGGCCCGGGATGCGCAGTCGAGGGGTTCGGCATCCTTCATCGCGAAGAAGTAGCCTGTCCTCCCTGAACTGCGGTCGTAGGGTGTGCCTGTTCCCCAGTAGACACCCAATCCACCGTCTCGGAGCCAGGAGGTCGTTGCTGAGTAGAACACTTCGGGCCTCGATGCGACACCGTTCGTCCCATCCGTACCTGTCATCGGATCGTAGAACTTGCACCAGGTCAGATCGTCCGGATCGCGTGTGTTG
>Ga0164292_10005449_pt1 | contig 10425 bp, 7 predicted proteins | sample GEODES117metaG_FD_111486 | JGI IMG/M metagenome (GOLD analysis project Ga0164292, IMG submission 111486) | Eutrophic lake water microbial communities from Lake Mendota, Wisconsin, USA - GEODES117 metaG | ecosystem: Environmental > Aquatic > Freshwater > Lake | place: USA: Lake Mendota, Wisconsin... | reverse complement strand
TGAATCGGGTTGGAACTTTTGGATGGCACTGCTTGAGTTGGTTCTTTCGGTCATCATCTTCATTTGCCTATTACTCTATTTAAAACCAATCAAAGCCGAGGCGAAAGCCAAGGCAAAAGCAGACACAAATACAAAGCAATAGAATAGTCCGATGAACCCCTCTGCTTTCATTGCCCACTGTCAGACCTTACTGGGCACTCAGTATGTGCTTCTCGAAGAATCCGATCAATCTCCTTATCTGAGGGATTGGCGCAATCGCTACCAAGGTAAAGCGCTCGCCATCCTCTTACCCCAGACCACAGAGCAGGTGGCTGAGATTGTGAAAGCCTGCAACCAGGCGAAGATCTCGCTCGTGCCCCAAGGGGGAAACACCAGTATGTGTGGCGCCGCCACTCCCAACGATTCTGGGCAGCAGGTGGTCATAAACCTCAAGCGCATGCAGACCATACGCGGGATTGATACGAGCAATCAAACGATTGTGGTTGAGGCAGGTTGTATTTTACAAACCGTACAAGAGGCAGCGAGAGCCCAAGGATTTCTGTTTCCTCTGAGCTTAGGTGCTCAAGGTAGTTGTCAGATTGGTGGCAATTTAGCAACCAATGCGGGTGGCACCAATGTCTTACGCTACGGTAATGCGCGTGAGCTGTGTTTAGGTCTTGAAGTAGTTACCGCACAAGGTGAGATCATGCAAGGTCTGCGGAGTTTACGCAAAGACAATACAGGCTTTGATCTGCGAGATCTCTATATTGGTTCTGAGGGTTGCTTAGGAATCATCACTGCTGCGGTCTTAAAGCTATTTCCTCTTCCCACAGCACAGTGGACTGCCTTAGTAGCAGTACCCGATATTCCATCGACCATCCAACTCCTCAATCTCTTTCAGAAACGCACAGCGGCTTTGCTGACTGGTTTTGAGATGATGTCGAAGGACTCACTTGATTTAACTGCCAAACACTTTGCGCACATGAAGAATCCTCTTTCCAATGATCCTGCATACACTATCTTGGTTGAGCTATCCGATCATGAGAGCGAAGAACATGCCCGTAGCTTAATGGAAAGCGTACTCGAAAGCGCTTTTGAAACAGGCCTAGCAAGCGATGCGGTAATAGCAAGTAATCTCTCTCAAGCCCAATCATTTTGGACCATGCGCGAACATATTACGATGGCCCAGGCACAAGAAGGCGCTAACCTCAAACACGATATCTCCCTACCCATCTCTTCCCTACATGCTTTTATTGAGGAAACCGATGGTATCTTGCGACAACGCTTCAGTGGTGTACGTCTTATTAATTTCGGACATCTTGGGGATGGTAATTTGCATTACAACGTTGCTCCGCCAGCTGGTGAGAACCCCAAAGAATTTAATCGTAGTCATGAGCAAGTAATTCATGATGTGGTCTATGCGCAAGTTGAGAAGCACCATGGCTCGATCTCTGCGGAGCATGGGATTGGTCAACTCAAATTACCAGACCTAGAGGCGCATCGTGGCCCAGTTGCCCATCAATTAATGCGCAGTATTAAACAGGCTCTTGATCCAAATAACATTCTCAATCCTGGCAAAGTCCTCGCAGAATAATGCTGCGCATACTTTGCTTCTTAGCGTTATTTGTATCCGCAACGGCTAATGCAAACCTTATTGAAGATCTACGCTCCGGTTCCAGTCTCATCATCATGCGTCATGCTGATGCCCCCGGATTTAGCGACCCTCCAGGCTATCGCCTCAATGATTGCTCTACTCAACGTAATCTCGGTGATGATGGGCGCAAGCAAGCGGCAGAGATTGGTCAGTGGCTAGCAGCCCAAGGAATTCAAGAAGCCCGGGTTTTTAGTAGCCCCTGGTGTCGCTGCATAGACACTGCCACTCTTTTGAAGAAAGGTCGTGTTACACCGGAATCTTCTTTAGGTTCCTTCTTCGAAGAAATGAGTCGGAGTGATAAACAAACCAGAGAACTAGAAGCGTTCATCAAAAAACAATTGTCTAGTGGCAATAAAACACCGCTGATTTTAGTGAGTCACCAAGTTAATATTCGCGCGTTTACTGGCGTATCAGTTGGTTCAGGTCAAATGCTCTTAGTGAAAGTAAACAAACAAGGGCAGGCAATTCATCAACGCCCAATACCTTAGGGACTAGGGTTTTAGCGGGTCAGGATAGTTTTTGGCAATAAAGAATGCCTTATCCACATTCACACGCCAGACAATCCCATCACCTACCTGACCTGTCTGACAGGCAGCCACCAAACGCTCCATGATGGCGTCTGCTACATCCTCACTGCACACAATTTCAATGCGGATCTTAGCGGTGTAATCGGTCAGCTCCTCTTTGATGCTGGCTTTTTCAACCCGAGATGGCGCACTACAGCCCTCCACCTTGGTCACGGTCATTCCTGGAAATCCAGGAGTATCCATAAGAGCACTTCGTACCAGTGGTAATTTATTTGGACGAATGATTGCTTTAATCTCAATCACGCTTCAACCTCTTTTTCCTCAAACCAGCCATATAAAACAGGTAATACCAGTAAAGTTAATCCCGTAGAGGTAATTAAACCTGAAATCACCACAATTGCAAGGGGGCGGGTAACCTCTGAACCGGGCCCGCCTGAGAACAGCATGGGGATCAAAGCCAGCATGGCCACTGCGGCGGTCATCATCACAGGTCTAAAACGGTGTGCACACCCATCAATCAGTGCCTCATGCAAGGGCATCCCATCATCCCGCAATTGCTTAATGAAGGAGATCAAGACCACCCCGTTTAAGACCGCAATACCCCAGAGATTAATAAAGCCAACCGCTGCTGGGACCGATAAATACTCACCACTAATAAATAAGCCGAAGATACCGCCAATCGAAGCAAAAGGGAGGACCAAAATAATTAAGCTGGCCAAGCGAATGGATTTAAACAACATAAAGAGCAAGAAGAAGATTGCTGCAATCGTTAGTGGAATAATAATCATGAGTCTGGCCATCGCCCGCTCCATGTTTTCAAACTGACCACCCCAAACCAAGCGATAGCCCTCAGGCAGTTTTACATCCTGCGCAATCTTCTTCTGGGCTTCATCCACAAAGCCTCCCAGATCGCGACCTTGAACATTGACCCCAATGACCAAACGCCGCTTGCCCGACTCACGCGAGATCTGCGGAGGACCATCCAGTAACTCAACGCTTGCCAGATCTTTTAAAAGAACCTGCGCTCCATTAGGCGAGTGCAAAATAATGTTCTCAATCGCGTTAACCTTATCGCGATACGGTGCTGGATAGCGAAGTACCAATGGGAAACGACGCTCGCCCTCATAGACAGTGGATGCTTGTTTGCCCCCAATGGCTGTTTCAATCACATCATTAACGTCAGCAACATTAATACCGTAACGAGCTATGGCATCACGATTAATCTTGATATTGAGATAGTTTTGGCCAGATGCTTGCTCGATCCGCAGATCCGTACTGCCTTTCATCTTGCTCAGAATTTGACTAATTTGAGTACCTAGCTTGATGAGTGTTGGCACGTCATCGCCAAAAATCTTGACCGCTACTTGAGAGCGGACTCCTGAGACCATTTCATCCACACGTGCAGCAATCGGTTGAGAAATAGCCAGCTCAATTCCTGGCAGTGTTTTTAACTTTTCCCGAATTTGATTAGCAATCTCTTCTTGACTGAGGTCCCGATCACCGAGCGGCTTGAGGGTCACAATCGGATCAGATTCAAAGGGCTGACCTGGGTCTGCAGGCGATTCACCTCGACCCAAACGCGATACCACCGCCTCTACTCCGGGGATGGTCATGATGCGTTTTAATGCTTCGTACTCCAGCTTAATCGATTCATCAAGAGCAATGTTTGCCGAACGGACAATCACGGGAGTAATTGATCCCTCTTGCATGACCGGAATAAAAGACTTACCTAACAATACGAAAACAACAATACTAGCTACCAGAGCAATCAAGGCGCGCTTAACTACCAAGCGTGGATGGTTTAAACACCAGTTCAGCATAAAGTTATAAGGCTTACGTAAACGTGCAACTACCTTAGTGTCATCCTCACTACCTCCTTTTAAGATGTAGGAACATAAGACAGGAGACAGCAAGAACGAAAGGATTAATGAAATGGTCAATGCGATCGCAATCGTGATGGCCATCGGGGCAAACATTTTGCCCTCCATACCTTCAAGAGCAAGCAAGGGCATAAATACCAAAATAATGATGCCTATCCCAAACAGTACGGGTTTGCCAACCTCGGAAGCGGCTTCCAAAATAATACGATTGCGGGACTCACCCATTTTTAGTCGGGCACCTAATTTAGCAAAGGTGTTTTCCACCACTACCACCGAACCATCCACCATGATGCCAATCGCGATTGCTAGACCGCCCAAGGACATTAAATTCGCAGAGATGCCATAGCGGTTCATCACCACGAAAGTTAGCAATGGGGTCAGAATAAGAGTCGCAACGACAATAACGGAGGAGCGCACATCCCCCAAGAATAAAAACAGCAAAATGATGACCAGGATGACGCCCTCAACCAAGACTTTTGCCACATTGAACATAGCGGCGTTGACAAGATCAGTGCGATCGTAAAACGGTACGATTTGCAAGCCCTCGGGCAAGAGTTTGCGTTCATTAATCTCGCGCACTTTCTCTTTAATCCGAGTGACTACTTCACGCGCGTTCGCCCCGCGGTTCATCTGAATAATGCCAGCAACTCCTTCGGTCACCCCGTTCTTAATGATGGCGCCCTGTCGGATCTCACTACCGATGGTGACCTCTGCCACATTACGCACAAAAACAGGGGTGCCTTTTACTTCCTTAAGGATAATCTTACTAATATCCTCCGGCTTATTAATTAAGCCGATTCCCCGAATTAAATAACGCTCGGAGTATGAAGGTAATTGGCCGCCACCCGAGTTGGCATTATTTCTTGCTAAAGCAATATAAACATCTTGCAAACTAATTCCGTAGTGACGTAAACGCTCTGGATTTACGAGAACCTGATACTCTTTCGCAAAACCCCCTTGGGTATTGATTTCAGCAACGCCCGGAATAGACCGCAGCATCGGGCGTACTATCCAATCCTGAATGGTGCGACGCTCTTGAAGTTCCTCCTCACTGAGCTCGCTCTTACCATCCGACGGATGCTCAAGGGTGTATTGATAAACCTCACCTAAACCAGTTGTGGGTGGTGCCAAGACAGGCGTTATTCCATCAGGCATCTTGGCTGCCACCTCAATCAAACGCTCTAGTACTAATTGACGAGCAAAATAGATACTCGTCTTATCTGTAAAGACCAAGGTAACAATCGAAATACCATTTCGATTTAAAGAACGCATCTCAACCAAGCCTGGTAAACCGGTCATCCCGAGCTCAATCGGTATTGTGACGAAACGTTCAACCTCTTCCGGAGACCGCCCAGGGGCTTCGGTCGCTATTTGCACCTGGATATTGGTGACATCCGGAAAGGCGTCCACCGATAAACGCTTGGTTGCAAATAAGCCTACAAAAAATAGTGCTGCAGCCAGAACTAAGATCAGGAGGCGCTGTTGCAGCGCAAAGCGAACGACACTTTCAATCATAGCAGTCTCTCTTAATCCTAACCACCACTGAGTTGACGCTTACGTTCAGTATTTAAATGAAATGCACCCTCAATTGCAATTTCTTCACCATCTTTTAAACCAGACAGAATTGGACGCATTCCCTTACCTTCAGGACCAGCCTTCACTGCTACCATTTTGTAACGATCATCCTCATCGCGTACAAAGACATAATCTTGATTGTCCTCACGAATAATGGCAGATGACGGTACAACTAAGCGATCGACCGGCTCACTATCAATCAACATGGTTGCCAACATACCTGGACGAATCTGCCTAGAAGAATTAGGAATGTCCATCCGTACCACAACCGTTCTAGTTTGAGGATTTACGATCGCATCGACATGCGAAATAACACCTTCAATCACGCGATTACGTAAAGCGGGAATGATGACGGATGACTTCTGTCCCTTCTGCAATAAAGATGAGTTACTCTCAGGAACTTCCGCCACAGCCCACAAGGTATCTAGGTCAGCAATCGTAAATAAGGCTTCGGCTGGTTGAACAACTTGGCCTTTATTAATTTTGCGCTCCACAATTTGTCCAGGGATCGTTGCAACCACGTTATTAATCGACTCAATTAAACCGGTTTGGGCCAGACGATCAATACTCTTTTGATCCATGCCTTGAACACGCAGTTGATCATTGGCTGCACGCAACTCTGCTCTCGCACTGCTTGATTCTGCTTCTCGGCGTTGTAGCTCAGATAAAGCAATCACATCCTCTTTATACAAAATACGTGCACGGTTAGCACCCTGCTCGGCCAGCTGACTTGCACTACGTGCTTTGAGATACGCCAGTTGTGACTGAGTGAGCTCTGTAGACGTTATCTTGGCCAATACCTCACCCTGTTGAACCTGTTGACCTGGTACTCCAATAATCTCAGAGACTCGTCCAGTAACGTTGGCACCGATACGAGCTAAGAACATCTCATTGAAATCAATCCGTCCTGAGACACGTAATTCTTCGACAAATGGTGCTAAACGAACTTGCCCAACTTTGACCATCTTGTTAAGGTCATCATTGACATACACCACGCTTGGGTCTTGCACATACCGTGGCGTTGGTTTGGAATCAAACACATCAAAGTAATACAAGATCAAGAGAAAAACAAAGACCCACGGTAGAAAAACGAAACTGGTCTTCACATAGGCAGGGCTAGAGTCATATTTTTGGAGTACGTTTGGTGATTTCTTCGCCACCAACTCTCGGATCTGTCCATATACCTGTTTTTGCCAGTCTTGAACTGTACGTATCCCGCTTACAAACTGATCACGAATCAGTGCGTGCGACTTTTGAAAAGTGTCTGTAATCTTCTTGGTGAGTTTTACTTCAGTGCTCATTATTTTTTACCTTCAATCATTGCAACCCAGTCAGAGGATGCCCGTAACCGTTCAATTTCATTCACAATCGATGCAAGCTCAAAGCGTGCTCGAATTAAATCATTACGAGCTGCTCGGAAAGTACGTTGGGCATCCAAGTATTCCAGCATCCCCCGTTCACCAAAGCGATAGGAAGTCTCTGCAATTCGGCGGGCACTGGCTGCCAATTGCACAACTTTCTCATCTAAGGTTTTTACCTGAAAACGAGTCATTTCGAAAAGCTTATAGGCAGACTCTAGCTGGGCCTCTAAGTTTTGGGTTTGGGCATTTAGTTGGTTGCGAGCTCGCGACGCATTTGACTCTGCTTCCGTAATTTGCCCACTCCGAAAATCCCAGATTGGAATACTGACTACTAAGCCATATAAACGGTCGGTGAAATTCGGATCGTTATATTGCTGAGCTTTAACCGACAATTTGGGTAAGCGCGAATTTTGCTCGAAGCTTAAACGTGATTCACTTGCTTCAACCTCTGCCTTAGCGCGCTTGAGTTCTGGGCTTTGATTGCGTAACTCAGTCATCAACACATTTAGGCCTGGTAAATCAGGAATTTTTTCTGTTTTCGATTGAATTTCGAAATTAACGGGTAGATTAAAGCCAACCAACTTACGCAGTTGACTTCGCGCCTGCTCAATCCGTAGCTTACTAGCTTGGGCAACAATCTCTGCATTTAAAAACTCGGTCTGTGCTCGAATTAATTCAAACCGCGCAGTCTCGCCTACGTCATACCGTAATTGCATCCGGTTCTGAATCTGTTTGGTCAAATCCATATCTTCATCTGCTGCGCGCGCTTCTGCTTCTCGTCGCACCAACTCATAAAACCCTTGACGCACTCGGGCAATGGTCTCCACCTCAAAAGCAACTCGAGTAGCCTCGGCAGCTCGCATGCTTGCCTCTGCAGCATTCACACGGGGGAAGCGGGTATAGGGCATATCCAAAGGTTGGGTAACAGCCCATGAAGACACGTTTCCAGTCGTTAAACTTCCAGTGGTCCCACGTTGCTGTCCGGTATTTACCTCGAACTCAGGATTTGGAATCGCTCGTGCAGTGCGCAACTGTCCGCTACTCGCACGAGTTTGATCGCGGGCTGCCATCACCTGTGGATTACTTTCTAAGGCAAGTTCCACTAACTGATCTAGGGTATAGACTGTTTTTGGCTGAACTTGAGCAAACAGCCCATGGGCAATACAACTAAGCACCCCAAAGAGAGCGAGTTGGATCACACGAGGCATTGCAATTAAATTAGGGCTCACAGTTTTCCATCAAAAAAAACTGGTCTGGCCAAGGACTCATTCCCCTTGCGCACCGGGCTTTTCTGTATCAGAAGGCCGGAATGTCGATGCGCAAGACCTATTACTAGGCAGGCTACTCCCCAAAATCGATCTGCGTATTTAATCATATTTAACAAATGAGCGTATTCCCTAAAACGTATAAGTCTATTATGAAGGCTAGCAAATGCTAGTGGGCTTACAGAAAATGAGAAAATAGCAATATGAGCACCATTATCGACCCTGCCATCCTATTCTTTATATTTGGCGTGTTCGCTGGATTGGTGAAGTCCAATCTTGAAATACCCCAACCGATTACACGCTTTCTATCCCTTTACCTTTTAAAGGCTCTGGGCCTCAAGGGTGGCTTTGCTCTGCACCAATCTGGGCTGACCCTTGCAATTACCACCAGCTTAGGTATTGCTATATTCATAGCATGCGTGGTACCGCTCGTGAGCTATTTTTTTCTTAAAACCAAGTTAAGCGCTCTTGACTCTGCAGCAATTGCAGCGACCTATGGTTCTGTAAGTGCCGTTACATTTATAACTGCCACCCAGTATTTAAATCATACTCAGATCGAGTACGGCGGTCATATGGCGGCAGCAATGGCACTAATGGAATCCCCTGCCATTATTCTGGCGATCTTTTTAGCCAATCGTGCGAAGTCTTCTGTCTCCCAAACAAAACAACCCCTCAAGGTCGGCAAACTTTTACATGAATCTTTTACCGATGGCGCCCAACTTCTTCTATTAGGCGCCATGCTAATTGGTATTCTGTCGGGGCCAGATGGTCAAAAGGTCATGGCTCCATTCTCGGTTGATCTGTTTAAGGGAATGCTAGCGTTCTTTCTACTCGATATGGGTTTAATGAGTGCGAAGAGTTTTGCAGACCTTAAAGGAAAGCCGCGCGTGCTGTTTTTATACGCCTTCATAGCACCACTCTGCCATTCCTTATTTGCACTAAGTCTGTGTGCACTCTTTCAGGTTGAGCTTGGCAACACTATTTTGCTGATGGTTCTCGCTGCTAGCGCTTCCTATATTGCAGTACCTGCTGTGCTTCGTCATGCTCTTCCTGAGGTTAGCCCCGCCCTCTATATGGGCATGTCGCTCGGCATTACTTTCCCTCTCAATATCATTATCGGTATTCCCTTGTATGCCCAAATTGCACGCTGGGTGATGCCTTCTTAGTCTTGTTCTAAACGTTTCCGAATACGTAATAAGGAGTCCCCATGGTTCCAAATGCGCGTCGTCAGGTGTTGAAGTGGGCTGCAGGGGCAAGTGCTGTAGCACTCAGCCCCCAGTTGATGCAATTTGCAAAAGCTGCAGATGATTTTTTAAAGGGCCCGCCCGTAAAAGATATTCCAGCTAAGCAAATAAGTCAGCATGTTTGGATGATCTACTCCCCCGATGGTTTTCCAACTCCAGAAAACCAGGGCATGATGGCTAACGTCACTTTTGTAGTTAGTCAGCAAGGGGTCATTCTTTTAGATACGGGTGCATCTGTCCAAATTGGCGAGATGGCAATCCGCATGATTAAGCGGGTGACTCATAAATCTGTGATTGCTATCTTTAACTCGCACTATCACGGCGATCATTTTTTAGGTAATCAGGCATTTATTGAGGCATATGGTAAAGATATCCCAATTTATGCCCACCCATACTCGATTACTCAAATTAAAGGGATTGAAGGCAATGCGTGGCGTAATCTCATGGAACGCTGGACCAACCAAGCGACTGCTGGCACCAAGGTCATTCCGCCGACTCATATTACTAAGCAAGGGGATATTTTTAACTATGGTGACGTCCGCATCAAGATCCATCACCATGGGATTGCTCATACGCCTGGTGATATTTGTATGCAGCTTATCGAAGATAAGATTACTTATGTGGGCGATATCGCTATGGGTAATCGCATCGCCAATATCGATGATGGTTCGTATGTTGGTACTTTTAAAACCTATAAAAACCTGCAACGTTCTGAGGGCGATCAGATATGGATACCCGGTCATGGTGAACCGAGTAAACAACTCCTTAAAGAGTATGGTGATTTTTTGGCTGGAATCTATGAAACCTGTGTAAAAGCAGTGAAGGATGGTCAAGATCTGAGTGCTGCTAAGTCCTTAGTCCTTAAAGACCCGCGAGTTAGTAAACGCGCTAAGACCATGCAAGGCTTTGACAACAATATTGGTAAATACACGAGTCTTGC
>Ga0164292_10005445_pt1 | contig 10428 bp, 12 predicted proteins | sample GEODES117metaG_FD_111486 | JGI IMG/M metagenome (GOLD analysis project Ga0164292, IMG submission 111486) | Eutrophic lake water microbial communities from Lake Mendota, Wisconsin, USA - GEODES117 metaG | ecosystem: Environmental > Aquatic > Freshwater > Lake | place: USA: Lake Mendota... | reverse complement strand
GGTGTCGGCCACCTGGCGCGCGCCCTCGAGCATGGCGCGCGCGTGCGTGATCACCTCGATGCCCGCCGCCGATGCGTGGGCGCGCTTGCCGAGGCGCTCGACCAGGCGGATGCCGAGGCGCGTCTCGAGCTCGCGGATCTGCAGGCTCACGGCCGACTGGCTCAGGTGCAGACGCTCGGCGGCTCGCGAGAAGCTGCCCAGTTCGACGACGGTGAGCAGCGCACGGAGCTGGTCGAGGCTCAGCTCGCGCATCGCGTCGCCTCGTGATGAGGATTCCTCATCGTCCGGATGATAACAATCAACTGGACTGATCGATGAGGGGTGCGCGACGCTGGTGTCCGAGCCGCCCGACCCGGGCGCATCGCAGGAGCTGCCGCCGTGCCGTCCGACCCCGTCGCCCCCGCATCGAACCTGATGTCGATCGCCCCGCGCCCGGAACTCGTGTTCGTCCGCGGTCTCGGCTCGTACCTGTTCGACGAACGCGGTCGCGGCTACCTCGACTGGGTGCAGGGCTGGGCGGTGAACGCGCTCGGGCACTCGCCACCGGCGCTGGTGGCCGCGCTCGCCGCGCAGGCGTCGACGCTGATCAATCCGAGCCCGGCGTTCCACAACGCGCCGGCCGCGCGGCTCGCGTCGCTGCTCGCGAGGCACGGCGTGCTCGACCGCGTGTGCTTCGCGAGCTCCGGCGCCGAGGCCAATGAAGGCGCGATCAAGCTCGCGCGCAAGTGGGGACGGCTCCACAAGGGCGGGGCCCACGAGATCGTGACCTTCGCCGACGCTTTCCACGGTCGCACGCTCGCGACGATGTCGGCGAGCGGCAAGCCGGGCTGGGACACGCTGTTCGCGCCGCAGGTGCCGGGCTTCCCGAAGGCGCGCCTGAACGACCTCGGCTCGGTGGAGCGCGTGATCGGCGACGCGACGGTCGCGGTGATGCTCGAGCCGATCCAGGGCGAGGCGGGCGTGGTGCCGGCCGACCCCGCGTTCCTGCGCGCCTTGCGTGCGCTGTGCGATGCGCGCGGCCTGCTGCTGATCCTCGACGAGGTGCAGACCGGCTGCGGGCGCACCGGGCGGCTGTTCGCGCACGAGCACGCCGGCATGGCGCCCGACCTGATGACGCTCGGCAAGGGCATCGGCGGCGGCGTGCCGCTCGCCGCACTGCTCGCTCGCGCGCGCTTCGCGTGCTTCGAGCCCGGCGATCAGGGCGGCACCTACTGCGGCAATCCGCTCGCGTGCGCGGCCGGCGTCGCGGTCGTCGAGGCCCTGCTCGCCGACGGCTTCCTCGACGGCGTGCGGCGTGTCGGAGCGCGACTGCGGCGCGGCCTCGTCGAGGTGTCGCGCGAACTCGGGCTCGGGGAGGTCCGGGGCGAGGGGCTCCTGCTCGCGCTCGACACCGGTCGCGCGATCGCCGCCGACACGGTCGTCGTCGCACGCGATGCCGGCCTGCTGCTCAACGCACCGCGCCCTACCGTATTGCGGCTGATGCCCGCGCTGAATTCGACCGAAGCCGAGGTCGACACCGGCCTTGCGCTGATGCGCGAGGCGCTGCGCGCGGTCGCGGGCCGGTGAGACCTCGGATCAGAGCAACTGGATCACGTAGCCGCCCGACTTCTCGTCGTGCTCGAGCGCCAGCAGGCCGCGGTCGCGGGCTTCCTCGAGCACCTCGTTGAACGAGCGGAAGCCGTAGTAGCTTTCGGCGAAACCGGGTCGCCGGCGCTTGAGGGTCTGCTTGACCATCGAGCCCCAGATCTTGTCGTCGGCACCGCGCTCGGCCAGCAGGGCCTCGACGGTCTCGACGGCGAGCTCGACCGCCTCCTGGCGGCGCTCGGCCTCGCTGCGCTGGCGGCGCGGCTCGGGCTCGTTGCCGCGCTCGTCGGACCGGTCGTCGTCGCGGGCGCCGTCGTCGCCGGCAGCATCGTCGTCATCGGAGCGCGCCTCGCCGGTGGACTCGACGAGCGGCTCCGCGACGGGCTCGGCGACCGGTTCGGCTGCCTGCGCCTCGGGTAAGAGTGCTGCGGTCTTGCGGCGGCGCGGTGCGCGCTTCTTCGGCCCGTCGGCGACGGGTGCGGCCTCGGCCGCCGGCTCGCCGCCGGCGACGGTTGCGTCGGCCCCGCCTTGCGGCGCGGTGGCGTCGCCATCCGGTGCCTGCGCGGCGGCCGCCGCTGCCGCGGCCGCTTCGGCGACGTCTTCCGCGAAGAAGTCCGCCGCGGTGACCGAGTCGCCGCCGAGCGCCGCGGTGGTTGCCGCGCCGCGGGCGCGCGAGCGCCTCGGGCGTCGGCCCGGTGCGGCAGGCGCCGGTGCGTCGTCGGGCGCGCCGACCGCATCCGGGTCTCCGGCGCCGGGTGCCTCGGCCGTCGCGTTGACGTCGCCGGTCTCGTCGGACGGCGTGTCGCCGGGTGCGGCATCGGCGCCCTCGAGGGCGGCGTCGCGGGGCCCGGGGCCCCAGCGGCGCCACGGACCGCCGACCGACGGGACGTCCTCGCCCTCGTCGTGCGGCGGCGGTAGCACGCCCTGAGCGCCCTGCGAGGCGGCCAGCGCGGCCGGGCCGGCCGGCACGCTGCGCAGCGGCTCGCGCTGGCCGTCGCGGTCCGGGCCGCGCCCGTTGCCGCGGCCGCCCCGATTCGACTCGCCGCGACCGGAGTCGCCCCGACCCGAATCGCCTCGGCCGGAATCGCCTCGGCCGGAGTCACCCCGACCCGAATCGCCTCGGCCGGATTCGCCTCGGCCGGAGTCACCCCGGCCCGAGTCACCGCGTCCCGCATCGCCGCGCCCCGGCTCCCGGCTCGCGTCGCGCCGTGCGGCGGTCTGCGCGCCGCGGCGGCGCTGCTCGCGCACCAGGTCGTCGTAGAAGATGAACTCGTCGCAGTTCGCGGTGAGCAGGTCGGAGGTCGAGCCCTTCACGCCCACGCCGATCACGGTCTTGTTGTTCTCGCGCAGCTTGGAGACCAGCGGCGAGAAGTCCGAATCGCCGCTGATGATCACGAAGGTGTCGACGTGCGACTTGGTGTAGCAGAGGTCGAGCGCATCGACGACCATGCGGATGTCGGCCGAGTTCTTGCCCGACTGGCGCACGTGCGGAATCTCGATCAGCTCGAACGAGGCCTCGTGCATCTCGGCCTTGAACTCGCGGTAGCGGGCCCAGTCGCAGTAGGCCTTCTTGACGACGATGCTGCCCTTGAGCAGCAGGCGCTCGAGCACCTTGCGGATGTCGAACTTCTCGTACTTCGCGTCTCGGACGCCGAGCGCGACGTTCTCGAAGTCGCAGAAGACCGCCATGCTCGGCGTGTCGTCTTGTTTGGCCATCGGCCCTCCGGGGAATCTGTGCGGTGCGCACCCGGACGGGCCGCGCAGGGCGCCATTATGTTCCCGAAGGCGCCGCCCGCTCGAACAGCGCCCGGCACAGCGCGTCGCTGCGCTCGTCGACCGGGAAGAAGTGCTCGACGCGGATGCCCGCCGCGAGCACGTCCTGCGCGGTGCCGAAAGTGGTGATCGTGGTGAAGAGATCGAGCCGCTCGCCTTCGACGACGAACTGCGTCTCGAGCACCGGCGACAGCGTCGCGCCGCGGCCGGCCCCGCCCGGCTCCGCGGGCGGCACCCAGGGCTGGATCTCGGCGACCAGTTCGGCGAGCGCCGGACGCGACCAGGTCTCCTGGCGCAGCCGCGCGAAGATCGCCGGGCCCACGACCGACCAGTTGGCGATCGAGCGCGACAGGCCCCTCGGATGGAAGCTCAGGTGCATCACGTTGGGCACCGGCCCGCGGCCACGCTCGTCGAGCAGGGCCGGCAGGTCGCACAGCGAGCCGACCAGCCGCTGCGCGCTGCAGTTGATCTGCAGGAGGTCCCAGTCGGCGTCGACGGCCACCGCCGGGAACGGGTCGTGGTGGTCGAGCAGCCGCGCGATCGCGTGCCGCACCGAGTACATCTCGGCGTCGTCGAGCGTGCGCTGCGCGTACATCGGCGCGAAGCCCGCCAGGCGCAGCAGCTCGTTGCGTTCGGCGAGCGGCACGTCGAGCACGCCGGCGGCCCGCAGCACCAGCTCGCGGCTGGGATAGGAGCGGCCGGACTCGACGTAGCTCGCGTGCCGCTGCGAGATGGCGCAGGCCTCGGCGAAGGCGGCCTGCGTGAGCCCGCGCCGGGTGCGCCAGCGGCGCAGCGAGCCGCCGACGCTCGCAGCGGGCGCGTCCATCAGCGGACCCCGCGGGCGAGTGCGCCGGTGCCTGCGCGGTGCTCGCGCAGCGCGCCGAAGGCGGCGGTGACGAGGACGAGCAGCATGACCTTCTTCACGGCCGTCTCCGGCGGGAGCGTGGATGACGGCCCATTCTGGCGGGGCGACCGTGCGCACGGCAATGACCTCGGAGGTCATGGCGCGGCCGGCGCGCGGCGATCCGCCGGCCCGCGTTCCGCCGGTTCAGCGGTCGCCGAGCATCGCGTCGATGCGCTTGAAGACCTTGCGCGCGTGGGCCAGCAGCTCGCCCTCGCTCGGATGGTCGAGGGTCTCGACGCCGACGATCCGCTTGGCGAGCGCGGCATGGTGCTTCGTCACGTGGTCGCTGAAGGCGATCTTGGCGGTGCCCGGGCCGGTGACCAGCACTTCGCGCGCATCGCCGAGCGCGGTCACGACCTCGTCGAAGAAGTGCCTGTCGTCGTTCGTGTGGCCGGAGCCGGTGGCGCCAGCGCGGTGGTGCACCTGCCGGTGGCCGCCCGCATGGTGGACGGTGACGGCATGGGTTTCGTCGACGGAGAAGTCGACGACGCGGGCGTCTCGGTGATCGAGCCAGACGACGGCATGGACGTGGGACATGGGAAGGTCTCTCAGTGGGATGGGCGAGGCATCGAGGGCGGAGGAGAGGCGCTGCCGGAGGAGACGACCGGAACGCGGGGCGGGCTCGGACGGCCCGCTTCGGCTACAGGGTGGAGCGGTGCGTGCCCGCTGCGCGCTCGTGGTGTGTCTGGCAGGCGATGCAGCGGACCGCGAACGGCTGCGCCTGCAGCCGCGCGGGCGCGATGGCCTGTCCGCAGTCGGTGCAGGTGCCGTAGCCGCCCGCCTCGAGGCGGGCGAGCGCGGTGCGCCCGGCCTGGTACTCGTCGATGTCGCGGCGCGCGTCGGCGAAGTCGGCGGTGACGGTGTCGTCGGCGACCGAGAGGTCACCGGCGTCCGCGTTGCGGTCCAGGCCCGCGGTGACCATCGCGGCATCGCCGAGCTTGTCGGTGATCTCGCCGCGGAGGACGTCGAGCCTGTGTTCGATGGTCTGGCGGATGCGGGCGGTGTCGAGCGGATCCATGAGGTGCCTCGGCTGCGTGTTGAACCATCGTAGGACGCAACGCAGCGGGCCGGATTGATCGAGGTCAAGCGGACCGCAGGGCCTCGGCGACGGCGGCTCGGGGCCGGCCCGCCGCCGAGGCCGTGTCAGCCCGGGCGTCCCGAGCGCTGCAGCGGGCAGGTGTTCATGCCCAGCAGCGCGTACGCGCCGCAGAACCGGAACACGCCGGTCGCGAGCACGATGCCCCCGACCACGTAGCCCCACAGTCCGACGGTGCCGAGCGCGGCGAGCGCGATCAGGATGAGGCCCGCGACGATGCGCAGGATGCGGTCGATGCCGCCGACGTTCGCTTTCATGGTGTGTTGCCTCGCTGGTGTGTTCGAGCGCCCATTGCAGCGCACGGGGTGCCGACCGGTCTGTGACCGCGGTTACACGGCCCGCGGTCACAAGGCATGTTGCAGGCCATTCGCGTGCCCGCCCGCGGGCGGCGGCACGCGCCTTCTGCTACCGTCGCCGATCCCTCGACCCCTAGGCCCCGCCTGCCGGAATCCACCATGGACCATCCCCCGCCGACCCGCGAGCTGCAGCCCAGCGCACTGACCGCCAACGAGATGTACCTGCTGCTGCGCGACTCGGTGATGCCGCGCCCGATCGCCTGGGTGTCGACGATCGGCACCGACGGGCGCAGCAACCTCGCGCCGTACAGCTTCTTCAGCGTCTGCTCGTCGGAGCCGCCGATCCTGGGCTTCTCGGCGATGAAGTCCGGCCGCGACGCGCGCGGCCAGCCGACCTACAAGGACACGATGGTCAACGTCCGCGCCAACGGCGAGATGGTGATCAACGTCGTGCCCGAGTCGATGATGCTGCCGATGGTCGAGACCTCGGCCAACCTCCCCCCGGGCGAGAGCGAGTTCGATTTCGCGAAGCTGCCCCAGGCGGCGTCGACGGCGGTCAAGCCGCCGCGCGTGGCCGGCGCGCCGGTCGCCTACGAGTGCGTCGTGCATTCGATCGTCGAGCTCGGCAGCAGCGCCTGGGTGATGGCGCGGGTGGTGCACGTGCACGTCGACGAGCGCGTCTATGTCGGCACGGTCAAGGGCGTGAACCATCGCATCGACCTGCTGCAGGGCACCGAGATGCGTCCTGCGGGCCGGCTCGGCCGGGCGCTGTACAGCCGGATCCGCAACGAGGAGACGATCCTGCGCAGAGACGGTCCCAACGATTGAGTGGCCGGTCGCGGTTACTCAGTCGGTCGGCGGTTCGCCGCCGTCGGCGAGCGCGCGCAGCGGAGCCGCGTCGAGGATCGTCACGCGCTCGCGGCCGAGCGCGATCCAGCCGCGGTGCTCGAAGCGCTTGAGCAGCCGCGAGACGATCTCGCGGACCGTGCCGATCGACTCGGCGAGCTGGTGGTGCGTGGTGTGCAGCTCGCGGCCGTGGCCGAGCAGCGCGGCCGCCAGGCGCCGGTCCATCCGCTGGAAGGCGACCGCCTCGGCCAGTCCCATCAGGTCGCCGAGCCGCTCGCCGAAGACGCCGAACACGTAGCGCCGGAAGCCCGGCAGGTCGGTCCATCGCAGGAAGGTCTCGGGTGGCACGGGCCACAGGCGGGTAGGCACTGCAGTGCTCGCGTGGGCGGCGAGCAGCACCGCCGAGAACGCGCAGCTCGTCGACAGCAGGCAGACCTCGCCGCGGCCCACGCGGTAGAGCTCGATCGAGCGCCCCTCGGGATTGCCCCGCGCGACGCGGATCTCGCCGTCGAGCACGAACGGGAAGGCGCGGCACGGATCGCCCTCGCGGAACAGCACCGCGTCGCGCGGCACCTCGACGATCGGGGTCGCGGCGAGGGCCGCGTCGAGCTCGTCGGCAGGGACTTCGGCGAGGCTGGGATAGGCGGCGAGCAGGTCGGCGCGGCCCTGCGCGCGCTGCGCCGCCGTGCTCACCGGCGCTGCTCGAAGAAGCGCGCGGCGACCGCGAGCGCCTGGTCGACGTCGGCGCGGTCGACGTCGAGGTGCGTGACCCAGCGCTGAACCAGGCCCTGGCCGTAGCGGCCGCTGCTGCCGGTGGTGCGCACGCCGTGCGCGGCGAGGTGCTCGGCGAACGGGGCCGCGATCGTGTCGTCGACCCGCACGAAGATGATGTTGGTGTGCGGCACGTCGGCGTGCAGCCCGCCGTGCTCGCGGCCGAGTGCGGCCAGTCCCGCGGCCAGCACGCGCGCATTGTCGTGGTCCTCGGCGAGGCGATCGACATGGTGCTCGAGCGCGTGCTGCGCGGCGGCCGCTAGCAGCCCGGCCTGGCGCATGCCGCCGCCGAGCATCTTGCGCCAGCGGCGTGCGTGCGCGACCAGGGGCTTGGTGCCGAGCAGCAGCGAGCCCACCGGCGCGCCCAGGCCCTTGGACAGGCACAGCGACACGCTGTCGAAGTTGGCGCAGATCTCGCGGGCGACGGCGCGCGGGTCGGTGGTGGTGCCGTCCTCGGCGTCGCCCTCGCGCAGGCCCGCGGCCCGGCGCCGTGCGACCTCGACCGCGGCGTTGAAGAGGCGCGCGCCGTCGAGGTGGGCGCCGAGGCCGCGGCGGGCGGTCAGCGCGCGCACGCCGCGCAGGTAGTCCATCGGCAATACCTTGCCGCCGGTGGTGTTCTCCATGCCGACCAGCCGGGTCTTCGCGAAGTGCGGATCGTCGGGCTTGATCGCCGCCTCGATCGCCTCGAGCGGAATCGTGCCGTCGGGCGCGTTCTCCAGCGGCTGCGGCTGGATGGAGCCCAGCACCGCCATGCCGCCCGCTTCCCAGCGGTAGGTGTGCCAGAGCTGGCCGACGATCGCCTCGTCGCCGCGCTCGCAGTGCGCGAGCAGGCCCATCAGGTTGGTCTGCGTGCCGGAGGGCGCGAAGATCGCGTCCTCGAAGCCGAGCATCTCGGCGGCGTGGCGCTGCAGCCGGTTGATGCTGGGGTCGTCGGCGAACACGTCGTCGCCGACCTCGGCGGCGGCGATGGCGGCGCGCATCGCGGCGGTGGGCTTCGTGACGGTGTCGCTGCGGAAGTCGGGCATGGACGGGCTCGGTCGGTGGGTCGGGTCAGCGCGCGAAGCGGGCGGCGCGGGCGGTGTCGGATGCCGGGGCGGCGCGATCCGCAGCCTGCGGCTCGGGCGCCAGCTTCAGGGCCAGGTCGATCGCCGCCAGCAGGCTGCGGTGGTCGGCGACGCCGTGGCCGGCGATGTCGAAGGCGGTGCCGTGGTCGACGCTGGTGCGCACGAAGGGCAGGCCGACGGTGACGTTCACCCCGGTGTCGACGCCGAGGTACTTGACCGGGATGAGGCCCTGGTCGTGGTACATCGCAACGACGACGTCGAAGTCGCGGAAGTGGCGCGCGCGCATGAAGACGGTGTCGCCGGGCCACGGGCCGCTCGCGTCGATGCCGGCGGCGCGGGCGTCGGCGATCGCGGGGGCGATCGACTCGATCTCCTCGCGGCCCATCAGGCCGCCCTCGCCCGCATGCGGGTTCAGGCCGGCGACCGCGATCCGCGGCCGCGCGATGCCCAGGCGCTTCAGGCCCGCATCGGCGATGGCGATGGTGTCGCGCACGGCCTCGCGGGTGATCGCGTCGATCGCGGCGCGCAGCGGCACGTGGATGGTGACGAGGATCGTGCGCAGCTCGTCGTTGGCCAGCATCATCCGCACGTCGGTGACGCCGGCGAGCTCGGCGAGGATCTCGGTGTGGCCGGGGTGGCGCACGCCGGCCGCGGCGATCGCCTCCTTGTGGATGGGGGCGGTCACGACCGCGCGCACGCGCTGCGCGATCGCGTCCTGGCTCGCACGCACGATCGCGGCGTGGGCGGCGGCGCCGGCGCGCGCGTCCACGCGGCCCGCCGGCAGGTCGGCGGGCAGCTCGGAGCAGGCGATCACCGGCATGCGGATGCGGCCGCCGTCGCTCGTGGGCGCGAGCGCGGCCGCGGCTTCGGGCGAGTCGACCGTCACCGCATCGAGTGCCAGGCCGAGCGCGCGCGCCTCGCGGGCGAGCACGCCGGCGTCGCCGTAGACGAGCAGCGGCTGCGCGCCGGCAGTGCCGAGGCGTTCGGCGCAGGCCTTCAGGACGATCTCGGGGCCGATGCCGCAGGCGTCGCCCATCGTGATCGCGACCGGGGTGCGGGCGGGATCCATCGGGGGATTGTAGGCCGCGCGTCGCCCGCCTCACAGCGGCCGCGACCAGTACTCGCCGACCAGCGTCGCCCCGAAGCTCTCGTGTCGCTCCGAGCGCTGCAGCACGAAGCCCTCGGCGACATAGATGCCGCGCGCGGCCGCGAGCACCTCGTTGGTCCACAGCACCATCTCCCGGTAGCCGGCCTCGCGCGCGAAGCGCATCGCCTCGCGCACTAGCTGCCGCCCGAGCCCGATGCCGCGCGCGGATGGCTCGACCAGCAGCAGGCGCAGCTTGGCGACCGTCTCCGACTCGCGCACGACGAACACCGAGCCCACCGGCTCGCCGTCGCGTTCGGCGATCACGCCGCATTCGAGCCCCGGTTCGAACTGCTCGACGTAGTGCGCGACGATGCCGGCCACCATGCCCTCGAAGCGCGTGTCCCAGCCGTACTCGGCGGCGTAGAGCGCGCCGTGACGCGAGACGACCCAGCCGAGATCGCCCGGGCGGGGCGGGCGCAGGACGATGGCGGATGCGGCCTGCGCGCCCGGGCGGGCGGGATCGGGCGATGCGGCGGAACGGGCGTCGGGCATGGGCTTCTGCGGGGGCGCGGGCGGGTTGGCGTGTCGGCGAGTGGACGGCGGCGGGTCGGCGACAGTGTCGACGACCCGGCGTACCTCGGCAACGCGCCGGACACCGCGAGGCGGCCCGCGGCGCAGCGGCCCCGCGGTCCCGCGGCTCCGCGGCGATCAGCAGCCCCGCTGCGCTCGCGGCCCCGCTGCGCTCAGCGGCCCGGCGGCAGCGACGCGACCGGCGGCGTGCCGGGCGCGGGGGCCGCGGCCGAGACCGTCGCGCGGCAGCCGGCGAGGAATTCGCGGTGGTGGTCGTGCGGGCCGCGCGGCTCGGCGAAGACCGAGATCGCGGCGACACGCAGCATCGCCTCGTCGTCCTCGTCGCGCACGAACCAGCGCAGTGCCGGCGGCACGGCCCGGATGAGGACGAGGTCGTCCTCGAGGCGGCGCAGGAACTGGTCCGCCTTCGCGCCGTT
>Ga0164292_10005443_pt1 | contig 10430 bp, 15 predicted proteins | sample GEODES117metaG_FD_111486 | JGI IMG/M metagenome (GOLD analysis project Ga0164292, IMG submission 111486) | Eutrophic lake water microbial communities from Lake Mendota, Wisconsin, USA - GEODES117 metaG | ecosystem: Environmental > Aquatic > Freshwater > Lake | place: USA: Lake Mendota... | reverse complement strand
GTTCCCCCGAGTGCGTGATGCATCCACTTCACGACAAAGCCCCGCTGTAAACCGGCCCTAACGGGTCTCCATGCTTGGGAGAGTCTTCATCGAGCGCAGCTGATGCTTGCCTAAGCGCCAAGACTCACGCCAGCCATTTGGATTGAAAAGGTTCTCGTCTTTTTTGACTTCGTACCCGTAGGCCCATCCGACAAAAAAGAAAACGTTCCCCATGAGTTGTGCAAATATATATCGCCTCTGAATGGGGTCGTTGTCTCGGATGATAAGGCCACCACGTGGGTGACTAGTTGCTCGAATCTCATTTTCTCCGTCATCGGGAATTTGGTGAAACTCATTTATGGGGTTGTGCCACAGTTTTTCATTGATGCGCGCCCAGGCTAGTTCTGCTCCAGCCCCAACTCTTTCCTGTTGGATTCTCTCGTCCATCGAGCGATCATATGTTGATGCATGGTTCAGTCCCTGTTTGCCAGACTCGGTTATGCGTAGCCTGACGGCTTTATCAACTTCTGCCCAGTCACTGTCTGTCATTGCGTATCTCATCCCGTAAAGATATAGCCATTGCTCAGGTATTACAACCATTGAGGCTGTTCGTTTGAGGACTTTGTATTTAGCAGCTTCTATGCAGATACGCAAAAGCCCCCATGAGACTTTTCTCATAGGGGCTCTTGTATCTGCGATTGAACGTAGAACGTATCTATCGCAAAAACGTTTAATCCTTAAGCTCTTGCTCCTGGCTTGTTGGCGAGGAATTCAACCAAGCTCCTAATCCCTTGGTTGGGCAACCCACTGCATGTTACGTAGATATTGAACGTACCATTTGGCTGCTTTTCTTGTTCGATCACCAACTGAGAAAGATCAAATCCGTAGTTCTGCCATTTCCAGCGGAATGTTTGCCAATAGCTCGACTTTGAAGTTCCTTCAGTTGCAAGCATTCTCGTATTGGGGCGTGAAACAACTTCAAGAAACTTTAGCTCTTGAGCGTTTATTGCGTATTTGCCCGCATGTGAAAGAGACGATTGCGACACGCTAACTTTTTTACTGTTAGAGAATACGGGAGACCCGGAACGTACTGCATCCTCGATCTTTTTCAGCTTTTGCTGCAAAGCAGCGTATCGCGAATGACCCTGTGGGGACATTTTCCCACTATCCGTGTATCGAACATAATGAGAGATCATTCCGTTCTCATTGCGAGTGCGAAGCTCGAAACACGATCCGAACCCACCAAGGCCAACATTTGCTCGACGTGATTTAGATTTTGCAGCGATATGCCACTCTTCAGGAGAGGCCATGAGTGTGAGCATCAACATTTCTGTATTTGTTAATTTTGGAACCCGTACCACAGCAGCGGCGCTGGAGTTGACACCAGTCAAGGATGGAGGAAGGTCCATCTTAATTGGAGCAGAGAGTCCCATGTTCTTAATAATTTTCGCCATTGACGTAAGTGTTGAAGGGTCAACAGGGGTGTCCGTAGGGTACATCGCTTTCTCGTTGATTGCTTCAACCAGCAATTTCTCAATCTTGGAAGTTGATAAGGTTTTTCCTTTGACAACTTCATTTGACGTTTTTGTATCGACCATATGGTCCTCCATTCGGTTTTTTGTATCCCGCTTTTGCGGTAGTTGGAAAGTTAACACTTGTGATAACTAATGACAACCTGAATTCAAAACTTTTTATTAAAGGTTGATTGACCGTGTTGAGGATCGATTATATCCTTGTGCGGCAATAGCTATTACCCAAACCAAATCCCCGATAGGAACCATGTGGCCTCGAAAAAGACAACCCCTTCAGTAAAAAAGTCAACGACTTCAAAGAATGACGCAACGAGGAATTCAAAAGCAACACCAAATAAAACAACTGCAAAAAAAATAAACAAAACTATTGTTAAGAAAGCTGCTGCCAAGAAGGCTGCTCCAAAGAAAGCTGCTCCCAAGAAGAACCCATCCGTGAATTCGAAAGAACAGTCAAGCAGCGGTCTTGCCAATGGAACAAAAAAGGTTACGCCATTTCAAATGGCTAGTACTAAAACTACGACAACACCGGTAATGCAACTTATTGCAAATGTTACAAAGACTGCAACTTCTATCTCTGTACATAGAGATATTCGCTCAGACAAGAGATAAGGTAAGGGCATGATTACTAAAAACTTCACCGCAGCTGAAATTGAATTCAATGACTGGATCCGTATTGGTCTAGAGAAAGGCTGGTGCGGGCCCCCCGTTTGCTACACCCACGACGCCTTGCCTACTTCGCAAGAGGAAGATGACGCGTGGAGCGAGGGAGACGACCCATGCATGCATATTATCCGTCTTTACGAAAACGAAGAGCACATGGAGCAAGTTAAGGAAAATCATTCGCCGAGCGTATGGCGCGATCGTTTCAAGGGATAGTTAGTGCCGCATTACACCGTTACCTGGACTCACAGTATTGAGTGCGAGAGTACCGAGCAAGCTGTGCACGCAGCGTTTAGAGAAATGCTGAAAGCAGGAGTGGGGAACGGCTTGAATAATAGTTTGATTGTTTCTGATGATCAAACTGGCAACTCAGTTGAAATGACTATTCTTGATGGTGTTGTTAAAGTAGAGCCGATGTTGGTAGCGCAACTTCTTGGGTTCAGGCACATCATCTGGGCGGGTCAAGCAAGAAAGTAACTACTTTTTCCTTGCTATCCATCTGTAGGGGGCAAGTACAACGCGTCCAATTTTCCATGTTCGCGACGCCTTGACTGCTTGCAACTCTAGCCTTACTGCCCGCAGCTCTCGTTCGGCTTTTTCTTTTCTGTAGTTTGCTTCGTCGCGTTCTGCCCGCATCCCGATGAATTGATCAGCGCGACGCATTGCCTGAAGTTCTTCCTCGATTGCTGCTTCTGTTTTTTTTGGTGCGTTTTTTTTGCTCATTGCCAAAATATAGTACATGGCAAAGGTTAAAGCAATGAGCTTAGATTTAGGGGTTGTCTATTCCCACATCTCGTAGTTGCTGATGTCAAATTCACGAAATCTTAAAGCTGCCAAGGTGACCGCGAAAGCAGCAAGTGGAGCGATGACAACGAACAATAAAACCTTTTTCATCTTTTACCACTGCAGCATTTTATGATCGCATGGCGCGCTGGGCGGATTGTTTTCAACTCTGATGCAGGGATGAGGCGTTTGACAACTTCCTCTTGCTCTGGAGTCTCTGGGGCTTGGTTCTCTTCGGTGTCTTCCATCTAACAATTGTGACATAAAGATCGTTAATTTCAGAACAGCGGAGGCTGGTTCAGGTCTTCCCCGTTCAAGCCTTTACAGACGTCATGTCGGTAACGAAATTGCTCCTGCTCAATGGACGCCACGGTCTTACCCTTCCCTCTAAGCCAAACAAGGGTCAATCGGCTGACCGTTGAATCAGAAGGCCGCACGGACAGGCCGCAAACATCACAGGAATACATAGGGGTAATTTCATTCATCAAACATCTCCTTGGAGCTATCTATCAATCGCCCGTAGGGCAATGTAGATGATACTCAGAACTATCACGATTATGTAGGTCATAATGAAATTATCCTTTTCTTGTCACGTAGACAAGAATACGTCACTGGACCGACTAATCAGGGGTCTCCGAAGAGAAGTATTGATTCTGCGAAACTGCTAGGATTGGGTTCGAGGTCAGTTGGGCTGAAGTTTTTACTCTTTCAGCAGTTACTCATATTCTGTTGTTCGCTTTAAATAAAAGGTGGATATTTAAAATGAAGTTATATTTTGAGAAGAATGAAGTCGTTTTTGATTTTCCATTTGAAAGATCCCAAGTCGACGAGCTCAAGTCCATTCCTGGAGCCAAATGGGACAAGGGGAACAAGGTCTGGCGACTGCCCGTAACGTCAATTCAAGCCGGGCGCGATTTTGCAATTAAGCATGGGTTCGACGTAACAATTGATGTTCTCAAGTTTGACGCTCCAAAGTTAGGGAAGACGTCTTCGGCTCGGGTAGTAATAGAAGACGACACAATCTTTATGTACTTCTCGTACGAGCGCGTGATAATAAAAGCTGTCAAACAAATACCCGCTGTCTCATGGGACTCCAAACGACACGGGTGGCAAGCTCCCCTGTCTTCTGCATCTAATGTGATTGAGTGGGCCGAAGCTTTCAATGTACCCATTGACGACAAAGTCATCGCAGTCAGTGACGAGATACGTCAAAAAATGAATCAGTTAATCGAGGCCTCCAGATCAACGGACGCACTGATTGAGGTCGAAGCAATAAACGGGGAAATGCTCCCGTACCAAAGGGCTGGGGTTATGTATGCATCAAACGCCCGCCGCACATTCATCGCCGACGAAATGGGGTTGGGAAAATCTCTGCAGGCAATTGCAACCATTGAGTACGTTCAAGATAGTTACCCAGTCGTTGTCGTGTGTCCCCCGAGCCTTGTTCTCAACTGGCAAGCAGAGTACACAAAATGGCTTCCCAATAGAAAAGTCTCAGTAGTTACTAACCGTAAAGATTTTCCAGAGTCTGGCTCATACGACGTAGTCGTGGTTGGTTACAGCAATATCCAGACATGGGAAAAGAAACTATCGAATCATCGCTCGTATGTCTTTGACGAATCCCACTACTGCAAGACACCCACGGCAGCCCGCACCAGGTCGGCAGTAAAGATTGCAAAGTCGGCACCCAAGGAAGGTCTAGTTCTTTGCTTGACCGGCACGCCGGTAACGAATCGCCCCAATGAGTATGCTTCCCAGTTGGAGATTCTCGGAAGACTGAAAGAGTTCGGTGGGCTTTGGGGATTCTATCGTCGATACTGCGGCGCATTTCAAGACCAGTTCGGGCAATGGAACATAAGTGGGCACTCGCACCTTGATGAGTTGAACGAAAGACTACGCTCAGCCTGTTACATCAGACGAACCAAAGATCAAGTGCTTACCGAACTCCCGCCCGTGATACATAGCAGGATAGTTGTCGCAGGAACATCAGCAGGCATGAAGGAGTACGCAAAGGCAGAGAAAGATATTCTGTTTTATATCGCTGAAAGAGCGCGAGAGCTTGCCATTAAAGAGGGAAAAGACTCTAGCTACAAGGCTGCGATGGCTGCGATGATTCGAGCGGAAGCAAATGAGCATTTAGTTCGACTTTCGGTTCTACGTCGTCTCGCAGCAAAGGCGAAGATGGAAGAAGTACTGGAGTGGGTGGCAACCCGTGTAGAAAATGGCAAGAAAGTCGTAGTCGCAGCGCACCACAGAGAGATAGTTGATGAAGTTGCTCGCCGTTACGGAGGAATAAAGATTCAAGGCGGGATGGCGGTAGAGGACGTTGAAGAAAACAAGAGAAAGTTTCAGGAACTCCCCGTAGAGGAAGTTCCAGTCATAGTGCTTTCCATGCAGGCTGCTAAGACTGGTCATACACTCACAGCGTCAGAAGAATGCTTATTCGTTGAACTCCCGTGGACGCCCGCTGACGTAGATCAAACTTTCAGTAGATTGCACAGGTTAGGGCAAAAAGGCAGTGTCACTGCTACCTACATGCTTGCTGCTGGGACTATCGATGAGGACATCTATGAGCTCATTGAACGTAAACGCACAATCGTTGATGCCGCAGTTGATGGCATAGAAGCCATAGACAACGAAGGCGCTGTTCAGCTTATTATGAACCTTCTCAGCAGAGCTAGCTGACTTCCGGAATTTGAGACTCCGTACCGTTTTCAGTACCATTCCTGATTATCTCCTCAGCGATCAATCGTGCGTACTTGCGGCGTAGTCGCCAAATCTTCTTGTTTAACTCGATCATCTCATCGCTTACGCGTGCCTTGATGATTGCTTTATCATCGAAAACCCCGTGTGTGTTAAACATTGCGTCCTGTATGTCTGCGTCTTCTATGATTATGTCCGATATCCAGCCCGCACGCTTGTCTATCGCGAGCATTAAGTCGCAAAGTCCCTCAATGCCAAATTCAGCATGGACTTTATTCACGGCAAGTGAGCAAAAGTTCGTCCGGTAGAGCAACTGTGCTCGTTGGGATTGAGACATGAACTCGGACAGCCATACAGCGAGTTCTTCTCTCGATGGGGTTGCATCCTCGTGCATGAACTCTTCTGAAAACTCGTCTTCGTTATCGGGTTGGTTCATGTGCCCTCGATTTGCTAGTTGCTAATCAAAATAAATAATAACAGTAGTTGGATCTAAGCCCGTGACAACAGATAATCCTGCGCACGCAGCTTCGAACGGGTCACCCATGAATTCGAGTCCATAGACGCAATCGCACGTTCCTTCACTGTCGCATCACGATAATGATCTAGGTATTCTCCGATGGCATTTACCGTTGACCAAGCGTTGAACCCGTAGTTCTTGGCGTTGTTCTCGTTCATGTACACAGCTTTGACAAGCGCAATGATGTTGTCTCTGTTCTTCTGCTGCCTATCCGTCTGCTTGATAGATAAAGGAAACACTTGATTGAGAACATCGTCCATGATTTTCGATGAAGGAGGAACGCTTATGGATAGAAGCTTGTTGGCTGTAGCAGTAAACTCCGTAGCCCATGTGCGTGAAATGCGCAAAACGTCATTCGCCTGCTCCATAGCCCGTTCTGCATTTCGTGTATGCCGCGCTGTGAACACGCGGTTAGCGGCAGAAACTCCAAGGACTACCGTGTTCTTACATACCGCCCGTATGCTCGTGTTGGCGAAGGTGATAGCGATCTTCCCGTCGTGCCCGTTACGGACGAGCAGGTATCTCGCAATCTCGTCGTTTACGCCCATAGGGTCAATGACCAGCGGTCCTAGGTCGATGGATGAAAAGAACTCACGTCCTCCGTTGAGCACTCCACACGTGTCTACTACAGCATCGCCCGATGAGGCTCCGACGATAGCAAGTGCGTAGTCAAGGCATTCACGGTTCTGCTGGACAACGTATCGAGTCCCCACGGTAGCCAATCCATTGAACGTTCCGTCCGGATTGACTCGTACGGTCGCTCTGCTGTCTGGAATCATTACGTATTGACCGTCTGGGTTCCTGATCGGCTGTCCTTGATCGTCACACACCGCAACGCGAGTGGTGACAACGTCGAAATCTGCCTGAGCTGCTGCGAGCATTGCTTCCGCTGTCTGCAAGCCCTCCATCGGCACCCCTAGGCGATGCCAAGGGATTTCCCTGTTGGAATAAGCCATTCTGGCTTGACCGTCTGATGCGAATTCTAACTGATGAGCCATTGCCTGTGTGTCTTCCTATGTAGTTAGATAAATCTATCTGAAGGAAGTGTACAAGGTGCCTAGCGTCGGAGAACGAAACAAACATGATGAAAGAGGCGATTACTATGCAGCAACCCGTAGACGTTGCGGCACAACGATATAAAGCCTCGGGTCTAGAAAGACAAAGACCTCGAATTTAGAAAAACGGCTCTACGTTTATTCCTTGACAGAGACGAGCCTCAGGCGAGGCGTTTGACCACTAGGGGTATTTCGTGGCTTCTTTACGTAAGTTGGGTGATCATGACGTGACTTTATTCGCGCCTCACAACGAGCGTTATACCACGCAACACAGAAGAGGGTGGCGAATACAGTTGCGGCGAGCGTCATGACGATCCCTACGTACAAGAGCGGTAGCGATTGGCTGTCAAAGGCGACCTTGATGTACAGCGACGACACAGGGGGTAGTAGCAGCACTAGTGCAGCACGTATCTTGCCAAATTTGATGTATGAGTTCATTATCTCTTCTTTCAGTAGGTTCCAGTATGTGGGCACATGATGTGCTCTTGTGCACAATACCCGTGGCACTTGGCAAAAGTCAAGCATTATTGAACAAGACACAAGAAAGAATCTAAGATATTGTCACGTTATGGGAATAATCTACAAACAAGCAGCCGCAACAGACGATAATACGAAAGCAGACATTAGTTCGCTTGGGCAGTATGCGAAGTGGTTTGTGCTACACAATCTTAGCTTTTCTCTCAGGAACGATGGCGGGACCTGGGTGTGCGAGGCGCTAGGTAGGCATGGGGATTTGCCATTCTCTGCACGAAGCAACAGGTGCGGATCTTCAGAGCAAGCAGTCTATGAGTGCTTCGTTTCTGCACGTAATACCTTACGTGGAGAGCCTTACATAATGGGTTGATCTGATCCATGTTCGCAGTGAGCAAACTCACAGCACGGCACGTCACCAACGTATGAATGGTGTCCTTGACCAAAGTGCTCAGCAAGCATGGGGAAAGTGCGAAAGAACGTAACGATGCAGTCGTGGCACATGATCCATTCGGCGCTGATCCGCTTCTCGAACAGTATGTCGAGTTGATCGCTGAATCCTCCATAGTAGCCAAAGGACTCAAAGGGGAGTATCCAACCGTGGTCGGGGTAAATGCGCTGGGCAGTGCATGGATGTGATTGACCACAAGCAGAGCATCTAGCGTATCTGTCTTGGTTGATTGCCATGCCTGTAGTCTCTCATCAATACCCGTGGCGCCTGCGCAACTTGGGAGGGGAAATGCGAAGGGCGTATCACAGGTGATACAGGGGTAGGCAGGGGGCTAGAGCCTGACGCCTGCTGACGTGGATCGGATGAACGATGAATATGCATACCGCCTACGTCGCCTACGTTCTTCGTCTGTCACGTTCGCAAAGACATAGCCAAGCATTGACTCAGCCTCTAGCATCAGTTCGTCGAGGCTGAACTCAGCACCCGTGGCGGTCTGCGGCGTTACGTTGTGCCGCTTGCAGGCGGCGATCACAAGATGCGAGAACAGTGCTGATATGTGCTGATACTCCATCGCCTCCTCTGGAACGAGGCGACGCTTCTGCGTGGTGCGTATACGTATGGACTTACGTATCAGTCGCGTGCATACATAGAAACCTCTGAAGCGGTTGAGGTTGCTCATATATTCTTGCCTGCCTTTGCCTTGTGTCGTTTGTCTGTGTATACATAGTACGCACAGTGCGATTGCCCCTGCACTCACTGTGTCCGTACCCGCACCCGCACCCGCACCCGCACCCGCGAGGGGTGAACGCTCCTGCTGTGGGCGATACTCTGTTGAGATGAGCAAGAACGGCTCCAACCAATGCAGGTCTTCGCCTGAGCAGGTCGTAGGGCGATTCTAGGGGCGTATGGCGGAAGCCTTGCTCGCTCTCAAGAGGGGCGTGACGTGTGTAATCAAATGACTACGCACTAACTCAATCAGGCTGGTCAGGCATCGGCTCGGACTCTCGTCCTGAGCCTACGGCTTTTGCCTTTTGGCACTGCGTGACTTTCGCCGTGAAATCCTAGACTTTCACTCACTGCCCCACAGAGGGTGCCCCCCTCTGTATCTGCCGTAGTTTGTGGGTTTACGTGCAGGTCCCTGCATGGGGAGAGCCCCGCACGCTTTCTTGCGAACGCTCCAGCGCCGGGGGGTCAATGCAGCAGAAAATTGAGGTCGATTCATTTGTATAAATTTATCCAAACATGTTCTGATTTGCAACCCACATGACGTGTTATTGTTCGTTTCTCAGCTATTTATTTCCTCCTAGTGGGTAGCTGACGCATGCATGCAAGGATAAGGCCCTGTAGTTGCTCTGGGGGCAGAGAACTATGGGGTCTTTCCTTTTGTTTTTGTGGTATAAATAATCTATGACTGATCCACAAATTGACAACGAATATGGGGATTACCCTATCTTTATCTCATCTCTTAACAGCCTATGGGCGCATAATACCGACCCAGATCTGAAGTATGGCGATTTTTATCTTGCTGAATTAGAAAGACAACATCCGGAAGCGGCGCAGCTAGTTAAAGACTCTCCATTTGAAGTAGTTGGAAAAAATAGCTTTCCCAAAAACGTTCATGATCTTGTTGGAGGTTATTTTGGACGCAAATATTATTTCGAAAGCGGAGAGTTTGCCACTCACGGATTGAAAACATCATGGCGGAAAAATCCTTATCAAGGGCTACCTAGCGAAAAAATAAGGATGGGCCCTTCAGGGTATGATCCAGATCCATCTACTTTCAAAAATAGGAATACAAATTAAAGATGCCTTTATTCAAAGATTGGGAGTATGCCAATTACGAGGATTTTATTGCCGATGTAAGAAAAGCATATGAAGAAGAAAAAACAAAGCCAATATTTGGTGATCTATGGCTAGAGATGATGATTAAACACTGCCCATCGGTCGGAGAACGCATGAGAGGGACTGAATTAGACCCTTCAGGCATGGATGAAATTCCTGTTTACATTACTAGAGCAGCAAATACATATTTTAATATGTTCTATGGTCCAGGCTGGTACAACCAGGGAGATCCAAATATATATCCCGGTAGTGGATATCAGTATTTCCTAGATGAATTGAACTCTGACTAAAATCAATGCAGGTATCCGTAACAGGACTTATTATATTGCAGCCGTTTTGCCTTCAGTAATATATACATGAACTAGCTCTTGTTCGGATAAATTTATCTAAACCAAAAGAGTGAGTGAAAAAAAAATTGCGGAGGTTTTTAACTCTCC
>Ga0164292_10005441_pt1 | contig 10434 bp, 7 predicted proteins | sample GEODES117metaG_FD_111486 | JGI IMG/M metagenome (GOLD analysis project Ga0164292, IMG submission 111486) | Eutrophic lake water microbial communities from Lake Mendota, Wisconsin, USA - GEODES117 metaG | ecosystem: Environmental > Aquatic > Freshwater > Lake | place: USA: Lake Mendota, Wisconsin... | reverse complement strand
GCATCTATGTGTGAAACACATTATGTTGGAATGATACCGCATTTTACTGGTCCACTTTCAACAGCAAGTCTTGTTCATGTTTTAGGCTCAAGTAGTCCAGTTCGTTGTTTGATAGAATTGGCTGGAGGAGAAGTGGAAAGACCTGCTTACTTCAACGATGATTATATTCTATTCGACAAAGGGAAAATTTTACTTAATCCAGCACCTGGTTTAGGGGTTAAGTTTAATCCTAAGAAAGCGGATTTCTTATTTGAAGTAACCGCCAACACTAAATTTCCTCACCCTTATTTAAAAAGCCCTGATGGGGCCATTCATAATTGGTAAAACTTTTTCTTATATAAATTTTAAATTTTGATTCACTTGCAAAAAACATTCAAATGAAAAAAAAACTACTCTTTCTCTCTTTCTTCACACTCGTTTGTCAATTGTTTGTATTGGCACAGACTGTGACTATTACCGGTAAAGTAACCGGACAAAACAAAGACCCATTAGCTGGCGTAAATGTTCAAATTGCAGATGGCAATATAGGAGCAATTACAGATGGTAATGGTAATTATCTTATTAAGGCTTTACCAAACGCAACATTAAACTTTTCCTATGTTGGGTACCTTGATAAGTCTGTAAAATTAGCTGGTACAAACGTACTTGATGTTACTTTATCAGTGGATCCCAAAAGTTTACAAGAAGTTGTAGTAACTGCATTGGGTATTAAAAAAGAAGCAAAACGTTTAGGTTATGCTACTGCCACTGTAACAGGGGATGCGATGGCTACCAATAGAACAGCCAACCCAATGAGTACTTTACAAGGTAAATTAGCAGGGGTTAATATTTCCACCATGGGAACGGGTCCAGGGGGTTCTACTAAAATTAGAATTCGTGGTCAGTCCTCTTTTAATAGTGTCAACCAACCACTTATTGTAATTAATGGTGTGCCAATGGATAACACCACTTACGCATTAGGCGGTGGTATTGGTGCAAGAGCAGGACAAGTGAATAGCTCTGATGGTGGTGATGGTTTTTCGTCCATCAATCCAGATGATATTGAATCTATTACAGTTTTAAAAGGAGCTACAGCATCTGCCTTATATGGCTCAAGAGCAAAAGATGGTGTGGTAATGGTTACTACCAAGAAAGGTTCAAGTAAAGGTATAGGTGTTGAATACAATGCCAACTACACGACGGATGAAGCACTTGATTTTACCGATTTCCAATATGAATATGGTCAAGGTGAAAGAGGAGTTAGACCTACCACTGCTTATCCACAATCTGGTGTTTGGAGTTTTGGTGAAAAATTTCAACCAGGTATGAGACAAGTTTTATTTGATGGTGAAGATTGGCCTTATGAGCCTGTAAGAAACAGGTATAAGCAGTTTTATCGTCTTGGAACTAATTTAACTAATACAGTAACCTTGTCTAATGGAAATGAAAATGGATCCTTCCGTCTTTCCATTGCAAATTCAGATAACCAAGGGATTCTTCCTAATAATACATTTAATAAGAAAACAATCAACTTGGGATTTAATCAAAATATAAATAAGGCGCTAACAATTCAGGGTAATGTAAACTATTCTAATGAATACAATAAGAACCCTCCACAAGTGAATACCCAAGACATGGCTATTCCTACTGTAATTTATACTTTGGCCAATTCAATGCCTTTTGCTGCGATGGAGCAAAATCAACTTATGCCAAATGGTAATGAATTTGTAATGTCAAGATTCTTGGTGCGTAACAATCCCTATTTTTCTCTTAATCAAAGATTTGAAAATATTAAACGTGATAGAGTGGTAGGGAATTTATCTTTCCGTTATCAAATAAATAAGTGGTTGTATGCACAAGGGCGTGTTGCACAGGATTACTATAGCAGGTATCAAGATTATAACATACCTAATGGCTATGCTCCTATACCAGCAGCGCCAACCGGATTTATCAATGGTTCTTATACACAAGATGTACGTAATTTCCGCGAGAGAAACTATGACTTCTTAATTGGTGCCACTAAGAAAATTAGAGATTTTGGTGTGGATATGACAGTGGGTGGAAACCAGATGTATAGAAAAACAGAATACAATAGTGTTACCGTTCAAGACTTCGTTCAACCTGGTTTATTTACCATTATGAATGGAAGAGCAAAAGATCCATTGTATGCTAAAGCAGAACGTGGCGTAAATTCATTATATGGTGCTGCAGATTTTTCTTATAAGTCTTTCTTGTTTTTAAACGTTACAGCTAGAAATGATTGGTTCTCTACTTTAGCAGCAGATGCACGTAGTATCTTGTACCCATCAGTAACGGGTAGTTTTATTTTCTCTGAAAAGATTAATCTACCTTCTTGGATTAATTATGGTAAAATTCGTGCAGCTTATGCGGAAGTGGGAGATGATAACGTTGCGCCCTATTCAAATGCATTGTATTTTGGGGTGAACAATAATCTATTCCCTAATCCTTCAGGTGCTTCGGTTCCTGTGGGAGGTATTAATGCCACACTTGTACCTAATCCTGCTTTAAGACCACTTCGTGTGGCTGAATCTGAAGTGGGTATTGAACTTAAAATGTTTAAAAGTAGAGTAGGTTTAGATGTGTCTTATTTCTATAAGATCACCAATGACCAAATTTTAGCAGCTCAAATTTCAGATGCTTCTGGATTTACAAATAAGCTAATCAATATCGGAGAAAGTATGAACAAGGGATTAGAAGTTCAATTAACACTTTCACCAGTAAGGGCTAAAAATTTCAAATGGGATGTTAACTTAAACACATCTTATAATACATCTAAAGTATTGAAGTTGGGATCGGCTGCTTCAGATACAGTGATATCTGTTGGTGGTGGTGGTGGTCGTGTTGTTAAACAAGTAGTTGGTTTGCCAATTGGTGCTTTATATACTTTCTTATATAAAAGAGATGCTGCTGGAAACCAAGTGTTTGACAAAGCGAGTGGTAGACCACTTCGTAATGATGTACCAGCTTATGTAGGTAATATTCTACCAAAATATTTTGGAGGTATCACAAATACATTTACTATACATGGAGTTGAAATAAGTTCATTAATTGACTTTAGATTAGGAGCCAAGATGATCGCTGGATCAAACATGAATGCCCTTCGTCATGGACTTCATAAAATGACTTTGGTTGGACGTGCTGAAGGTTACGTAATAGGTAAGGGGGTCAATCAAGATGGCGGCGTGAATACAACAAAATCTGATATCCAACCTTTCTATGAAACACCGAATGTACTTGGAGTGAATGAAGACTTTGTTTTTAATGCAGGATTTTGGAAGTTACGTCAAGTTTCAGTTGGATATGACTTTACAAAACATATATCAAAAGCTAAGTTCATTAAAGGAATTAAGGCAAATCTTGTAGCAAACAATGTACTCATATTGAAAAAATGGACAGATAATATGGATCCGGAGAATGTTGCTAATATATCAGATAATGAAACAGGGTTAGATTTTTGGACTCCACTTCCTCCAACAAGAAGTATAGGCTTTAACCTTAATATTAAATTTTAAAATCAATAAGCATGAAACGAATAAAATTACTTTTAAGCGTACTAATCCTATCAGGATTTATGCTCCAAGGTTGTGAAAAGGGATTTGATGAACTTAATACGAACAGGGTGGATCCAGTTTCACTTGATCCGCAGTTTGTAATGAATAAGGGTATTATGGATGCAACCTATCGCGATAATTTCGCTACACTTCAAACACTATGTTATGATTTAGGTATAGTACAACAAGTTATTACCCCTTTTGGTAGTTCACTTGCTGGAGGAAATTATAACATTTTTAATCCTGGAAATACTAGTCAAATTTGGACTACCTATTATCAAAGTGTGATCAAGCAATTGGCATATGTAATTGATAAAACAAAGGCAGATGCATCAAGAACAAATTTGTATAATGAGGCTAGAATTTGGAAAGCATATTCATTTATGATCTTAACTGACACTTATGGTGACGTGCCTTATACAGAAGCTGGCAAAGGATTTTTGGAAGGGATTTCAAAACCAAAGTATGATAAGCAAGAATTAATCTATAAGGATATACTAAAAGAATTGGATGAGGCATCAGCTGCTTTGGATGCAACCAAAACTACTTCGAGTGCAGATATTCTTTATGGAGGTAACATTCCAAAATGGAAAAAATTAGGTTATTCTTTGCTTTTAAGAGCTGCTATGAGATTAAGTAAAGTGGATCCAGCATTGGCATCAAGTTATGTAAAGAAAGCGGTTGCAGGTGGTTTGATGCAATCTAATGCAGACAATTCAATACTTCGTCATACTTCTTTATATCAGAATTGGATTGCAGTTCATCTTACAGCAAGAGAAAAGGCCAATTTTTACTTAGCAAAACCATTTGTTGATTTCTTGAAAAATAATAATGACCCTCGTTTAGCTTCAATTGCTTACAGACATGTGGGTGCAAAATCTGGCGCAGACCAAGCCGCTCCAAGAACTACAACAGATCCAGCAGTTCAATTAGGTATGCCCATGGGCTTTGACGATGTATCTATAAAAAATACATTTTCTACTTATGGTGTTGCTAGTTTGTATGATTATTCACAAGTGAATTTGAATACAATATTAAAAACAGATGCACCTGAATACCATGTTACCTATGCTCAAACTCAATTACTTTTAGCAGAAGCTATATTTAGAGGTTGGACAACTGGTGATGCTGGTGCAACATACAAAGCAGGCATTACAGCTCATATGCAACAAATGGCTGAATACGATACAAAGGCAGCCATTGCAGCTGATAAAATTCTTACTTATGTTACAGCAAACTCACTTGAAGCCGGAAAAGAATTAGAACAAATTAATAATCAATATTGGGTAGCTTCATTTATAAATGGCTTTGAGACTTTGGCAAACTTTAGAAGAAGTGGCTTTCCAGCTTTGACAAAAAATCCATATCCAGGATCAGAGATCAAAGGGAATTTCATCAATAGAATGCCTTATCCAGATAGTGAAACGATAACTAATCAGGAGAATTTAAATGCAGCTATTGCGAATCAGGGAGCTAATGATATGAACACAAGATTTTGGTGGAATAAGCCATAAACATAAGTCCTGTTGTATAGTTAAATATTCGTTAGAGCGTAGGATTGATTATCGCTTGGCACCATTCTACTTACTTTTCATTAAGTAGATAGTTTGGTGCTAAGCATTTTCAAATTGTTTTTATTATTTGAATTTTAGAATAAATAAAGAAGATGAATAGTTTGTTTTTAATAGGATGTGATTGGGGGAGTTCTTCTTTCCGTTTAAGGTTATTTAATTTAGCTGATCAAAAAGTTGAGGGTGAAATTAATACAAAGGAAGGGGTAGTCAATACTTTTAAGATGTGGCAGGTACATTCAAAAAAAGAGGCTAATCCAATTTCTAGAGAACAATATTTTAGACAAAAATTGAAAAATAATGTTGGCTTACTTGCTGAACAACTATCAAAAGATTTGAATAATATTCCTATTATGATTTCAGGGATGGCATCCTCTTCTTTAGGTATGCTGAATGTTGACTATTCTAATTTGCCTTATTCTTTAGATGGCAGCAATACTGTCACTCTAACAATACCTGCTGATAATAATTTTCAAAATAATATTGTTTTAATTTCTGGTGTAAAAAGTGTTGATGATGTAATGAGAGGAGAGGAAACGCAAGTATTGGGAATGATATCATTGTTAAAACAAGATAATTTATGCCCTGAAAAAGTAATTCTAATTTTTCCTGGCACACACTCTAAACATATTTATATCCATGGGGATAAAATGACAGATTTTAAAACTTTTATGACAGGGGAGTTGTATGATTTATTAGTTCACCACAGTATTCTAAGTAATTCGGTCAGTACCTCAAAATTAGGACTAGTAAGTGAAGATGATTTTAACATGTTTAGAAAAGGGATAACTGCATCTGCGGATTCATCTGTTTTGCATAATATTTTTTCTGTTAGAACCAATGAACTTTTAGAGGTATTGGATAAGCATCAAAATAGTATTTACCTTAGCGGATTATTAATTGGAGCTGAACTAAGATGTTTGTTAAATGAAGAAAAGCTACCCATAATTTTATGCAGCAGTAGTAATTTGCATAAATTTTACAAATTAGGATTAGATGAATTGGGATTCATGAATAGAACTACAATACTTTCTAATGAAATGACAGATAAGGCTACAATTTTAGGGCAATCACTACTTAGGAAAGTTACTTTTAACAATTCAAAATAAGTAATTCTATGTTTTTAATGGAAAGATTTGAAGAGTTGCCAATTGTTGGTATAGTCCGTAATATGAAATCCAATGATTTTGAGCGTATATTGCCATTGTATATTCAGGCAGGATTTACAACCATAGAAGTTACTATGAATACCGTTGGCGCAGAGGGGATGATCCAAAAAGCTAAATCTGAATTTGGAAATTCAATTCATGTTGGTGCAGGTACTGTTTGTACTATGAATGATCTACATAAGGCATTAGACATAGGAGCTGACTTTATTGTCACACCCATTGTTGATACCAATGTTATTGAAAAATGTGTTGCAACAAAAATCCCGATTTTTCCTGGTGCATTTTCTACAACAGAAATATATACTGCCTGGTCGCTTGGCGCATCAATGGTGAAAGTTTTTCCAATAGCACAATTAGGACCAGGTTACATTCAATCAATTAAGGGGCCATTTCCTCAAATAAAAATAATGCCTACTGGTGGCGTTGGGCTTGAAGACATAAAATCTTATAAAGAAGCAGGGGCATCTGCTTTGGGAATTGGGGGACCTTTATTTCCCAATAAAATTCTAAGGTCTTTAAATGAAACAGATATATTTAACTATTTTAAATCATTTAAAGAAAAATGGGAACAATGTTAAAAAATAATTATCGATGGTTTGTAGTGGCTTTGATCTTCTTTGCAACTACTATCAATTACTTAGATAGGCAACTCATAGGACTTTTAAAACCAATTTTAGAAAAAGAGTTTAATTGGACTGAAACTGATTTTGCAAAAATTGTGATGGCTTTCACAGCTGCTTATGCAGTAGGTTTATTAATTAGTGGAAGAATCATTGATAAAATAGGCTCTAAGCTTGGGTATGCTATAGCAATCATTATATGGAGTATCGCTGGCATCTTTCATGCCTTTACACGTGGTGTTTCAGGTTTTGCAGCTGCTAGGCTCGGACTTGGATTAGGGGAAGCAGGTAACTTTCCAGCAGCTATGAAAACAGTGGCTGAATGGTTCCCTCAAAAAGAGAGGGGCCTAGCTACTGGCATATTTAATGCTGGTACAAGTATAGGTGTGATACTGTCTTTATTTATAGTTCCAATAATTCTAAAATATGCAGGTTGGCAGGAGGTATTCTGGATTACTGGATCTTTTGGTTTTATTTGGCTATTTTTTTGGTGGATATTTTATGATATACCTGAAAAACAAAAGCGACTATCAAAAGAAGAATATGATTATATAAGACAGGATAATGATACAGAACTATTAAGTAATAACAAATCAATAAAGTGGTTAAGCCTTTTTAAATTTAAACAAACTTGGGCTTACATTACAGGTAAGGGTTTAATCGATCCCATTTATTGGTTTTTCCTTTTTTGGTTACCTTCCTATTTCTCTACCACTTTTCAACTTGATTTAAAAAAACCAAGCTATGAATTAATGATTATCTATACAGCTACGACTGTTGGTAGTATTTTTGGCGGCTATTTTTCTTCTTATTTAGTAAGAAAAGGTTGGGAAACTATTAAAGCAAGAAAATTTGCCTTATTAATATTTGCAGTTTTAGAACTCACCATTATATTAGCTCAATTTGCTAAAGGACCTTGGGTGGCTGTTGGCTTGTTAAGTATTGCAGTGGCGGCTCATCAAGCATGGGCTGCTAATGTATTTACACTAGCATCTGATATGTTCCCAAGTCAAGTAGTGAGTTCTGTTGTGGGTATTGGTGGAATGGCAGGTGCATTGGGGGGTATACTTTTCCCAATGTTTATAGGATATGTATTAGATAGCTACAAGGCAATAGGAAATATTAATGCTGGGTATAATTTAATTTTTACCATTTGTGGTTGCACTTACCTCATTGCGCTATTCATTATTCATTTACTTACAAGAAATAAAGTAAAAGTAAAACTAGAAGAAATACAATAATTTTAATCACCATAAAATAAACAAAAATGGAACATATGCAAAACAAAGAAGGTACTAGCAGGCGTGATCTGCTTAAAAAGATGGCCATCGGTTCATCCGCTGGCGTTTTGGGTCTATTTGGAGGAGGTAATCTTTTGGCAGCTGAAAAGAAAGAAAGGCCCTCTTATTTAAATGGAATGGCGCCAGTTAAAATCACCAAGATTAAGGCCATTGCAACTTGCCCAGAAGGGATTAATCTAATTGTTGTAAAAGTAGAAACAAGTGAGCCTGGCCTTTATGGTTTAGGTTGCGCAACCTTTACTCAACGTGCAGCCGTAGTTGTAACCGCTATTAATACTTACCTTAATGAATTTGCAGTAGGTAAGGATGTTGATAATATTGAAGACATGTGGAATTCATTTTATGTGAGTTCTTATTGGAGAAATGGACCTGTTTTAAATAATGTAATAAGTGGTTTGGATGAGGCGCTTTGGGACATCAAAGGGAAGCGTGCCAACATGCCAGTATACCAATTATTGGGAGGAAAGAGTAGGTTTGCAGTTGAATGCTATGAACATGCTAGTGGACCAACACCAGAGGCAGTTGCTGAAAGCTGCGCTAAATACATGGCCCAAGGTTTTAGACATGTACGTATTCAACAAGGCGGTTACGGTGGAACAGGAACAGTTACACAAAAACCAGATTTTCGTAAAGCGGGCTATGGTTATGAAAATGATGCCTATATGAATGAAAGGGCATACCTTAAAGCAGTTCCTAAAATGTTTGAGACTGTAAGAAAAATTTGTGGAGATGAAGTTGAACTTTTACATGATATTCATGAGCGTATTCAACCTATGGATGCAATAAATATGATTAAGAAATTGGAAGATTATCATCCTTATTTCATAGAAGATCCATTCTCTCCTGAAAATCAAGAATGGTTCAAACAATTAAGAGCAACTACTTCTGTGCCTATTGCAATGGGAGAATTGTATAACAATATAAACGAATATAAATTGCCAATGGTGAATCAATGGTTTGATTACATAAGGGTGCATGTTTCTCAAGTAGGTGGTATTACCCCAGCTATGAAAATAGCTAGACTAGGAGAATACTTTAATGTTAAAACAGCATTCCATGGCCCTGGGGATGTATCACCTGTAGGACATGCAGCACATGCGCATATTGATCTTACTGTTTGGAATTTTGGTATTCAAGAAGCTGTTCATTTTTCAGATAAATTAAAAACAATTTTTACAGGTTGTCCAACTATGGATAATGGTTATATGTCTGTTAATGAAGTGCCAGGTCTTGGGGTTGATGTAGATGAAAAAGAAGCAGCAAAATATCCAATTATCACTAAATCCAATTGGCAAGTAAGAAAAGGGGATGGTACAATCATTAGACCTTAATTTTTTTAAATAAAATAACTATCATGAACATTAAAAAAGGGTTTTCAATTGCGTTCGTTTTTATATGTAGTTCACTTTTTTTGTCAGCACAAAATAAAGTCGAAAAATCAATTGCGAATCAAGTTGAAATGCTTCGTCAAGCCATGATGAATGCAGACGAAGCTGCGCTCAACAATTTAGTTTGTGAAAAGTTAAGTTATGGTCACTCTGCTGGTTATGTTGAGGATAAAAAAGAATTTATCCGAAAACTAACCAGCGGAGAAAATGACTTTATTAATATTGATTTAAGTAATCAAACAATTAGTATTTCTGGTAAAGTTGCAGTAGTGAGACATCGCTTAGATGCAAGCACAAAGGACGCTGGCAAGCCACCTGCACAAATAAAATTATCGATTTTAATGGTTTGGCAGAAGGATCAAGGTACCTGGAAGCTATTAGCTAGACAAGCTGTAAAAATACTATCTTAAGTTTTCGGAAATTCTTATTTTGTTATTAAAACGATTTAAATTAAATTGAGTAACCTATGGAAACACTTGCTAAAAAGAGATGGTTACGCTTAATTCCTATTGTTTTTATTACTTATAGCCTAGCATACCTAGATAGGGCTAATTTTGGATTTGCTGCTGCAGGTGGAATGGCGGTGGATTTAAATATTACCCCTTCTATTTCTTCATTATTAGGATCACTTTTTTTTCTAGGCTATTTCTTTTTTCAAATTCCAGGCGCACTCTATGCCGCCAATAATAGTGCTAAAAAACTAATTTTCTGGTCACTCATTTTATGGGGTTTATTAGCTACTGCAACTGGATTAATAAGCAACATCAATGTTCTAATTGTAATCCGTTTTATGCTGGGGGTGGTAGAAAGTGCAGTAATGCCAGCCATGCTTAT
>Ga0164292_10005440_pt1 | contig 10435 bp, 17 predicted proteins | sample GEODES117metaG_FD_111486 | JGI IMG/M metagenome (GOLD analysis project Ga0164292, IMG submission 111486) | Eutrophic lake water microbial communities from Lake Mendota, Wisconsin, USA - GEODES117 metaG | ecosystem: Environmental > Aquatic > Freshwater > Lake | place: USA: Lake Mendota... | reverse complement strand
TATTGCTAATTGTATATTCCGGAATTTTTCTGATATAGAATTGTTGAAAAGGATCTAGTGCAAGATAAAATACACGTTGCAACGTGCCGTTACTTTTATTTTTAATAAGTATTGCTTCTTTCGCTAGACGTGAATTATCTGACGCAAGTTGCTCAAAAATACTATAAATGAAACTCATTTTTTCTCCTTTATCCTTTATTCTCTAATTATAACATCTTTGGATTTGGAAGTCAAGCAATTTTTACCAGAAATGGATCGTATCTAGATGTTATTGAAAAAACAACCTTATACTTGGGAGCCTCTGCAATTAATCGATCTTTAATGTTTTCAATTGATTGCAAATTTGAATATACCCCTACTATGGTTTTGCGCTTAACACGATTGATCTTATCCAAATATTTTACTTCAAGAATATATTGGTTTGGTATCATGTAATTTTCTTATCCATTGTTGTCGTCTGCGTAATAGTTTCATATAAAGTTTCGAACTCTTCGTGCTCTTCTAATTCTTGTTTAAAGTTCTGACGATGATATACTTTTGCCATGCGCCTAAATGTTTTTTTAGAAAGATTTTGTTCTTCACAAATGTCCTCGATTGCTTGTTTGATTAGATCTCGCTCTGCATCCATGCGAGTCATAGAATTGCTAATTTCTTTCATGCAATCGAAAATTGCCTTGCGATCATTTGGATTTGATGGTACTGTCATAATGTTCCTTTAATAAAATAATATAATATTACAAACGTCGTTCAATATCTTCTTCAATACAATCTTCGCCATATTGAATCTCTACAATTTTAAGAGGGACTACACTCTCGTTACATAATTGATGCCAGTCGGTTGTCGCAATATGCAAACTATCAAACTTATTATATACCCCTAATAGCTCTGCGTCTGTAGTCTTTTCGTCCAAAGTATATACAGTTGCTGTACCTTCTGCAATGAACCAATGCTCTGCTCTTTTTGCATGCTTCTGCATACTTAAACATTTTCCCGGCAATACGGTAAGTTCCTTCACTTTTACTTCATTGGTGTAATTTTGCAAAATGCGATAATACCCCCATGGACGTTCAGTTTTCGGGGACTTCCATTCCTCTAAAATCCAAGAACTAGAATTTTGTTTATTATCCCCACCTATGCCGAAAGCAAATTCTAAATTAGAATCATCAAACGCAATCTCCGGAATATTATTATATGTCCTATCTCCGCCATTTGCGAAAATAATTTTTTCGACTGGAAAAAAATTCCTAACCTTTTTAATTGCATCTTTTGCTGTACCGTCCGCATCATCAAACGCAATAGTCCAATCAACAAATTTTAAATTATCAAGAATTGCCTGTCTCTCATTAAAAGGCATAAATGCTTTGCCTTTTTTGCGAACAAGCCAATTATCAGAATTTAAGCCTACAATCAAAGTACTGCCCATACTTGCAGCAGTTTTTAAATATGCAATATGGCCACTATGAACAGGATCAAAGCCGCCGGTTACTAAAACAACTGTTTTCATTAACGCCTCATACTAGAAATGTCTTTTGCTTCTTGGTCTGTAAAAATGGGAACCGCATTAGACTTATGCATTGTTCCGATACCTAAAATTTTATCGCCAGTATACTTCATAGGTGCACGTATCGTAACGGCACCTACATGGCCAGTATCTAGACTTTTAATGTGTTTTGTACTACGATCTTCGGGTACAGCTAACTGATAGGAGAGCTGCTTAAAAGGCTTTTTAGCCTTGGTAGGGGCCGCACCATGTGAGGCTAAAATTTGATTCCAACTAGATTCGAGATCCCGAGCTTTTTTTGCTTGCTCGGAATTTCGATATTTTTGCTTGCCCTTTTTCTTGCCTGTAGAAGATAACCACGGCCCAACTAAATGCATTGACATATCATTCCCATTATCAAGTAAAATTATATTATAACATCTTTTTCAATATTTGTCAAATGCTCTGTATTGCTTTATGTTAAAATCTCTTGCATCATATTGGGGGTCCGGCGGTATTGTTCCTACGTCTGACCATTTTTCAGTTGGTTCGGGTGCAGGTTCTTCTTTGAACCAGGTCAGGAAGCGTTCAAAGAAACCTTCTTTTTTGACGGAGCGGCCTTTACCTTAATAACTGGTTCTGCTACAACTTCTCGTGCAGGTAAAAGCTCAGGATAGGCTTCTCTAACCAAATCTTCGGTAATTGATTTGTATTTGGTTTGAAGCTTTTTATCTTTTGCTAAACAAACTGCCTCAGCCTCTGACCAATGGATGCCTTCTAACATTTGAATAAACAGTTGTTCTTTTCGTTGTTTAGAAAGATTGACATCGCGGTTTAACCAAATATAAAAGCGACGATATTCTGAAAACAAATTTGTCTCAGAATATCCTGCCGGAATTGATGTATCTTTCTTGAATGGCGGTTCGCCCTCAGGCAACTCCATTTTAATCATAGGATCAAAATTGATTCGAAGAATTCCTCGCACAACCATTGCATCATATGCTCGCAACACTTTAATTTTTGTTTCTCGTGTAACTGATTTTTCTACTTCTTCAAACACCTGGGGTACGGTTGTTTTCATTTAAAATTCCTCGATTAATTCCATCATATTTTTCATTTTGTTTTGAATGAAAAAATTTAATAGTTTGCTTTTATCTTTATTCGGCTGACCAACATAACTATTTATAATGTTTTCTTTTACCGGTACTGGGATATGGTCAAAACTAACTAGCATCTTATTGCGTTCGTAGTTCTTTGCAAATTCTATATCTTGTGGCATTTGATCTTTATCCTTAAACCAAATATCCATTTTCTTTTGCATTATAGATTTTTGTCTGGTACCTGTTACAATACTATCATCTGCGGATAGTACATTTGGAATACCATCACCCTTATCACCTTTTATGATATGCTCAAAAATATATTGCTCAGGACTTATATCGGGTTTAATAAATTTCTTTTGAATCGGAGAATATTGATGCACATTTTTCCATTTTTGCAATTGAATAAAATCATGATCACCTGAAAGAATCAAAAATGGTTTTGGTTCTGTAAACAATAAAGTCTCCGTATCATTTGATTGTGACCACTCTGCAAGTACCGCAATGACATCATCCGCTTCCGCACCGTCAATGTCAATAACTTTATATGGAAAATATGTGTGAAGTTCTTCCCGAATCATAGTTAACGCTTCGAAAATCAATTTCCAATCTAGACCAGATTCTTCTCTAGCTTTTTTCCTGCCAGCTTTATAATATTGGAACTCTTGTCTGCGCCAATAGTTTCGATTGTCGCATGCGATAACCATTTCACCGTACTTTGCTCCAAACTTTTGATTATATCCTCTAATTGAATTTAAAATCATATGTCGAAGTAAAGGTACATCAATATCAATATCTTTTCGGCCACCCACTTCCGCCATCAAATTAGAAATGGCGGTTTGATTAAAATCAATAACTATCATAATATAATTTCCTAAACGGTAAAGGTGGGATCCGAAACTGCAATTTCATTTCCGAACGAATCGTAATATACTTCTCCAGATCGTTGTTTATCTAAATCTGATACATACGTTGTTAATGCAGTTCTAACATCTGGATTTAGTGTTAGATTAAAAACTTGATTACCGCAGCCGGATAATAAATTAAAAACAATCTGAGTTATCTGCGAAGTAACCGCATTTCGTATAGCTGCTCTATTGATTAGATTTGAAAATGTAAAATTAAAATTCGTAACTTCAGCTTGAAATGATGCCAGTGCTGTTTGATATGATGTATACCCCGTAGCATTTTCAATTTGCAATTTAAGCGCAGCGATAAGATCCCCATTCTTTAGTGAATCTATTAAATTTTGCAAATCGATATCGGGTACATCTTGATTAGGTGCGCACCCCGATCCAAGCAAATCTTGCAAAGAGCATCCTCCCGCACTTGATGCGCCAGATTGTGGGCCTATACCGGATAATCTATCAGTATAATCCTTGTATTGACCAAATGAGCGTATACTTTCGGTTAATACTTGTCTTTCCTCAAGTAACGCAATTCTTTCGTCATATGGTAACCCAATAAATACTAATCTAGTATCAATTGTATCTAATCTAGATTGCATTACTGCTATAGTACCAGTTAATGGCAACCCTAATGGATTGATGTATAATTGAGTACCTAATCTTTCCAATACGTCGGAATAGTCATTTACTGCTCTTTGTGCGTCATTAATTGTATTTGTAACCCGTTCAATTAATCCCCTTACCTCACTTAATCCGGTAGGTAGTAATCCGGAGCGAGCACTTATCATAGGCATACCTTGGCTCAGCTGAGAATATACTTGCTGAAGAGGATTCCCGCCTATTTGTGATAAAACGATTTTAATTAATTGACAATAGGTTAACTTTAAAACTGACATCTATTACCTCACTACTTTTAGAATTATTGTTTCTATATTTATCCTACCATTTACTTCCTGCTCTTTAGATTTAATGCTATCAATAAATGTTCTAAGTTTTACTTTGCCTGATGCCAATAAGTCTTTAAGTTGTTCATCGGGTTTACGCAATGTTTTTTGCTTAGATTTTTCCGGAGTCCAATTTTGTAATGTGGATCCCTTCACTGTCATGCCCTTTGTAGATTCAGATGTATATACCGCGAGCTTTCTTGTTTTAGTATTAAACAACCATACTTGTGCTGCTCCGATGATATCAATAGGACGCTCTGATTCAAGTTTAAGTTCTTCATCCTTCATTTTATATTTTACGGACTTAACCTGTATTGCTGGAGGTTTTTCTCGAACTGCTTGAACTTTGCGATTGGCTTTTTTAAATTGACCATACTTATCGCAATCTTCAATGAAAGTTTCAAACAGCTTAACTATATTTTTTAATTTTCTCTTATTGATATTAGAATAGCCTTCAATTAATTGAGAATCCGTGCCGTCGGCTACGGATGAATATTCTGATAACTTAGATTCCGCCCATACTTTAACATCTGGTACGTAGGGCGCAGGGATTTGCTTACCCTTTAAATCTGCATAAAGTGAAAAGTCTTTATCGTCAAAAATATATTCATCGATTGACCCTTCCAAATCGCCGATATATTCTTTTGCTTTTAATTTTGTGGCTTCTTGAATATTAATTCCAGACACAACCGGCTGCTTTGTTACCTCTGCTTGGATCTTTTTTTCTTCAGTAAACTTACTTAGCAATTGCGTAATATTATCTTCAAGCCGTTTAGTATGATCGTTGGATACACTACCACCTCGAATGATAATACGAGCAATCCAACCTAAGGTGGTAGTGATACTACCCTCATCTACTTTTTGAAATAGCTTGTAGTCTTTATTTCTAAACTTCTTAACATAGTCTAAATAATACTTGTAAGCATCACTACGTTTCTTTTCGGCACTGTACCAATTAAATACTACTTGAATTTCTTCCTTATACGATGCAGACTCCCCTTCCAATTTACCATACGCAGGCTCTGCCCCGGTAAGCATACTGGCAGCAGCTTTTGATGCAATAGTATTAGTAGTATTTTTTCTGGTAGCCATTTACATTCCTATAGAAAATTTAATATCGGTAATTGCGTCGAATCTAAAAGAGCGCCATTCTTTCTTTTCTAAATCGAATACAGACAACACCGAATCGTTTTCTTTGCGAATTCGGGATGTCTTCTTTTCATAAGTAGGAATTTTGTTTTCGATTAGAGTACATTTCATTTCTCTAATAGTATCATCTTTCTTCTTAAAAGTCAAGTTAACTATAGAAAGAGTTAACACATTCTTAATCCATTCGCGGAATAGTTGTTGTTCCTTTTCTTCTGCTTTAGCATACCATTCGTACGGGTGCTCAAATGTCGATTCCGAATTCATTTTTAACTGCCTCCAAAATTGTCTCTACACGATTGTCTACATGATTATTATAACAGGAAACTTCGTGTCTGTCAAGCACTCCTTTGGGTCCTCGACTATCAAACAAATCATTTGCTCGTTTGGTTATTTCTTGTGGATTTTGAATATCATAATAATCGTAAAATAATACATGATCCCACAAATCTATAATATTTTTATGATATTTTACTGATCTAGGGATAATGGGAATACCGCCAGTAATTAATGCATCATATATTCTAATAGGTGCATCATTTAATACAGGCACAATCCAATGAGATTTATGCGAACACCATTCTGTAAATCTTTCTAGAATATCCCGTCCGTGGTAAGAGCCATCTACAAGTTTAACACTTGCTAAATGTTGATTTAATATTTTTAAATTCTTTTGTCTTAAAAGAAATTGCGGATATTCTATATGTGTACCCAATGGCTCATCTGATCTTTTGGTTTTTACAATAATGTTTTTATTTTCTTTCAGAAAATCCTTAGACCATTGAATTGTACCTGAAGAAACAGGGCCGGCCATTACATTATTATATCTGGATAATACTTCTAAATTATCGCTATGGGTTGGTACGTAAAGATCGCAACAAGCTGCAAGTACACCAGATAATGCAAACCAATGATGATTGTCAAAATCCCAAATTACAAATATTGACGTTGGTGAATTTAAATATAGTGCAATAAATTTATCTAACGTATTATCAACCATAACATTATTATTACTTAAAATAACAATGGAGTTTTCAAAACTATCCGGCGCCGTTTGCATATTGAAAAAATTAATTTTTGAATTAATTGGTTTATGCGTCACTGCATGAAAAATATGGTCAGTAATATAAATCTGTTTACTGTAGTTTGCTTTAATTGTTTCTTTTAATTGTCGATTACGAATATTTTTAGTAACAATCATATTGTAAATATCATCATTTTGCGAGATTGCGCTAGATGATGCGATATGTTGAGCAATTTGATTGGCTGCGGCATTTGCTCTACCTATTAATTCGGGCAAAGATGGCATAGAAGTATTCAATGGCATATTATAAAATACCGACATTATCGTCCTCGCCCAGCTTTTCTCACAATAGCTTTATTGATAGTGTTCACATGCTTAGGTCTTGCAGCAACAAGCATCTGTTCAAGATCTACCATTGTTTTAGAATGTAGTTTAGGTTTACCTGTTTTAGTTTTGTTTGGATCTCTTGCAGCAGTACCTTTTTTTGTAGACATTTATTTCTCCTCAGTTTAATATACCGACACTTTCCATAATTTTTAAATTACGTTGAGTGTCTTCCCAATTTTTAATATTATAAATGCTTCCCAATTTTTTGTCAATTATGACTTTGCCTAACGGCCAATCGTTACCTACGACATCCATCCTATCACCGAAGAAATGGATATCCGTATCTGTAATATATTTTAGGACCTGTGACTTATCGCATCCCTTTTCGAAAATATCAATACCAGTTTCTCCGCCTACGACTGCTTGTACATTATTCCACGTGCTATTAATATATTTGCAAATATTTGCTCGCTCTTGATGTTGTAAATCCCAATGGTAGTAATGATCTCTTTGAGCACCAATTGCTCCTCTACCAACAACAGAAAAATTTAGCATACCTATTCGGTCTTCTAAATGATTTCCATATCTAAATACATATTTAGAATTTGATAATACTTCTTCGAGATATTCTTTTAGATCACTAGGGCAAGACCAGGATGACTGGTAAATTAATTTGCCTTGTTTATATATCGCATTACCTGAACAATTGAAGGAATAATCGACACTGTGTACGATGTCTTCGCCTAATTGTTCTAATGTCTTTTGAAGGTCAGACCCGGTGACTAAAGCCACCGGATTCTGTTTAATGAAGTTTAAAAACCATAGTTTAAATTCATAATCCATTTTGCCTCTGCTTGGTGTCAGAGTACCATCCACATCAAATATAAAATACATAATTATTTTTTTGTTAATTAATCCTTATCTGACGATTCTTCTTTCTTATCTTTATTCAGAGCAGAAATACCTAGAACCGCACCCATTGCCATATGGAAAAATCCGCCACCTTGTAGTGTTAATGGTGCCCATTGTCTAAAGGCATCATTTGCAGCTTCGTTTTCCCAAAATTGTATCGCACTCCATAAAACAGGTGCACCCATAAAATCAAATAAGCAAATTAACATATAGGTAACACCCATCCAAGCTTTCCAGTTATTCTCCATAAATTCTTTATCAAATTTAACCATACTACCTCCTTGTTGTTATTATTATAGTTATAACAAAGAGCATGCTCAAAATTTTATTAATTTATACTTATCCAAACAGTTCCGTTGTATACCATTAACTTATTGGTTGATGTATCAAAAAACATTGCGCCAGGTATATGATTATTAACTGAAGTAAATGCGGTGTTTGCGTTAGCTTGATTCGCATAAGTTGGCATTGATATCGTTTTAATATTAGTATCGGATGATTCTAGTATAGCGATCGCAGTCGCATTAGATCCAACAACAATATTTGCATTTGCGCCGACACTATTATTCGCATTAATTGTAATATTTGGAGATGAACTATATCCACCAGTACCGGCATTTACAAGAATAATACGATCAATATAACCATACCCTAAATTAGCATCAAACACAGCATTTTGTCCAACATTGCCGTCTAACCGATTGACTATAATATTTGGAGCTTGGAGATACCCATTTCCATTATCTAGAATAGTAAAGCCTGCAACCAAATTAGCAACAATGATTGGTGTAATGTTTGCATGTCTACCTCCAGAAACTAAAGTTCCTCCAGACACGGTAACATTTGCACGACCGTAATTATTACCTAAACCAAAATTACCGTAAATTTCTTTTAATTTATAGTGTATAACTAAATTAGCAACAGCTCCGGTTGAACTTTGATTTTCTATTACTACATTCGATAATGCTGAGTAGTTATTCCCGGAGGTTAATACAGAAATCGATCCTAATTTATTAAATGTACCAAAAAAGTTAGGTATTACATTTCCAGTAGCTGTAGCAGTGAATTGATCGATGTTCAACAATCCGGTAATCGCAGATGTTTTATCGGCATTAGATAGTATTGAAGTAACGCCGTTAGGAATAGATATAAGTAGATCTACATTAGATCTACTTTCGGTATTAGCAATTCCTCCTAAATTTTTAGCAGTAGTTATCCCCATCTGCGATAGGGTTTTTACTAAAGATCGTTTTTGTTTTAATTTTGTTGCCATTTATTTGCCTTATTTTTTTATAGCAGGCTTTTTAGGTTGTCCTGTATTCGTAGCCGGCTTTTTACCAGATTGCTTATTCGCATTTGTATTAGCTTTTGGCTTATAATACTTTTTTCTTGGTTTTTCTTGCGTAGTTGGTTGTTTTACTGATTCTGCAGGGGCAGAAGGTGCAATTTTAGCATCTACTGTGTCAACTACAATTGGTTTTTCTTCAACTACCGGTTGCGGTGGTTCTACATACGTAGAAACTGGTTCTCCCGTATACTTATTTGTGGCAGAATCCAACGGATGTGTCTTTTCGTCATCGGGTGTTTTCAGAAAAGTATAACTAATAAATACCGCAATTCCTAAAGCGATAATAGCAATGATGATAAGTTCCATATTTTCTCCAATTTCAGTTTGTAATTTCGCAATTCATTATGATTAGCGACTACATTATTTATATTCTCAAATACTTTTAATTTTTTACGAATTCGTTGGCAGATTCCATGTACCAATATGGTTTCGGGTAATCATCATAGGTTTTTATGGTAAATCTAGTCGGCATATGGGCGTGCAGACGAAATTTTGAAGATGTTTTGTCTAATTGAATAGATTCGTATTGTGTTTTTGTTAGGTATCCTAACCAACAAATAGATAATGTGCTATAAGGACCATATCCAAAAGAATTAGTTTCATATGTATCTTCATAATATCCGATTGGCTTTATCGGAGCAGAAAAATCAATACCAATTTCTTCAAATATTTTTCGACGAGCAGCTTGTTCAGCCCCCTCGCCTTTATGTATTCTACCACCAATAGGCCAGTAAATGCCTTTACATGGTTCTTCCTTTCTCTTAATAAGCAAGTACTTATGATCGTATCTTAAAAGTACATCTACGCATAGATTTACAGAGTTTTCGAGTATTTGCTTATACAGAGAATCTTCAATATACATTATTCGCCGCCATAGTATTCAATTAGTTTGGACATATATTTTATTAGCTTTTTGTGCATACGTATATCTTCCTCATGCATCCATAGTCCACCCGCATAGTCTTCTAATTGCATTCTTAGATTGCTTCTGGCATTAATAAGATTTGCCATTGTAATTTCATCTGCTACTTCATTCGAAATAGTTATTGGCATTAGTCTACTCCAAAGTGTTTTTTAATTTGCAGCACCAATTGATCTGACGGAAGATTTATTAAAAATCCGGGTGTTATATTTTGCGATTTATATATTGAGGTAATACATTCTTGTATGATCAACTCGGCGAACTTCTTACACTCTGGCATATCCCAATGACCTATACCAAAACTGTCAGGAAGATATCCTGCC
>Ga0164292_10005439_pt1 | contig 10435 bp, 8 predicted proteins | sample GEODES117metaG_FD_111486 | JGI IMG/M metagenome (GOLD analysis project Ga0164292, IMG submission 111486) | Eutrophic lake water microbial communities from Lake Mendota, Wisconsin, USA - GEODES117 metaG | ecosystem: Environmental > Aquatic > Freshwater > Lake | place: USA: Lake Mendota, Wisconsin... | reverse complement strand
TATTTTGCTTAAAAAGGCAGTAGCAGCTTCACCCTCTTTTAAATAATGGGTCATGTCGGTTTCAACAAAGCCTGGTGCGATTGCATTGCATCTTATATTTCTACTACCAAGTTCTAGCGCCACAGATTTTGTAAATCCAATAATACCCGCTTTACTTGCTGCATAGCTACTTTGGCCTGCATTGCCTCTAATGCCAATAATCGAACTCATGTTGATAATGCTACCAGATTTGGCTTTCATCATGGGCCTGATTACCTGCTTGGTCATGTTAAAGACACTCTTTAAGTTCGTGTCCATCACTTCATCCCACTGCGCTTCGTTCATGCGAAGCAGCAAATTATCTTTTGAAATGCCTGCATTGTTCACGCAAATATCTACCGTCCCAAATGTTGCAACTACATCATTTACAAAGGTTTCGCACTCTTCAAAAATGCCCGCATTGCTCTGGTAGGCCTTTGCTTTAACGCCAAGTGCTTCAATTTGGCTTACTAACGCATTTGCTTTTTCGGCACTACCGCTGCTAACATAGGTAAAGGCGATATGGCTTCCTTGTTCTGCTAATTTTAATGCGATTGCGGCACCTATTCCACGTGCTGCTCCTGTTATAATAGAGACTTTGCCTGCAAGTAATTTCATATCCAGTGATTATAGATATGTAGAACGAATTTTAGCTATGTATATTGTTGCAAAAGCAACAATAATTCATCGATATACCTGCGGTCATTACTGAGTCTTGGCACTTTATGTTGCCCCCCCAGTTTCCCTTTGTTTTTAAGCCATGTATGAAACAATCCCTCCGGAAGGGCGGTCACTTTTGGAAGCCCAAGTGCGATGTCTTTGTAGCGTTTAGCTTCGTAGTCGCTATTCACTAATTTTAAGTTCTGATCTAGAGCGGTTGTAAAGGCGCTTAGGTTTTCAGGCTTGTCTTCAAATTCGATCAGCCATTCATGTGCGCCTTGATTTTTATCTCCAAAATAGATGGGCGCCGCGGTATAATCTTTAACCACGAGTCCCGTGCTGGCCGCTGCTGCTGCAATGGCTTTATCGGTATTATCGACCATCACTTCTTCCCCAAAAGCATTGATAAATTGTTTGAGCCTGCCGGTTACGACAATACGGAAGGGAGCAAGACTTGTAAATTTAACCGTGTCGCCTACCAAATAGCGCCATAGTCCTCCATTGGTACTAATTACCAACGCATAATTTTTATCTAGTTCTACTTTGTCTAGTCCAATGGTACGTGGGTTTTCTTTACCATATTCTTCGGTAGGCATGAACTCATAAAAAATACCATGGTCTAAAAATAAAAGCATGCCTTCTGCATTTGGGTCATCTTGTGCCGCAAAAAAACCTTCGGAGGCGTTGTACATTTCTAAATAGATACAACCAGGTCCAATTAATTTTTGAAACTGCTCTTTGTAAGGCGTAAATGAAACACCTCCATGAATATATAATTCCAAACTAGGCCACACTTCTTTTAAAGTTTGCTTGCCTGTAATTTCTAAAATTCTTTTGATGAGTATAAGTGTCCAAGTAGGAACGCCAGAAATAGAGGTTACATTTTCTTCAATGGTAGATTGTGCTAGTTGTTCAATTTTTGTTTCCCACTCATCCATGAGCGCAATGGATAATTCTGGTGTGCGTATCCAGTTGGCCCACACGGGTGTATTTTGAAGTAGTACGGCACTTAAATCGCCTACACTAATGTCATCGTTGAATTTACTAATTTGGTGACTTCCCCCAATCACCAGTCCTTTTCCAGTTAGTAAATCACTATCATTATTAAATTTATAATAAAGGGCTAGTACATCTTTTGCTGCTTGGTAATGACAATCTTCTAAACTTTCTTCGGTGATAGGAATGAATTTACTTTTGTCTGAAGTGGTGCCACTACTTTTTGCAAACCACTTTACAGGCGTGTTCCAAAGTACTTGCTCTTCTCCCTCAAAAAGCCTATCAATAAAGGGTTTCAGGTCTTCGTATTCACTAATAGGAACAGCTTCTTTAAATTTTCGAACAGTAAATATTTCGTTGAAACCATATTTTCTACCAAAGGCAGTGTACTGTCCATGCGTAATTAAATCTTGCAACACTTCTCTTTGCGTTTCAACAGGATTTGAAATCCATCTTTCAATATGCGCAATTCTTAAAAGGGCAAGTCGTGATATGGCAGGACTTAAAAATTTCATGTGAATTAAAGCTTTGCTTCTTTTCCCATATCAATAATCCAATCTTTTCTACGAAGCGTAAAATTGGTTCCTAAATACAAACGTCTAACGTCTTCATCGTCTGCTAATTCTTCGGCAGTGCCGTGCTTAAAAATCTTTCCTTCAATTAAAAGGTAGGCTCTGTCGCAAATGGATAAGGTTTCATTTACATTGTGATCCGTAATTAAAATCCCAATATTTTTTGTTTTTAATTTTGCAACTACAGTTTGAATATCTTCTACTGCGATTGGGTCAACACCCGCAAACGGTTCATCTAATAAAATAAATTTTGGATCTACCGCAAGTGCTCTCGCTATTTCTGTTCTTCTTCTTTCGCCACCACTTAAACTATCGCCATTATTTTTTCGAACGAGTTGCAAATTAAATTCATCTAGTAAAGATTCTAATTTTAACAATCTTTCTTCTTTGGAAAGCGAAGTCATTTCTAGTACCGCCAAAATATTATCTTCTACACTAAGGCTTCTAAAAACACTGGCTTCTTGAGGTAAATAGCCAATACCCATTTGTGCTCTTTTGTACATGGGTAATTTAGTAATGTCTTCTTCATTCAAAAATACCGTGCCTTCGTCTGGCTTAATAAGACCCACCACCATGTAAAAAGTAGTTGTTTTACCAGCACCATTGGGTCCGAGTAAACCCACAATCTCACCTTGTTTAACCGTAACGCTTACATTGTTTACAACGGTTCTACCCTTGTAACTTTTTTGGAGTGCGCTTGTATGTATGATTCCGTTCAAAATAGATGGTTTCTACAAAAATAGGACATCTAGACCTTTTGTGTATCAGGTATTGGCGCATCTTAACCTTTTATAATACCTTTGCCCCTGTTTACTACACAATTTTTATATTTGCCCCCCACAAAGCAAGCAATCATGAAAGTAACGGATCATTTACAGCAGGCAAAAGACACCCTTATATCTTTTGAAGTGTTACCTCCGCTAAAAGGTAAGACCATCAATACTTTATATGAACATTTAGACCCTTTAATGGAGTTTAAGCCTTCTTGGATTAATGTGACCTACCACCGTAGTGAAACCATGTTCAAGAAAAAAATAGATGGCACTTTTGAAAAAGTAGAAGTGCGCAAGCGTCCAGGCACGGTAGGTATTTGTGCGGCTATTATGAACCATTACCAAGTAGATGCTATTCCACACATTATTTGTGGTGGATTTACAAAAAGAGAAACCGAAGATGCGCTGATTGATTTAGACTTTTTAGGTATAGACAATGCACTTGTGTTAAGAGGAGATGCTGCAAAAAATGAATCATCGTTTGAGCCAGAAAAAGATGGCAATCATTTTGCTATTGATTTGATCAAGCAGGTAAATAACATGAATAATGGTGTTTATTTAGATGAAGATATTAAAAACGGCGGCCAAACAAAGTTTTGTGTGGGTGTTGCCGGCTATCCAGAAAAACATTTTGAAGCACCCAATTTAGAAATTGATTTAAAGCACTTAAAAAACAAAGTGGATGAGGGCGCAAGCTATATCATGACGCAAATGTTTTTTGACAATCAAAAATTTTATGATTTCGTGAAAGCGTGTAGGGATATGGGTATCAGCGTTCCTATCATACCTGGACTTAAACCTATTACCAATAAAAAGCAACTTTCTGTTTTACCAAGAATATTTCATGTAGACATTCCAACAGAACTATCTAATGCGATTAATAAATGTAAAACAGATGCCGATTGCGAACAAGTTGGAACCGAATGGTTGATACAACAAAGCAAGGAGCTTAAAGCATTTGGCGTACCTGTACTTCACTATTACACACTCGGAAAACCAAAAGTTATCTTTAACGCCGTTAAAGAATTGGTGTAATTATTTAGTAGGTATTTTTTTACTTTTTACCTGAATAATATCGTCAAACTGTTCGATCGTTAATTGTTTGGCAATGATGCGTTTGTCTTTGTCTAACAAATAAACGGTGGGTGTTTTATAGATATCGTAAAGCTGTCTGTAATTGGCTCTGCCTGCTTTTTCATCTGCCTCTTTTGCGGCTTTTGTTTGGTAGGCGTGAATCCAATTTTTTAGGCTCTTTTCTGTTACAAATTTTTTCCAAGCTGCTTGTTCGGCATCGTAAATATTTACGCCTAGCATGGTCATACCAAGGCCTTTCCACTTGGCTCTATAAAAAGAATCGAGTCTTGGAAGTTCTTCTTTGCAATGTCCACAATTGGGATCGTAAAATACGACCATGGTAAAATTTGAAGGAATCTTATAGAGTGAAACAGCTTTGCCGAGCGAATCTACCAAATCGAGTGTTGGTGCAGGTAAGCCGAGTTGATTGGCCATTAAACTATACGCTCTTTCGGTAACTGTTTTTCGCGACGCAGGATTTAAAATAACCGTGTCTCCTTTGGCGTAAAAATTTTCAAATAAATACACAAACACTTTGTCTTGACCCATAAATTCGGGAGCCATGTATTTATTGGTGAACTTGGTAAGCAGGTACGGATATATTTCTTTTCCTGTTTTAGCCATCAGTAACATGTACTTCACTTCTTCAATAAGAGAGTCTGGCTCAGCAGAAACATAGTACTTAAAATACTCGTCTAATTTGGCTTCAAAAAAAGGCGTTCGTAAAAGTCTGTCATCATTAAAAAGTACGTCATCCCAAAAATGATTTTTTACAAAACGGTACGGTGCCAATGAATCGGGTTTTCCGTTAATGATAGGCACAGCAGGCGCTACAGGGCGTTTCATCGCACTAAAAAGCATGGCGAGTAAAGAGCCCGGATACTTTTTTACGATGTCGTTTCGATAGCCTTCTACAAGCTTATCTACTTTACCGTATTCATCTGCTAAGCGGGTAGAATCGGCTTTGGTTTTTGCAGCATTAAATTCGTTTCGTATGTTTTGTAATTGCTGTCCTTTTTCTGAAGAAAAACCAATATAGGCTTTAAATAAATCGTTGTCGCGCGAACCGGTAATAGTTGCTTTTTCTTTAATGGCGGTATCACCTTCAATATTAAAATGCTGGACATCGTCCATTAAAAACTCAAACTGCTTGGTAACTTGCGGCGTCACCACAAAGTAAACACCACTCGTTAATTTAGTATCTCCTTTAAATACGCCTTGTCCACTGGCGTCTAACATTGTCGAGTCTACGAGTACTAAACTCTTACCATAATAACTTCCTATATAAACTTTGCAATTGGTTAGCGGCTTTAACTTGATAGAAATGCGTCTTCCAGCGGGTTTGGTTTGTGCGTCAATGGTGCTGCTCAAACAAAGTATTGTAATTAGGGCTAAACAAGATTTTGCTAAAAAATTCTTCATACTATTAAATTCTATGCAAATTTAGGTATTTAGACCATGCAGCCTCTCAAAGCGTCTTATATTTGCATGCAGTGAGAAAACAAAAGAAACAACCCATTTTAGAACAGGTATTGGTAGAAAATTATGCTGCCGAGGGTAAGGCGTTGGCCCGTGTAGATGGCAAAGTGGTATTTATTGAAGGCGCTGTGCCTGGCGATGTTGTAGACGTACAACTTAAAAAAAATAAAACCGACTGGGCCGAGGGATTTGTGGTAGCTTATAGGTCCTATTCTGAAGACCGGGTGCAACCCTTTTGTGCGCATTTTGGCGTATGCGGTTGATGCCAGTGGCAAATGCTTCCTTATGCAAAACAACTCGTGTACAAGCAACAACAAGTAACCGATAATTTAACCAGAATTGGACGCATACAGCTCCCAGACATCCAGCCGATTATAGGCGCGCGCCAAACAGAACTGTACCGCAACAAAATGGAATACACGTTTGCTACAAAAAAATATATTCCTTCCGAAGAATTTAGAGCCTTAAAAGCAGCAGGTGCCGATTTTTCCAATCAGCCTGGCGCCGCTGGATTTCATGTGCGTGGATTTTTTGATAAAGTAGTTGAAGTAGATACTTGTCATTTGCAAGAAGAGCCTACCAACCTCATTCGTAAAATGGTGGCTAAGTATGCGCTCGATCATGACCTTCCATATTACGATGTAAAGCAGCACACGGGATGGTTGCGAAATATGTTTGTGCGGAACACCACAACCGGTGAACTCATGATTAATGTTGTATTTGGTTACGAAGATGAACCACACCGTCTTGACCTCCTAGATCAGTTGCTCGAAGCTTTTCCAGCAATTACTACATTACTTTATACAATCAATACAAAACGAAATGATAGTTTGTATGACCTGGAACCCAAAACCTATTTTGGAAATGGCAGCATCACCGAAAAACTAGAAAAATTTTCTTTTAAAATTAGTCCTAAATCATTTTTTCAAACCAATACCAAGCAGGCCCAAAAACTTTATCAAGTAACCCGCGAGTTTGCCGAACTAGACGGTTCACAAGTGGTGTATGATTTGTATTGCGGTACCGGTAGCATTGGTATTTTTTTAAGCGAAGGCGCTAAAAAAGTGGTGGGTGTTGAAGTAGTAGCTGATGCTATTGAGGATGCAAAAATTAATGCCGCACTCAATAATTTAAACCATACTGCATTTTTTGCTGGTGATGTTATCGATATTGTAGATGATACCTTTTTTGCCACGCATGGCAAGCCTGACGTGGTTATCACAGACCCACCAAGAGCGGGGATGCATGATAAACTCGTAAAAAAATTATTAGAAATAGCGGCACCCACCATTGTATACGTAAGCTGTAACCCTGCTACACAAGCCAGGGATTTAGCCCTTTTAGATGAAAAATACGAGGTCACTAAAATTCAGCCAGTGGATATGTTTCCGCATACCTTGCACATCGAAAATGTGGTGCAGCTTAAATTAAAATCTTTGAATCCATCATAAGAACACCTTGTTAATACATTTATATGACAGAATTTAGACCCGGCCGATTTGAAATTTTGCCCGTAATCATTAAAAATCTTTTGATCATTAATGGATTATTTTTTTTAGCGCAAATCACATTTCCAGAATCTCCTACTGCAAGTTTTAGTCTAGAAGATTTGTTTGCTCTTCATGCATGGCAAAGCGATTTGTTTAAGCCATGGCAACTTGTAACGCATTTATTCATGCACGGCGACTTCTATCATATTTTGGGTAATATGTTTGCACTATGGATGTTTGGATCCGTGCTAGAAAATTTATGGGGCTCTGCTAGGTTCTTAACTTTTTATTTGGTTTGTGGACTCGGCGCAGCCCTCATTCACTTGTTGTTTTTGAGTTACGAGTTAACACCACTTATTCAGGAATTCCAAGCAAGGGAAAAACTAGGATTTCTCAACGAAGCAGTGGCTTTCAAATACAATCAAATTATAAATACAGCTACGCTTGGTGCGAGCGGTGCAGTATTTGGCATACTTGCAGCCTTTGTTTATTTATTCCCTAACACCTATATCTACTTATACTTTTTTGTACCCGTAAAAGCGAAGTGGGTAGGTCTTATTTATTTTGGGTTTGAAATTTATAGTGCCGTTCAAAATGCAGCTGGCGATAATGTTGCTAGATGGGCCCACGTGGGTGGCGCAATAGTAGGACTTATAATTGTGATTACTTGGAACAAAACCAACAAAAAAACGTTTTACTAGTATAAAGCCAATTCATGCCTCAACATCGTTTTATGTCAAATAGAAAAATGCTTTTAGGAGAAGACAGCAATGCGCTCGTTTTTTTATTTGCAGTAAACATGCTCATTTTTGTGCTCATTAGTTTTTTAAAAACAGTGTATTTTTTAACCGATACACCTTTGGAACTTTTTGAGCGTCAAATTGTAGACTGGTTTAGAATGCCAAGCAGTTTTGGAGCTGTCATGTATAAGCCATGGACTTTTTTGATTCATTTTTTTAGTCAGTATCATTTTTGGCAGTTGGTGAGTAGCATGTTATGGCTTTGGAGTTTTGGCTATATTTTTCAAGATTTATCTGGTAATAAACACATCATTCCTGTATATATATATGCGGGCGCTACTGGTGCAATTGGATTTTTAACTGCCAACGCCCTGCTGCCTAGTTTGGGAAATGGAGGGCAACCAATTATGGGTGCAGGGGCGAGTGTAGTGGGCATTGCTGTAGCTACTACGGTATTGGCACCTAAATACAAGCTGTTTCCTTTGGTTTACGGCGGCATTCCAATTTGGGTATTGACCCTTATTTTTTTAGTATTGGATTTTTCAACTTCGATGGTTATTCCTTCCATCCTTATATCACATATCATAGCTGCGTTGGTGGGTTTTGGTTATATGAAGCTGTTACAAAATGGCACCAACACAGGCGATTGGATGATACGATTTTATCAGTGGGGTAATGCGATGTTTGAACCTGCTGAACTTCGTGAAAAGAAATCTTCTGGTGTCAATAATCCTAGTAAAGAAAACGAGTTAAACGCAATCTTAGATAAAATGAATATGGTAGGGTATGACAATTTAACCGAAAATGAAAAAGCGTTTTTGAAATCTGCAAGTCAGGAATAATTTTTTGTTCCCGCCATTAATTCTTATTTTTAATACATGGCGGGAAGTTTTATTAGGCGGGCAACTAAAACAGTTATTCTTTTCATCAATTTATTGGTTGCTGTTATTTTTTTGCTGGCTTGTTTAACGCCTTTTGCACCTACACGTACTTGGTGGATTTTAGGATTTACAGGGTTAGTAGCACCCTATGCTATCATTATTTTATTTTTCTTCGCTATTTTTTGGCTCATCGTAAAACCCAAGCTATCACTCATTTCTATTGTAGTGCTCTGTATTGGATGGCAACAAATTGGGGTTATTGCAGCAGTAAAGCCGGGCCCCATGTTGTCCGATCGAAAAAGAGAAAATCATATTCGAATTATCGATTGGAATATTCAAAGTTTTAATGGGTTGTCCAAAAAGCCACTCGTTAAAAAGCAAATACGTAAAGATATTGCTGCTAGCATTTTACTTCTAGAACCTGATGTAGTTTGCTTGCAAGAATTTAATAGTTCTGAACTTGGCGGCGCACAAACCAATAATATTGCGCTATTTAAAAAGCGGTATAAATACTTTTATTTTTCAAAAGATTATACTAGAAATGATGGTGCGTATCAATCGGGTTGTATCATTTTTTCTAAATATCAAATTATTGATTCGGGAAAAATTAAATTTCCAGTAGCAGAGAGTCTTATTTATGTTGATATTTTAAAAGGCGAGGATACTATTCGAATTTTTAACACGCACCTTCAATCTTTTAAATTCAAACAAAACGATTATTCAGATATCGAAAAAATTAAGGAGCAAGACGCTCATACCTTCGATGCTTCTATGAATTTATTTAATAAAATGGGTCAGGCCTTTAAAAGAAGGGGTACGCAAGCCGAACTCGTTCAAAAAGCCCTTGAATCCTCGCCGCATCCATCTATCATTTGCGGTGATTTTAATGACGTGCCCAATTCCTACACTTATTTTACCATCCGAAACAACTGGAAGGATGCATTTTTGCAAAAAGGGTTTGGCATTGGGAGTAGTTTTACAACCCTCGCTCCAACACTACGTATCGACTATATTTTAGCAAGCCCTCAATTTGATATTGCTACTTTTGATATGGTTGATGAAGGGCTTAGTGACCATGTGATGCTGGTTTCTGATGTACAATTAAAAAAATAAAATACCTTCGTGACCACATGGCACCTTTAAAAGTATACAACTCCCTTACGCGTCAAAAAGAAGTATTTACACCTATCAATGCGCCTTATGTGGGCATGTATGTGTGTGGTCCAACTGTTTCTGGCGAAAGCCATTTGGGACATGCCAGGCCCTTTATCACTTTTGATGTGGTATTTCGTTATTTGCAGCACCTTGGTTATAAAGTGCGTTATGTAAGAAATATTACCGACGCTGGACACTTTGAAGAAGAAGGTAGAGAAGCAGAAGATAAAATTGCAACAAAAGCAGTTCTCGAAAAATTGGAACCGATGGAGCTGGTGCAGAAATACACCAATATGTTTCATTGGGCGATGCAGCAGTTTAACAATTTACCACCAAGCATCGAGCCTACTGCAACCGGCCATATTGTGGAGCAAATAGAAATGATCAAAAGTATCATTGCAGATGGTTATGCCTATGAAGCCAATGGTTCGGTATATTTTAATGTAGAAAAATACAATACTGACTTTTCTAAAAAAGGGCAACCCTATGGCATTTTAAGTGGCCGTAATTTAGAAGATCAACTTGATACCACAAGGGAGCTTGATAACCAAGACGAAAAGCAAAACAAATCTGATTTTGCTTTATGGAAAAAAGCAC
>Ga0164292_10005438_pt1 | contig 10436 bp, 10 predicted proteins | sample GEODES117metaG_FD_111486 | JGI IMG/M metagenome (GOLD analysis project Ga0164292, IMG submission 111486) | Eutrophic lake water microbial communities from Lake Mendota, Wisconsin, USA - GEODES117 metaG | ecosystem: Environmental > Aquatic > Freshwater > Lake | place: USA: Lake Mendota... | reverse complement strand
GCTTGGCCATGTTGACGAGTGCCGCCTGTGTCACGGCCACTGTGCCGAAGACGTTCACTTCGAAGACATGACGCAGACGGTCCATTGGAACGTCGGACATGGGGCCCGTCTGGCCGGCTCCGGCATTGTTCAACAAGACGTCGATCTCCCACGTGCGCACCTTGGCGACGTCGACGGGGTTGGTGATGTCGACCTTCTCGACGCGTAGCTGAGGTGCTTCGCTCGCCAACGCTGCAGCTTGCGCATCGGTCTCGGTGGTGGCAATCACGTGGTGGCCGCGTGCCGCCAGGGCGAGGGCGGATCCCTTGCCGAATCCCGATCCGGCTCCGGTGATCATCACTGTCTGGGCTGTCTTCGTCATGGTGTGTGTCTACTACAGGAGATTCGGAGTCAGACCCAGCCGCCTGCGTAGGCGACGAACTGGCCGGTTGTGAAGCGACTGGTTCCGTCGACGAACGGCATGCAGAACGAGGCGAACTCAGTCATCGTGCCGAGGCGTCCGAGCGGGACCTGGGATTCGATCTTGGCGCGTACCTCCGGATCGGTGGCCCCGCTGGCCTTCAGGAACTCCGGGAAGTCCATGAAGTTGGTGCCAACGGCATTCACTTGGATGCGATGCCGGGCCATTTCCATGGCGACGTTCTTCACAAGCATGGTGGCCCCGGCGCGTGCCGCCGAATAGAGGGGAGCACCGGGCGTGGGTCGCGCGGCCGAGGCACTGGTGATGACGAGGACCTGTCCGCTGCCTGCATCGATCATCGGAGGCAGGGCCGCCTTGAGGAAGTGGTAGGGGGCTTCGACACAACCGGCTGTCACCGCACGAAGATCGTCGATCGTCGAGTTGAGAAACCGACCCGTGACGATCCGTCCTGAGAACATCTGCGCAGAGTCGAGGCGGCCGAAGCGTGACAGGGCAGTGTCGACCAAGCGAAGCGACGACTCGGGGTCGGTGAGATTGCGCACTCCCGACACCACGGCCACGGCGGCACCCGATCGCTCGAGTTCCTCCACCAGACCTTCGGCGGGGTCGCCGAGAACCAGATCGAATCCCTTGTTCGCCAAGGCTCGAGACAACTCGGGCCCGACATAGAAACTGGCGTCGTTGACGAGAGCAACCGGACGTGGCGAAGGAGTCATTTCGTCACCTTAGATGACGAAACTCGGGGTCAACTGCGGCTGATGGGGATGCGCTCGGCCTTGGCTTTGGCATCGCTCATGGGGACGTGCACCTCGAGAATGCCGTCGGCGTAGGTCGCTTTCACGTCCTTTTCAGATGTCCCCGCGGGGAGGGGGATCGTGCGAGTGAAAGATCCGTAGTGGAACTCGGAGCGAAAGCGTCGGCGCGATTCCGTCGTCTCTTCCTTCCGACGCTGAACCGAGATGCGCAATGATCCGTCGGTTTTGGTGATCTCCACGTCTTTGTCCGGGTCGACGCCGGGGACCTCCGCCCGAACGATCAACTCGCCGTTGTCTTCGAACTCCTCGACACGGATGCTGATGTCGTTCAACGACTCCATCCATCCGTCTCCGAGGTCGAAGAACGAACGGTCGGGGAAGAGGGTGGGCCAGTTCAGTTCGTTGCTCAGTCGGCGTACCAGTGACATGTCGTCTCCTTTGATCGAAGTGATGCCGCGCACGGTAGGGCGGCGATGTGCCGAGTGATTCTTCGCGCTCACGAAAGGGAGAATGGTCGAGGTCATTCGGGACACTCGTCACGGACTGTTACCGTGTGGGGGGTGAGTCGGAGGAAGTTGATCAACGTCAAGGAGATCAACGGTCGACGAGGACACCTCTTGGTGGCCCGCAATGCGCGTGTGGTGTATGCACCTACCACGAAAGTGGCATCCAGCACGTTGCGACTTCTCCTGGCTCAGGCCAATGGTACGTACCGGCCAGAGATGGTGCGGTGGACCGACGAGCCGAACATCTCCGTGGAGCAGGCGATCCACCATCAAGCGGTGAGTGGTCTCGAGTTTCTCGAGTTCCTTCCCGAGAACGAGCAGCGGATGATGCTCGATTCGCCCGACTGGTGGCGCATCGGAGCCGTGCGGAATCCTTATTCACGGCTCTATTCGGCGTGGGAGAACAGGATTCTTTTTCGTGCTCCCACAAGAATGCCGGCATCGGTGTGGCAACACGTCCAGGACGCCGAGCATGGGGATGTCATCGACATCGGAACGACCTTCCGGCGCTTCGTCGAGACTCTCGATCGCAATCCTGACATCTTCAAGGGTGACCCCCACTTCGCCTCGCAAAGCAGACAACTTTCCATCAATCCCGTGAATGTCACACACCTGATTCGTCTCGACCGCAAGGGCGGCCTCGCCGAGTTCGCCGCACATTTGGGGGAACGTGTGGGAATGAACCTCGTTCCGGAGCGGATGAACATCGGGCTGGGTATCACCCATGCCGATGTCATGGATCGGTCGACCGGTGTTCTCGTCGAGAAGATCTATCGTGACGACTTTGAGGCTTTCGAATTCGCTCGTGAGACTTTCTCCGAACAAGCACCGGAGCGACTGGCGACGCTGGGTGAGACGCGAGCAATCGAGTACTCGCGGGCTCTCACCGAACGGCTCGTCCAGTTGTCACGCTTGAGCCGCTATCGCACGACCAATCGGTATCTCGCCGCTCAAGGACTGCGCAACCTCGGACTTCGTCGCTGACGAGAGCACTGACCGTCACGACGCAGGAGCGTTCGTTGTCGTTGTTGTTGGTGCGACCGTTGTGGTGGTTGTCGGCGACATCGTGGTTGTCGGCGACACAGTTGTCGTCGTTGACGGTGGGACGGTCGTTGGTGGAACTGTCGACGTGGTCGTTGTCGTGGTCGTCGTGGTGGTGGTGGTCGTCGTGGTGGTCGTCGGAGTCGGTCGCAGGAACGGACCGCCCCAGCCCCAGCGAATGTCCACGGGGGCGCCGAGGGGTTGACCGGCGATCTCGGGAACAGCGTCGATGGCACTGCGCAACTGTTGCCAACCGTCCCATGCCGAAATGCCAGTTGTAGGGCAACCGCCACGCACTTGGCGACAGGCAGAGGTCTGGACGGACATACCACCGAATGTGAACGGAATGCCCTGCGCCTTGGCACGTGCGGCAATGAGTGCCCACTGCTTCGAGAGTGAGCCCGTGTAGGTGTGGATCTGGGGGACCATCACGATGTTCGGGCCGGCATGAGCAGAAACCCAAATGATGTCGTCGATTGTCCAGTTGTTGCCACAAGTGAGGCGCCCGGGCTTGGTCGGGCAGCCGTCGGCAGAACCGAAGTTCCAGAGCCGCAGGTTGGTGGAACGCACGAAGCCGTCGACCCAAGCGCGCGCCTGGCCGGGTGGGCCCCAACCTGGCTCGAGATCGTTTGCGCCTGAGATGGTGACACGGGGATCCGAGACATCACGGGCGAGCTCGACCGTCTTGGCCCATGTGGCACCACCGGAGAAGCCGTTGTACTCGGTGACTCCACCCGAGTTCGAGGTGCCCACTGCGAGTTCCCAGGGCCCGGTGCCGCAACGCGCGAGACCCGCTGCCCATGCCGCGGTGACCTTGGCGATGTCTTCGGCCGGGATCTTCAGACCGAAGCCGCTCGACCCGCCCTCGATCTGACGACCGAAAGAAAGAATGATCACGCCCTGGCGAACATTGGTGGCCTGCTCGCATGCGGCATTTTCCGCGGAGGGAAGGGTCTTGTCGAGTGGGTAGACGTCACGGCCGCGCACGTAACTGCTGATCGGCACGTTCCAGCGATCTGAGTCGCGAGCAGGAACCGCCTCGGGGTACCACACGGCGCGCAGCGCGAGGGGATTGCCGGTCGGCGCGGCGGCATCGGTCCGCACGTTGAGCACCCGAAACGCACGTGTCTTCTTGAAGACGGGTTTGCGGCCGGGTTTTCCCACCGTGAGGCGCACGAGACAGCGTCCCGAACTCCTGACGATGAGCAACTTGTCGACGACACGACACGAGCCAGAGACACGCCATGTGCGCTTGGCCTTGACGGACACTTCGATCAGCGCGGCGAGCGGGAGCGATGTGTTGGCCGTGAGGGTCGAGGTGGTCCACCGAAAACTCTGAGTACGGGCGTCGACCCGGGCCGGTGGCGCGACGAGAACGCCGCACGTTGCAAGGGCGACGACAAATGTGCTGAGAAGTGTTCGGCGGTTGCGCTTTTTGTTGCGTTGGGCAAGTGTCACGTCGGGATCTCCCTTTTTGACTGGCTCATTGACTGCTCGGTCGAAGAGCGACCTGTTCGCATCAAGATTCCTTTTGACACTAACGGGGAAACGGCACGAATGGCCGTCGCCTCATCTAGGGTGCATGTATGGACGACTTCGCGGTGCTCATCGAACTTCAACCCGAAGCCGAACGGCTCTTGAATCGGCATTTGGAGACTGCAGAGACCTGGTATCCGCACGATGTCGTGCCGTGGGAACGTGCAGCTCGATTGGTCACCGAAGGCTTCGAGTATGCGACCAACGAGATCACCGACGGGGTGCGCTCCGCATTGCTCGTCAATCTGCTCACCGAGGACAACCTGCCGTGGTATTCGCGAACGATTTCGCGGATGTTCGGAGCATCGTCCGTGTGGGGAGAATGGGTGCAGCGGTGGACAGCCGAAGAGGGTCGCCATGCGATCGCGATGCGCGACTACATCACCGTGAGTGGCCTGTTGAATCCGTGCGAACTCGAGGACGGGCGCATGGCGCAGGTCAGCAGCGCCGTGGTTCCCGAGCCACCGACTGCCGCAGATGGCATGTGCTACGTGGCAATGCAGGAGCTTGCCACTCGAATCTCGCACCGCAACACCGGCACGATGCTGAACGACCCAGTTGGCTACGAGGTGATGATGCGCTTGTCGAGCGACGAGAACAAGCACCACCTCTTCTATCGTGATCTCGTCTCGAAGTTGTTCGAGTTGGATCCGAACATCGCCATGGAGGCGTTGTGTCGGCAGGTCATCGGTTTCTCGATGCCGGGAACCGGTATCCCCGGGTTCACCGACCATGCACGTGCCATTGCCAAGGCCGGCATCTACGACTTGGTGATTCACTACGAGAAGATTCTGTTGCCGTTGGTCACGCGTCACTGGGCGGTTGCGGGAGTTTCGGGTTTGAATGCCGCCGGTGAGCAGGCACGTGAAAAACTTCTGTCACATCTCGAGCGATTGGCGAAGGTTGCACGCCGTCTGACCGACAAAGCCGCGGTGTAGCTCCATACCATCCGGGTATGGCCAATGATCAAGCAACAATCGATGGCAAGTTCGTCGTCGCAGTTCTCACACGCGACCATGCCGAGGTGTGGCACGTTGAGCCCGGACAGAAGCAGCCCTTGGCGACCGTTTCCCGAAACGAACACGGCGGAGATCACCGTCACGTGCGTCAGGCCCAGGCCAACCACGGGCATTTCGTTCTCGAAGGCGTGAAGGAATACTTCGATTCCCTCTCGAGCGTTTTGTCTCCCGCGTCAGAGATCTTTCTCGTTGGGCACGGCTCCGGGAAGGCCGACATCGTTGCCGCTTTCGTCGGCCATGCCAAGAAGTATTCGGTCGCTCTCCACGACAAGATCAGCGAAGTCCACCACGAGGACGTGTCGAGATTGACGCCCGGTCAGATCATCGCCCTTGCCCGAGGGTGGAAGGATCGGCAGGCCATTCGTTGACGGCCTGCTCCCGGCCTCAACCGGGGATGATCACGTGCACGGAGCCGGTGAAAACCGGGCTGTGGTCGACGTCGAGGAAGTTGTGTTCGTCTTCGAGAATTTCGGCTCGCATGCGATCGACCACTTCCTGCGGTGCCGTGGATGCTCTGCGGTAGATCTCGCTCACGCCGTCGAAGGGCTCGGGTGCGTCGCGCATCGCGGCGAGCGGGTTGGACTCGGCATCGAGGGGTGCGTGGTTCTGCACGTAGTGGGTGAATCCCCAGACTTCGGGATGGCGCAACGCCCAAGGGCCGTGAATGTCGTGCCAATGGGCACGGAACTGCTGTCGAGTGGTGCCGGGTTTGCGCTTCAAGAGCGCCGTGATTCGGACTCCCTCGCGGGGTCCGTCGAGGAGGACGTCTTCTTCGGCGACCCAGATCGGTGAGCGTGCGAGATCGATGAAGGTGCGTTCGTCTTCGAAGAGCGCAATGCCGGCATCGCGTTGTTCGGAGGGAGTTCCCTCGGCAACGTTGGGATCGGCCCAAATTTCTGCGACTCCGTCGAACGAGTCGACTTTCGTCGGGCGCGTGTCCTGGAGAGTGTGGACCTGCTGATAGCGAATGATGCCGAGCGTTCGCGCATGCTTTTTCACCAGCGATGCGTGCTGGTTCAGCCAGTAGTCCTGGAAGGACTCCCGGTCGAGGTGAGCCAATCGGCGGAGAGGGAAGATGATGCGACTGTTCATGGCCATCAGAATCCCGAGTATCTCGGCGGACGCTTTTCGCGGAAAGAGCGAAGGGTTTCCGTGGCGTCGTCGGAGAACGAGGCCATGATCTGTTGACGGTTCTCCATGTCGATGGCTGCCTGCATGCCCGGAATCTCGAGGGCGCTCCACATGCCTTCCTTGGTGAGGGCGACACCGATCGGGCTGTTGAGCATGATCTCGTCGGCCTTTTCGTAGGCGCGCTCCAGCAGGACCTCGTTCGGCACCGTCTCCAAGACGAGACCGATGCGTTCGGCTTCGGCCGAATCGAAGATGCGTCCCGTGAGCATCAGTTCCTGTGCCCTCGCGGCTCCGATGAGGCGGGGGAGCAGCCAACTCGTGCCGATGTCGCAGGCTGAGAGCCCGATCCGGATGAACGCGGCATTGAAGCGCGCCGACTGTGCGGCGAGGCGAATGTCGGAACCTAGGACGAGTGCAAAACCGCCACCGGCAGCGGGTCCGTTGACCGCCGCGACGATGGGCTGGGGGATCGATCGCATGTGGGGCACCAGCGAAGCGATGTGCTTCTGGACGGCGAATCCGGCCTCCATTTTCCCCGGCTGTGCCCGGCCGGGGGCATCGCCGTAACCACCGAGATCCAGGCCGGCGCAGAAGCCACGTCCGGCTCCCGTGAGGACGACGACCCGGGTTGACGCGTCGTTCGCGATCTCGTCGAGGGACCGGTGAAGAAGTTCCACCAACTCGCTCGTCATGGCGTTCAACTTGTCGGGACGATTGAGGGTGATCTGGGTGATACCGCTACGTGGACGGGAAATCTCAACGACTGGCATTTCGGAATCTTGCCACTCTCCGGGGGTCTAGGTTGGTGTCATGCACGGGGGGAAACTGCTGCCACTGCCCGACGACGTTGCAGAGATCGACGCCGCTCTCGTCGACATGGAGCCGGTGCCGTTGATCGCCACGGTGGCTCATCTCACCGGTGATCTCGGTCTGCTGCATCCCGAGTTGCGGCCCAACCCTGCGCTGTTGCGCGAGCCGAACTCGGGATACACCCCCGAACAGATGACTGCGGCTCGAGAGTTGTGTCGGGCGGCGATCGAGAGGTTCCGTGACGACCAAGGATCCGTGGCGAAGAAGCCCGATGCCGAGGGGATCCGACGGCTCATGGAGTTCGTGACCGGTGTCGAGGTCGACGATCGATACGTGCCCCTGCTGACCGAAGAACTCGCCGTGGAAGGAGTTGATCTGCGCGCTCCCGACTGGAGCAAGGAGTCACTGGCGCCGTCGCATGACTTCGAAGTGGTGATCGTCGGTGCAGGAATGTCGGGAATCGCTGCCGGTTTCCGGTTGAAGCAGGCCGGGGTGTCGTTCCGGATCTTCGAAAAGAGCGACGCAGTCGGTGGGACGTGGCACGACAACACCTATCCGGGCTGCCGGGTCGACATCCAGAACCACATGTATTCCTATTCGTTCGCCCAGCGTCCCGACTGGCCGAACTACTTCAGCCCGCGCAAGGTACTGGCCGAGTACTTCCAGCAGTGTGCGGAGGACTTCGGTGTCAAGCCCCACATCTCGTTCGGACACGAAGTCGGTGCGATGCAGTGGGATGAAACGCGGCAGTTGTGGGAGATCGACGTGACGGGCCCATCCGGGCCGCAGACGATCACGGCGAATGCTGTGGTGAGCGCCGTCGGTCAGCTGAACCGGCCCCGGATGCCCGACATCGAGGGCGTCGGTTCCTTCGACGGGCCCGCCTTCCACACTGCCCTGTGGGACGACTCGGTCGATCTGCGCGGAAAACGGGTGATCATCATCGGCACAGGTGCCAGCGCCTGCCAGGTGATTCCCGCGATCGCGGGTGAGGTGGAGCATCTGACCGTCTTCCAACGAACGGCCCCATGGATGTTGCCGGCGCCGAACTACTTCAAGGAGGTCCTGCCGGGTCTGCGGTGGTTGTTCGAGCACGTGCCGTTCTACGCCCAGTGGTACCGACTGTGGCTGTTCTGGCGGGGCATCGAGACCATGCAACCGTTCGCCATCGTCGAGCCGGACTTCCCGCCGACGGAGAAGTCGGTGGGGCGTGCCAACGAGGAAATTCGTCAACTTCTCACGATGTGGATCCAACTGCTCACCGACGGCGACGAGGAACTCGCTGCGAAGTTGATCCCCGACTATCCGCCCTTCGCAAAGCGATTCGTCGTCGACGACGGATCCCTGGTGATGACCTATCGGCAGCCACACGTGGATCTCGTCACCACGTCGATCCAGCGGATCGAGCCCAACGGTGTGCGGACCGTCGACGGCGTTCTCCACGAAGCCGACGTGTTGATCTACGGCACCGGGTTCGCGGCTTCTGATTTCCTGGTGCCGATGTCGGTGATCGGTCGTGACGGGGCGGACCTGCACCGACAGTGGAGCGGGGATGCACGTGCTTACCTGGGCATCACGGTGCCGCACTTCCCGAACTTCTTCGTTCTTTACGGTCCGAACACCAACATCGTGGTGAACGGCTCGATCATCTACTACTCCGAGTGCGAGGTGCACTATCTCCTGCAGTGCATTCGCTTCATGTTGGAGAACGACGTTGCGTCGATCGATGTCAGGTCCGACGTGCACGATGCCTACAACGAGAAGATCGACGCCGCCAACAGGCTTCGCACCTGGGGTTTTTCGAAGGTGCGCAGTTGGTACAAGAACGCCCACGGTCGCACCGCCCAGAACTGGCCCTTCAATGTTCTCGAATACTGGGAGCAGACCCGAGAACTGAACCCCGACGACTACGAGATCGGTCGTCGCTCACTCGTGGATCACTGAGCCAAGACGTTTCGGAACGTCAGGTTGATTCGGGGTTGGAGGACCCGCGTGGCCTTCGCGATGCGATGTTTCCAGGAGTGCTGGGATGCGCCGCTCATCACGAGGAGCGAACCGTGGGGGAGGATGGCGCTCACGGTCTCTCCCGTGAGGTTGTGGCGAAAATCGAACCTCCGCTCAGCGCCGAGGCTCACCGAGGCAATCACGGGTTCTGTCCCGAGCTCCGGTTCGTCGTCTGCATGCCAACCCATCGAGTCGGTGCCGTCGCGATAGAGGTTGGCGAGAACCGAGTTGAATCGAGAGCCCGCAATCTCGCCGGCCCGGTCGCGCAGACCGGCCAGTGTGTCGGTCCACGGTTCAGGGTCGCGACGCCGACCCGAATAGAGATAGGAGACTCCGGGGTCAGCGATCCAGGCCGACATCCGCGGTTCGGGAACCTCCTTGCCGAACAGCGTGATGGCGTGGTGCTGCCACGGAACTTCCGTGAGAAGTGTGGCGAGCATTTCATCGGCCTCCGCAGGCTCCAGAAACGACTCGTGGAGCACGGCGCTTCCGTCGCTGGGCAGAACCTCGCGTGGGTCCGATTCGAACTGGAGTCGATGCATCATCCTCGAATCAAGGCTACGTGTCGTTGACCTACACTCGCCGTCGTGGAGTACAACCCTTTTTCGAAACGTGTTCTTGCCGACCCTGCCGCCGCCCACAAGGAATTGCGCGAGCAGTGTCCCGTACACATGTTCCGTGAACACGAGCCGCATTTCACCACGTTGACCCGTCACGAGGACGTGCTGGCTGCGTTGAAGAACGTCGATGTGTTCTCCTCGAAGTGGGGCCAGGGGCCTCAGCGCAAGCCGGCCATCGCGTTGTTCAACGACCCTCCGGGTCACACCCGCTTTCGTCGTCTGGTCAACACGTCGTTCACGCCACGGGCGGCGATGGCGCTGGAGCCGATGATCACGGCGCTCGTCGACGAGTTGGTCGACGGGATGCTGGCGAACCCTGACCGTTCGGCGGATCTTCACGACGCGTTGGCGATGCCTCTACCGGTCATCGTGATCGCCCGCATGCTCGGGGTGCCCGAGGAGATGCGCGAGACCTTCAAGGAGTGGAGTGATTCGCAGCTGCAGGGCATGAACGGCAACGACCCCGAGCGTGAGGCGCGCGCCCGACGGGCGATGTCGGAGTATCTGCTCGATCAGGCCGAGAAGCGCCGGGCCATCATCCGCGACGGTGGTCAACTGCCCAACGACATCATCTCCGAGATGGTCGAGGCCTC
>Ga0164292_10005436_pt1 | contig 10437 bp, 9 predicted proteins | sample GEODES117metaG_FD_111486 | JGI IMG/M metagenome (GOLD analysis project Ga0164292, IMG submission 111486) | Eutrophic lake water microbial communities from Lake Mendota, Wisconsin, USA - GEODES117 metaG | ecosystem: Environmental > Aquatic > Freshwater > Lake | place: USA: Lake Mendota, Wisconsin... | reverse complement strand
GCAATCTTGAATGGTGAAAGTGCTTCTTCACCAGCAGTTACCGAAGTTGCTGCTGCTGAGTTGTCAGTCAATGACTGAGCGTAGCGAACACGTAAAGTGTGAATCTGACCAACTGGGCCAGTCATTGGCTGAACGCCGACGAGTTCGTTAGCAATAACAGTTGGCATAACACGACGAATTACTGGAAGAATAACGCGGTTTAATGTTGCGATATTACCAGCAGTTGTAGTACCAGCTGAACTTTCTGAAAGAAGTTGCTTCTTTGTATTTTCGAGCAATACGTTCATTGTTGAACGACGATTGCCCTTTAAGCCTTCGAGCAGGGCGTCTTTTGTTTCTCCCCAACGGCTTTCTAAGAGTACTTTTGACATTATATTATTCTCCTAATATGTCTTTTAATTAAAGCCCTGCCAAACGCTTGATATCAATTACATTATCTACGATAGTGTCATCTACTTCAGTTGTTTTTGTAGTGGCAGTTTTATTACCAGTTGCTTCTACAATAACAGATTCATTAAGAGCCTTCTTACGAGGGGAGGTGTCTAATGAGCCAGTATTAAGAACGGCTGGTAAATACTTATTGAAAGCGTTCTCCAACTTAGGAGTTTGTACGCTTTCAAGCAAAGTCTTCATTACTTGCTTCTTCTCCTCGTTGAGTGGTGCAAGAAGTTCATTCATGACCTTAGCTCTCTGAGTTGATTCTTTAATAATTCTGACTTCACGTTCTTTTGATTCTACAATCTGTGCTGCTTGTTGCAACTTAGATGTAGCTTCTGCTAATTGTTCATTTTTCTGAGCAAGAGCTTGAAGCACCTTACGAGTTTCAGCCTTTTCACTTAAGTGAGTAACACTGAATTCGCTTGCAAATGCTTCGAATAACTTGCGACCGAAATTGTTTTCTCTGGCAAGTTTAATATCTTCTTTAAGTTGTGATAGTTCACCCTTAAGATGAGTAGCAACTGCGCCGCTAACTTTCTTAGCACTTTCAGCAATAAATCTTGCCTTGAGTGCTTCCAACTGCTTGCGGCCTTCAGCAACCAACTTAACCTTAGCTTCAACAACTGCTTGTCTATCCTGTGAGAATTCTTTAATTTCACGAGATAGGGCATGAACAACGAATTGTTCTAGTTTCTTCTGATTTTCCATCTGTACCTTGCGGTCTGAGCGCAATTCACGGATTTCTTCGGCTAACTTGGTGACCATAAAGTCATTGAACTTAGTTGCATTTTCACGCAGTTTGAACTGAGCTTGAATGCGTTCTTCATTCATTGACTTTCTTTCTTCTGAGAATTCACGAATTTCATCTGAAAGATGGTCTGTAATCATCTTGTCGAGTGCTTCTACCATTACGCTACGATCATGTTCGTAACGTTGTGCAAATTCCTCATGGAGTTCTGCACGGACTTTCTGGCGGGCTTCATTCAACTTAACTTCCCAGGCTTCATTTAACTGCTGCCCGATATCTTCGTTGATGAGACCACTTTCAAGTAATGGCTTGATAGCATCTAACATTATTTTGATTCCCTTTATAATTTAAGTTCGTTGATGAGGCGTTTTACTTCCTCACCAAGGAATCGTTGCACTTTTTTGTCGCCCTGTACTTCCTTAGCAATTTCAAGCATTTTATGGCCGTTTTTCATGTTCATGATACTTTCATAAATTGCCTTAGGGTAAGCATTTGGTGCGCTAGGTTGGGCGACGATATCAACAGTGATGATTTCAAAATCACTGACTCTACCATCCATGTCATTTACATTACCTGAACCACGACTGGATACACCTAATTTTACACCTGACTCCAACATTGTTCTTACGAGTTGACCCATTGGAGTTGGAAGAATTTTTAATTTGCCAAAACCATTAGCTCCATCCATCCACATACTTGTAATCATATGGCTTACACGGTCTAAATTGATTTTGAGATCATCTGGGTGATCGACTTCTCCTAAAACGGAGTAGCCTTCTGAGATTTGCTTGTTTAATGTATCTACTGCACTTTCGATTTCATTGACGGGGTAAATGCGCTCATTTGCGTTCTTTACCCCGCCCTGAATGAAAATCCCCTTCATGTAGAGGGTCTTAAAATCAGCGCCCTCTTCCTTAACAGATTCGACAATCATGCCGGCTCTATCGAAGGTTAGATTTTCTCTAAGATACAAAGCCATTTGCTCTCAGATCCCTTAGCGAATTGGTCTGCGGGCAGAACGACGAGATTCTGCTACCGGACTTTTATCGTTTGCTGAGCCGTCTTTAGTGACTGGCTTAGGAGCTGCGCTTAAGTCTTGACCCTTGTGACCTGGGGCATTCTTGAACTTGCCTGCACCAGGAAGATCCTTAGTGCTTGGAGCTGAACGTCCTTTTTCATCACCGTCTGCGAAATGAACTGGCTTGCTGTCCATTCCGGCTTGACCTGAATTTGCAGCTACTGTGCTTTTTGTTTGTACGCCGTTGTCACCGTGAGTTACAGAAACTTTTTGGAGCTGCACAGCTTCCATCATTGCTTCTTCTTCGTCTTCATCGCCGAAGTCCATTTCTTCTTCATCGCCGAAGTCTTCTTCTTCGCCGCCGCCCATGATGTCTTCAAATTCAGCCATCAACTGGTCTAGCTTGTCTTCGATGCGGATTACAGCGTCTTCAACTTCTTCGCCGCCTTCTTCATCATGATCCATTTCCATGTCATGTGTGAGGTCTTCGCCGTCTTCTTCTGCGTCATCGTCAAAGTCGATGTCTGCATCGTCTTCTTCTTCCATAACGCCTGATTCTTCTGCATTAATTTCGTCAAGTAGATCACCCACTTGTCCGCCCATACTTTCGTCCATATCGTCTTCCATTTCTTCAGCCATAATTGACTCGAAGATTTCTCTTGACTTTTCTACAACGATTTCATGAAATAGTTCTTGGGCTCTTTCGTTATCTTCGTTAATAACGAGGTCCATTAATTGTTCGAATTTTTTAGTGTCCATTAAATTTTCTCCTGATAGAATGGCTTTGTATAGATTTACTTATGCCGTAGTCAGGAAAAGCACTCAATAAGTGCGTATTTTTTACATTTTTGGTGTTTTTGCGTTAAACTGCGGGTTGTGCTTCTGGTTTTGCACCATATTGTTCTCTAACTTTGTTAAGATATAATTTCTTTTCATAGTTTCTAACATCAAGCATTCTACGTAATTTACGTATTTGAGCTAACGTTAATTTTGTTTTTCTGCTTGTTCTCCATACAGGTTTGCTGTTGTCAGTATTGACATCCTGTAAGCCTTGAATAGGCGGATCAAACATTTCAAATAGTTGCATAATTTTATTTATCTTTTTGAGATTTGTAGTCTATCCAAAAACCGATAGCTACAATTATATTCATTCCTAATGAAGCTAATATCATATGTATATCTTGGTAGATGTTCATATTCATACTTAAATGAATATGTCCTACCATCCAAAAAGGAATAGCTAGATTTTGAGAAATCCAAATGAGTAAGAACTTTATAAATTCTTTCATTAGTTATTAGATTTGCATTGCGCCGCCGCCGCCGACAGGTCCTGCCGGGCCGCCCGGTACTGCTTCTCCTCCGGTTCCGGTTACCGGACCTGCTACTTCAGGGCCTTCTTCAGGAGCCTGATCTTCAATTTCGTCAGCAGTATTCAAATCAGTTTCAAAGTCACCTGAGCTAATGCCAATGTTTCTTAGATCAGAACCATTTACATCCATGTCATTCTTTTCACTGTTTTCTTCGCCCCAAAGCTTTTCGTTCTTCTTGATTTCTTCTTCTGATAGACCTAAGAATCTTTCCATAGCGAAACGCTTTGACATATAAGGAAGTGCTTCCATTGCAGTGAATGTGCCAACTCTACTATTATCTAGTTCGGCTTGACGATACGCAGCAAAGTTTTGCGGAGGATTGAAACAGATTTGGAATAATCCAGTATCAATGTTGAATCCTCTCCAACGTAAGAACAGCTTGAATTCTTCATCAAGCTTCATTGCCATATAGTTCTGTAAGCGTTCGCAATATTGATTGAATCTGAATTCTTGAATCATAGCAGTACCGACACGACCATCACTCAATGGGGTAGTATTGTCATCTGGTCCAGTTGGAAGATATGATGACGGAACACGAAGACCGCGAGCAAGACGATTGTTGAAGTATTTCAAGTCATCAATTTCGCCAAGATTTTGTCCACCAGGAAGAACCTCAACGCTTGAACCACGACCTTCTGCTGTAACTGGGAAGAAGTAGTCTTCGTTCATTGACAGTGGATTGTAAGAAGCATCAACCACACTTGCACCACCGTATAATGATGGAATTCTACGCTGATGGATTTCATTCTTAACTCGGTCAACAAATGCCATAGCCATGTGACTTGGCATATTACCAACGTCAATCTTGAACATTCTACGTTCTGGAGCACGTTGCACACGATAGATTAGAACAGCGTCTTCTAATAATTCTTTCTGCTTATAGACCTTAAAGATGTTCTCTAAGATTGATTGACCAAATGGCCAAAATCTATCAAGACCTTCGGTCAAACTTAAATGTACTACATGCTTTGCGTCTATCGCAGATTCACTTTGTCCTAATGTGAAACGTGATCCTGTAGTGTTGTATGGCATTGCAGGAACTGTGTATGGAGTGTTGGTTCCACCGCCACTGCCACCTAAACCAGTTGCTGGATTGGCTGCAAAGTCAGTATTCGTTTTTTGTGCAACACTTAAATCTTGCAAGTTGATGTTAATATCTTTGATGACGTATTGTTCAGGTTTTTTCCCTTCACTTTCATTAACGACAACCTTAATAACTTTAACCATGTCAACCCAGTACAACTTGAAGTTTTCTGGGTCACGCACAAAGACCTGATCTCCGTACTTGATTACGTTACGGAAAATCTTAAACATTCTTACATCAAACTCGTTAAGTTTGCACCATTGCTGCAATTGCTTACCAAGAAGTTCCACTTCGTGAGGAGTAGGTTCTTCCTTAAACTCAAAGCTAAATGGTGTTTTATTGTATTCGTTACGTTGTGTTGAAAATTCAGCAATAATATCTAAGCAAGCGTTGATTTCAGCATCAACATCCATCATTTCATATTGATTGTAACGTTCGATTCTGTTAGGATGTCCTGTATAGACTTCTGGGAGTCTGGACATGTAGTTCTTGTATCCAAACTCAGTGTTACTGTAGCCGTCGGACGAGCCGCCTTGACCATTCCAAGCACCTGCATTACTATTAACTCCAGAGATAGGGCTTGAAACCCCGCTTCTGTTTAAAAATTTCTTTTTATATGACATGTATAGACTTCTTTTAGTTACAGATATATTTAGCGTTAGGCACTAGCTTTTTTCAAAATCTTCTTCGTTACATCGTTGCTTGTGTTCAATGCATCAATCATATCACCAAGTTTGTATGTTAGCTCGTACATAGTTTTATTATGGGCTTCCATAACCTGACGCATACTATTTGATATTTGAGTTGTCATTGTTTGCATAGGACTGTTGGATTCACTAATAGTCTGTATAGCTTTTGTTGTTTCGGATTGAACTACTGACATCAATGAGTCTTGAATTTTTGAATACTTGCCAATAGCACCTACTCGTTCTCCGGTCGTATTCATTATCTGTGATAATAAGGCCGATGCTCTCGAATTATTTGTTCTACCATTTCTAAGAGGAACTATCATTTCTGTACCGTGAAGTATCGCAGGATACCCTGTATCTGGACCACTTAAAATACCACCTCGTTCTGCCATTGGTGCTGTGCCGCGACGAACCATAACGTCGCCATCGGCGGGTATCATCTTATCGGTTACTTTATTGCCACTGTTACCCGAAAGCATACCTATTCTCTTGCCATCGTACTTTCCTGTACCTAGACCTACATGGCCGCCTGTTTGTCCAGGACCTTTTCCTTTTGTTTCTAATACAACATCTCCTGGCATTACCTGATTTACAGGTACACCCATACCCCAATTTTGGAAGCTATTTGCAACAGCACTTCCCGATCCTCTTATACCTGATTGTTGTAGTGCTGAATTAACGAAAGCTGCGCACCAAGCTTCTACCTTCGGATCAAGTCCAGCACCGCCTGCTTTTAAAAACGCTGCAATAGCTTGACGATCTGTAGTCTCATTCATTCCGAGATATTGACTGGCCAATGCTAGAGCAGCAGTTTGGCCTCCGCCGCCCATGTTGCCCATGTTGCCCATCGCGCCGCCCATCTGCTGGAACAAACCGATGAGGCCGCCCTGACCGCCTGGCATGCCTGGCATGCCTTGCATACCACCGCCAGGCATGCCGCTATAAATTCCCATCCATTTTTGCACATACTTTTGTACTTGTTCCGGACTTACTGCTGAACTTTTACCTTGAACATTACCAGTGAACCAAGCAGTAGGCACTTTTGATATGTCTCCTCCTGATTTAGCCAAAATCTCTTGCAAATGCATTTGTGCAATTTGATCTTGAATTGCCGGCGGAGCATCCTTAGCACTCTTAAATTCAGTTCCTATACCTGCTTTTTTAGTTAAACTTTGCCAAGTGCTATCAATAAACTGATAAGCTCCACTAGCAGAACTTGTTGGATTTTGTGCAGTGTAGCTATTACCCGATTCCATTTGACGGATGGTTGAAAGTATTTTGTTAGGATCGTTTCCGCCTCCCATGCCTCCCATGCTTAGTGGTGATGAGCTACCTCCACCGCTAGCAGCATCAGGCCCGCCTAATGTCATATTAAGCATATCTATTAATTCTTTAAATAGCTTCAATGATTTATTGGTATTTTCGAGCGTGACATCTAATCTTGATGATGATCCAATTAAAGCATCGTTTGCTTCAGTTTGTTCTTCGGTAAGCACGTTAGTACGTTGAGCATATCTTTCTTTAACATCTGCTAAGTCTTCAATCTGTTCTCGGCTGTACATACCAGCCATTTGGGGATTTACAAATTGGCTCGGTAATTGCTGTGCTAATGCAGCCTGCTGTGCCGGCAATGCCTTGGCTGCAATGTCATCTGAGCTTGATCCTAACAACCCAAAACTTAGCATGTTTAATCCACTGCTGCCGGCGTTTAGTAATTTACTGCCGAAACTTGCATTTGGATCTGCATTATAACCCTTATAAGCTCCGTATGCGCCTGCTCCCGCCATACCAACTAAGCCGGCTTTACCTAATAAGCCGCCTAAGCCTCTTAATAATCCGCCACCGGCACCCGCAGCGCCCGCAGCACCCGCCGCACCGCTGCCAGCCATTCTTGCCGCAAGTGCTGCGGCGCCTATGGCTAGACCACCCGAAAGTGCGGTCACACCTAGAATAGCAGCACCTAAACCTTTTAATATACTTGTAAAGTTTTCAGCGACTATATTGAATAGATCAACATTTTTGAATGCTTCTGCAAGATACATTACACCCTTAAGCAATTGTTCTTGATATGCTTCTTGGAATTTACGTTCTTGAGATTCCAGATTTGTTACTGCATCAGCTAAATTATCTTGTCGTGTTTTAGCATCCTGAATACCTTGTTCCGCAGCAGTATTTGCAGCTTCTTGGTTTTTACCCGCACGAGTTAAACCTCTACCAACAGCCTCATTACCAATACCAAATACTCTAAATTGTTCTTCATTTAAGGCTTCTGTGCCGGCACCTAATGCAGTTCCAATCCGTTCTACACTCTTATCATACTCACTGATTATGTTTCGTCCTGCTTCTTTAGCATCAACGGTTCCGTCTTTTATTTGTTGACCGTATTTGATAAAATCTATGCCTAAATTAGCTAGAGGTGCTGAAATATTATCATAATACCCCGATCTTATAACTTTCATCGCTTGAGTAGCTAATTCAGGACCTAAGCCAGCAGTTATTTCTTGCATCATTGCTTGGCGATCACGCTGTCTTCTTTCGATGTCTGCTGCTTCCGCGCCGCGGCCTTCAGCCTTAAGTCTTTTGATTTCAGCATTTTCTTTTACAATTTCCATTCTTTCTTGGATCTGTGCTGCCACTTGATCTTTTTCAGCTTGTAATTGTTCAGCTTGTTTGCCTGTTAATGCACTTAGTCTTGTCATATTATCTACATAAGCAAGACTTTCTTTTCTCAATTGTGCAGCGGTTCTAGTTTGCATTTGCATAGATAAGCCAGATGCTTCTTGGCTCTTAACATACTGTCCTTGCATTTCAGTGAGTCTTTCTTGCGAAATACCCATTCTACTATATTGGCGGCGTGTGTCATCTGTAACTGCTGCTAATTCCATAAACTTAGTCGCGCCTTGACCAGCCGTTTGACCTAAACTTGCTAATCCAGTTCCTACCCCAGCAGTAATCTTACCGAGGATTTGCATTCTATCACCAAAGTAACCTGCGTTACCTGCAAGTTTAATAAGTTGCTCACCGGTAACAGGTAATGCGCCACCGACTTCTACCAAACCATCACGCATTCCAACAAAGGTATCGACTAGCTTCATACCATCAGTAAATACTTGTGCAGCTAATTTACCTACTACGCCTACTAAACCACCTAAAGCTCCACCTACTATAGGAATACTTTTGGCTAATCCTTCAGCAGCTCCTGCTGCGGCGTCGGCTACCTTACCATACTTGGACATGCCCTGTTCGGCACTTAGTAAGCTACTACCTAAAGAACCAAATACACCTGTAAGACCGCTCACACTAGCAGATAATGTTCCCATACTGGCTGCTAAAGCTTTACTTGCTATTTCGCTTTTGCTTGTTTGAGCAGTTGCCTTTTCTTGAGCTTCTGCGTATTTTGTATTTGCAGTAGATGATTTTTCGCTTGAGTTTTTAATAGAATTTCCGGCAGCTTGGGCGCTTGCTCCCATTTTATTCATGGCATCCATTTGATTTTTCATCATAGAGTTTTGATTAGCTATCATATCCGATAGCTCTCTAAGCTGTTGCTCTAATTGTGCTACTACTTCTGGATCCATAAATTTTTCCGTTTTTTTATAGGGTATTTTGCACCCACTAAATATCTTATGTATTTAGTATTGGGAAATTACCCATAAATTATGAGGAAAATATATGAATAACAATCCACTTAAGCAATATTTTAGAAGACCAGCGGTATATATTAAGCTGCCAAGTGGTGGATTAGATTATACATCAGATGTAATTGAACTACCAGAATCGGGAGAATTTCCAGTATATCCAATGACAGCAATTGATGAGATTACTGCAAGAACACCCGACGCACTTTTCAACGGCACAGCAGTTGCAGAACTTATTAAGAGTTGTGTTCCAGGAATCAAAGACCCATGGAGAATCAATAGTATTGATTTAGATAGTATTCTTATCGCTATTAAAGCTGCATCAGGGGGTGAAGACCTAGAAATCGAATCAACATGTCCTTCTTGCCAAGAACAAACTACATATCAAATCAATTTGATTGGAATTTTATCGTCACTGAAGCCAGGGGAATATGATACTCCATTGGAGATTGGTGATCTGAAAATTAAGTTTAAGCCACTTACCTATAAAGAAATCAATGATGGTGCGACAACTCAATTCGAAGTACAACGAGTGTTCATGACATTGAATTCAATCGAAGATGAAAATGAAAGAAGTGAAGTTAGCCATCAGGCATTAGAAAGAATCACTCGCATCACAATGGAATTAATTTCTAGTTCAATTCAGTGCATTGAAACCCCAGGTACTACTGTAACAGAAAAAGAATTTATCTTTGATTTCTTGCAACACTGTGATAGAAATGTCTATCTACAGATTAGAGATTATAATGCTTTCTTACGCCAATCTACAGAAGTAAAACCACTAAAAATGGAATGTGCTAGTTGCGAATTTAAGTACGAACAACAATTCACATTGAACCCAGCGGATTTTTTCGAATAAGGCTTCTTGCTTCGCAAGCCGAAGATATCAAGAAGCTGCTAGATCAATTCGAAAAAGATGTAGAAACCATCAAGTCTAACGCCCTTTCCCTCTCGTGGTACATGAGAGGGGGAGTTACCTATGAGGATATTTTAAATATGTCCGAATTCGAACGCAAAGCTATTGCGGATATCATCGAAAATAACTTAGAAGTTACTAAGAAATCTAATTTACCATTCTTCTAAAAACTGTTTTTATTTAAGAGTTGTTCTTCGAACAACTTATACCTTACTCGCTTCGTTCGTTGCGGTATAGTTTTTAAGAGTAAAGGTATAATTCAATCTATTAATTAATATTGCCGGTTTAGAAGCCATGGTAGTGCCCCTGAGAGGCACTACCTAGACTTGGACATTGCCATGGCCTGTCATCCTGCTGTCTGTTCCCCGACTAACCAGCTCGTATCGCTGTTAATCGCTACCGGTTGCCCTGTAAAGTTTTCTGGGACTGTAGTGAGCTTATTTCATCTCTGCAACGCATGTTCTGTGATTATCAAGACAGAGTATATCACAGACTCATTTAGGGTTCGCCTACCTAACGAGAGCCCTATCGGTATT
>Ga0164292_10005435_pt1 | contig 10437 bp, 11 predicted proteins | sample GEODES117metaG_FD_111486 | JGI IMG/M metagenome (GOLD analysis project Ga0164292, IMG submission 111486) | Eutrophic lake water microbial communities from Lake Mendota, Wisconsin, USA - GEODES117 metaG | ecosystem: Environmental > Aquatic > Freshwater > Lake | place: USA: Lake Mendota... | reverse complement strand
GGTGATCGCCGAGCAGTACGCGCGGGCCGGCTACCTCGCGGTCGCGCCCGCCTTCTTCGACCGGATCGAGCCGGACGTCGAGCTCGGCTACACGCCCGAGGGCACGGCGCGCGGCCGCGCGCTGGTCGACGCGCTCGGCCTGGACGCGCCGCTGCGCGACATCCGCGCGGCGGCGCTGCAGGTCGGCCAGGGGCTGCCCACCGGCGTGGTCGGCTACTGCTGGGGCGGCACGGTCGCCTACCTGGCGGCGACGCGGCTCGGGCTGCCCGCGGTCGGCTACTACGGCGGGCGCACCGCGCCCTACCTGCACGAGCGGCTGCAGGCGCCGGCGATGCTGCACTTCGGCGAACACGACACGCTCATCACGATGGACACCGTGCGGCGCATCAGCAGCACGCATCCCGACCTGCCCTGCCACGTCTATCCGGCCGGCCACGGCTTCAACCGCTTCGGCCACCCCGACTGGCACGCCGACTCGGCCGACACCGCGCTCGCGCGCACCCTCGCCTTCTTCCGACAGCACCTCGCCCAATGACCGACACCTCCCCCCGCATCCGCGTCGCACTCGCCGGCGTCACCGGCTGGGCCGGCGCCCCCCTGGCGCGCGGCATCGTCGCCGCCCCCGACCTGCAGCTGGTCGCCGGCATCGCGCGGCGCGCCGCCGGCAAGTCGGTCGGCGACGCGCTCGGCATCGACTGCGCGGCTCCGGTCGTGGCCACCGCCGCCGAGGCGCTCGCGCAGGGCGTCGACGTGTTCTTCGAGTACAGCAAGCCCGACATCGCGATCGTCAACGTGCTGGCCGCCGTGCAGGCCGGCGCGCACGTGGTGGTCGGCACATCGGGGCTGTCCGACGAGGAGTACGCGCGCATCGACGCCGCCGCACGCGCCGCCGGACGCGGCGTGCTCGCCTGCGGCAACTTCGCGATCACCGCGGTGCTGCTGCAGAAGTTCGCCGAGATGGCGGTGAAGTGGCTGCCCGACGTCGAGCTGATCGACTACGCCAAGGCCGGCAAGGCCGACGTGCCCTCGGGCACGGTGCGCGAGCTGAGCGTGCGCCTGGGCGCGGCGCGCGGCGATGCACGGTCGTCCGCGCTGCCGCTCGCGCAGCTGCGCGGACCGGTCGAGACGCGCGGCGCCGAGATGTCCGGCATCCCAGTGCACGCGATCCGCGTGCCGGGCTTCGTGCTCGGCGTGGAGGTCATCTTCGGCGCCGCCGACCAGCGGCTGCACCTGCGCCACGAGGCCGGCGCCAGCGCCGAGCCCTACGTGCCGGGGGCGCTGCTCGCGATCCGCCGCGTCGCGGGGCTGACGGGCGTGGTGCGCGGGCTCGACCGCGTGATGCAGGACTGAAGCAGCACCGAGCTCGCGGGCCCCGGGGCCCGCCGGAGAACCGACGATGGCCGCCGAATTCACCCTCTACTGCTTCGCCCAGTCCGGCAACGCCTACAAGGCCGCGCTGATGCTGAACCTGTGCGGCGCCGACTGGACGCCGCGCTTCGTGGACTTCTTCAACGGCGAGACGCGCACCGACGCGTACCGCGCGACCAACGTGATGGGCGAGGTGCCGGTGCTCGAGCACCGCGGCCGGCGCCTGTCGCAGTCGGGCGTGATCCTCGACTACCTCGCGCACACGCTCGGTCGCTTCGACTGGGAGGGCGAGGAAGAGCGGCGCGAGGTGCTGCGCTGGCTGCTCTGGGACAACCACAAGCTCACCAGCTACACCGCGACGCTGCGCTTCCTGATGGCGCTGTCGAAGGACCCGAACCCGGCGGTCGTCGAGACCTTCCGCGCCCGTGCGCTGACCGCGATCAGGGTGCTCGACACGCAGCTCACCGGCCGCGAATGGGTGGCGCTCGACAAGCCCTCGATCGCCGACCTGTCGCTGTGCGGCTACCTGTGGTTCAACGAGGAGTTCGGCGTCGACTGGAAGACCTATCCGGCAGTCGGCGCCTGGCTGCGGCGCCTGGAGGCGCTGCCGGGCTGGAAACATCCGTACGCGCTGATGCCCGGGCATCCGCTGCCCGCGAAGGGCTGAGGCCGTGCGCATCGACGCGGTGATCTTCGACTGCGACGGCGTGCTGGTCGACAGCGAGCCGATCACCAACGGCGTGCTGACGGTGATGCTCAACGAGCTGGGCCTGGCGTTCACCGTCGAGCAGACGATGCGCACCTTCATGGGCAAGGCGCTTCGCGAGGAGCTGTCGATCATCGAGTCGCTCGCCGGCCGGAAGCTTCCGCCCGACTGGTACGCGGGCTTCGCGCGGCGGCGCGACGAGGTGCTCGCCCGCGAGGTGAAGGCGGTGCCGCATATCGAGGACGTGATCGATGCGCTGGTGGCCGCCGGCCTGCCGCATGCGGTGGCCTCGGGCGCGGACCGCTCGAAGATGCGCGTGACGCTCGGCGCCACCGGCCTGCTCGAACGCTTCGAGACGCCCGGCGCGCGCATCGTCGCGGCCGCGCCCCCGGGCAGCGCCGCGCAGGTCGCAGCTCAGTTCGCCGGCATCGTGGCGGGCTCGCGGCTCTTCGGCGCCGACATGGTCGAGCGTGCCAAGCCCGCGCCCGACGTCTACCTGCTCGCCGCGCGCGCGCTCGGCGTCGACCCGGCGCGCTGCGCGGTCGTCGAGGACACGCCGACCGGCACCGCCGCGGGCGTGGCCGCCGGCAGCCTCGTGCTCGGCTACTGCGCCCACACCGATGCCCGCGCGCTGCTCGCCGCCGGCGCCCATGCCGTCTTCGACGACATGCGGCGGCTGCCGGCCCTCGTCGCGCCCTGATCTGTCGCGTCCCGCCGTCCGCCCCCCCCTGATTCATCGCCCCCTGAGCGCCATGCACCCGATCCAGACCAAGCTCGACGTCCGCTCGGACGAGTTCAAGGCCAACACCCGTGCGATGGCCGCGCTGGTCGAGGACCTGCGCGCGAAGCTCGCGATCGCCGCGGCTGGCGGCGGCGATGTCGCGCGCGCGCGCCACGTCTCGCGCGGCAAGCTGCTGCCGCGCGACCGCGTCGACGGCCTGCTCGACCCCGGCACGCCCTTCCTCGAGCTCTCGCCGCTCGCCGCCCACGAGATGTACGGCGGCGACGCGCCCTGCGCGGGCATCATCACCGGCATCGGACGCGTGGCCGGCATCGAGTGCCTGATCGTGTGCAACGACGCCACCGTCAAGGGCGGCACCTACTACCCGGTGACGGTCAAGAAGCACCTGCGCGCGCAGGAGATCGCCCGCGAGAACCGCCTGCCCTGCATCTACCTGGTCGACTCGGGCGGTGCCAACCTGCCGAACCAGGACGAGGTCTTCCCCGACCGCGAGCACTTCGGGCGGATCTTCTTCAATCAGGCCAACCTGTCGGCCGCGGGCATCCCGCAGATCGCCGTCGTGATGGGCTCGTGCACCGCGGGCGGCGCCTACGTGCCGGCGATGAGCGACGAGTCGGTCATCGTGAAGAACCAGGGCACCATCTTCCTCGGCGGCCCGCCGCTGGTGAAGGCCGCCACCGGCGAGGTGGTCACCCCCGAGGACCTGGGCGGCGGCGACGTGCACACGCGGCTGTCGGGCGTCTCCGACTGGCTCGCGCAGGACGACACCCATGCGCTCGCGCTCGCGCGCAAGATCGTCGGCAACCTCAACTGGAAGAAGCCCGACCAGCTCGTGCGCGCCGAGCCGCGCGAGCCGCTCTACGACCCGTCCGAGCTCTGGGGCGTGCTGCCCACCGACACCCGCAAGCCCTACGACGTGCGCGAGGTGATCGCGCGGATCGTCGACGGCTCCGAGCTCGACGAGTGGAAGGCGCGCTACGCCACCACGCTGATCACCGGCTTCGCGCACGTGCACGGCATGCCGGTGGGCATCGTCGCGAACAACGGCATCCTGTTCTCCGAGTCGGCGCTCAAGGGCGCGCACTTCATCGAGCTGTGCTGCCAGCGCAAGATCCCGCTGCTGTTCCTGCAGAACATCTCCGGCTTCATGGTGGGCCGCAAGTACGAGAACGAGGGCATCGCGCGCAACGGCGCCAAGCTCGTCACCGCCGTCGCCTGCGCGCAGGTGCCCAAGTTCACCGTGATCATCGGCGGCAGCTTCGGCGCCGGGAACTACGGCATGTGCGGCCGGGCCTACTCGCCGCGCTTCCTGTGGATGTGGCCGAACGCGCGGATCAGCGTGATGGGCGGCGAGCAGGCCGCCTCGGTGCTGGCCACCGTGCGGCGCGACGGCATCGAGGCGCGCGGCGGCGCCTGGAGCGCCGAGGACGAGGCCGCCTTCAAGGCACCGCTGCTCACGCAGTACGAGCGCGAGGGCCATCCGTACTACGCGAGCGCCCGCCTCTGGGACGACGGTGTCATCGACCCGGCCGACACGCGCCGCGTGCTGGCGCTCGGAATGTCGGCGAGCCTGAACCAGCCGATCCCGGAAACGAAGTTCGGCGTGTTCAGGATGTAGGTCGGCCCGGCCGCAGGTCCAGCGCCAGGAACCGCGTCCCCGCGATCGGATTGAACCCGTACGGCTCGGTCGGCACGAAGCCGAGCGCGCCGTACAGCGCCTGCGCCGTGCCCATGCTCGGCAGCGTGTCGAGGCGGATGCGCGCGTAGCCGGCCGCGCGGGCCTCGGCCACGATGCGCTCGGCCAGCGCGCGGCCGAGCTTCAGGCCGCGGCCCCGCGGGCGGACGTACAGCCGCTTCATCTCGCAGTCGCCGCCGTCGAGCGCGCGCAGCGCCACGCAGCCGATCGGCGCGTCGCCGCGCCACGCCAGCAGCAGCCGCCCCGAGGGCGCGGCGTAGCGGCCGGGCAGGCCGGCCAGCTCGGCCTCGACGTCCTGGAAGGACAGGTCGACGCCCAGGCCGTCGACGTACTCGCGAAAGAGCGCGCGCACGGCGGGCAGGTCATGCGGCACGGCGGCGGGGCGGATGTCGAACATGGCGCCGCGATCATGCCATGCGCGATCCGGGGGTCGGACCCGATGGCATGATGCGCGGACCCCTTCCTCGCCCCGCGATGACCGACGTCCTGACCCCCTTCGACGACGAGGCCGAGGCCCTGGCCGCGGTCGACGCCACGCGGTACTGGCTCGAGGCGGCCGTCATCGGCCTGAACCTGTGCCCGTTCGCCAAGGCCGTGCACGTGAAGCGGCAGATCCGCTGGGCGGTCACCGCGACCTCGGACGCGGGCACGCTGCTCGCGGAGCTGCGCGGCGAGCTCGCGCGGCTGGCCGACGCGGACCCCGCGCTCGTCGACACCACGCTGCTGATCCATCCGCGCGCGCTCACCGACTTCATCGACTACCGCTTCTTCCTCGACGACGCGAACCGCGCGCTGAGAAAGCTCGGGTACGAGGGCGTCCTGCAGCTCGCGAGCTTCCATCCGGACTACGCGTTCGCCGACGCCGCGCCCGACGACCCCGCGAACTGCACGAACCGCTCGCCGCATCCGATGCTGCACCTGCTGCGCGAGGCCAGCATCGACCGCGCGGTGGCCGCGTACCCGGACGCCGAAGCGATCTACAACCGCAACGTCGAGGCGCTGAGGGCGCTCGGGCACGCCGGCTGGCGCGGGCTGCTCGCGCGGGACGCCGGCTGAACGTCGGCCCTGGCCATGCGCCTCACGCCAGCCGCCGCCTGATCCGCTGCCCGATCCCGTCGACCGCGGTCACGCACACCAGGATGCAGAGCAGGATCGCGCCGACCTGCGGGTAGTCCATCAGCCGCAGCGAGCCCATCAGCTCGGTGCCGATGCCGCCGGCCCCGACCGCCCCCATCACCGTCGAAGCGCGGAAGTTGTACTCCCAGCGATAGATCGTGGTGTCGGCCATCTGCGGCATCACCTGCGGCAGCACCGCGTGCCAGATCACCTGCAGCCGGCTGCCGCCCGCGGCCCGCGCGGCCTCGATCGGACGCGCATCGGCATGCTCGATCGCCTCGGCGAAGAACTTGCCCACCATGCCGACCGAGTGCAGGGCGAGCGCGAGCACGCCGGGCAGCGCGCCGAAGCCGACCGCCGCGACGAACAGGATGCCCATGATCAGCTCGGGGATCGAGCGCAGCAGGTTGAGCAGCGTGCGCGCCGCCTGCTGCACGACGCGGTTCGGCGTGGTGTTGGGCGCGGCGAGCAGCGCCACCGGCAGCGCGAGCACCACCGAGAGCGCGGTGCCGGCCACGCTCATCGCGAGCGTATCGAGCAGCGGACGCATCCAGAAGCGCCAGCGGGCAAAGTCGGGCGGCAGCATCTCCGAGCCGATCTGCGCGAGCGCGGGCAGCCCGTCGACCAGCCGATCGCGGTCGAAGGCGCCGGTGAACGCGAGCGCCGCGACGACGACCGCGAGCAGCGCCACGACCCTCGCCACGGCCGCACGCGTGGCCGCGTCGCTGCCGGCCAGCAGCGCGTCGTGGCGCGGGTCGGCCGCGGGCCCGGCGGCGTTCGACCGGATCGCGCTCACTGGAACTTCGTGAGGTCCAGGTTCAGCACCTTCGCCGTGTCGCGCAGCACGTCGTACGCGCGATCGTCGGTGGCGGCGAAGCCCTCCGCTCGGAAGCTCTTGAGCAGGTCCGCATCCTTCAGGTCGAGGAAGGCGCTGCGGATCTTCGCCTTGAGCTCGGGCGCGAGCTTCGATTGCATCGCCATCGGGTAGTTCGGGATCGCCTTCGTCTCGGCGAGCACGCGGACCTTCGCGCCGTCGATCTTGCCGGCCTTGACCAGCGAGTCGAAGATCGGCCGCGACAGCGCGCCCGCATCCACCTTGCCGGTCTCGACCGAGCGGGCGACGGCGTCGTGCGCGCCGAGGTAGACGGTCTTGTAGTCGGTGTTGGCGACCAGGCCGGCGTCCTGCAGCATCGCGCGCGGCACGAGGTGCGACGAGGTGGAGGCCTGGTCGCCGTAGGCCACCGTGCGGCCCTTGAGCTCGGCGACCGTCTTCAGCGTCGAGGCCGCCGGCACGATCACCACGCTGGTGTAGGTCGGCGAGCCGCGCGAGACCCCGACCGCGAACGCCTCGATGTCGGCCTTCGAGCGTGCGAGCACGTACGACAGGGGCCCGAAGTAGGCGACGTCGATGCGCCCGAAGCGGGTCGCCTCGATCATCGACGAGTAATCGGTGGTGACGATCATCTCGACCGGCCTGCCGACGACGCGCTCGAGGTGTGCCTTCAGCGGCTGCGCGTTCTGGATGATCGTCGAGGCGTTCTCGTCGGGCAGCAGCGCCACGCGCAGCGTCTTCGGGTCGGTGCCCTGCGCGCGGGCGTGCAGGGGCAGCAGGCCGGCGAGCAGTGCGCCGGCGGTGAAGGTACGTCGATCCATGGTGAAGCTCCTCGTGGGGTCAGACGGCGACCGACAGCGGGCCGGTGTCGTCGAAGGCGGACCGCTCGCTCGGCGAGGCGGCGGGTTCATTGCGGGCGAGGTCGAGCCCCGGCCCGTAGATGGCCTGCAGCGCGCGCTCGTCGAGCGCGGACGGCGGGCCGTCGAAGACGATGCGGCCGGCGGACACGCCGATCACGCGGTCGGCGAAGCGCCGGGCCAGGTCGACCTGATGCAGGCTCACCACGACCGCGATGCCGGCGTCGCGGCAGATGTCGCGCAGCAGCTCGAGCACGCGCGCGGCGGTGGCCGGGTCGAGGCTGGCGACCGGCTCGTCCGCGATCAGCAACCGTGGCTGCTGCGCGAGCGCGCGGGCGATGCCGACGCGCTGCTGCTGGCCGCCCGAGAGCTGGTCGGCGCGGCGCAGCGCGGCATCGAGCAGCCCGACCCGGTCGAGCGCGTGCAGCGCGATGCGCCGGTCGGCGACCGACGCGGGCCACAGCGAGCGCAGGGTCGAGGAGAACGCGATCCGGCCGGTGAGCACGTTGCGCAGCACGGAGAGCCGCCCGATCAGCTGGTGCTGCTGGAAGACCATGCCGGTGCGGCGCCGGTGCAGCCGCCAATCGGCGGGGCCGGCGAGCGGGCCGATGCCCTCGGCCCAGACGGTGCCCGTGCTCAGCGGCACGAGCCCGTTGAGGCTGCGCAGCAGCGTCGACTTGCCCGCGCCGGACGGGCCGAGCAGCACGCAGAACGCACCGGCGGCGAACCCGGTCGTCGTTCGCGCGAGGCCCACGGTGCCGTCCGGATAGACGACCGACGCGTCGTTCAGCCTGAGCAGCACCGCGCCGCCCGCATCGATCGGAGCTTCCATGGTGAACAGCATGCGGGTCGAATACGTCAAATGTATTACCTAAGCCAATTCGTCACATTGATGATTTACGATCCGCAAATCGGCAGCCGAGAACGGATCAGCGTGCCCAAGATCGTCGTCACCTGCCGGACCTTCCCCGAGACCCTGGACGCGCTGCGCGCGCACGGCGAGGTCCTCTCCAACGACGGCGAAGCGCCGTGGCCCGCCGCGCGGGTGCTCGATGCCTGCCGCGACGCCGACGCGCTGCTCGCCTTCATGCCCGACTCGGTGGACCGGGCGTTCCTCGCCGCCTGCCCGAAGCTGCGGGTCGTCGCCTGCGCGCTCAAGGGGTACGACAACTTCGACGTCGAGGCCTGCGCCGAGCGCGGCGTGTGGCTCGCCATCGTACCGGACCTGCTGACCGAGCCCACCGCCGAGCTCACCGTGGGCCTGATGATCGGACTCGGCCGCTTCGTGCTGCCCGGCGACGCCCGGGTCCGCGGCGGCGGCTTCGAGGGCTGGCGCCCGGTGCTCTACGGCCGCTCGATCGACGGCTCGCGGATCGGCGTGCTCGGCGGCGGTGCGGTCGGCCGGGCGATCGCGCGCAAGCTCGCGGGCTTCGACTGCGAGACCCTCGTGCACGACCGCCAGCGCTCGGCGCCGCTGCCCGCGAACGCCCGGTGGGCGACGCTCGACGAGACGGTCGCCACCGCCGACTTCGTCGTCGTCGCGCTGCCGCTCACCGCCGACACGAGGCACCTGGTCGATGCCGCGCTGATCGCCCGGATGCGCCCCGGCACGCTGCTGGTGAACCCCGGCCGGGGCTCGGTGGTCGAGGAGCGCGCGGTCGCCGATGCCCTCGCCGACGGGCGGCTCGGCGGCTACGCGGCCGACGTCTTCGAGCTCGAGGACTGGGCCCTGCCCGATCGGCCCCGCGCCATCGACCCGCGCCTGCTCGCCGATCGCGACCGCACCCTCTTCACCCCGCACATCGGATCGGCGGTGGCCTGCGTTCGCCGCCGCATCGAGATGGACGCCGCGCTCAACCTCATCGAAGCCCTGCGGGGCGACAGGCCGCACGGTGCGATCGGGCGCTGAGGCGCTGGACCTGCGCGAGGTCCGGGCCTTCGTCGCGGTCGTCGACGCGGGCAGCTTCCTCGCGGCCGCGCGGTGGCTGTCGCTGTCGCAGCCCACGGTGAGCCTGCAGGTGCAGCGGATGGAGGCGCAGCTCGGCGCGACGCTCCTGGTGCGCGAGCGCAGCGGCTGCCGGCCGACGCCGGCGGGCGCGATCTTCCTGCCGCATGCGAGGCGCCTGCTCGAGACAAACGAACGCGCGCGTCGCGCGCTGGAAGGCGAACGGCTCGCGCTCGGCGCGTCGTCCAACATCGGCGTGTATCACCTCCCCGACGTGCTCGCAGACTGGGGCGACGCGGCGGCGGTCGATCGCATCGACCTGCAGGTCGCACCGCACGCCGAGCTGCTCGATGCGCTCGCCGCGGGCCGCATCGACCTCGCCCTCACCGAATGGTGGGACGGCCGCAGCGGCTATGACGCCCGGCCCTGGCACCGCGAGCCGCTCGTCGCGATCGTGCCGCCCGGACATGCGCTCGCCCGCGCGAAATCGGTGACGCTCGAGCGGCTGTTCGCCGAGCCGCTGATCGGCGGCGAGGGCGGCACCGGGACCGCCACGCTGTTGCGCGAGGCGTTCGGGGCACGTATCGCGATGCCGGCGGTCCGCCATGCGTTCGGCAGCACCGAGGGCGTCAAGCGCGCGGTGTCCGCAGGGCTCGGCGTCTCGCTGGTGCTGGCGCGCAGCTGCCGCGACGAGGTGGCGGCAGGATCGCTGCACGCGCTGCGCGTGCGCGACGGCCCGCTGGTGAAGACCTTCCACGCAGTGGGCGTCTCGGGGGCCACGGGCACCGGCCTGTCCGGCGAGCTGCTCGCGCACCTGGCGCGGCCTCGCTCCGGCACCGCACGAGCCAGCGGCTCGCGCGAGCGCCCCGGGCACTGAGCAGCCCGTCGCGCGACGGGCGGCCGGCACCGCTCCCGGCGAGCCCGGGTCGGGGCGACGGAGCAGCCGGTATGCTGGTGCTGCCGATGCGCCAGGCCATCTGGAAGTCGACCGGCACCGACAGGGGAGTCGGCTGCGACGTCGAGAGCAACGGCGTGGCGCAGGCCGAGGACGTGACTGCGGTGCTCGATCACCTCACGCCCCTGCCGGAGGCCGACCTCACCCGCACGGACGTGCTCGGGCAGTCGCACGGCGGGCTCACGACGCTGGCGTTCGGCACGCTGAACCGGCCCGGCCT
>Ga0164292_10005433_pt1 | contig 10439 bp, 8 predicted proteins | sample GEODES117metaG_FD_111486 | JGI IMG/M metagenome (GOLD analysis project Ga0164292, IMG submission 111486) | Eutrophic lake water microbial communities from Lake Mendota, Wisconsin, USA - GEODES117 metaG | ecosystem: Environmental > Aquatic > Freshwater > Lake | place: USA: Lake Mendota, Wisconsin... | reverse complement strand
GCGCTGCGCGGCGACCGCATCGCGATGGTCTTTCAGGAGCCCATGACCGCGCTCAACCCGGTGCACACGGTGGCCCGTCAGGTGGCCGAGCCGCTGCGCCTGCACAAAGGCTTGAATGCCGCCCAGGCTCGGGCCGAGGCGATCGCCCTGCTCGATCGGGTGGGCATTCCCGATGCCGCGCGCCGCGCCGACGCTTACCCGCATCAGTTCTCTGGCGGGCAGCGCCAGCGCATCACCATCGCCATGGCACTGGCCTGCGGGCCCGACCTGCTGATCGCCGACGAGCCGACCACCGCGCTGGATGTGACGGTGCAAAAGCAGATCCTCGACCTGGTGCGCGGCTTGGTGGCCGAGCGCGGCATGGCCCTGATCCTGATCTCGCATGACCTGGGCGTGATCGCCCAGAACGTGGCCCGGATGGTGGTGATGTACGGCGGCAGCCAGGTCGAAACCGGCCCGACCCGCGAGGTCTTCGCGCACCGCCGCCACCCCTACACCCAGGGCCTGTTCGCCGCCCGCCCAGCGCTCGTGGCGGTGCATCGGGCGCGCGGCACGCGGCTGCCCACCATCCCTGGCACGGTGCCGGAACTGGCCGACCTGCCGCCCGGCTGCCCCTTCGCCGGCCGCTGCGCCTGGACAGCCCCAGACTGCCATGTCACGCCACCGGCTGCAATCGACATAGGGCCCGGTCACCAGGCACGCTGCCTGCGGCTGGACCAGGTGCCCAGCGTGGGGGTGGAGGCATGAACACGCCGCTGCTGCAGGTAGAAAACCTGGTACGCCATTACCCGCTGCCGCGCGAGCGCCTGCTGCAGCCGCCCCCGGTGGTGCAGGCCTTGCGCGGGGTGAGCTTCACCTTGCAGGCCGGGCGCAGCCTGGGCATCGTGGGCGAGTCCGGCTCGGGCAAGTCCACCCTGGCCCGTCTGGTCATGGCCCTGGACCAACCCACCGCAGGCCGGGTGCTGCTCGATGGCCGCGACCTGCACACCCTGCCCCGCGAGACATTGCGCCGCGCCAGACGCGACTTCCAGATGGTGTTTCAAGACCCCTATGGCTCGCTCGACCCGCGTCAGACGGTGGCGCGCATCGTGACCGAACCACTTGCGGCCCAGGGCGAGCGGGACCGGACGGCCCTGCGCCGGCAGGCCAGCGAGGTGATCGAGTCGGTGGGCCTGCGCGCCAGCGACCTGGACAAGTACCCGCACGAATTTTCTGGCGGCCAGCGCCAGCGCATCGCGATCGCACGGGCCCTGGTAACCCGACCACGCCTGATCGTGGCCGACGAGCCCGTGAGTGCGCTCGATGTGTCGGTGCAGGCCCAGGTGCTCAACCTGCTTCAGGACCTGCAGGCCCAGTACGGCGTGACCTACCTCCTGATCAGCCATGACCTGGCGGTGGTGCACCATCTGTGCGATGAGGTCGTCGTCCTCTACCAAGGACAGGTGGTGGAGCAGGGACCGCCCGAGCGCCTGTTCGCCGCACCCGAGCACCCCTACACCCGCCAATTGCTCGACGCCGTACCCCGGGCCGAGCCCCCGCCCGCAGTGGGCACGCAGACCCAGCGCGCGGCGCTATAGTCTCCCCGGATTGCCCTTAGCCGTTCACCGACCCATTCATAAAGAGGAGAGTGATTTCATGAAGCGACGCAGCCTACTCACCCACTCGGCCAGCCTGGCCGCCCTTGCAAGCCTCCCGGCCAGCGCCCTGGCCCAGAGCCGCAAAGACAGCATGACTCTGGGCATGGCCCTGGAGCCGCCGGGCCTGGACCCGACCGCCGGCGCTGCCTCCGCCATTGCCGAGATCACCCAGTACAACATTTACGAGACCCTCACCAAGATCAACCCCGACGGCAGCGTTTCCCCGCTGCTGGCCGAGAGCTGGGAAGTCTCGCCCGACCTGCGCACTTACACCTTCCGTCTGCGCAAGGGCGTGAAGTTCCACAACGGCGAGGCCTTCAACGCCCAGACCGCCAAGTTCTCCTTCGTCCGCGCTGGCGCCGAGAAGTCGACCAACAAGGACAAGCGCACCTTCGCCACGATGGAAGTCGTGCAGGCGGTGGACGACCACACCCTGGTCATCGTGAACAAGGAACTGGACCCGGACTTCCTCTTTCTCATGGGCCAGGCAACTGCGATCATGGTCGAGCCCAAGAGCGCAGACACCAACGCCACGAAGCCGGTCGGCACCGGCCCCTTCACCCTGGACAACTGGGTCAAGGGCTCCTCGGTGAGCCTGAAGAAATGGGACGGCTACCGCAACGCGGCGGCGATCAAGCTCAAGCGGGCCAACTTCCGCTTCATCTCCGACCCGGCTGCCCAAGTCGCGGCCCTGCTGGCTGGCGACATCGACGCCTTCCCGCGCGTCACACCGCGCAGCGTGCCCCAGTTCAAGGACAACCCGCGCTACCAGGTGCAGGTGTCCGGCTCGCGCGCCAAGACCATCCTGGCAATGAACAACAAGAAAAAGCCGCTCGACGACGTGCGGGTGCGCCGCGCAATCGCCGCTGCCATTGACCGCAAGGCGGTCATTCAGGGCGCGGGCGACGGCTACGGCGCGCCCATCGGCAGCCACTACGTGCCCGGCTCGGTGGGCTATGTCGACACCACAGGCGTCAATCCCTACAACCCAGAGAAGGCCAAGGCCCTGCTCAAGGAGGCCGGGGTCACCAACCTCGAGCTGACCATCACCCTGCCCCCGCCGCCCTACGCGCGCCAGGGCGGCGAGGTCATCGCCGCCATGCTGGCCAAGGTGGGCATCAACGCCAAGCTGCAAAACGTCGAGTGGGCGCAGTGGCTGTCGGGCGTGTTCGGCAACAAGAACTACGACCTGACCATCATTTCGCACGTCGAGCCCTTCGACATGGGCAACTTCGCCAAACCCGACTACTACTGGAACTACCAGTCGCCCAAGTTCAACGACCTGTACAACAAGTACAAGAACTCGCCGCGCGCCCAGGACCGCACCAAGCTCATGGGCGACATCCAAAAGCTCCTGGCCGAAGATTGCGTGCATGGCTTCCTGTACCAGCCGCAATGGGTGACGGTTGCCAACAAGGGCGTGCGCGGGCTGTGGAAAGACATGCCGGTGTTCGTCAATGACCTGTCCACCCTGGGCTGGGCCTGAGCGGGCTCGCATCGACACGTTTCACGCGTGACGGCCTTGCATGACCTGACCGCCTCCGCGATGGTGGCGGGCTACCGCGCGGGCACGCTCTCACCGGTGGAGGTGACGCAGGCGGTCCTGGCGCATATCGGGCGCTGGGAGCCGCACCTGCAGGCGCTTTACCTGCCCCGGCCCGAGCAGGCCCTGGCCCGGGCGCGCGAGAGCGAAGCCCGCTGGCGCGCCGGCCAGCCGCTGGGGCCGATCGACGGCGTGCCGCTGACGCTGAAGGAAAACATCGCCACCGAAGGCGACCCCATGCCCCTGGGTACGCGCGCGGTGCCGCTCACTCCGCAACCCGCCGACGCACCACCGGCGGCCCGGGTACGCGAAAGCGGCGGCGTGCTGCTGGCCAAGACCACCATGCCCGACTACGGCATGCTGTCCTCGGGTCTGTCGAGCTTTCACCCGCTCACCCGCAACCCCTGGGACCTGCGCATGAACCCGGGCGGCTCGAGTGCCGGTGGCGGCGCGGCAACAGCGGCCGGCTACGGCCCGCTACATGTAGGCACTGACATCGGCGGCTCGCTGCGCCTGCCGGCCAGTTGGTGCGGGATCTACAGCCTCAAGCCCAGCCTGGGTCGCATCCCAATCGACCCACCCTACACCGGCCGGGTGGCCGGGCCCATGACCCGCACCGTGGCAGACGCGGCTCTGTTCATGCAGGTGCTGTCGCGACCCGACTGGCGCGACAGCATGAGCCTGCCCGCACAAGACATTGCCTGGCAGGCCGCCGAGGCTGGCCCCGAGCGTCTGAAGGGCCTGCGCATCGGCTTGCTGATGGAAGCCGGCTGCGGCATGCCGGTGGCACCCGAGGTGGCGGACGCGGTCCAGATGGCGGCGCGCCTGTTCGAACAAGCCGGCGCCCATGTGGTGCCAATGCAGCCCTTCATGACGCCCGCGCTGCTCGATGGCATGGACCACGCCTGGCGCATGCGCTCGAATGTGGACCTGCAGGCGCTCACGCCGGCCAAGCGCGAGAGCCTCCTGCCCTTCATCCGCACCTGGGCAGAAAGCGCCGCTGGCATGGACGGCCCTTCGGTGTTCCGTGCCTTCCACCAGTTTCACCTCACCCGGGTGGCGGCGGTGCAGGCCTGCCGGCCCTACGACTACGTGCTCTCGCCCGTCGCGCCGGTCACCACCTACCCTGCCGAATGGGCGATGCCGACCAACGACCCGCTTCGGGCGATGGAACACATCGGGTTTACCGTGGCGTTCAATATGTCGGAGCAACCGGCAGCCTCGATCAACTGTGGCTACACCCAGGCGGGGCATCCGATCGGCTTGCAGATCGTCGGCCAGCGCTTTGACGACCTGGGGGTGCTGCAGGTGTCGTCGGCCTTCGAGAAGATTCGCGGGCCGCAGAGGGCATGGCCGCAAGCGCCAGCGTCAACGCCCGCCTAAGCGACCCGTCGATCAACTGCGTGATCGCCTGCTTGATCGCCTGCTTGATCGCAACAAAGTCGCCCGGACAATCGCCGGCCCACCGAGGTCGGGGCTGAAAAAACGGGCTGTCAGGCCCGTTTTCTTGGCTTCAACCGCGTGCTGCGTGCACCTTGGCCATGAGCCGCTGCTGCACCTCGGGCGAGACGAACTTGTCGACCTCTCCGCCGAGCGTGGCGATCTCGCGCACGAAGGTGGAGCTGATGAACTGGTACTTGTCGCCGGGCGTGAGAAAGACGGTCTCGACGTCCGGCATCAGGCTGCGGTTCATGCCGGCGAGCTGGAATTCGTAGTCGAAGTCGGTCACCGCGCGCAGGCCGCGCACCATGGCCTTGCCGCCGCGGGCGACGACGAAGTCGCGCATCAGGCCAGAGAAGCTCTCGACCTGCACCCTCGGGTAGGGCTTGACCGCCTCGCGCACCATGTCCATGCGCTCCTCCAGGCTGAACAGGGCCTTTTTGTGGTGGCCGGCGGCCACCGCCACGATGAGGGTGTCAAAGAGCTGGGTGGCGCGGCGCACCACGTCCTCATGCCCCAAGGTGATGGGGTCGAAGGTGCCGGGGTAGACGGCGATCACGGATTGGGCCACGGCGGTCTCCTGCACGGGGGCTTGCTGATACGCGCCGGATTATGGGGCCTGCGCTGCGGGGACGGACCCGCCCGCCTGCCGCGCCGCATCCACCCGCTCGAAGAGATGGGCATGCACCGCACCGGCCCGCAGATGCCTGCGCAGGGCCAGCCCGGGTGGCACCCGGTGCGCCGAGTCCGCATCGGCCGTGCCAGGCCTTGCGTCTGCCTCGGTCCAGGCCGCAGACGCCTCCAGGTACAGCCATCCGCCTGTACGCAGGGCGGGCAGGGCGGCGGCCAGGGCCGTGGCATAAAGCTCGGCCTCGAAGGGCGGGTCGAGCAGCACCAGGTCCAGGCTGGCCGGCGCCTGCCGCTGCAGCACCGTGATGCCGCTGGCGCGCACCACCTGGACCACCTGCGCGGCACCGGTCAGGCGCTGCACCACCGCCTGCAGGTCGCGGGCCTGGGCGGCGTCGTGTTCGACCAGGGTGACGCGGGCCGCGCCGCGCGAAGCGGCCTCGAGGCCGAGTGCGCCGGTGCCGGCAAAGGCGTCGAGCACCTGCCAGGCCACGAGGTCCTGACCGAGCCAATTGAACAGGGTTTCGCGCACCCGGTCCGGCGTAGGCCGCAGGCCTGGCCGGTCGGCCACCGGCAGCCGGGTGCGCTTCCACAGGCCACCGATGATGCGCACCTCGTGCGGGGCGCGCCGCGCCGCTGCGGGCGCAGTGTGAGCGGTACGTCGGGGAGCGGGAGCAGCCATGGGCGCAGAGCTTAACGGCAAGCCGGAGCGGGCCAGGAAGGCGCCGGGTCGTGGCCGTGTTGGCGCCCTCCGAACCCCTGGCCCTACAGCCTCAAGAACGGCCTCAAGGCGCGGGCCGCGGGGTGGCAGGCGCGTCCAGACGGGCGGGCTTGGCCCCCACGACGACGGTCACCATGCGCTCGGGCTGCAGCTTGCGGGCAAAGGCTGCGCGCACCTGCTCGCGGGTGATCGCCTCGACCTTGGCGGTCCAGGTGTCGAGGTAGTCCAGGGGCAGGTCGTTCCAGGCCATCGCCGCCACGTTGTCCAGCAACTTGCGGTTGGAGTCGATGCGCAGGGCAAAGCCGCCCACGAGGTTGTCCTTGGCAGCCCTCATCTCGGCCTCGGTAGGCCCCTCCGCGACGAAGCGGGCCAGTTCGGCGCGCACCACATCCACCGCCTGCTTCGCTTGGTCAGGGCGGGTTTGCAGGCCGACCCAAAAGGAGCCGACCTGAAGGCCCGGAACAAAGTTGCTGTTGACGCTGTAGGACAGTCCCCGCTTGTCGCGCACCTCCTGCGTGAGGCGGGAAACGAAACCACCAGCGCCCAAGATGTAGTTGCCCACCAGCATCGCCATGTAGTCCGGGTCGGACCGCCGCAAGCCGGGCTGGCCGATCAGCACATGGGCCTGAGCCGACTCGAGGGGCAGCGAAATCTCCACCGGGGCGGTCAGAGGCTTGACCTCGGGCAACGCCGCCAGCGGCGGGCAGGCGCCCTGCCCAGCGTCCGGCAGGCGCGCGAGCAACTCGGCGGCGATCCGATCCGCCTGTGCACGGGTGACCGCGCCCACCAGGGTGATGCGGGCGCGGCAGGCGTTCAGGTGACGGGTATGGAAATCACGCAGGTCCTGCACCGTGATGCGGCGCATGCTGGCCTCGGTGGACATGTAGCCATAGGGATGGTCGCCGAACACCGCCGGGTACCAGGCTCGCGAGGCCATCGTGCCCGGCCGGGTCATGGACTCGCGCAGCGAGGCGATCTTGCGGGCCTGGTCACGCGCCCACTGGTCGGCGGGGAAGGAGGGCTCTCCAAGCTGTCGGGCAGCCAGGGCCACCGCCCGCGCCAGCAGGTCGGGCTCGGTGAGCGAGCGCAGGGTGGCCGACAGCCGGTCGTCGCCGGCACCCACGCCGAAGCTAGCACCCAGCTCGGTCCAAGCCTCACTGACGGCGTTCACGTCCATGGCACCGTCGTAGCGGCCGTCGTAGCGCCCTGAAAAGCCGGACCGGTTGGCAGCGGCGCTACGGCCTGGGTCACGCGGCGCCAGTCCGCTGTACAGCATCGAGGTCATCGCGCTTAACAGTCCGATCCGGTCTTGCGGCGCACGGCGCTGGCCGGCGTCGAAGTCGATCTGCACATCGACCATCGGGATGGACGGGCTCTCGATCAGGTACACCCGCGCACCCGAGGGCTGCACCCAGTGCTGAATGGGCAGCATCGCCCGAGCCAGTGGAGCGGCGACCAGCAGCAGCAGGGCGAGGGTCGCCGGCATCAGGGACTGCAGCACAGGCATCGATCGGCCGGCGCGAGAGTTCAAAGCAACAAAGGGCATCGGTTTTTTCCTGGCGATTCGGTTCAGTGGCGATGTCCGGCCGCCGGCGGGGTGCGTGGGCCGGAGCCGGCCTCACGCGGCACGGGGCGCAGGATGCCGACCGTCAGTGTGTCGTCGCCGAAGTAGCGAGCCGCCACCGACTGCACCTGGGCCGGGGTCACCGTCTGCAAGCGGCGGATCAGCCGCTCACCGAAGTCGAGCGGCAGCTCGCTGACCCAGTAGACACCCAGCTCGCGGGCCTGGTTAAAGACCGCGTCGAGCTTGTAGATCTCGCTGGCCATCCACTGCGTCTTGATGCGCGCGAGTTCGGCCTCCGACACGCCGTCACGGGCCACGCGAGCCACCTCGGCGCGCAGGGCGGCCTGCACCTGCTCCGGCGTCTTACCGGCGGCGGGCACACCGGACAGCGTGAACAGCTGGGGCCCGCGGCCCCACAGGCCATTGCCTGCGCTCACGCTGTCGGCCACCCGGTCAGGGCCTTGCGTGAGGCCGCGGTCGAGGCGCGCGCCCGGATAGCCATTGAGAACCGAGGCCAGGACTCCCAGTGCGAGGGCGTCCTGGTTGACGGGCGTGAGTTCGTCCAACGAGGTCAGGCGCGGCACCTTGAAAGCCAGCGACACCACGGCCTGCTCGGCGGGCACCTTGACCTCGATCTGGCGCAGACCGCGCTGCGGCGGCTCCTCGCGCGGCTTGCGGGCGGGCACCACGCCAGCGGGGATCTGCCCGTACGTCCGGCGAGCGATGTCCAGCACCTGGGCCGGATCCACGTCGCCGGCGACCACCACGGCGGCATTGGACGGCTGGTACCAGAGCTTGTGGAAGGCGCGCACGTCCTCGGGGGTCATCGCGTCCAGGTCGGACATCCACCCCACGACGGGCGTGCGGTAGGACGAGGCCTGGAAGGTCATCGCATTGAGCGCTTCGAACAGGCGGGCACGGGGCGAGTCTTCGGTGCGCAAGCGCCGCTCCTCCTTGACCACCTCGATCTCGCGGCGGAATTCGTCGTCGGGCCAGCGGTTGTTGGCAAAGCGGTCGGCCTCGAGCCGCATCACCTCCTCGAGCCGGTTGGCGGGAATTTGCTGGAAGTAGCCGGTGTAATCACGGGCAGTGAAGGCGTTCTCGCGGCCGCCCAAGGCCGCTACCCGACGCGAGAACTGGCCCGAGGGCACGGTGGGTGTGCCCTTGAACATCATGTGCTCGAGGACATGGGCCACGCCGGTCGTCCCGTCGACTTCGTCCATCGACCCCACCCGCACCCAGAGCATGTGGACGGCGGTGGGCGCGCGCCGGTCGGGGCGGACGATCACGGTCAGGCCGTTGTCCAGCGTGAAGCGATGCACGCCAGCGCTGGGTGTGAGGCCCGCGGGCCCCTGGGCAGTTGCCGTGGCCACCTGGGGCTGCGGCCTGGACGGCGTTTGAGCGAAGGCCCAGCCGGTCACGGCCAGGGTCAGGGCCAGAAAAAGTGCCCGGCCCAAGCCCGCCCCCATCGTCGAATGCTGTTTCATAGAATCCTAAGAATTACCCAAGCCCATCGATGTTCAGCTTCTTCCGGAAAAAAGCCCCTGCGCCGCCCCCGATCGCGCCGCCTCCGATTGCGCAGACCCCTGCGCCGACACCGGCGGCCTCGGCACCCGCCGTGCCTGCCGCGCCCGTCGCCGGACGGATCGGCTCCGCCTTGGGCCAGTCTCTGCCGGTGCCACAGTCGCCTTCAACACCCGCCGAGACTGCCACCTCTGGCGCCGCCACCCGCAGCAGCTGGTTCGGCCGGCTCAGCGCCGGCTTGCGCAAGACCGGCTCGAGCATCAGCCAGGTCTTCACCGGCACCCGCATCGACGACGCGCTGTACGAAGAGCTTGAGTCCGCCCTCCTGATGGCCGACGCCGGTGTAGCCGCCACCCAGTGGCTGTTGGACGAAGTCAAGCGCAAGGTGCAAGCCACTGGCGCCAGCAACCCAGCGCAAGTTCGAAACATTCTGGCCGACCTGCTGACACAGCTGCTGGCACCGCTGGAAAAGCCCTTGGTCATCGGCCAGCATTTGCCTACGGTGATCATGGTGACCGGCGTCAACGGCGCCGGCAAGACCACCTCCATCGGCAAGCTCACACGCCACCTAGCCGATTCCGGCGCCACCGTACTGCTGGCGGCGGCCGACACCTTCCGCGCGGCCGCCCGTGAGCAATTGGCGGTCTGGGCCGAGCGCAACACAGTCGAAATCGTGAGCCAGGCCGGGGGCGACCCTGCGGCGGTGAGCTTCGACGCGGTGAGCGCCGGCCGCGCCCGGGGCAAGGACGTGGTCTTGGTCGACACCGCCGGCCGGCTGCCCACCCAGCTTCACCTGATGGAGGAGCTCAAGAAGATCAAGCGCACGATTGCCAAGGCGGGCGAAGCGCCCGGCGCACAGGGGTCGGTCCCGCCGCCGCATGAGGTGCTGTTGGTGATCGACGGCAACACCGGCCAGAACGCACTCGCCCAGGTCAAGGCCTTCGACGCCGCCCTGGGTCTGACCGGGCTCATCGTCACCAAGCTCGACGGCACTGCCAAGGGCGGTGTGCTGGCTGCCATCGCGCAATGGGGCCAGGAGCGCGCCAAGACCCAGGCGGGCGCAGGCCCGGTCCCGGTTTATTTCATCGGTGTAGGCGAGAAACTCGAGGACCTCGAAACCTTCAAGGCGCGAGAGTTCGCGCTGGCCTTGCTGGGGCAGGATGGTTGAGAGCCGTGCGTGACGGGGCCACGCCGAGCCCACGGACACCGCCGAGAGTGAACCGGTAGTCGCTCCCTCACTACCTCGCCATCGCCCACCGAGCGGCCACGCTGGCCGCATCTACCGCCAGCACCTGCAGCAGCATGGCCGCCAGCACCGCGCTGGTCTCGGGCATCTGGAACAGGCCGAGGTGGAAGGCCAGCATCTGGCCCAGGCCGCCCGCG
>Ga0164292_10005432_pt1 | contig 10439 bp, 8 predicted proteins | sample GEODES117metaG_FD_111486 | JGI IMG/M metagenome (GOLD analysis project Ga0164292, IMG submission 111486) | Eutrophic lake water microbial communities from Lake Mendota, Wisconsin, USA - GEODES117 metaG | ecosystem: Environmental > Aquatic > Freshwater > Lake | place: USA: Lake Mendota, Wisconsin... | reverse complement strand
GCGCTCCTACACGGTCAAACACGGCCGGCGTGTGGGTGTGGGTGTGGGAGCTGCGCCCTCGCAGCGATGCGGCAATTGATCAAGCACCAGCAGTCATACGCTGGCCGTATCGCGCCGGGGCGGCGCTCCCACAAAATCAATCAAGGCAGGGGCTTGCCGCCCTTGCGCGCCGGCCGCGCAGGTGTCCGAGCCGCGCCGGTGGCCCGTGGCGGCAGGCCGGTGTGTTGGGTCAGGATGCGCCCGCGCGCCGGTGCAAGTGGCTTGGCGGGGGCGGCGGTGGAATTTTTGCGGCGCGCGCTTTGGTAACTGCCGTCGGTCAGCGGCTGGAAGGTGGGGATGAGGTGGTGCTTGCCATTGCCGATCAGATCGGCTCGGCCCAGGGTCTTGAGCGCCTCGCGCAACAACGGCCAATTATTCGGGTCGTGGTAGCGCAGGAAGGCCTTGTGCAGGCGCCGGCGCTTGTCACCGCGCACGATGTCCACCGTCTCGCTGGCCCGGCCTACTTTGCGCAGCGGATTTTTATTGCTGTGGTACATGGCCGTAGCGGTGGCCATGGGGCTGGGGTAGAAGGTCTGCACCTGGTCGGCGCGAAAACCGTTTTTCTTGAGCCAGACGGCCAGGTTCATCATGTCTTCATCGCTGGTGCCCGGATGGGCCGCGATGAAGTAAGGGATCAGGTACTGCTTCTTGCCGGCTTCGAGCGAGTACTTGTCAAACATCTGCTTGAACTTGTCGTAACTGCCGATGCCCGGCTTCATCATCTTGGACAGCGGCCCGCCTTCGGTGTGTTCGGGCGCGATCTTCAGGTAGCCGCCCACATGGTGGGTGACCAGCTCCTTCACATACTCGGGGCTTTGCACGGCCAAGTCATAGCGCAGACCCGAGCCGATAAGAATCTTCTTGATACCCTTGATCGCCCGCGCCCGTCGGTACATCTTGATGAGCGCGGAATGGTCGGTGTTGAGGTTCGAGCAGATGCCCGGGTAAACGCAGCTGGGCTTGCGGCAGGCGGCCTCGATTTCGGGCGATTTACAGCCGATGCGGTACATATTGGCGGTCGGACCGCCCAGGTCGGAGATGGTGCCGGTAAAGCCCGTCACCTGATCGCGGATGGCCTCGATCTCACGGATCACAGAGTCTTCGGAGCGGCTCTGAATGATGCGACCTTCATGCTCGGTGATCGAACAGAAGGTGCAGCCACCGAAGCAGCCGCGCATGATGTTGATCGAAAAGCGAATCATCTCCCAAGCGGGGATCTTGGTCACGCCATCATGGCCGCCCTGCTCGTCGGCATAGACCGGGTGTGGGCTGCGCGCATAGGGCAGGTCAAACACATGGTCCATCTCAGCGGTGGTCAAGGGAATGGGCGGCGGGGTGATCCAGACATCGCGCGCGGTCACGCCATCGCCATGGGCCTGCACCAGAGCCCGGGCATTGCCGGGGTTGGTCTCCAGGTGCAGCACGCGGTTGGCATGGGCGTAAAGCACAGTGTCTGACCTGACCTGCTCGTAGCTGGGCAGGCGGATCACGCTGCGCTCGCGCGGCGGGGGCTTGCCCGGTTTTGCTCCCTCTCCCTCTGGGAGAGGGCTGGGGTGAGGGCTCGCGCCATTCGATGCCGCATTGCGCACAAACTTGATCGGCTTGCCCTTGCCATTCTCGGCATCGGCCACCGCCTGCGCCTCGTCCTCGCGCGCGCAACTGGCGCCCTGCTCACGCGCCTGCTCCGAGATCATCAGATAAGGGTTGATATGGGCGTCCACCCGGCCGGGTTGGTCAACCTGGGTGGAGTCGATCTCGAACCAGCCCTCGGCGCTGGGATCGCCAGCCTTGCGGATGAAGGCCGTGCCGCGCACGTCGGTGATCTGCTCGATCGGCTCGCGGGCGGCCAGTCGGTGGGCGATCTCGACGATGGCGCGCTCGGCATTGCCATAGAGCAGCAGGTCACATTTGGCGTCGATCACGATGGAGCGCCGCACCTTGTCAGACCAGTAGTCGTAATGGGCCACCCGCCTGAGGGAGCCTTCGATGCCGCCCATGACGATGGGCACGTCCTTGTAGGCCTCGCGGCAGCGCTGGGAATAAACCAGGGCCGCCCGGTCGGGCCGCTTGCCGGCGCCGCCGCCAGCGGTGTAGGCATCGTCACTGCGGATCTTGCGGTCCGCGGTGTAGCGGTTGATCATGGAATCCATATTGCCGGCGGTCACACCGAAAAACAGATTCGGCTTGCCCAGCGCCTTGAAGGGCTCGGCCGACTGCCAGTCAGGCTGGGCGATGATGCCCACCCGAAAGCCCTGGGCCTCGAGCATGCGGCCGATAACGGCCATGCCGAAGCTGGGATGATCAACATACGCATCGCCGGTGACGATGATGATGTCGCAACTGTCCCAGCCCAGCCGTTCCATCTCCTGCCGGCTCATCGGCAAAAACGGCGCCGTGCCCAAGCGCTGAGCCCAGTATTTGCGATAACTGGTCAGCGGTTTGGCATCGCGCGGAAAAAGGGAAACGTCGGCGTAAGCGCTCATAGGGTCCTAGGGATCCCCAATTCTAGGTGGGCCGCCCTTACGGCGCCGCCGCAATGCCGGCCGGCCCTTGGCCGGGCGGGGTCTGCCCGCATTCAAGCACTGACACCGACGACCGACATCGGCCCTGACGGACAAAGCGGGTCGGGCCGCTGGCGCAGGATGGACGAATGAAACGCCCTGTTTTGCATAGCCTTCGGGGGGTTGTGGCTTGGACGCTGTGTATCAGTTCGGTGGCTTGCCTCGACGGCAAATCACCGACACCGCCGCCGCGCGTGCCCAAACCCAAAGTGGGGTTGGAGGCGGCCGCCCCGCCCGACCGCCCTCAGCGCCCCGCCAGCCCCATGCTGCGCGCGACCACCTCTTTCATGATCTCGTTGGTGCCGCCGTAGATGCGCTGCACCCGCGCATCGGCATAGGCGCGGGTAATCGGGTATTCCCACATAAAGCCGTAGCCACCGAAGAGCTGAACGCACTCGTCCATGACGCGGCACTGCAGGTCGGTGGTCCAGTACTTGGCCATGCTGGCGGTGGCGGTATCGAGCTGATCCTTCATCATCAGCTCAGTGCAGCGGTCTACGAACACCCGTGCCACCTGCACCTGCGTCTGCAGCTCTGCCAGGGTGTGGCGGGTGTTTTGAAAGCTGCCCAGGGTCTGCCCGAAGGCCTTGCGCTGCTGCACATAGTCCAGCGTCCAGGCGATGGCCGCTTCGCTGGCCGCCACCGCAACGATGGCGATTTGCAGCCGCTCCCAGGGCAGCTGCTCCATCAGCGCGATGAAGCCGCGGTTTTCGTGCGCAGGCCCACCCAGCAAATTGGCCGCCGGCACCCGCACATCGGAGAAGAAAAGCTCGGAGGTGTCCTGTGCCTTCAGGCCCAGCTTCTGCAAGCGCCGCCCCACGGTAAAGCCGGGCATGCCGCGCTCGACCAAGAACAGGCTCGTGCCCTTGGCGCCGGCAGCCGGATCGGTCTTGGCCACCACGATCACCAAGTCGGCATGCCAGCCGTTGGTGATGAAGGTTTTGCTGCCATTGATCCGGTAATGGTCGCCCTCGCGCACCGCGGTGGTTTGTATGCCTTGCAGGTCACTGCCGGCGGCCGGCTCGCTCATCGCAATCGCCCCCACCATCTCGCCCGAGGCCAGGCGCGGCAGGAAACGCTGCTGCTGCTCGGGCGTGCCGTAATGCGCCAGATAGGGCGCGACGATTTCGCTGTGCAGGCCAAAGCCGATGCCGGTAAAGCCGGCACGCGCGAGCTCTTCCATCTGGACCACCGAATACAGCTTGTCGGCGCCCGTCCCGCCCAGGGCTTCGGGCAGGCTCATGCACAAAAACCCGTCGCGCCCGGCCTGGTGCCAGACTTGGCGGTCCACATAGCCTTGCTCCTCCCAGGCGGCGTGAAAAGGGGCGATGTGCTGGTCCATGAAGCGGCGAAAGGCATCGCGAAACTGCTCGTGTTCGGCGCTGAAAAGGGTGCGTTCAATCATGAAATAAGGTAGCCGGATGCGGCTTGTGACGAGGTAATGCAATCTTCCTATACTGATCATGGAATGCCCATACCGACAGACCCTGAGCCCTCCTCACCTTTCTATCCCCCAGAAACCAAGGCCAGCCCACCATGACCGAAGCACTGATTTTTGATGCCATCCGAACACCCCGCGGCAAAGGCAAGGCCGATGGCCGCCTGCACGAGGTCAAACCGGTCGACCTGCTGGCTGGCGTGCTCACCGAACTGCAACGGCGAAACCGCTTTGACACCGCCGCCGTCGACGATGTGGTCATGGGCGTGGTCTCGCCAGTGGGGGAGCAGGGCTCGGTGATTGCCAAGGTGGCCGCACTCAAGGCCGGCTGGGACTTTCGGGCCTCGGGCGTGCAGATCAACCGTTTTTGCGCCTCGGGCCTGGAAGCCGTCAACCTGGCCGCGCAAAAGGTGCGCTCGGGCTGGGAAGACCTGGTGGTGGCCGGCGGGGTGGAATCGATGAGCCGCGTGCCGATCGGCAGCGACGGCGGCGCCTGGGCCCAGGACCCGCAGACGAACAGCGCGACCTTGTTTGTGCCGCAGGGCATAGGTGCGGACCTGATTGCCACCCTGGCCGGCTTTGGCCGCGACGATGTGGACGCCTACGCCCTGAGCAGCCAGCAGCGCGCCGCCCAGGCCCGAGCCGCTGGCTGGTTTGCCGCCTCGGTGGTGCCGGTGCGTGACGCGCTGGGCCAGGTGATCCTGGCCGAAGACGAATTCATCAAGCCCCAAACCACGCTGGCCGGCCTGGCTGCGCTCAAACCGGCGTTTCAGGCGCTGGGCGAGATGGGCTTTGACGATGTGGCCCTGCAGCGCTACCCGCAGGTCGAGCGCATCGCGCACGTACACCACGCCGGCAACTCTTCGGGCATCGTCGATGGGGCAGCGGCAATGCTGATCGGCTCGGAGGCGGCCGGCCGCAGCCACGGGCTCAAGCCCAGAGCGCGCATCGTCGCCACTGCGCTCAGCGGGGACGACCCGACCATCATGCTCACCGGCCCCATGCCGGCCGCCCGCAAAGCCCTGGCCAAAGCCGGCCTGCAAATCGACCAGATCGACCTGTTCGAGGTCAACGAAGCCTTCGCTGCCGTGCCGATGCGCTTCATGAAAGAGATGGGGGTGCCGCACGAGAAGGTCAATGTCAATGGCGGCGCGATCGCTCTGGGTCACCCGCTGGGGGCCACCGGCGCCATGATCCTGGGCACCTTGCTCGACGAACTCGAGCGCCGCCAGTTGCGCCGCGGCCTGGCCACGCTGTGTGTGGGCGGGGGCATGGGCATAGCCACCATCATCGAGCGCATCTGAAGGGAAGGCCGCAACCATGGAAAACATACGCTTGAGCATCGAAGATGGCATCGCCACCCTCACCTTTGACGAACCAGACTCGCCAGTCAACACCATGTGCCTGCAATGGCAGGACGACCTGGCCGAGGCAGCGGCCCTGCTGGTGGCCGAGCGGGAGCATCTGAAAGGCATCATCCTGGCCTCGGCCAAGAAGACGTTTTTCGCGGGCGCCGACCTCAAGGCGGTAATGCGTTTGATACCGGCCGATGCACCGCGCGTTTATGCCGAGGTCGAAAGGGTCAAGAAGAACTTTCGCACCATCGAGACCTTGGGTCTGCCGGTGGTCAGCTGCATCAATGGCAGTGCCCTGGGCGGCGGCTGGGAGGTGGCACTGATCGGCCACCACCGCATCGCGGTGGACGACCCACGCATCGAGCTGGGCCTGCCCGAGGTCAGCTTGGGCCTGCTGCCCGGCGCCAGCGGCGTCACAAAAATGGTCCGCCAGCTCGGCCTGATGGCCGCCCAGCCCTATCTGGTCGAGGGCCGCCTGTTTCAGCCTCGTCAGGGCGCAGAAGCTGGGCTGGTCCATGAGCTGGTGGCTGACGAACAGCAGCTGCGAGCGCGCGCGCTGGCCTGGATCGCCGAGCACCCGCAGTCCATGCATCCCTGGGAGGCCAAGGGCTACAAGATCCCGGGCGGCGATGCCCGCAGTCCCAAGATGGCTGCGGCTCTGACGGTGGCGCCGGCCATGCTCAAAAAGAAAACCCGAGGTCTGCTGCCCGCACCCGAGGCCATTTTGGCCTGCATGGTCGAAGGCAGTCTGGTTGATCTGGAGACCGCCTTTCGCATCGAAAGCCGCCATCTGGCACAGCTGATGACCGGCGGCCAGGCGCAGTCCATGATCAATACCTTTTTCTTCAACATGAACGCGGTCAAGAGCAGTGCCTCGCGGCCGGCGGGCGTGGCCCGCTACAAGCCTCAGAAAGTGGGCATAGTGGGCGCAGGCATGATGGGCGCAGGCATCGCTTGGGCCCAGGCCAGCCGAGGCATCGCCACGGTGCTGATCGACACCGACGCGCAAAAAGCACAGCGCGGCAAGGCCTACAGCGACAAGCTGGCGCAGCAGCGGGTCAGCCAGGGCCGCATGAGCCAGGCCGAGCAGGAGGCGCTGCTGGCACGCATCGAGGCCGGCGCCGATGTGCAGGCGCTGGCCGGCTGCGAGCTGATCATTGAGGCGGTGTTCGAGCAGCGCGAACTCAAGGCCGAGGTGACGCGCCGCGTTGAGCCGCTACTGGCAGCCGGCGGCATCATGGCCTCCAACACCTCGACCCTGCCGATCAGCGGTCTGGCCCAGGCCAGCGCCAGGCCGGAGAGCTTCATCGGCATCCATTTTTTCAGCCCGGTCGACAAAATGCAGTTGGTCGAGATCATTCGCGGCCAGCAGACCGGCGACCGGACGGTGGCCCAAGCCATGGACTATGTGCGGGCCCTGGGCAAACTGCCCATCGTGGTCAGCGATGCGCGGGGCTTTTACACCAGCCGCACCTTCGGCACCTTTGTGATGGAAGGGGCAGCCATGCTGGGCGAAGGCATCCCCGCGCCGGTGATCGAAAACGCCGCCATGCAGGCAGGCATGCCGGTAGGCCCACTGGCGGTGCTTGACGAAACCGCCCTCACCCTGAGCGTGCATGTGCTCGATCAAACCCGCGCCGACGAAACGGCGCAGGGCCGCAGCTACACGGCCAGCGCCGGCGAGTTGCTGGTCGAGCGCATGGTCAAACAGCACAGCCGGGGCGGCCGCGCAGCCGGCGGCGGCTTTTATGACTACCCGGCCGGCCAGCCCAAGCGGCTCTGGCCCGAACTCAAAAACCTGTTCGAAAAGCCCGGCATCGGCTGGGACCTGGGCGAGCTCAAAGACCGCCTGCTCTACCGCCAGGCGGTTGAGACAGCGCGCTGCCTGCAAGAAGGCGTGCTCGGCTCGGTGCATGAGGCCAATATCGGCTCGATTTTCGGCATCGGCTTTCCGGTCTGGACCGGCGGGGCACTGCAGTTCATCTATCGCCAAGGCGTCAGCGCCTTCGCCGAACGCTGCCAGTCACTGGCAGCACGGCATGGGGCGGGCTTTAAACTTGATCCATCTGTCATCGCCTGCCTGCAAGCCCACCAGCCACGCTGGTAGCGAGCCGGGTGGGCTTTCAATCGCTTAAAGCCCATGGGAAGACTCCAGAACAAGGCCAGCATCATCACCGGCGCGGCGCAGGGCATAGGCCTGGCCACCGCCCTCAAATTTGCCACGGAAGGCGCCATCGTCATCGTTTGTGACATCCGGCAGGCCGGTGTGGATGCGGCAGTGGCCGCCTGCCAGCAACAAGGTGCTCAGGCCCAAGGCTTTGTGATGGATGTCACAAACCGGGACCAGGTCAATGCGGTGATGGCACAGGTGCGCGACCGCTTTGGGCGCATCGATGTGCTGGTCAACAATGCCGGCATCACCCAGGACGCCCGCCTGGTCAAGATGACCGAGGCCCAGTTTGACCGGGTGATCGACGTCAACCTGCGCGGCGTTTTCCACTGCGCGCAGGCGGTGGCCGAGACCATGAGCGCCCAGGGCAGCGGCGTCATCCTCAATGCCAGTTCGGTGGTGGGCATTTACGGTAACTTCGGCCAGACCAACTATGCCGCCACCAAGTTCGGCGTGATCGGCTTTACCAAGACCTGGGCGCGCGAGCTCGGCGCCAAGGGCGTACGGGTCAATGCGGTGGCGCCCGGCTTCATCCAGACACCTATCCTCGCCTCCATGCCCGAAGAGGTGCTCAAGGGCATGGAGGCCCGGGTGCCACTCAAGCGCCTGGGCAAGCCCGAAGAAATCGCCAATGTCTACGCCTTTTTGGCCAGCGATGAGGCCAGCTATGTCAATGGCGCGGTGATCGAGGTCTGCGGCGGGATGACGGTTTGACGGCCCAAGCGTGCCCGCTCGCATGAGCTACGAGGACACACGGCCCGACGCGCTAGACAGGCCGAGGCCGCGCTCGCTCGCTGATCTGTTTCTGTCCTTCAGCTGGCTGGCCCTGCAGGGCTTTGGCGGCGTGCTCGCGGTCGCGCAGCGCGAGCTGGTTGAGAAAAAGCGCTGGCTGACCCGCGAAGAATTCACCGAGGAATGGGCGGTGGCGCAGATCATGCCAGGGCCCAATGTGATCAATATGGCCATCATGCTGGGAGGTCGGCATTTCGGCTGGCGCGGGGGTGTGGCAGCCTTGGCTGGAATGCTGAGCGCACCCTTGCTGATCACGCTGTGTCTGGCCGTCGTGTACGGACAGCTGAGCCAATACCCGGCGGTGGCCGGCGCACTGCGCGGCATGGGAGCGGTATCGGCCGGGCTGATCACCGCCACCGGCATCAAGCTGATCCCCGGCCTGCGCAAGAACGTGCTCGGGCCAGTGGTCTGTATCTCCCTGGGTCTGGCGGCGCTGTTGGCAGTGGCCTGGCTACGCCTGCCCCTGGTCTGGGTACTGCTGGTGCTCGGCGGCATCGGCATGGGCCTAGCCTACCGGAGGCTCAGCCCATGAGCCCGCTGCTGATGAGTGCGGCCGACTGGCTGCAACTGGTGCTGCACTTTGCCACCCTGTCGCTGCTGGGCATAGGCGGAGCCATCACCACCTTGCCCGATATGCACCGCTACCTGGTGGACCGCCAGCTCTGGTTGAGCGATGCGCAATTTAACGCCAGCGTGGCACTGGCCCAGGCCGCCCCCGGCCCCAACATCCTGTTTGTGGCACTCATGGGCTGGCATGTGGGTCTGAACGCTGGCGGCGGCTGGCTGGCGCTCATGGGGGCCATCATCACCTTGGCTGGCATTTTGCTGCCCAGCTCCATCATTGCCTACTCGGGCGGCCAATGGAGCCACCGCAACCGCGAGCTGCGCGCGGTGCGGGCCTTCAAAGCCGGCCTGGCACCGACAGTGATCGGCCTGCTGATTGCCACCGGCACCGTGCTGGCCACCGCCAGCGGCTCGACGCTGGACCAATGGCCGGTCTGGTTGATCGCCGCCGTGAGCACGCTCATCGTCTGGCGCACCAAGGTGCACATTCTTTGGCTGCTCGGGACTGGCGCGCTGATCGGCGCCTTCTTCCTGGCCTGAATGCTCAGGCGCCAGGGCGGCGCTGACGCAGGGCCTCATAGAGGCAGACGCCGCTGGCCACCGACACATTCAGGCTCTCGACCGCGCCCATCATGGGAATGCTGACCAACTCATCGCAGCTCTTGCGGGTGAGCTGGCGCATGCCCTGCCCTTCGGCACCGAGCACAAGGGCCACCGGCACCTTGAGGTCTGCCTCATACACGGTACGGGGAGCATCGTCGCTGGTGCCCACGCACCAGATGTTGCGCTCCTTGAGCTCGCCCAGGGTGCGCGCCAGGTTGGTGACCATGAAGTAAGGCATGGTCTCGGCCGCGCCGCTGGCCACCTTGGCCACGGTGGCATTGATGCCAGCCGCATGATCCTTGGGGGCGATCACCGCATGTGCGCCGGCTCCGTCGGCCACCCGCAGGCAAGCGCCGAGGTTGTGCGGATCGGTGACGCCATCGAGCACCAGCAAGAGCGGCGTGACACCGTCGGCCTCCAGCTGCTCCAGCAATTCATCGAGCGAGCGGACCTGGCCGATGGCTGACACCCGAGCCACCACGCCCTGATGGCCGTGGCTGCCGCACATTTTGGCCAGACGCAGGCCGTCCGACTCAATCAGTCGCACGCCCGCTTCGCGGGCCCGGTCTATGAACTGGCGCATGCGCGCATCGCGGCGCGCCGCATCGAAAAAAACCTCGATCACCGATTGCGGCGCGGTCTTGATGCGAACGCCCACCGCGTGAAAACCGAACAGGACTTTTGGGGAGGACGACATGCGAAGGATTATCGCCGGCCGCATCGCGCCAGGGCGGCGCTCCCACATGGTCTAGCAGAGCCCGGTTGGGGGGTGTGGGAGCTGCGCCCTCGCAGCAATGCGGCGATTGATCAAGCAGCAGCATTCGTGCAGGCCACATCGCGCCGGGGCGGCGCTCCCACATGGTCTAGCAGAGCCCGGTTGGGGGGTGTGGGAGCTGCGCCCTCGCAGCGATGCGGCG